>ERZ773090.60-NODE-60-length-120903-cov-6.03799_pt1 | contig 120903 bp, 119 predicted proteins | sample MGYA00580579_ERZ773090 | MGnify/ENA primary metagenome ERZ773090 (study PRJEB29015, sample SAMEA2738014) | human oral metagenome | biome: human oral; feature: human-associated habitat; material: dental | place: China | collected 2132 ... | reverse complement strand
AGAATCAGAACAAAATATCGGTCTAAACATTAAATGCCAACCAATTCTTGGCAGGGGCAAATCCTCGGGATAACGGTTGTCAGGAAACAGCGAACGGTAATGCTTTAAATAATCAGGCGTTGCTTCGATTTCTAAAAAAGTGCTGCCGTCGTAGTCGGTCTGATGCACTACCGTAAAGCCGTCGGTCGGCCGTTTTAGCTTACGCCGCCTGTGTTTGAGCCATTTCTGCCGCTCTGCCTTGTCTTTCCATCTGAGTACCGCCTGTTTTTCTCCGCCAGGCCGCAAACGGCCGGAAAGCCGCAGATAGCGCCGGTACACGGGAATCTGCCACTTTTTCGCTAAATCTTCAGGCGGCATATCAAGCAAACAGGCACTATGCAGCGTGCCGGCCATCTGTCTGAACAAATTCTCGAAGCTCTCTACAGGATAAAGCTGCCCGCAGCCCGTTGCGTCATCCGCATATGCTTGAGAAACAGAGACCGTCTGAATGCCGCTATCGGCATGAGACAAAATGGGCAGCAACATGGCCGGCCACAGCAAAGCAGCTAAAAATTTCACACTCATCTCCTTCTTGATAAAAATTATTACTTGCATTGATATTATTTCCAATATTTTTTCACTGCAAGCACATTTGCACGCTAATTGAGACCTTTGCAAAATTCCCCAAAATCCCCTAAATTCCGACCAAGACATTTAGGGGATTTTTCATGAGTACCTTCTTTCAGCAAACCGCCCAAGCCATGATTGCCAAACACATCGACCGTTTCCCACTAATGATAGAAAAAGGTCGTCTGAAAACCGTTTTTCCGTTTTCAGACGACCTTTGTTCTTTGCTTGGTTTAAGCGGGTTACGCCGTTTTCTTTTCGCGTATCGGCAGGTTCAGCAAAGCCGCCGCCCCCACCAGCACCGCATCGGCATACCACATCCAGCCGTAATCGTTGAATTGATAAATCACGATGCCGCCGATATACGAGCCTAAAAAGCCGCCGATTTGGTGGCTCAACATGGTCAGCCCAAACAGCGTCGCCAGATAGCGCGTGCCGAACAGTTTGCCCGTAATCGCGGCGGTCGGCGCGACGGTGGCGAGCCAAGTGAAGCCCAGCGCGGCGGCGAAAATGTAGAAATTGACGTCAGTTCTCGGGGAGGCAAGGTAGATCAGCACCATCGCCACACGCGAGGCGTAGAGTCCGAACAAAACATATTTGCCTAAAAACCGCCCCGTACACCAGCCCGAAAAAATGCAGCCCGATTGCCAGCATCAGCCCCCAATAAGTCGGCATCTGCGGCACCATCAGACAGGCGCAAGCCAGCAGCAGCGCGCCGCCGCCCAACACCTTAAACGCGCCGAAACGGTCGGCAAGCGCGCCGGAAAGCGGCTGGGACAAGCCCCACATCAACTGGAAAACGGCAATAATCAGGCTGAACTCTTGGATACTCAGCTCGGTAGAGTCGACGACCGGACGGACAAACAGCCCCATAGTCATGCGCATACCGATGGTAATCAGCAGGATGGAGGCTGCAGCGGCGATAACCAGCCAAAGGTTAGGGGATTTTTGCTGTGTGTGAGTCATGGTTATGGTTTGTTTCTATTGGAAAATGCCGTTCAATCAAACGGCAAAACGACGGATTTTAGCAAACGGGCTGACGCGGGCTAAATAACTCCTGATGCTTTGATTATAGCCAAAACCTCTATCCGCGCCACGTTGTCCGTTTCCTTTTTGTCCGAAAGGCAGCGCATGGGATACGGGCAGAAATACGGCGCATAAAAAACGGCAAAGGTCGTCTGAAAACCCGAAATCCGATTTTCAGACGACCTTTGTGTTTCTGCGTCCTGCGTTAGAACGATTTGACCAGCGACAGACCGACTTCGTTTTGTTTGTAGCTGTACAGCCAGTCGGTGTTGCCGTGGACGCGGCGGTGTTTGTAGCTGAGGACGGGTTTGAGGCCGGCGAATTCCCAGCGGTCCGCACCTATGCTGAGGCGGTAGGTTTGCTCTTTATCGCGGCGGCGTTGTTCGAGTACGGCGTTTTCTTCGCGGTGGCTGCGGATGCCGAAGGTGGCGGAGGCATCGAAGCCGGCTTCAAACATTTTTGCCGCGCCCAGCCGTGCGGAGATGAGGCGGTAGCTGTCCACTGGTTCTTTGGCTTTGCGCTGCTGCCAGTCTATGCCGCCGTAGAGCATGAGGTCGTTGCGCGGGAAGTAGGACAGGGTGTTGTAAACGGAGATGAGGTTGCCGTCGAGCAGGCGGGTTTTGTCGGAATAGGAGAAGTGTTCCCACTCGGCTTCGGTGTTCCATGTCCAACTGCCTTTGTCGAGGTTCCACTCGCTGCGCACGCCGTAGGCGCGGTTGAGGGTTTTGCCGCCGCTGCCGTTCCATTCGACGAGCGGGGCAAGGGCGAAAGTGTGGCGCTGGTTTTCAAACTGGTAGCCTGCGCTGAGGTTGAGCGTGTGTTCGTTGAAGTCTTTATGGTCGCGGTAGAAGCGGCCATAGCCGAGCGCGCGGGCAGCGATGCCGTGGTGTCCTTTAATCTGCCAGCGGCGGACGGCGGCGGCTTCGTATTTGATGCCGTTGGCGGAAATGGGTTTGTCGCCGGAAAACTCTTCCCAGCATTCGCCGTCGATTTCGGTTTTACACCACACTTTGCCGCTGCCTTCATTGATGTTGCTGTTGTGGACGGCTCCGACGGAAAGGCTGCCCTGCCAGCTTTGGCGTTGGTTTAATGAGTCGCGAAAATGACCGATGTTTTCTTTGACGGCTTCGGGCAGGTCTTCGTTTTGAAGGCGCATAAATTCGGAAGTGGCTTCGCGGTTCAGACGGCCTTCAAAAAGCAGGCGTGCGTAATCAAGCCGTCCGCGTGTGAAGTCGGGATGGCGTTGCAGCAGGGTTTCGTATTCTTGTTTGGCGGTTTTCTATCTGCCTTCGCCGCGGGCGAGCGAGGCGCGGGCAAGAGGGCGATGTCGGGATCGTATTCGGTTTGCTGTGTATAACGCTCGAGCAGCGGGCGCACGGTCTGCCAGTCGCTGTGATTGACGGCGTTGAACAGGGCTTCGCCTTGGTCGGCTTCGGGGTCGGTTTCGGCTGTCTGCCCGATGTTTTCGGAGGGAATGTCGAGGCGGTATTCGCGCACTTTTTGTTCCTGTTCCTGCATGGTTTGACGGGTGTCCTGCCACAGGCGTTGCGCGGTACGGTCATCTGAAAAGTCAGAACGCGGCGCGGCCAGGACGGGGGCGGAAAGAAGCAGAATCAGGCAGGCAGACGGTTTATACATGGTATCGGCTTTCCGGTCGCAAGTTTCAGACGACCTTGAGAAATTTGGAGGCAAGTGTTTAAAAAAGCCTGCGGATGGCAGGCTTTATTTTACTTAAAGACGGATTTTAGCGTTTTACGCCGCCGTATGCCGTATCCAGATTGCGGTCGGTCTTAAATTTGGCAACACCAGCCAACGCGCTTGCACCGTTGCCGAAGAAGTGGCCTTCGGTTGTACCGAAGTGGCCGTTGGCGCGGGCGTAGCCTTCAAATGATGCGCTAGACGGTTTGATGTGGGAATGAATATCCAGCTGCATGGCGTTGTTTTTCATAGAACCGGTCAAGACTTTTTGACCGAAGTCGGCACGCAATGTACCAGTCAGAGGATTATTGCCGGTGTAGTTGTTGATACCTTTAACTGCGTAGTTGGCTACGCCTGATACCGGCATTTGGGTGGCACGTTTGTCGCCGGAGTAGTAAACGCCGCGATTGGTGCCTTTAGCGTATTCTTTACCGACCCACTCGCCGTAATATACTTCCGAACCGCCGCTCTTAATGGTATCAAACGCATAACGGCCGAGATTTTGACGGGTGTATGCGTCGTTAACCTGTACGGTTTTCACGCCGTTGCGGTCTGCTTTTGCCGGAATGCGGTTTACGTTGGTGTAATACACGCCGGAACGGTATGCCGCATTTTTCATTACTTTTTCGCCTTCGGCTTCAGATGCAGGCTTACCCCATTTTTTGCCGTATTTGTGATTTTTGTAGCCATACTCGAATGGGTTATAGGCATTATTAGCGGCAAATGCGCCTGCGCTGAACACAACAGCCAAAACAGCAGCGGTGGTTTTTTGCAGATTCAGTTTCATTGAACACTCCTTGAGGTAAGACGATGGTGGGGAAAATTATGTTTCGTTGTGAGTAGAACATATCGTTATGTGAGGAGGTCTTTTTGTTCTACAAAACATTTTATAGGGGAAGTGTTAGCACAGAATTAGCAAATATCCTAAAAATCTCCAATAAGGCGAAAATATTTATTTTTAATTCGATACAACCTGTATCACCTGCCCCAAAACGGCAAAGAATATATTGAAACTACCTGCCCGATACACCATAATGACCCTATAAATACCCAAAAAAAAAGGTTAACGCCATGTGCCAACTGCTCGGCATGAATTGCAACACTCCCACAGACATCATGTTTTCTTTTGAAGGCTTCCGCCGTCGTGGCGGCATTACCGATTACCACGCCGACGGCTTCGGTATCGGCTTTTTTGAAGGCAAAGGCGTGCGCTTGTTTCACGACGACAAGCCCAGCGCCAACTCGCCTGTTGCCGACTTGGTACGCGCCTATCAGATCAAATCCGAAAACGTTATCGCCCATATCCGCAAGGCCTCACAAGGCCAGACCTCATTGGCGAACACTCATCCCTTCATGCGCGAGATGTGGGGCGAATATTGGCTGTTTGCACACAACGGCCATTTGATTGATTTTTTCCCCGAGCAGGGCGAGTACTACCATGCCGTCGGTTCAACCGATTCCGAACGCGCATTCTGCTTTATCCTCAACCGCCTGCGCAGTCGCTTTGCCACCAAGCCCGAACCTGAAGTTTTGTTTGACGCCATTGCCGGCCTAACCCATGAAATCCGCCGCCACGGTTTGTTCAACTTTGTGATGTCCAACGGCGACTGCCTGTTTGCCCATGCCAGCACCTTGCTGCACTACATCGTGCGCAAAGCCCCGTTTGGCAAAGCGCGTCTGCTGGACGATGATGTGATGGTCGATTTTTCCAAAGTGACCACACCAAACGATAAGGTCTCCGTCATCGCCACCCTGCCCCTGACGCGCGATGAAACTTGGTCGCAGTTGGCAGTCAATGAATTGGTGATGTTTCAAGACGGCGATATCGTCCGCAGCGACCGCCCCGAAAATCCGGTTTATATGAGTGCGGAAGAAGGTTTGGAAATTGCCCGCGCCGTCGGCGTATCGGTTTAACTGTTGATTGACTGAAAAACTCAAGGCCGTCTGAAAAGCTCAACTTCACTCAAGTTGCCCTTTCAGACGGCCTTTTTATACTTAATCCAGCGAAAAAGCCTTTACTATACGAAAATAGCGCAATCCGCTACAATAATAGGTCACAAACAATAAATTCAATTGCTTAGCGACCTTGCCGAGCGTATGACAAGGAAACCCGATGAAGTGCCCGTTTTGCCAACACCCCAACACACAAGTAACCGACTCGCGATGGCTGGAAGACACCAACAGCATCCGTCGCCGTCGCAAATGCTTGGAATGCGGACAACGCTTCAGCACCTTTGAAACCGTTGAAATGCGGATGCCGCAAGTCATCAAATCCGACGGCACACGGGTTCCCTTTAATCCGCACAAACTGCAGACCAGCCTTGAGCGCGCGCTGCACAAACGCCCTGTTACGCAAGAACAAATCGATGAAACCGTTGCCCTTATCGAGCAACGCCTCTACCGTTTGGGCAAAAAAGAAGTCGCTTCGCACATCGTCGGCGAAATGGCGATGGAAGAGCTGGCAAAAATCGACCAAGTCGCTTATGTCCGCTTCGCGTCTGTCTATAAAAGCTTTAAAGACGTTTCCGAATTCACCCAAGTCATCGCCGAATGCAAAGCCAAATAAGGCCGTCTGAAACCATGTTTTCCGCACTTGATACCCAAATGATGCAAACCGCCCTCGAGCTGGCCAAGCTTGGGCGGTTTTCCACTTCCCCCAATCCCCGCGTCGGCTGCGTGATTGCACACGGCGCCCAAATCGTCGGACAAGGTTTCCACGTCAAAGCAGGCGAACCGCACGCTGAAGTTCATGCGTTGAGGCAGGCCGGAGCGGCGGCAAAAGGCGCAACCGCCTATGTCACGCTGGAACCTTGCAGCCATTATGGTCGCACACCGCCATGTGCCGAAGCGCTGGTTCATTCCGGCGTAACGCGCGTGGTCGCCGCCATGACTGACCCTAACCCGTTGGTCGCAGGCAAAGGCTTATCTATGCTGGAAGCCGCTGGAATACGTACCGAAAGCGGTTTGTTGGAAGCTCAGGCGCGCGAACTCAACCGTGGTTTCCTGTCGCGTATCGAACGCGGCAGACCGTTTGTCCGCCTCAAATGCGCCGCCAGTTTAGACGGCAAAACCGCCCTTTCAGACGGCCGCAGCTTTTGGATTACCGGCGAAGCAGCACGCGAAGACGTACAAATTCTCCGTGCCGAAAGTTGCGCCGTTTTGACCGGTATCGGTACCGTACTTGCCGACAACCCGAAACTCAACGTCCGCAGCTTCCCCACCCTGCGCCAACCTGCGCGTATCGTCTTGGACAGCCGACTGCAAATCCCTTTGGACTGCCACCTCGTTACCGATACTGAAAGCCCGACCGTTATCGTTACCCTTTCCTCAGACGAACAACGTTTGCAGGCTCTACGCACATTTGAACATATCCGCATCATCAGGCCGTCTGAACACATCAACGGCCGCATCAATCTTCTTTCACTCATGCCGCAACTGGCAGAGTTTGGCTTTGGCGAAGTTCTGGTAGAAGCCGGCTCCACACTTGCTTCAGCCTTCCTGAAGGATGACTTGGTAGATGAAATCGTCCTCTACCAAGCGCCGAAACTGTTAGGCGCAGGCAAACCTCTTTTCTCCCTTTCTGAAAATCCGGCCGTCCTACTTTCAGACAGCCCTTGGCAAAGTCAATCAGTAGAAATCATCGGACAGGACATTAAATGGGTTCTCCGGAAAAAATCCATCTAATTGCCTAAACTTAATAATAAAATTACTTTCAATAGAATATATATATTATTTACATAGCAATAAATGTAATTTTTTCGTCAATATATTATAATGACTTTAGTGTATTCCAATTTAAAACTTTGACTTAAGTTAACTATCCTCAAGCTGATTGTCGACAAATTTTCCTTTTTTTCATCACGAAATAATGGATTATTAAGATAAGTTAAGCCACGAAAATTTATTAAAAGTTTTTATTCTAGAAGGGTTTTAAACGGCATAAACGGTAGTTTCATTTCATGAACCATGCATTTGACAAAACAATATCTAAAATCAAAACATGTAGTTGAATGTAACTTCTAAAAATTAAGCATTCAAAAATACCGTTTTCATGCCTTATAGGCCGTCTGAACGACCATTAAACTTTTTTGATTGAGACGAATCAGATAAGTGCTTATGATTTTGTCTAATGTAATTATAAGTATGGTTTTAAGGCTTCACACAATACGGCAGCCGGCTATGGCTATGCGGTTGCAGCAAACAACTCAGGCATCGGGCAAACATCCCGATTTACTCATTCATTAAACGAAAGACATCATGAAAAACATTACGATACAAAAATTTGCCGATAAGACCGCAAAAATCGGCATCGTTGGCTTAGGCTACGTCGGTTTACCATTGATGTTGCGCTATGTGGATATCGGTTACCAAGTTTTGGGTTTCGACATTGACACCAACAAAGTCGACAAGCTCAACAAAGGCGAAAGCTACATTGAGCATATCCCTTCCGACAAAATTGCCGCTGCTTCCAACAGCCTGTTTGAAGCAACGACCGACTTCTCCCGCATCGGCGAAGTAGAAGCCGTTATTTTGTGCGTACCGACTCCGCTGAACAAATATCGCGAGCCGGACATGAGCTTTGTGATCGACACTACAGATGCGGTAAAACCCTACCTACGCGCCGGTCAAGTGCTGTCTTTGGAATCCACCACCTACCCCGGCACTACCGAAGAAGAATTGCTGCCGCGCATGGAAGAAGGCGGCTTGAAAGTCGGTCAAGACGTGTTCTTAGTTTACTCTCCTGAGCGTGAAGACCCGGGTAACCCTAACTTTGAAACCCGTACCATTCCTAAAGTCATCGGCGGCCATACCCCTGCGTGTCTGGAAGTCGGCCTTGCGCTGTACCAACCTGCCATCGATAAAGTTGTTCCAGTCAGCTCCACCAAAGCGGCCGAACTGACCAAACTTCTAGAAAACATCCACCGCGCCGTAAACATCGGCCTGGTGAACGAGATGAAAATCGTTGCCGACAAAATGGGCATCGACATTCACGAAGTCATCAATGCCGCTGCAACCAAACCATTCGGCTTCGTTGCTTATTACCCGGGTCCTGGCTTGGGCGGCCACTGTATCCCTATCGACCCGTTCTACCTGACTTGGAAAGCACGCGAATACGGCGTAAACACCCGTTTCATCGAGCTGGCTGGTGAAGTGAACTCCCATATGCCCGACTACGTTATCGAAAAAGTCGGCCTGGCTTTGAATGACCACAACCGTTCTATCAAAGACAGCAAAATCTTGGTATTGGGTATCGCCTACAAGAAAAACGTGGACGATATGCGTGAAAGCCCGTCTGTGGAAGTTATGGACCGCCTGCACAAACTGGGCGCGGTGGTTTCCTACTCTGACCCGCACGTTCCAGAGTTCCCGCACATCCCCGGCCACCACTACTTCGACCTGAAGAGCGAAGCGCTGACCCCTGAAACTGTCGCCCAATACGATTGCGTGGTTCTGACCACCGATCACGACAAATTCGACTATGACATGATCACCGAACATGCCAAGCTGATTGTCGATACACGCGGCAAATTCCCAGTGAAAAATCCTAAAGTCATCAAAGCATAATCTTGCTTCAGACGCATCCGGCTGCCTCCGGTTTCCCCAACCGGGACGGCGGCCGGTTTCCCAAGGCCATTTGTTTTTTCAGACGGCCTTGGCAAACCGGCAACGGTAACAACACATACCTTACGAAAAACGCTCAGCTCGAACTTCTGGCCGTCTGAAAACAAATAATATGAACGCGAAAAAAATCCTCGGCTACGCATTGGGCCCGCTAGGAAGCGCCGCTTTCGGCCTGCTTTCCCTGCCACTCATCTCATGGTACTTCCCTGCGGAAGACATCGGCCGTATCGTACTCTTGCAGACCATTGCCGGACTGAGCATTCTGCTCTTGGGCTTGGGGCTGGACCAATCCTATATTCGCGACTATTACGCCGTTAAAGACAAGGCTGCGCTGTTCAAATCCGTTTTTTTATCGCCATTGATTCTGACTGTGGCGGTTGTGGTTTTAGTGTTACTGATAAACGCATCATGGCCGTCCGAAATCATTTTTGACATCCCCAGTGCAAATTTGGGGATTCTCTTTCTGATTTTCTTGGCCGCCACGCTGATTACCCGTTTTTTAGCTCTGATTTTGCGGATGAAAGAGCAGGCATTGGCTTTTTCCGTCAGCCAGCTTGCGCCGAAATTCTTGATTTTGGTGTTGGTTTTTGCCGTGATTGCTTCCGGCTTGCCTACCAATACTACTTCGCTGGTTTTTACCTACACCGCAGCCCAAGTGCTGACCGTTGTACTGTTGATATATCAGCTGTGCCAAGACCTGCAAGCCGTTTCCCATGCGAAATGGTCGTCCGAGCTGCATCGGGACGGCCTGCGCTACGGCCTGCCGCTGGCATTCGGCAACCTGGCCTATTGGGGCCTGACTTCGATTGACCGCTTTGTCCTCAAAGACATCTCGGGTTTGGACGAATTGGGCATTTATTCGATGGCGGTCAGCTTTGGTGCCGTCGCCCTGATTTTCCAAAGCGTGTTTTCCACCATTTGGGCGCCTTTGGTGTTCAAATGGGTAGAAGAAAAAACCAATCTGGACAAAATCGGCGACATCACGCTTTCCATGACCGTCCTCATCAGCGCAATGATTTGCCTTATCGGGATTTTCTCGCCGATGGCGACTTGGATACTGCCGGAAAAATACACGCAGGTTCAATTTATCCTGCTCTCGTGTATGCTCTTTCCCCTGTTTTACACGCTGACCGAAGTCAGCGGCATCGGTTTGAACGTCGTCCGCTCGACTTGGCTGATTACCGTCATCAACATCGTTGCCTTTATCGCCAATACCGCCCTGCTCTATCTGCTGGTACCGAAATTCGGTGCAAAAGGTGCGGCTATGGCCAGCGCAACGGCTTTTTGGCTGTTTTTCATCTTTAAAACCGAATTCTCTTCACGCCTATGGCAACCTTTGCCGCGCCTGAAGATTTATACCAACTCAACGCTCTGCCTGATGATCTGCCTTGCCTACACTTGGCTGGGTACGCGCGACAACTACATTTGGTTTGCGCTGGCATGGTCAGTCGGACTGGGTTTCCTGTTCCTAAAATACAAACACGCACTATTTGCCGCAACCGAAAAAATCAAAGCCAAATTAAACCGTTCGGCAAAATAGCCAACCTGAGATTCACGTCTCTACGATAACAACAGAATGACCATGAAAATAAAACGTCTGAACTTATACACTTACATCCTATACATCATGCTCGCAGCCTATATGCTGGGACCCGCGCTGTCCTTTAAGGTCGGCGTGCCGCGTATCGACAACCCGCTGACCCTGATATTTGTACTGCTTGGTTTTGTCGTATTTTTTCTGGAAAGCAAGCATATTCCGCGCAAGATTTTTGCCATGCTCTGCGCCCTGACCGCCATGTGCATCTGGCCTGCCATCCACATGGGTATTACGTCGCTGACGCCGACGCAGTACATGGATATTTTGTTTTTTATGGCGATTCCGGCTTTCTTCTACTTGTTTTACCAAGTATCGAAACGTGCCGACGACCCTTTGGGAACGATTCAAAAATTCCTCATCGTATTTACGCTGTTTATCGCCGTGCCGCCTTTTGCAGAGTTGGCCACCGGCATTCAGTTTGTGAGCGCCAGCGATGAGTTGGCTATTGATGAAGGTTCACTCAAAGGCTTGTTCTTTAACCCGAACAACCTTGCCGCCACCGCAGTCTGCCTTGCACCTGCCATTTTGTTTTTCTTCCAACTCCAAGGACGAAAACACAAAGAAAAACTACTGGGCTGGGGTTTGTTCCTGCTGTTGGGCATGGCCATTTTCGCCAGTGTATCGCGTACCGCCATCGGCTGTTACCTGTTGATTTTGCTGGTTTATACGGCCTATCGCAAAAACGGTTTTATTACAGTCGGCGTAGCTGGTTTGCTGGCGTTAGTGTTGTCGATGATTCCGTCACGCGCGATTGCGGAATTTTTGCTGTCGCTCAACGGCAACCAGTTTTTGGAACGTTTTTCCAGCCGCGTGTACCTCTTCCTGTACGACTTGGGCAGCGACAACTCCGTGTCCTACCGTCAGGAGATTTACAACTACTTCTGGAACAATCCGCCCCTGCTGCTGACCGGTTACGGTCCTAAAAACTTCCGCGAATATTTCGGCGGCCACTTGAGTAACAGCGTGGGTTTTGAAAATCCGCACAGTTTTATCATCGAACTGTATTTGGGTTTCGGCATAATTTCCCTGCTCGGCTTTATTGCATTTGTAGCGTTTTATTTCCTCTACACTGCCTCAAGCCGTGCACTAACCAATAAATCACGCGTACTGGCTTGGGTTACCTTGGGCATTTTCCTGCTGGCCGGTTTTATTCCATCCACCATTTTACGTATGCCGTTTATCTGGCTGCCCTGCCTGCTGATTTTTATTTACAGCGTATTTGTTGCGCCCAAGCTGAAAGATATGGCCGCTTACGCATACAACGAAACACTATACGATACGAAGAAACCATCATGAAAATCATCCTGACTACCTCCATGTCCGGTCTCGGTGGCACTGAAAACGCCACTTTCCGCCTCGGCCGCCTGCTCAAACAACGCGGACACGATATCGTATTGGCCTCTTCAGACGGCCCTCTGATTCAGGAAGCGCAAGCATTGGGCATCCGTTGGCAGCCGATTGATTTTTACCAAGGCGGTCTTTTGGGTTACGTCAAAGGCATGTTTGCCTATATGAAGCTGCTGAAAAAAGAAAAACCTGATGTGATTCACTGCCAAATGGCGCGTATCGTTCCAGCCTGCGCCATTGCAGCCAAGCTCGCTTCGCCGAAAACCAAAGTGTTCTACCACGCGCGCGGCCTTGATCCGGAAACTTATCCAAAAATTGCCAAGCTTTTCGACAAGCTGGGCGTGTACATCATCGGCAACTGCAAACACGAACGCGAAAAACTCATCCGTTACGGTTTCCCTGCCAACCGCATCACCTACACTTACAACGCCCTGCACAAAGCAGATTTCGTTCCTGAAAAAACGGTCAAAGACTATGTTCAACTGGGCACGCTTTCCCGCTTGGACACCGTCCGCGCCGTGCATCTGATGTTGGATATTTTGAAGAAAATGGTTGACCGCGGTATGCCTGTACGCCTCAACGTTGCAGGTATCGGCGAAGAAATGGACAACCTCAGAGCCCAAGCCAAACGTTTGGGCATTGAAGACAAAGTCACCTTCCTCGGCGGCGTCCGCGACTTGACCGGCTACTTCAAAGAAGTCGATATTTTGGTGAACACGCCGCATTGCGTGGGCGACCACGGCGCAGGTGTCGGCAACAATATTTTGGAAGCCGGCCTTTACGACACGCCTGTCGTGACCTACAACATGGCGGGCATTTCCGAAATGGTTATTACCGGCCAAACCGGCTACTGCATTCCTTTCGGCGATGACGAAGCGTTTATCGAAGCCGTCGATACACTCATCAAGCATCCAGAGTTGCGCAGCCAAATGGGCAAAGCCCTGCACAAACATGTCGAAACTTTATGCTCCGACGATGAAATCTACCGCACCACCATGGCTGCGTACGAAATGTAAGGCCGTCTGAAACATGAACATTACTATCGTCGCCCCTTATTGCTCGCTGCCGTCCGAGCCGCATTTCAACCGCTTCTGGTATCTTGCCGAGCTGTTGTCGCAGTCGCATGACGTGTTGCTGATTACCAGCAATTTCAAACACTACGACAAATCTTTCAGACGGCCCGAAGATGCCGAGGCCGCCTCACAAGGCCGTCTGAAAGTCATGCTGTTGGAAGAAAGCGGATACAGCAAAAACGTGTCTTTAGGACGCGTGACCAGCCATCACCGCTTCGTCAAACATTTTGAAAAATGGTTGGAAAACTGCCGTCCGGGTGAACAAGACGTCGTCTTTTCCGCCTATCCGCTGATTGCCACCAACCTGCTGTTGGGCAAACACAAAGCGCGTTTGGGTTACAAACTGATTGTCGATGTGCAGGACGTATGGCCGGAGTCTTTCTCCTCGGTCGTACCGTTTTTGAAAAAAGTACCGCACAACCTGCTGCCCTCTGCTTCACGCGCCAACCAAGCCTACCGCTACGCCGACGCGCTGGTCGCCGTGTCGCAGACCTACCTCGACCGCGCCAAAGAAGCCAATCCGAACGTACCCGGCGAAGTCGTCTATATCGGTGCGGATTTTCCCAAACTCGATGCCGCGCCTGCAAAAGATTTTGGCGACGATAAAACCCGTTTCTTCTACTTGGGTACGCTCAGTTACAGCTATGACGTGGAAACCGTGTGCAAAGGCGTTCGCAAGCTGTTGGACGCCGGCGAAAACGTCGAATTGCACATCATGGGCGGCGGCCCCGATTTGGACAGGCTCAAACAATATGCCTGCGACGGCATCAAGTTTTACGGCTACATTCCTTACGCCGAAATGATGTCGGTCGCCAAAGGCTGCGACATCTCCGTCAACGCCATCCACTCTTACGCCATGCAGTCGATTACCAACAAACTCTCCGACTATATGGCTTTGCAAAAACCGATTCTGAACAGCCAGGTCAACGACGAAGTTGCCGAAGTCCTTACCCTGCTGCCGCATGCGAACTACCGTTCCGGCGATGTGGACGGTTTCGTTCAAGCCGCCAAAGATATTTTGAAGCGCAAAAACGATCCTGTTCAGTCCGAAGAAATCGTCCGCCGCTTCAAGCGCGACGTGGCGTATCAAAAAATCGTCAACCTGATTGAAAGATTAGCCCATGAGTAAATTCTTCAAACGCCTGTTTGACATCATCGCCTCCGCCTCAGGACTGATTTTCCTCTCGCCCGTATTTTTGATTTTGATATACCTCATCCGCAAAAACTTGGGCGAACCGGTATTCTTCACCCAAGAGCGGCCGGGCAAAGACGGCAAACCGTTTAAAATGATTAAATTCCGCTCCATGCGCGATGCGGTCGATAAAGACGGCAACCCGCTGCCCGACAGCGAACGCCTGACCGATTTCGGCAAAAAATTACGTGCCACCAGTTTGGACGAACTTCCTGAATTATGGAATGTCTTAAAAGGCGAGATGAGTCTAGTTGGCCCTCGTCCGCTGCTGATGCACTACCTGCCGTTGTACAACGACTTCCAAAACCGCCGCCACGAAATGAAACCGGGCGTGACCGGTTGGGCTCAAGTCAATGGCCGCAACGCCATTTCATGGGATGAGAAATTTGCCCACGATGTTTGGTACATCGACAACTTCAGCTTTTGGCTGGATATCAAAATTTTGTTCCTGACGGTTAAAAAAATCTTCGTCAAAGAAGGCATCTCAGCCGAAGGAGAAGCCACCATGCCTTATTTCACGGGTAATAAAACTGATGAAAAAAAATAACATACTGATTCTGTCGGCAGGTCGCCGTGTCGAATTGGTGCAGGACTTTCAAACCGAAGCCGCACGTTTTTCAGACGGCATCGGCGTTTTTGCCACTGACCTCAACCCACACATGTCTTCTGCCTGCCATGTTGCCGACCGCGCTTTCAGCGTGCCGCGTATCGATGCAGCCGAATACATTGACAGCATTCTCGAGCTGGCCCAACAACACGACATCGGTCTGATTGTGCCAACCATCGATACCGAGCTGCTCAAACTGGCCGAAGCACGTGACCGTTTTGAAGCTGAAGGAATACATATTGTCATTTCCGATGCAAAGCTGATTACCCTGTGCTGCGACAAGCGCCTGACCGCAGGCCTGTTTGCACAATACAGTATCCGTTCGCCTGAAATTTACGAACGGGACCGCCTGGTTTTCCCATGTTTTGCCAAGCCTTATGACGGCAGCCGCGCCATCGGTGCGAAAAAAATCAACACACCGGCTGATTTGACTGTCGACATTACTGAAGACCCGAAAATGATGTTCGCCCAATACATCGATATCGAGAATACTTTCTCCGAATTTACCGTCGATATGTATTACGACCGTCAAGGCCGTCTGAAATGCGCCATTCCTCGCGAACGTTTGGAAGTGCGTACCGGCGAAGTCAGCAAAGGCGCAACCCGACGTAATGCCCTATATGAAGAGCTGGTTGAAAAAATGGCCGTATTGGAAGGCGCACGCGGCTGTATTACCGCGCAATTCTTCGTCAGCAAAACCGACAGCACGACCTACGGTGTGGAAATCAACCCGCGTTTCGGCGGCGGTTTCCCGCTGACTTACGCCGCAGGCGGCAACTATCCGGGCTGGCTGATTCAAGAATACATCGGCAGCCAAGACATCCCTTTCTCCAACGACTGGGAAAACAATTTAATCATGCTTCGTTACGATGCTAAAGTTTTGATAAGAGAACATGATTAAGCCGGAAGAATCCGTCATCGTCTTCGATCTTGACGATACGCTTTACTCTGAGTACGACTACAAATGCTCCGGAATACAGGCAGTTGTAGGGATAATTACGTCGCTTTACCCGCAATACGATGCCGACGTACTAAATGAAATTGCAGACAATAAAAGTAAAGACTGGCTCGATAATTTGTGCCATCATTGCAAATTAAACGAATTAGAGAAACAATCACTTTTGTGGCAATATCGACTACACCGGCCTGTTATCCGACCTTATGTCGAACCGTCTTTTTTACGGAAGCTGATGCGCCCTTTTGCCGCACGCGCCCTGATTACAGACGGCCGCAGTCTGACACAGCGTTTGAAAATACAGGCCTTGGGTTTGACCGATTTGTTTGACGACATTTTGATTTCGGAAGCCATGCAATCGGAAAAACCCGAAGATAAGCGTTTTGTCTTCCTGCAAAACAAATATCCGGCTGCAAAACGTTTCATCTACATCGGCGACAACATCAAAAAAGATTTTGTCGCACCCAACAAACTGGGTTGGCTCTCCATAGGCATCATGCCTAAGCCGCACAATATTCATCAAGCCGAGCCCGAGCAATACGGTCGTGAATACCAGCCCACCCTTTGGATAAACACCCTGGAAGAATTGACTACACTGACAACTTCCGCCACCGAAAAAGCAAATGCATAAGGGACATTTCTCCATGAAAATCTTATTTATGGGTCGTAAACAGGTTTCCGCCAACCTGCTTCGTTTTTTGACCAAACAAGACCATATCGAAATCGTCGGTGTCTTGACCGACAGCCATCTGCAAGGCTCGCCGACCACGGCAGCCGCGCAGGAATTGGGCTTGCCCCTGTACACCTTCGATACGGCTTTGGAAGCAATGCGAGAAGGCCGTCTGAAATACGATTTGGGCTTGTCCGTCCTTTACTGGCGCAAGCTGCGTGATGAATTCCTGAGCATTCCGACTTTAGGCACGATCAACTTCCACCCTGCGCTGTTACCCGAATACAAAGGCACAGGCGGCTACAATCTGGCCATCATGGACGAGCTGAACGAATGGGGCAATACCGCCCACTACGTCGATGCTTCCATCGATACCGGCGAAATTATCGAAGTGGACCGCTTCCCTATCGACGCTGAAACAGAAACCGCCCAATCGCTTGAACGCAAAACCATGCAGGCCTTGGAAGATTTCGCACGACGCATCATCACCCGCGCCATCGAGTCGAAAACCAAATTGCCGACCACGCCAAATATTGGTGGCCGCTACGTCAGCCGTGACGAAATGGAAGCCATGAAGCAAATCTGCGACGGCGACGATATCGAGAAGAAAATCCGCGCCTTCTGGTTCCCTCCTTACGACGGCGCATACATCGAAATCAACGGTCAGAAATACACCCTGATCAACCGCCAACTGCTGGAAGAAATCGCCCCCAAAGGCTCAACCAGTCTTTTCGCAGGAAAAACAAATGCTTAATACATCACTCTCCCCATGGCCAAGCTTTACTCAAGAAGAAGCCGATGCCGTTTCCAAAGTCCTGCTGTCCAACAAAGTCAACTACTGGACAGGTACGGAATGTCGCGAATTTGAAAAAGAATTTGCAGCTTTTGTCGGCACGCAATACGCCGTCGCCCTTTCCAACGGTACGTTGGCTTTGGACGTAGCCCTCAAAGCAATGGGCATCGGCCAAGGCGATGATGTGATTGTCACTTCGCGCACTTTCTTGGCTTCCGCATCCTGTATCGTGACCGCCGGCGCAAATCCGGTTTTCGCCGATGTCGATTTGAACAGCCAAAACATCAGCTCCGAAACCATCAAAGCAGCTTTGACGCCAAACACCAAAGCCATCATCGTGGTTCACCTTGCCGGTATGCCTGCCGAAATGGACGACATCATGGCTTTGGCCAAAGAACATAACTTGTGGGTTATCGAAGACTGCGCCCAAGCGCACGGTGCGAAATACAAAGGCAAATCCGTCGGCTCTATCGGCCATGTCGGTGCTTGGTCGTTCTGCCAAGACAAAATCATGACCACCGGCGGCGAAGGCGGCATGGTAACCACCAACGACAAAGAGCTGTGGAGCAAAATGTGGTCGTACAAAGACCACGGCAAAAGCTACGATGCCGTGTACAACCGTGAACACGCACCCGGTTTCCGCTGGTTGCACGAAAGCTTCGGCACCAACTGGCGCATGATGGAAATGCAGGCTGTCATTGGCCGCATTCAGCTCAAACGTATGCCCGAATGGACTGCCCGCCGTCAAGCGCACGCCGCCAAACTGGCTGAAAGCTTGGGCAAATTTGCCAGCATCCGTTTGGTTGAAGTGGCCGACTACATCGAACACGCGCAATACAAGTTCTACGTTTTCGTCAAACCCGAACACCTGAAAGACGGCTGGACGCGCGACCGCATCGTCAGCGAACTGAACGCGCGCAAAGTCCCCTGCTATCAAGGCAGCTGCTCCGAAGTGTATTTGGAAAAAGCCTTTGACAACACGCCTTGGCGTCCGAAAGAGCGTTTGAAAAACGCTGTCGAGTTGGGCGATACCAGCCTGATGTTCTTGGTGCACCCAACCCTGACCGATGAAGAAATTGCGTTCTGCAAAGAAAACATCGAAGCCGTATTGACTGAAGCCACGGCATAATCATTTTCAGATGGCCTGCAACTTCAGGCTGTCTGAAAAAATAAAACAGCCTGCTTCAAACAATCCGTACCAAGCCACATTACAACACTCAGACACAAGAAATATAAAATGAACTTGGAAACCCTGCTGGCTCTGCCGCGCAACCTTAAAAAAACCTTCTTCGTCATCCACGATATCTTGATGATATTCGTGGCGTTTTGGTTTGCCCAAAGCCTCAAAGTGCAATATTCCGACGAATGGTTGAGTATCGCCAACTGGCTGGCTTTCGGTAGCACCGCTGTGCTGACCATCATCCTTTTCATCCGTATCGGCCTCTATCGCGCCGTCACACGCTTCGTCAGCATCCGCGTCCTGACTTCAGCCGCATTCGGCAGCATCATTTCAGCGATCTTGTTCTGCCTGACCACCCTGATTTTTGAACAAAAACTGCACCTTGCCCTGCCCATCGTCTATTTCTTGGTCTTAGTGGTCGGTGTCACCAGCTCGCGCATGATCCTGCGTGCGATTCTGACCGATCATCACCGCAAACAGATGACCCCCGTCATCATCTACGGCGCAGGCCAATCCGGCCGCCAGTTGTTGGAAGCCATCAAACAGGTTAACGAATATTCTGCCATTGCCTTTGTCGATGACAACCCGAAAATCCAACGTACCGTCATCTATGATCTTGCCGTCCACAATCCCAATGAAATCCCGATGCTGATCAGCCGCTACGGCGTCCGCAAAATTCTGCTGGCGATTCCAAGTTCTACGCCGGAAGAACGCAAAGACATCATCCGCCGCCTGGAAGCATACAAATGCGAAGTCCTGACCATTCCGGGCATGAAAGATTTGGTCGACGGGAAAATCAACGTCAGTTCATTGAAAAAAATCTCTGTGGTCGATTTGCTCGGCCGCGCCCCTGTGGCACCACGCCCTGAATTGATGAGTGCCGACATCAGCGACAAAGTCGTGATGGTGACCGGCGCAGGCGGCTCTATCGGCTCCGAACTTTGCCGTCAGATTCTCAACTGCCGTCCGACCAAACTGCTGTTGTTTGAATTGTCCGAATTTGCCCTGTACAGCATAGACAAAGAATTGCGCGAAACCCAAGCCGCGCAAGGCAGCCAAGTCGAAGTCGTACCGCTTTTGGGTTCGGTTCAAAACAAAGAACGCCTTAGCAGCATCATGAAGGCCTATCACGTCGACACCGTCTACCATGCTGCGGCCTACAAACACGTCCCTATGGTCGAGTTCAACACCATCGAAGGCATTCAAAACAACGTGTTCGGCACACTCTGCTGCGCGCAGGCTGCCGTAGATGTAGGCGTTTCCACCTTTGTTTTGATTTCCACCGACAAAGCCGTCCGTCCGACCAATACCATGGGCGCCAGCAAACGCATGGCCGAACTCTGCCTGCAAGCCCTTGCCGCCGAGCCGGAACAAAAAACACGCTTCTGCATGGTACGTTTCGGCAATGTATTGGGTTCGTCCGGCTCCGTTGTCCCTGTATTTGAAAAACAAATTGCCGAAGGCGGCCCGATTACCCTGACCCACCAAGACATTACCCGCTACTTCATGACTATTCCCGAAGCAGCGCAACTGGTTATCCAAGCCGGTGCAATGGGTAAAGGCGGCGACGTATTCGTCCTCGACATGGGCGAATCCGTCAAAATCATCGACCTTGCCCGTCAAATGATTGTCCTCAGTGGCCTCAAAGTCAAAGACGAGCAACACCCACACGGTGACATCGAAATCAAGATTACCGGCCTGCGCCCGGGCGAGAAACTTTATGAAGAACTGCTCATCGGCGACGAGGTACAAAAAACCACTCATCCCCGTATTATGACCGCCAGTGAAGTAATGCTTCCATGGACGCAATTATCTGACATACTGTCGGAACTCCATACTGCCTGTCTCCAAAGCGACCAAAACAGCCTGCGCCAGCTTCTGCTGCGCGCACCGACAGGCTTCGTACCTAAAGACGGTATCTGCGACTTGGTTTGGCAACAAAACAATAAGGCCGTCTGAACATTTTCAGACGGCCCGGACACCATCCCGCAAGGACTACTACATGAAAAAAACGCTCTCCCTGCTTACTCTATTCGCACTGACTGCCTGTAACAGCACGACAGTCATTCCTGGTTCAACCATCAAAACCAGAACCAAAACCATTGTTTACACCGATACCGACACCGTAGCCGACACCAACCTTGACAGCCGCGTTGCCGTTTACCCCATCACGCCCAACCTGATTGAAAAAATGCGTAAGCCGCCTGTACTTTCCCAAAACAACCAAGGTTTGGAGCAAAGCAAAAGCGCTTACCGCTACCGCATCGGCAGCGGCGACGTCCTCAATATCATGGTTTGGGCGCACTCCGACCTTAACTCCCCTATCCAGCAAAGCAACCCGCAAACCAACCAAGTCAGCCGCGGGGCCTGGGTAGATGAGGGCGGTTATATTACTTACCCGCTGGCAGGCAAAATTCAAGCCAAAGACAAAACTTTGGACGAATTGCAAAACACCCTGACCAACCTTCTGAAACGCTACATCAAAAACCCTCAAGTAGCCATCAACGTTACCGAATTCCGTTCGCAACGCATTTCAGTATCCGGTGCCATCAACCAAGCAGGTCAGCTGCCGATTACCAATATCCCGATGACCATTTTGGATGCCATCAACCAAGCAGGCGGCGTTACCCAAAGTGCCGACACCCAACACATCAAATGGACGCACAACGGCGTCGACCGCACCATCTCCCTGCAAGACATGCTGCAATACGGCGATATGTCGCAAAACCATCTTCTCAGCCATGGCGACATCGTTTACGTTCCTAACAGCAGCAACAACAAAATCTACATCATGGGCGAAGTCGGCAAACAAGCCACACTGCCGATCGGCAATCACGGCCTCAACCTGACCCAAGCGCTCGGAGAAGTCGGCGGCATGAACCAAAACTATGCTGACGCAACCGGCGTATTCGTAATCCGCCGCGCACCAGAAGACGCGGCCAAACCTATCCACATCTATCAGCTCAACCTGAAAGATGCGACTTCTTACGCATTGGGCAGCGAATTCAAACTGCGTTCGGAAGATACCGTTTACGTTACCGCCGCCCCGGTTACCCGTTGGAACCGCGTAATGTCACAAATTACCAACTCCATCAGCAACGTCAACACCCTCGACAATACGTTTAGATAAACAGTGGTTCCTGCTGTCAGACCCTTGTTTGACAGCAGGATACAAAATCACGCACAATCCAAGCTAATTACATAAACGGCATACAAAAGCCGTACACACCGCACAAACGGAAAAGCAGTATCTTATAGTCTGACTCACGTTTTTTTCAGACCATAAACCGAAAACAATATCATGTACCACAACATACTCATCGTCTGCCTAGGCAACATCTGCCGCTCCCCCACTGCAGAGCGGATCATGCAGAAAAAACTACCCGGCCATCAAATCAGCAGCGCCGGCATAAAAGCACTGGCAGGTAAGGATGCCGATTTCCAGGCCATTAAAACCGCACTCAAACACGGCGTCATCGTTGCAGGCCATACGCCACGCCAACTGACCGCCCCAATGTGCGAACAGGCCGATTTGATTCTCGTCATGGAGCCCAGTCAAATCGACATGGTGGCCGACATCCATCCGCCGGCACGCAGCAAAACCATGCTGTTTGCCCAATGGTTGCCTAAAAAAACCATACCTGACCCATACAAACAAAGCAGCGAAATGTTTGAAGCCGTTTTTGAACAGCTCAATGCTGCCGCAGACACTTGGAAAACCAAACTAAACGGAAAAACTCAACCGGTATAAAACCGGCATGAACAAGAAAGCAAGCAATGAAAAAAACGACCTACACACCTTACAGCGCAGGCAACGACGACATTGACTTCGGCCAACAGCTGCGCGTAATTTGGACAAATAAATACAAAATCCTCGCCGCCCTGCTTGCAGGCGGCATTCTTGGCGCAGCCTTCAGCCTGGCATCCACTCCGCAATACCGTGCCGACGCCATGCTGGAAATTGAAACGCGACAAAACCAAATCCTGACCGAAATCAACAGCATCTTCAACAATCAAACCACGCCGTCTGAAGCAGAAGTCGAGCTGGTTCAATCACGCTTGGTACTGGGTAAAACCGTTGACGACCTTCAGCTGGACCAAGAAGTCAAAGCCAAATATACACCCGTTATCGGCAGCCTGATGCACAACATCAGCGGCGACCCCGACCCCAAACTGACCGTCGGCAGCTTTACTGTACAAGACGAATGGTTCAACAAAACCTTCACGCTGACCGCCAAGAGCAACAAAGCCTATACCCTTACCCTTCCTGACAAACGCGTTGTAGAAGGCAAGGTCGGCGTACCTCTGAAAATCAACAATCAAACCACCCTAAAAATCGATCAAATCCTGGCCAATCCGGGTCAAGAATTTGCGTTGACCAAGTTCTCCCGCATCAGCGCCATCGAAAACATCCAAAATAAACTGGCGGTCATCAGCAAAGGTAAAACCAGCCCCATCATCAACCTAACCTTTACCGGCACCGACCCTAAACGTACCAGCGTCATCCTCAACAGCATTGCCGACAACTACGTTGCGCAAAACCGCGAACGCGACGTCCAAGTTGCATCCAGCGGTTTGGCCTTCATCAGCGAAGAATTGCCACGCTTGAAAGAAACCTTGCAAGACGCTGAAAACAAACTCAATGCCTACCGCCAACAATCAGGCTCCCTCGACATTCCACTCGAGTCCAAAGGCGCATTGGAAAGTCTGACCGGCATCGAAACCCAAATTACCCTGCTCAAAACCGAAGAAGCAGGTTTGGCCGAGCTGTACACGCCGGAACACCCTTCCTATAAAGCCGTATTGGACAAACTTGCCGTTCTCGAGCGTGCTAAAAACAAAATCAACCAACAAATTGCTGAGTTGCCGAATACCCAACAAGAAGTTATCCGCCTGACCCGCGACGTAGAAACCAACCAGGCTACCTACGTCCAACTGTTGAGCAAACAACAAGAACTCAACATCATGAAAGCCAGTGCGCAAGGTAATGTCCGCATCGTCGATTATGCCTATGTCCCTGAAAACCCCGTTGCCCCGCGCAAAGCCGTCATCACGCTCCTGAGCGCACTTGCCGCAGGTTCATTGACCGCTTTGTGGCTGATGATTCGCAACCGCATGAAAAACGGCATTACTTCATCCGAAGAAATCGAAAACCTCAATTTGGAAGTCGTCGCTCTTGTTCCGCACTCCAAAACCCAGCAAAAACGCGACTTCTTCAAAAGCAAATTCAAGAAAACCGGCGGCCGTTCCAACTATCTGCTGGCCAGCGAAGACCGTACCGACACGGCCGTCGAAGCCATCCGCGCCCTGCGCACCAATATCTACTTCTCCATGCTGGACGCGCCTAACAACGTCCTCATGATTACCGGTGCCGCGCCTGAAGCAGGTAAATCCTTTATCTCCGCCAACCTCGCCACCGTAATGGCGCAGTCGGGCAAACGCGTTCTGCTTATCGATACCGATATGCGCAAAGGCTACCTCGACCGACTCTTCAGCCTTACCCCCGAGTTCGGCTTGTCTGACATCCTCAACGGCAAAGCAGCTCCGGCTAAAGCCGTACAAGAAACCGGCATTGAAAACCTCCACCTCATCAGCAGCGGCAGCTATCCTAGCAATCCGTCTGAGCTTTTGATGGACAACCGTTTCAACGAGTTGCTTGCCAACGCTAGCCAACGCTACGACTACGTCATCTTGGACACGCCGCCCGTATTGGCCGTGACCGACGCCGTCATCATCGGCCAACATGCAGGCACCGTCCTGATGATCAGCCGTTATGCGCACACGCGTGCACGAGAGCTTGAGGCCAGCGTCGAACGCCTCAAACAAAACCACATCAACATCAAAGGTGTCGTCCTCAACGGTATGAAGCGCGAAGCCAACAACAGCTACGACTACTACGCCTACGATGCCTACCATTCCGGTAACAATAAATCATAAACCGAAGCAGGCCGTCTGAACTTTCAGACGGCCTAAGGCTTTTTAAACGGCACAAAATATTTTTCACAAACGCCGCCCTTGCACCCAAAAGCCGTTTGTTTTAAAGTAAGCCCCATTCCCATATGGAAGAGAAACATGAAAATTACCGTCATCGGCGCAGGTTCGTGGGGTACAGCTCTCGCGTTGCACTTTGCGCACCACAACAATGAAGTTGCCCTTTGGACACGCAATCCCGACCAAATCCGCACCCTGCAAGCAGATCGCGAAAACAAACGCGGCCTGCCCGGCTTCCCTTTCCCTGAGTCCCTGACCGTTCACGCCGATTTGGGCGAAGCGCTGAAAGACAGCCAACTTGCCCTGATCGTTACCTCCGTAGCCGGCCTCAGAAGCAGCGCCGAGCTGCTCAAACAGCATAACGCCGCCGATATTCCCGTTCTCGCCGCCTGCAAAGGTTTTGAACAAGATACCGGCCTTCTGACTTTCCAAGTACTGAAAGAAGTCCTGCCTAACAATAAAAAAATCGGCGTTCTCTCAGGTCCGAGCTTTGCCCAAGAACTTGCAGCCCAACTGCCTTGCGCCATCGTGCTTGCTTCCGAAAACAAAGACTGGGTGGAAGAAACCACTGCCCACCTGAACACCAACGTAATGCGCCTGTACGGCAGCACCGACGTCATCGGCGTCGCTGTGGGTGGTGCCGTTAAAAACATCATGGCGATTGCCACCGGCCTTTCAGACGGCCTCGAATACGGCCTCAATGCACGCGCAGCCTTAGTAACACGCGGTCTTGCCGAAATCACCCGCCTCGCCATCGCCATGGGCGCGCAACCCAAAACCATGATGGGCTTGGCAGGCATCGGCGACCTTATCCTGACCTGTACCGGCGCACTTTCGCGCAACCGCCGCGTCGGCCTCGGCCTCGCAGAGGGCAAAGAGTTGCATCAAGTGCTTGTCGAAATCGGCCACGTTTCCGAAGGTGTCAGCACCATTGAAGAAGTCTTCAACACCGCCGCCAAATACCAAATCGATATGCCCATCACTCAAACCCTGCTGCAACTCATCCGCAAAGAAATGACCCCGCAGCAAGTCGTTGAACGACTGATGGAACGAAGCGCGCGCTTCGAATAAACGGTCGCGCCGTCTGCCGTTCAGACGGTCTGACACACAATATGACGGCCATAAGGCCGTCTGAAGGGAAATACATGAACCAATCACTGAACAATCTGGAAATCAACGTTTACCAACTTGTCCAAAAATTTGAAACGCTGGTTTCAGAAAACCGCCGCCTCAACGAAGAAATCGACAGACTCAAACTCGAGCAAGAGCAACAAAAAAACCAACACGAAGCAGCCATTGACGAACTCAGCGAAGCCTTGCTGGTTCAAGTCGGCAAACTCAAAGAAGACCTGCAAAGCAAAATTGACAACCTGACTGCCGAAAAAGAAAACTACCGCAATGCGCTGGCCCAAAGTGCAGACCAAATCCGCAGCCTCATTGCCCGATTGCCCCAAGAAACACAACAATAAAAGGACGCCCCGTGAGTATCGAACAAGTCAATCTCGACATCATAAATGTCAACTTCACCATCAACACGCCGAGTGAAGAAAAAGCCACCCTCCTGCAAGCCGTTGAAATGCTCAACAAAAAAAGCGATGCGATTAAAGAAAGCGGCCGCATCGTCGGTACGGACAAAATCGTCGTCATGGCAGCCCTCAACGTCGTACACGACCTCTTGAAAACCACCCTCAACGATGATTTGGCAATCGGTGAATTTGAGCGTAAAATAACCGACATGAACAACGCGTGCCAAAAAGCACTGGCGCGCTTGGAGCAAAACTGATTTCCCCCTTTTCCCTGCGGTGTTCGCGAAGGCATATATTCCTTTGAACCAATACGTTCGCTTTAGGTTGCCGGGAGCTGTAGTGGGCGCGAGCGTCCGTTTATCGGACGCACCCGAAACTACCCGAGGTGACCGCCTTGTCAGCAAGGTTCAAGCGGATTCAGCCTAAACGGCACTCGTGGGGATTCCCTAAAAAAGCCATACCGACAGGTGTGGCTTTCCCCTTTCTAAGTAAAGACTTTCGTAAAGATTTCCGGCCGTCTGAAAAAACCACATATTCATGCATCAAACACGCTCAATTAAGATTGACAAAAGCCAATCTCCTCTTTAAAATCCATAACTTTCTATATATATCTGGATTCCAACCATGAAAACCTTCTCTGCAAAACCCCACGAGGTGAAGCGCGAATGGTTCGTCATTGACGCAGAAGACAAAATTCTGGGTCGTGTCGCAGCCGAAGTCGCACACCGTCTGCGCGGCAAACACAAACCCGAATACACCCCTCACGTTGATACCGGTGACTACATCATCGTCATCAACGCAGACAAACTGCGCGTGACCGGTGCTAAATTCGAAGACAAAAAATACTTCCGTCACTCTGGTTTCCCAGGCGGCATCTACGAGCGTACTTTCCGCGAAATGCAAGAGCAATTTCCAGGCCGCGCTTTGGAACAAGCCGTAAAAGGCATGTTGCCCAAAGGTCCTCTGGGCTACGCCATGATCAAAAAACTGAAAGTGTACGCCGGCGCCGAACACGGCCACGCTGCACAACAACCTAAAGTTTTGGAACTGAAATAATAAGGACACGACATGAACGGTAAATACTACTACGGCACAGGCCGCCGCAAAAGTTCAGTGGCTCGTGTATTCTTGACTAAAGGTACCGGCCAAATCATCGTAAACGGCCGTCCCGTTGACGAATTCTTCGCACGTGAAACCAGCCGCATGGTTGTACGTCAACCTCTGGTTCTGACTGAAAATGCCGAATCTTTCGACATCAAAGTTAACGTAACCGGTGGTGGCGAAACCGGTCAATCCGGCGCTATCCGTCACGGCATTACCCGCGCCCTGATCGACTTCGATGCAGCTCTGAAACCAGCTCTGTCTCAAGCAGGCTTCGTTACTCGCGATGCTCGTGAAGTTGAACGTAAAAAACCTGGTTTGCGCAAAGCACGTCGCGCAAAACAATTCTCCAAACGTTAATACGTTTTCAGAATCGAATCAAAAAGCCTTGCTATGCAAGGCTTTTTTTCATTTATAAAACAATAATCCAATATCCCGCAATATATGATGAAAACCCTGATCCACTACGCCAAATCATTGCTTCAGGCTGTGATTATCTTCATCTTCTTATCCCTGATTGTCGACTGGGTGCGCAAGCCTGACCAACCCTTGCAGTCGGCAGCACAAACCATCACTTTAACCGATGGGCAAACCACCTCCCTCCAATCCTTCAGCCACAATCGGGTTGCCGTCGTTTATTTTTGGGGCAGCTGGTGTCGTATTTGTTCATACACATCATCAACCATAGAAAAGCTGCACCAAGACAATATCCCGACACTGGGCATATCCTTGCGCTCCGGAAGCGATGCGGACATTGCCCACCATATGCAACAAAACAATCTATCCTTTCCAAACTTCAATGATTCAGACGGCCTGATGGCTCAAAAATGGAATATAGCCGTTACCCCGACCATTATCATATTAAAAGATGGCAAAATGATTCATCACACATCCGGACTTTCCAGTTATATCGGCTTAAAAATCAGGATTTACTTGGCAAATATCTTCAGCTAAATTCATTGAAAATCCACTAAAAATAGAAAATCTAAAGAATAATTTCACCTGAATATATTCAACCAATTTGATTTCATAAATAAATAAACTATCTCTTTCCCAATAACATATGATTTTGTTGAGATTATAAAGAAAATAGACTAAGATATAACCATAAGAACAATTGGAAACATTATTATCAAAACAAACTGTTAGAGATCTTCATCTAATATTGTGGCAGTGATGCTTTTGTTCCCATAAACCCGGCTGCCGACGGCAGACTTAAAACAGCAATATTCGCCTTTATCAATCTACCTCACGCTTCAACGGTTTGATTTTTGATAACACCGGAGACTTAGTAATGCCCAACCAATCTAAACATGCATCTATCAATATCGGTCTGATTCAGGCGCGGGAAGCATTGATGACCCAATTCCGCCCTATTCTGAACCAAGCCAATATTACCGACCAGCAATGGCGTATCATCCGGCTCTTGGCGGAAAACGGCACACTCGACTTTCAAGATTTGGCCAATCAGGCCTGCATCCTCCGTCCCAGCCTGACCGGCATTCTGACCCGCTTGGAAAAAGCAGGGTTAGCCGTCCGCCTGAAGCCTTCCAACGACCAACGTCGTGTTTACCTGAAACTGACGCCCGAAGGTGAGAAACTCTATGAATCCACCGGCGCATTGGTTGACGAACGCTACGATGCGATTGAAAAAGTTTTATCTAAAGAAAAAATGGCACAACTCAAAGAACTCTTGGCAGAGCTGGCAAAAATCGAACAGGCATTAAAATAAAGAAAGCCAGATGACAGACTCAACACACACACTCAAGAGATCATTTCGAGATGCCATGGCCTCCTGTGCCGCCGGCGTGCATGTTATCACGACAGACGGCGAAGCAGGACGCTATGGCATTACCATGACTGCCGTCACTGCCGTTACCGACGAGCCACCGACGGTCATGCTGTGCATCAACCGCCAATCCGCCATCATTCCCATCCTGCAAGGCAACCATGATTTGTGCATCAACACGCTCAACGACAGCCAGCAGGATATCGCCGAACACTTTGCCGGACTGACCGACCTCTCACCCGAAGAACGCTTCGAATACCATATTTGGCATAGAGGGCAAACCGGGCAGCTCGAAGTCGAAGGCGCGCTGGCGCACCTGCACGGCAGCATTGTTGATCAACGCGAAATCGGCACGCATTACGTCTTTTTCGTTCAGCTCAATGAAATCCGCAATACCGACACGCAAGCACCGGCATTGCTGTATTTCCGTAGGCAATTCAAATATTTGGCATAAATAAAGGTCTCAGGCCGTCTGAAACATCGGTTTCATTTTTCAGACGGCCTGAGACCTTTTCTGTTTCACACATTATAGGCACACCCATGAAAGCAATGATCCTGGCCGCCGGTCGCGGCGAACGCATGCGCCCCCTGACCGACCACACGCCCAAACCCTTACTCGAAGTAGCTGGCACGCCGCTTATCGGTTGGCACTTGCGCCGCCTGCAACAGGCCGGATTCACTGAAATCGTCATCAACCATGCCTGGCTTGGCCAGCAAATCGAAGATACCTTGAAAGACGGTTCAGACTACGGCGTGCGCATTGCCTATTCTCCCGAACGCGCCGGAGGTCTGGAAACTGCTGGCGGCATTGCCACCGCCCTGCCTCTTTTGGGCGACGAGCCGTTTTTGGTCGTCAATGGCGACGTATTGACCGACATTGATTTCCAAGCTGCACAACTGGCTGCCAAGCGTATGCAGGAACACAACCTTCTCGCCCATTTGTGGCTGGTGGACAATCCGCCCCATCATCCCGAAGGCGACTTCGGCCTGCTTTCAGACGGCCTGGTTTCCGCCTCATCCACAGACGGCCAAGCCCTGACTTTCAGCGGCGTAGGTGTCTATCACCCTGCGCTTTTCAAAGATACCCCGGCGCACCAAGCTGCCAAACTTGCCCCCCTGTTGCGTCAGGCCATGAGTCAAAGCAAAATCAGCGGCGAACACCACAACGGCCTTTGGTTGGACGTCGGCACAGTCGAACGCCTGCAAGAAGCCGACCGTATTGCCCAAAGCTGGTAAAACAAAAGGGGCGTATCCGATACGTCCCTTTCAATATCAAAGGCCGTCTGAAAAAATTGGTCAACCCATTTTTCAGACGGCCTTAATCTATCATCAAGCTTTGGCCAATTTCTTTTCTTTCTTCATTCCCAACAAGCCATTGACGATCATCACGCATAATCCCGACCAAATCAGGCCATAACCGATCAATGCGCCTTTTTGCACCGGCTCGTCCAGCCACACAATCGACACGATAAAAAGCAATACAGGTTCCAAATAGCTCAACATACCGAACACCGCAACCGGAAGTAACTGATTTGCCTTCAAATTCAAATTCATGGATATTGCGCTATTAAAGCCCAGCAACACAATAAAGAAGATTAAAACCGGTTTGGCCGCTATCATCGCCGGCGTATCCGTTGCCAGCAAAATATACGCCAACGCAAACGGCGCAATCATCATTAAATCAAAGGCCAGACCGATTAAAGAAGGCACGCCCAGTTTTCGGCGCAGCAGATAATAAAACGGATAAGTACCGAACACCCATACCGTCGTCCATGAAAACGCACCTGACCGTACCAATTCACATGCCACGCCTGCACATGCCAACGCAACGGCAACCGTCTGCAATCGGTTTAAACGCTCTTTAAACCAAATCCGTCCACCCAGCATCATCGCCAAAGGAAACAGGAAATAACCCATGGCGATGTTTACCCCTTCCCCGTTGACCGGCCCCCAGACAAACAGCCACAACTGACTGGCAAATATCGGCGTCGGCAATACAATCAACAGCCACCGCTTCCAATCGCGGCCGATATTGTTCGCAAACCGCGCCGCCGCCTGCCAACCGTTGACCATCGTCATCAGTACGCATAAAGCCGACAACATCGCCACCATACGCCACGCAAAAATTTCCGTACCGCTCATCGGCTGCATCCATATGCCGTACAAAAATAGCATGGCAAACAATGCATTGGACGTTATGGCCGCCAGCAAACCTTTGGATAAATTCGTCATTTCAGACGGCCTTCCTCGATAAATCAATATTGATATTGTAAAGAAAATGTGTGAAAAAATTTCTCATATTTTGTTATGTAACAAAGATAATTTTTCTATTATGATTAGAAAATCAAAAAATATTACATTCAAAGGCCGTCTGAAAACCATATTTTCAGGTTTTCAGACGGCCTTTCATTACATCGAAGCAGTCTAATACATCAGCCCTGTTTCACAATATCCGACAGCGGCCAGCGCGGCTTGACATTGAATGCGCCGACAGCCTGACGTTCGGCAAGACGCATCGCGCCGGCAAAGGCAATCATTGCGCCGTTGTCGGTGCAATATGCCATCGGTGGGAAATAGACGTTGATTTTTTCTTCCTGCGGTTTGGGTTTGCCTTTTTCAGACGGCACTTTGACGGTTAAGCGCGAAAATTCATCACGCAGCTTCCAGTTTGCACCCACCCCGCCGGCAACCACCAAAGTTCTGAAGCCGGTATCCAACAACGCTTTTTTGGCTTTGGCCGCCAATACGTCAACTACCGCATCTTGGAAAGCGCGGCAAATGTCGTTGCGTGTTTGTTCCGGAATTTCATCGCTGCCGGTTTCGGCACAGACTTTTTCGACAGCGGTCAAAACGGCGGTTTTCAAACCGGAAAAGCTCATCTGCAAATCATGTGAATGGAGCATGGGGCGTGGGAATGTGAAAGCATCAGGCGTGCCGAGTTTGGCCAGCTCGGATAATTTGGCACCGCCGGGATAAGGCAAACCTAAAAGCTTAGCCGTTTTATCAAACGCCTCGCCTGCCGCATCATCGACACTCTCACCCAACAAAGTGTAATCGCCGATACCGCGTACAGCCATAAATTGCGTATGTCCGCCCGATACCAGCAAAGCGACAAATGGAAATTCAGGCTTGTCGTCTGCCAACAAAGGCGAGAGCAAATGGCCTTCAAGATGGTGGACGGGGATAACGGGCTTGCCGATGGCAAACGCCAAAGCGTTGGCGAAGCCTGAACCGGCCAGCAATGCGCCGCCCAAGCCCGGGCCTTGCGTAAAAGCAACCGCGTCAATATCAGCATAGCCTACGCCTGCTTCTTTCAAGCAACCTTGCGTCAACGGTACGACACGGCGGATATGGTCGCGGCTGGCCAACTCGGGGACAACACCGCCGTATTCGGCGTGCATCGCCATTTGTGTGTGCAAATGATGCGCCAACAGGCCGCGCTCGGTATCGTAGAGCGCAACGCCGGTTTCGTCGCAAGATGATTCAATTCCTAATACCAACATGGTTTGAGGCCGTCTGAAAAAATGATTAAAAACGATTCAGACGGCGTTTTCTCCGAAAACGGAAAAAGGCCGTCTGAAATAAAGTGTGGGATAGCTGCTTACAAAGTGCCGTAAGAATGCAGACCGCTTAAGAACATATTCACACCGATAAAGGCAAAGGCGGTAATGATCAGGCCGATGACCGCCCACCAAGCCAACACCCTGCCGCGCCAGCCTGCCACCAGTCGCAAATGCAACCAGACAGCGTAATTCAGCCAAACGATGAATGCCCAAGTTTCTTTCGGGTCCCAGCTCCAATAGCGGCCCCACGCGTCGGCCGCCCACAATGCGCCGAGAATGGTGGCGATGGTGAAGAACAGGAAACCGACGGCAATCGCTTTGTACATGACTTCTTCAATGACTTGAGATTGCGGCAGCCATGATTTTTTGCCTGCATCTTCTTTTCTGAGTGCCAGCAGTTCGGCAATACCCAGCATGGCGGCGATACAGAATGCGCCGTAGCCGATAAAGTTGGCCGGAACGTGGATTTTCATCCACCAAGACTGCAAAGCAGGAATCAGCGGCTGAATGGCATGCGCCTCGCGTGAAACGCTGTACCACAAGACAAATCCGACCACAATCGCCATAAAGCTGAAGACGAAGCCGCCCAGTTTTTGTACGGCAAAACGGCCTTCGTAATAGAGGTACATCAGCGCCGTAATGACCAAGAACAAGATGAATACTTCGTAAAGGTTGGAAACCGGAATATGGCCGGCATCGGGACGCAGCAGATAGCTTTCATGCCAGCGTACCAGCAAACCGACAAAGCCCGCCACCGCGGAAACCCACGCAAACACGGTACCCATGCCCAAAAGCGTATTGGACGGCACATTTTTGCGCACCGCCGCTATTGCGCCGACGATATAGGCAAACAAGGCGAAGAACACAAACGCGCATTGCCACATAATCGCCGACTGGCTGCTTAACAGGTATTTGAGCAGGAAGCCGTCTGCGTGTTTGATGTCGCCACCATACAAATCAACGGCCAAATACGCCAAGCACACGCCCAAAGGGATAAACCAGCGCATCGGTTTGAAAAACCAACCCAGAAAAACGGCAATACCGCCACTCACCCACAAAATCGCCATTTCGTAGATGTCCATGTGCAGACCGGCCTGGGTTTGGGCAATAAACGCACCGATTGCAATCAGCAGCGCGAACGCCCAGTCGAAAAGGTTAAGGTTTCGGATAAATGATTTGTGTGTCAGAAGCTCATGCTCGGGCAAGGCCTGATGTTTGTTATTCATGGTTCAAATCCTTGGCAAGCTGCTGCAATTGCCGTGTGTGTTGCGGAAATTCTTTCTGCAAGTCGCGTTCGTTGCGGCTGGAAGACATGGCAAAACGGATACGGCCGTCTGAAAACAGCAGCCAAGCACGTTTTTCACGAATATAGAACATAAACACCGTACCCAACACCAGCAATACCGAACCCAAATACACCAAGAATGCGCCCGGCGAACGGGTCATCTGCAGGCCGGAAGAGCGCACTTCGGTAAAACTTTCCAGTTGCAGCAGCATCGGCGCGGGATATTCGGTCAAACCGGTGTAAGCATCCATTGCATGCAGCAGGAAGCGGTTGCGTTTTTCATCTTGCGGCCAAGCCGGCAGATTATATGTGCTGATCGTATCTTCCAGAGCGGCATTCATCACGCCATAGAGCATCTCATAGAAATAGCCCTGCATTTTTTCCTGCTGCTCTTTCGGAATGTTGGTGGTGACAAATTCGTCCAAAGCCAAATAACCGCCTTTGGCAAAAATCGACAAAGTGTTTTCCGCTGCCGCCATGAATTGCTCACGGATTTCGGCAGGCGCGCCTTTAACGGCATTGGCAACGGTTTTACGGCGTGCCGCATCGTCTTTCAGATATTGGCGCAAAGCCATAAAGGTATCGATTTGGCCGTTTTTATCCATCGGAATGCGCAACCAGCGGTATTGCTGCGCCAAGCCGCTGCGTGTGCCGGTAATGAAGAAATAGTCTTCATCTTGTTTTACCGGCAACATATAGTTTTTATATTCGACCGCCTGCCCTGCTTTGTCGCGGATACGGTAAACGATAGACGGGCCGATATTGGTGTATTTTTTGCCTTCTTGACGGACGGAGCGAACATCATTGAGGGCGGATTTCAGGTTTTGCTCTTTTTCAGACGGCTCGCTCATGTCTTCGACGTTCATCGAAGTAAACTGGTCAAATTCCAGTTTATAAGAAGTCTTGCCCAAATCCAGCGGAAACTCGCGCATGGAAGTCGCTTTAAGCTTAACCGGAGTACGGTCGGCATCAGCCAGATTCCACGCTTTAAACGTCAAGTCAGAGCCGCCGTCGGCAAAACTCGCCTGATAAACCGTAATACCGTGCAACGTCAAAGGATGGTTGACGCGGATAGTGTGTTCGCTGACTTTGCCGGTTGCCTTGTCCGTTACTTCCAAGTCGCTGGCAAAATCACGCGGCATACCAGTATCGTAAAAGTCGATATGGAATTTCTTTAATTTGACCGAAAACGGCAGGTCTTGCACCAACATACCGTTATCCGCATTCAGAAACACCACGTCCGCGCTCTGCTCTTCCGCGATATTGACATTGCCCCTAAACGACAGGTTGGATTCTCCCAACACGCTTTCTGGCTTAAAGTCTTTGGCGTAAACCGCCGTATTGTCGGGCACGATTCGTCCGGTGAGCATACCGATTTTCAGCAGGATATTGCTGTCTATCAAACCGCCCAAACAAATCACAATCAGCGCGGCATGGGCAAAGATATAGCCCCATTTGTTCATCGCGCCTTTTTTCGCCGCCACCAAAACCGAACCGTCTTCACGCGTAACGGTTTTGCAGCCATAGCCTTGTACTTCCAAATACCGTTGCGCGATTTCGGGCGTCACCTGTCCGTCTAAAACGATGGAATGGCGCATTGCCGCCAGTGACTTTTCCTTCGCATTTTCACGGAAGGAACGAATCTCGCGCAAAAACGGCGGAACATTGCGAATCAGGCACAATCCGGTGGAAATCACCAAAAACATCATGATGACAACGAACCACGCCGAGGCGTACACGTCGTACAGGCCCAAAAAACCGAAAATCTGCGACCAAAACGGGCCGAATTTCACCAAATAATCAACTTGTGGCTGGTTTTGCTGCAAGACCGTACCGATAATCGAAGCCACGCCCAATAGGCTGAGCAAGGCGACGGCAAAACGCATGGAGCTGAAAAAGGCAAACCATGGTCTGCGGATAAGTGGGACGGATGATGAAGATTTACTCATGTCTCAAATGTCGGCTGGGGGCAACCCGATCGATGGAACGGACTGCAATGACGTGTGATGCGAAAGGAAGAATACTGCATATTGTAGTAAAAATCTTGCTGTCGCTATTTGAAAAAAACAATCAGGCTTATCGGCCTATATTGGCTAAGGCCGTCTGAAGGGTTTTCAGACGGCCTGTATCAATAAGCTCGTTTCAAAACGAAATTAGTGCAAACCTTGGATGAAGTTGGCTACTGCGTTCAACTCTTCTTCGCTCAGGCGGTTGGCAATATCGGCCATGATGGCGTTTTTGCGTTGGCCGGATTGGTAAGCTTTCATTTGCTCGACAACGTAAGCTTTGTGTTGGCCGCCCAGACGAGGATAGGCTTGGATTTCAGTACCGCCGCCAGGGATACCTGCGCCGCTAGGACCGTGGCAAGACATACATGCCGGCAGTTTTTTAGCGCTCAGACCGCCGCGATAGATTTTTGCGCCCAGCTCTGGGTTTTCTTTAGGATTGGCTTCGCCCGGTTTGCCTTGTTGTTTGGCGTAGTAGGCGGCAGCGTCGCGGATGTCTTGTTCGGACAAGTTCATCACCATCGGTTTCATCACGCCGGCAGCACCGTGGGTACGGGTACCGTCTTTGATGGCCATGGTTTGGCCGTAGGTGTAGGCCGCAGCCTGACCTGCCAGTTTAGGATAAGTTGCGATACCGCTGTTACCATCGGCTGCGTGACACGCCGCACAGATAGTAGTCGCTACCTGTTTGCCTTTTTCAGCATCTGCTTTAGGGGCAGCGGAAACCGCACCGGCAGCCAATACCAAGGCCAATAAAGTCAATCGTTTCATGGAGTGCTCCTGATTACAGCATTGCGTACCGCGTCAATGCCTTTTTTATACTCAAATACCGGGGAATTTTCCCGATTAAAACCGATAATTCTATAGACGTGCTATTCTATACCAAGTTTACATTAAATTACTACTCAAATTACCAAACTGCTGCAACATAAATGCCCGATACAAATTATGATGTTGCAGTTTTGTTTCCATGCAAGGAAATACTGATGAATCTTTTTCAAAACGCCAAATTCTTTACAACGGTCAACCATCTGAAAGACCTGCCCAACACGCCGGCCGAGATTGCCTTTGTCGGCCGAAGCAATGCAGGAAAATCCAGTGCCATCAATACTTTAACCAATCATGTGCGCCTTGCCTACGTTTCCAAAACACCGGGACGCACCCAACACATCAATTTCTTTGAACTGGAAAACGGCAATTTCATGGTCGATTTGCCCGGCTACGGCTACGCGCAAGTACCGGAGGCCATCCGTACGCACTGGGTCAAACTCTTGGGCGACTACCTGCAACAACGCCGCCAACTGATCGGTCTGATTTTGATTATGGACTCGCGCCATCCGCTCAAAGCTTTAGACATTCAAATGCTGGACTTTTTCCACATCACCGGCCGCCCTGTGCATATCCTGCTGTCAAAAGCAGACAAGCTGTCTAAAAATGACCAAATTAAAACTTTGGCGGCGGTAAAAAAATCACTTAAACCCTACACCGACCGCCAAAAAATCAGCGTTCAATTATTCTCCAGCCTGAAAAAGCAAGGTATGGACGAAGTCAATCAAGTGGTCGGCTCATGGTTTGACTCGCATCGCGAAGAAATCGAAAATCTTGCAGGCTAAACATCGCCTGAGTGATTGTAAAACAAGGCGGAATAAGATAAGTTGACCAACCGCAAATCTTATTCCGTCATTTGGTTTCTCAACATCGCGTTTACCATTTAATTCGGGGCATGTATCACACATGCCCTTTTTTTCATCACGCTTTTTGTTTTCACACGCAAACCACAATCTGCGCCAAATATGCCATCACAACATATCAGCAAGGCCGTCTGAAAGACGCGGCTTCGATCTCCATTATTAAAGTGTTAATTTTAGTATTGCAACCCATTACACATCTTAGCGTTTTGCTCATGTTCAGCTAATTGTTGAGGCATAGAATGCATTCATCGTTCAACAACACAGTAGGAAAGAAAATCATGAAACGCATTAACGCTTTTATTTCAAAAAAACTCATCATTGCCGGTATTATTGCTTCAAGTTTGGGCGTTGCCGGTGCGGCAGGTACCATGGCTTTCAAAGAAGGTATGTTTGCAAAGGTTTCCGGCCAGCAAGCAGCCGCAGCAGCGGTAGCAGAAGTGGGCGGCGTCGTTAAAGATGTCGATTACAAATACAAACAACATTTGGGCGGCCGTTACAAAGTAGAAATCTTGAAAGACGGCGTCGAATACGAAGCTTTGGTTGATGCTCAAAACGGCAAAGTATTGGCGGTAGCACAAGATGACGATCAAGACAAACGACACTTTGGTAAACATGATAAGCATCATAAACATGATAACTATGACAATGCTGAGCCCTCTTCATCGCAAAATACAGATTATCAGGCTCCTGCCGATGCTGCACCTGACACACCTGAAAATGCAACCGCTTCCGAGGTAACAAAATCTTAATTTAAACTTTTAAAAAGCCAATGCCGTCTGAAACTTTCAGACGGCATTGGCTTTAATGCAGCATTGTTTGAAACCAATCGTTTTCAGACGGCCTTTGCCTCATCTTCGCCATCAGTCCAACCCGCTTCTTTCAATTTCCGCTGTTGCGCATCATAGCGTGCTTTTTCCGCCCAATACATTGTCTGAATACAGGCATCGCCGCATTCGCTGCCGCAACATTCCCACGACTCGGGACGGACGGGTTCGTCTAAAAGCGGTTCGCCCAAGATGGCTTCGGCTTTATTCTTCAGGGTCGTATCCATCGGCAATTTCCAAGCGTGCGCCGTCAAATTCAATCACTTCGCCGCCGCGTATTTTGGCGGTTTTACGGGTTTCAGTTTCGCCGTTGCGCAACACCAGCCCTTCAGCGATAAACGCTTTTGCCTGTCCCCCGCTTTCGGCAAGGCCGGCCAGTTTCAACAGGTCGCATAAAGCGATGTATTCGTTGTCTTCAAGATAGACGGTTGCTTCCATCATTCAATCCTTTTCAATAATGGCGATATTTTAACATGGCCGTCTGAAAGAAAGCCCCCTTCTGTTTGATTTGCTTTATCCAAACCCATTACATTTGGTTTTCAGACGGCCTTTAACCGCCAACCCTGCTACAATATGCCTTTTATTGTTCACGCCGATTTTGCCATGACCGAGCCGACCTACATCCCCCTGCGCCTGCATACCGAATTTTCGATTACCGACGGTATGGTGCGGATTAAAAAACTGATTGCCAAAGCGCAGGAATACGGTTTGCCTGCTTTGGGCATCAGCGATTTGATGAACGAATTCGGTTTGGTGAAATTCTATAAAGCCTGCCGCGGTGCAGGAATTAAGCCCATCGGCGCGGCGGACGTGTGGATAGGCAATCCGAATGCGCCCGACAAGCCGTTTCGTGCCATGCTGATTATCCGCAACGATGCGGGCTATCTGCGCTTGAGCGAGCTTTTGACGGAGGCCTATGTTGGCAAAGACCGCAATATCCATCATGCGGAACTCAATCCCGAATGGCTGGAAAACGGCGACAACAGCGGCTTGATTTGTTTGAGTGGCGCGCATTACGGCGAAGTAGGCGTGAATCTGTTGAACGGCAATGAAGACGCGGCGCGTGCGGCGGCGTTGAAATATGCGGCGTGGTTCCCTGATGCGTTTTATTTAGAGCTGCAACGCCTGCCAGAACGCCCTGAATGGGAGGCTTGCGTTTCCGGCAGCGTGAAGCTGGCGGAGGAACTGGGTTTTCCGGTGGTGGCGACGCATCCGACACAGTTTATGAGCAGCGATGATTTCAACGCGCACGAGGCGCGGGTGTGTATCGCTGGCGGCTGGGTACTGACGGACAAAAAACGTCCGCGCGATTTCACGCCGAGCCAATTTTTCATTCCGCCGGAAACGATGCTGGAGCGTTTCGCCGACTTGCCTGAAGCCTTGGAAAACACGGTGGAAATCGCCAAACGCTGCAACCTGCACATCACATTGGGCAAAAACTTCCTGCCGCTCTTCCCGACTCCGGACGGCCTGTCGCTGGACGATTATTTGGTGAAACTGTCCAACGAGGGTTTGCAGGAACGCATGGTTCAGCTTTATCCCGACGAAGCGGAACGGGCGGCAAAAATGCCGGAATATCAGGAGCGGCTGGATTTTGAGTTGAACATCATCATCCAAATGAAATTCCCCGGCTATTTCCTTATCGTACAAGACTTTATCAACTGGGCGAAAACGCACGGCTGTCCGGTCGGGCCGGGACGCGGTTCGGGCGCGGGTTCGCTGGTGGCGTATTCGCTGAAGATTACCGACCTCGACCCGCTGAAATACGCGCTGCTGTTCGAACGTTTCTTAAACCCCGAACGCGTTTCCATGCCTGACTTCGACGTGGACTTTTGCCAAAGCAACCGCGGCCGCGTGATTGAATATGTGCGCGAGAAATACGGCGCGGAAGCGGTCAGCCAGATTGTGACTTTCGGCACGATGTCGTCCAAAGCGGTCATCCGCGACGTGGGACGCGTGCTGGAACTGCCGTTTATGCTGTGCGACAAACTGTCCAAGCTGATTCCGTTGGAAGCCAACAAACCTCTGGGGCTGGACGATGCAATGAAGGCCGAGCCGCAAATTCAGGAATTAATCGAAGCGGAAGAAGCGGACGAACTGATTACACTGGCGAAAAAGCTGGAAGATTTGACGCGCGGTTTGGGTATGCACGCAGGCGGCGTGTTGATTGCGCCGGGTAAGATTTCCGATTACAGCCCCGTGTATCAGGCGGACGAATCCGCCTCGCCCGTATCCATGTACGATAAAGGCGACGTGGAAGACGTGGGTTTGGTGAAATTCGACTTTTTGGGTCTGCGCAACTTGACCATTATCGAAATGGCGCAGAACAACATCAAAAACACCACAGGCGATATCGTCGATGTCGGCAAGATTCCGCTTGATGACCAGGCTGCCTACCAAATCTTCCGCGATGCGAACACCACCGCCGTCTTCCAGTTCGAGTCGACCGGTATGAAAAAAATGCTGAAAACGGCGCACACGACCAAGTTTGAAGAACTTATCGCCTTCGTGTCGCTCTACCGCCCCGGCCCGATGGATAACATTCCCGACTTCGTTGCGCGCATGAAAGGTCAGGAATTCCAATACATCCACCCGCTGCTCGAAGGCATCCTCGCGCCAACCTACGGGATTATGGTGTATCAGGAACAAGTGATGCAGGCGGCGCAGATTATCGGCGGCTACTCGCTCGGCGGCGCGGACTTGCTGCGTCGTGCCATGGGTAAGAAAAAACCTGAAGAAATGGTGAAACACCGCGAAATCTTCGCCGAAGGCGCGGCGAAACAAGGCATTTCGCGCGAAAAATCCGACGAAATCTTCAACTACATGGAAAAATTCGCCGGCTACGGTTTCAACAAATCCCACGCCGCCGCCTACGCTCTGATTTCCTACCAGACCGCATGGCTCAAAGCCCATTACCCCGCCGAATTTATGGCGGCAACCATGTCGTCTGAATTGGACAACACCGACCAGCTCAAGCATTTCTACGACGACTGCCGCGCCAACGGCATCGAGTTCCTGCCGCCCGACATCAACGAATCCGACTACCGCTTCACGCCGTATCCGAACATGAAAATCCGCTACGCACTCGGCGCGATTAAAGGCACGGGCGAAGCCGCCGTCGAATCCATCATCGCCGCGCGGCAAAGCGGCGGCAAATTTACCGGCCTTTTGGACTTCTGCGAGCGCGTCGGCAAAGAACACATGAACCGCCGCACCCTCGAAGCCCTGATACGCGGCGGCGCGTTCGACAGCATCGAACCCAACCGCGCCATGCTCTTGGCAAACATCGACCTCGCTATGAACAACGCCGACCAAAAAGCCGCCAACGCCAATCAGGGCGGGCTTTTCGACATGATGGAAGACGCCATCGAACCGGTGCAGCTCATCGATGCGCCCATGTGGAGCGAATCGGAAAAACTCGCCGAAGAAAAAACTGTCATCGGCTTTTATCTGTCCGGCCACCCGTTCGGTCCGTATGCCCAAGAAGTCCGCCAAATCGCCCCGACCAAATTAGGTCGTCTGAAACCGCAAGACAGCGTGCGCCTCGCCGGATTCGTCACCGCAGTGCGCACCATGATGGGCAAGCGCGGCAAAATCGCCTTCGTCAGCCTTGAAGATTTGAGCGGACTGGTGGAAATCATGGTCAGCGGCCACACGCTGGAAAACTGCGCCGACTACCTCAAATCCGACCAAGTGCTGATTATCGAATCCAAAGTTAGCCGCGACGACTACGGCGGCGGCGACGGGTTGCGCATCATGGCCAACCAAGTCATGACCCTGCAAATGGCGCGCGAACGCTACGCCCGCAGTCTCAGCCTCGCCCTCGCACCCGGCCACGACATCGAACGCCTCGCCGCCATCCTCACCGCACACCGCCTGCCCGACACGTCGCACATCCCGCTGCAACTGTCGTACAGCAACGGCAAAGCATCAGGCAAATTGAAAATTGCGCCAAAATGGATGGTAACGCCAAGCACCGCCTTGTTTGACGAACTGGAAACATTGCTCGGCAGCAGGGCTGTTCGTGTGAATTGGTAAAACTAAAGGCCGTCTGAAACTACACGTTCAGACGGCCTTTAATTTAAAAAGCGCTTTAAAAACATAAATCAATATTCGGCTTTCAGACGACCTTATTGTATAGAGCGGTTATCTGAAAAGTTTATTGCATAAAGCCTTTGACCAATAAGGAAAGATAGCCCACAACAAAGGGGAGCGACAATGCCGAAAAAATGTCAAGCACCCAGTAAATACATTGGTTTAATACAGTTTTTGAGGCGGTAAGCCGCAGCAGTTTTAAATATAGGGCAAACCAAACAAAGGGAGTGAAAATACACCCCCTTTTTCTATAGAAGCCCCATATTAAAGGCCGTCTGAAAAACAGTTTTATTTAACGATTTCAACAGGACCGTGGTCGTCGCAATGGTCGCCGTGTTGGTGGTGCAGACGGCCGTTGACGATGTAGTCGACGTGATCGCCGTGCGGTACGGCTTCGTGGCCACAACCTTCGCTGTGAACGTGGCCGTGGCAGGTGTCAACCGGATGGCAGCCGTCAGGATTGGTTTCATTGACACTCAGTGCATGCTCGTCGTAGTGGCCGTTGTGCTCATGGTGCAGGTGCCCGTCGTGCAGATAATCGACGTGGCCTTCGTGTTTGATGGCAGTGTGTCCGCAGTTTGCGCCGTGAACGTGGTCATGATGTTCGTGGGTTTTGCAGGTCATTTTTTCTCTCCTAATGTTCAGTGAATAGCAATCTTTCTCGATTGATTTTTTTATCTTATCTTTTTTTGATATAAACGTAAAAAATTTTACAGTTATTAATATATTGTTACGATATATCATCTGTTGATATATAAGCCTATTTTATTTTTTCAGACGACCTTTCATTTATAATTCATTTATTTTCAGCAAGAACTTCAAACCCTTCCAACCATTCAAAATATCGAATTTTTCAGCCGTAACGGGTAACATGGAAACAAAGGGATGGGTTCTTCAAACAAACAGGTACTGCAATGGGAAAACAAGCCAGACTTTATATGGTTCGCAGCACGCAAGGTGCGCTTTATGACGTATTTTTCGAGCGCGGCGTGGCGGCGTTGGCTTGGCCCATGCTGGCTGAAGCGGCGGCAAAAGGTTTTGGCCGTGAGGAGCTGACCGATATTTACCGTTCGGCCGTGCCGGATGTGAAATTGAGAACGGCGCAATCGGGCGCGGCTCAAATGTGGCGGTTTGTCAACGAATTGGCTGATGGAGATGCCGTACTGACCTACTCGCCTGCTTTGCGCCGTTATCGGGTCGGCAAGATTACGGGCGGAGCGGTGCATTGTCCGCAATGGGACGATGAAAAAATGTCGCTGGTACGGCCGGTTGAGTGGCTGGGCGAAGTATGTCGCGATGATTTGAGCGTGACAGCACAACGAGCTTTGGGCAGCGTGGCAACTTTGTTTGCGGTATCGGAAGCGTGTGCGGCAGAAATTTTTGAACGCGTGGGTTTTCAGACGGCCTAAAAAGGGAAAGGAAACAGCATTATGTGGAACACCATACAGGATTGGCTGAATGCTTTGCCTGTCAGTGAAGAAATCATCAAATCGGCTTTGATGATTGTGGCTGTCATTGCAGGGCGCAGCATCTTGCTCTCGGCGCATTTTCGCAGCCATCCGGATTTAAGCATTGAAAACAAACGCCGTTCGCTGGTGGTCAGCCGCAACATTACCATGCTGCTGCTCTTGTTCGGGCTGGCGATGATTTGGGCGGCGCAGATTCAAACTTTGGCGTTGTCAATGTTTGCGGTAGCCGCAGCAATTGTGGTGGCGACCAAAGAATTGATTATGTGTTTGTCCGGCAGCATCCTGCGCTCGGTAACCAAACAATATTCCATCGGCGACTACATCGAAATTAACGGCCTGCGCGGACGGGTGGTCGATATCAATATGCTGAACACGCTGATGATGCAAATAGGCCCAAATCCGTTGATTGGCCAGCTTTCCGGCAAAACGCTCTCGTTTCCCAACAGCTTACTTCTGAGCCACACCGTGCGCCGCGACAATATTTTGGGCGATTATGTGATTCATACGGTGGAAATTCCCGTGCCGATTCATTTGGATTCGGACGAAATCATAGGCCGTCTGAAAGACGTTCTTGAGCCCTTGTGCGAGCCTTATGTCCCTGCCATCAAGCAGCATTTGGAAAACGTGCAAACCCAAAAATTGTTTATCACGCCCGCCGCCCAGCCGCGTGTATCCCGCGTGCCACATGATGACAAGGTGTACAACATCATTGTGCGCTTTGCCTCGCCCGTGGCCAAACGCTTGGAAATCCAACAGGCGGTTTTGGACGAATTCTTACGCACGCAATGCCGATTAATCAATAAATTAAAATAGCCAAGTTTATATAAACTATCAAATCCCTTACAATACCCAAATTCACAATCAACAATAAGGAAAAATCATGTTGCCCGAATCAGCTCTTGCCGAAATGTACCCTGTAATCATGACCCCCAGCCATGACGGCAAATATTTCCACAACTACACCCTCTCACTTCTGAACATCGTCCACACCAACGCCTCGCACGGCCTGCCGCTTCAAGTAATGATGCAGCGTGGCGAAAGCCTGATTACGCGCGCGCGCAACAACTGCGTGGCTACATTCTTAGAAAACAAAGAATGGACGCATTTATTCTGGATTGACTCCGACATCGGCTTTTCTCCCGATTCATTCTACCGCCTGCTTTTGGCCGACAAAGACGTTGTAGCCGGCGTTTATCCGCTCAAACGCGAAAACTGGCCTGAAGAAGGCGTTCCGGCCGGCACGACACAAGCCGACTTCGAGCGCATGTACACTTCTTATACCGTCAACACCAGCGAAAAAAATGAAAACGGTGAAATCGTACTGAAAGTCGATGAAGACGGTTTTATGAAAGTTCATGATGCGCCAACCGGCTTTATGGTTATCAAGCGCAGCGTATTTGAAAAAATGATGGCAGCCTACCCCGAGTTGAACTACATCTCCGACAGTGACTACAACAGAGAAGACAAAGGCCTACACTACCGATTCTTCGACTGCATGGTTGATCCGGAAAGCAAACGCTATCTGTCCGAAGACTACACCTTCTGTCACCTCTGGCGTCAAATCGGCGGCGACGTATACGTCGACGTACAATCTAACCTGACCCATCAAGGCGCAAAAGTGTATCGCGGCTCGTTTGCCGAATCCCTGCAAACCAATATTGCCAATGCCGTATTTGCCCCGAAAGGCACGCCGATGCGCCTCGAACTGGCTGCACCGTTGCACGCCAATCCGCGCGGCGCAGAATAAGATTGGCCGACAGGCAGGCGGGACACTTTAATTCTGCCTGTCTGCCACCATATAACGCCTATCGTTTTCTTTTCAGACGGCCACAAGGCCGTCTGAATCCATCTTATTCAGGAGAAACCATATGAGCGACAACGTCCTGCTCCACTTGGGCGAAGAACCCCGTTTCGACCAAATCAAAACCGAAGACATCAAGCCCGCCCTGCAAACCGCCATTGCCGAAGCACGTGAACAAATCGCCGCCATCAAAGCGCAAACGCACACCGACTGGGCCAACACCGTCGAAAAACTAACCGATATTACCGAACGCGTCGGCCGCATTTGGAGCGTGGTTTCCCATCTCAACTCCGTGGTCGATACGCCCGAGCTGCGTGCCGTATACAACGAATTGATGCCTGAAATCACTATTTTCTTCACCGAAATCGGTCAAGACATCGAGTTGTACAACCGCTTCAAAATCATCAAAAATTCTGCCGAATTCTCCACCCTCTCCCCTGCGCAACAAACCAAGCTCAACCACGACTTGCGCGATTTCGTCCTCAGCGGTGCCGAATTACCGCCCGAACAGCAGGCAGAACTGGCGCAACTGCAAACCGAAGGCGCACAACTGGGTGCCAAATTCGCACAAAACGTCCAAGACGCGACCGACGCTTTCGGCATTTACTTTGACGATGCCGCACCACTTGCCGGCATTCCCGAAGACTCCATCGCCATGTTTGCCGCCGCCGCACAAAGCGAAGGCAAAACAGGCTACAAAATCGGCCTGCAGATTCCGCACTACCTCGCCGTTATCCAATACGCCGACAACCGCGAACTGCGCGAACAAATCTACCGCGCCTACGTTACCCGTGCCAGCGAATTGGCTGACGAAGGCAAATTCGACAACACAGCCAACGTCGAACAAACGCTTGCAAACGCGCTGAAAACCGCCAAACTACTCGGCTTCAAAAACTACGCCGAGCTGTCGCTGGCAACCAAAATGGCGGATACGCCCGAACAGGTTCTGAACTTCCTGCACGACCTTGCCCGCCGCGCCAAACCGTTTGCCGAAAAAGACTTTGCCGAAATCAAAGCCTTTGCGCGCGAGAGCCTGAATATCGAAGATCCGCAATCTTGGGATTTGAGCTACGCCGCCGAAAAACTACGCCAAGCCAAATACGCCTTCAGCGAAACCGAAGTGAAAAAATACTTCCCTATCAGCAAAGTATTGGCAGGCCTGTTTGCCCAAATCAAAAAACTCTACGGCATCGAGCTGGCTGAAAAAACCGTCCCTGTTTGGCACAAAGACGTGCGCTATTTCGAGCTGAAACAAGACGGCCAAACCATCGGCGGCGTTTACATGGACTTATACGCACGCGAAGGCAAACGCGGCGGCGCATGGATGGACGGCTACAAAAGTCGCCGCCGTTTCGCCGATGGTACGCTGCAACTGCCGACCGCCTACCTCGTCTGCAACTTCACCCCGCCGGTTGGCGACAAAGAAGCGCGTTTGAGCCACGACGAAATCATCACCCTCTTCCATGAAACCGGCCACGGCCTGCACCACTTGTTGACCCAGGTTGACGAAGTGGGCGTATCCGGCATCAACGGCGTCGAATGGGACGCGGTCGAGCTGCCTAGCCAATTCATGGAAAACTTCGTTTGGGAATACGACGTATTGGCGCAAATGTCCTCGCACGAAGAAACCGGCGCAGTATTACCGAAAGAGCTGTTCGACAAAATGCACGCGGCCAAAAACTTCCAACGCGGTATGTTCCTCGTCCGTCAAATGGAATTTGCCCTCTTCGACATGGAAATCTACCATCAGGAAGATGAAGGCCGTCTGAAAGAATGGCCGCAAATCTTGGACAAAGTGCGTCAAGAAGTCGCCGTAACCCAACCGCCGGCATACAACCGCTTCGCCTTGAGCTTCAGCCACATCTTCGCCGGCGGCTACGCCGCAGGCTATTACAGCTACGCATGGGCGGAAGTTTTGAGTGCAGACGCTTACGCCGCTTTTGAAGAAAGCGACGACATTGCCGAAACCGGCCGCCGCTTCTGGAAAGAAATACTGGCCGTCGGCGGTTCGCGCAGTGCAGCCGAATCCTTCAAAGCCTTCCGCGGCCGCGAACCAAGCCTGGATGCCCTGCTTCGCCACAGCGGTTTCGACAACGCAGCTTGATTTGAAAATCCGCCGTTTTAATTGCTGATTCAAAGCTAAAGGCCGTCTGAAATGTTTCAGACGGCCTTTTTATAATCCATTCAATATGTTTAGCAAAAAAAATATAAAAATATTCAGCCGATAAAACCACCCAACGCGGAACGCCACAACGATTGCTAAGCTCAATATTTCTCCAATGCAAACAAGCCGCCCATAAAAACAGGGCATGTTCCCATGCCCTATCATTTGAATTTCAGACGGCCTTTCGGTTGTCAAAACTGATTAGGAACAATAAGTAAGCCCTGTCCCTAACGAAATTTTCGAGAAAAACAGAAGTCCGCATCTCAAACTCCTATCTCCCCCTCCCATCGCTAAAATTAGTTTTTGCCTTTTTTATCGCCGGCTGCCAAACGCATATTGATAAATTCCATCATCAAATCTTTTTTCGTCCAGAAAAAGGTTTTCATTTTTTCCAAAGAATAGATTTTCCGAATCATCGCCGGCAATCCTGCGTGAACGATGGCCGCGACTTCGCCATTGGTTGTTTCATTATCCATGGCGGCTTTGAGGCTTAGATTGTGCGTATTCAGGTAATTGCTAAGCTCTTTCCTGACGCTGTTGCTGATTTCGAATTGTTTCATGTTTTCCGTCCATAATGTTTTTATAATTAAATAGCATAGGATTCTAACAAGTTTTTTGCATTGTGCATATCCCAACTTGCATATTGTTGCGAAATTTACAATTTGGTTTTTGGGTAAATTTGTGCCTGCAACACATTGTTGCGGCGCACTAAATCGGATTGTTTTGACTATTTTGTTTTGGCTCGGGCCGTATTGCGGATAAAATAATGGTTTTAGGTTTTGAGGCCGTCTGAAATGTATTTGTGGTTTAAGCTGCTGCATGTGTTTTTTGTAATTTCTTGGTTTGCCGGACTGTTTTATCTGCCGCGGATTTATGTGAATCTGGCGCAATTAGAGCCTGGCAGCGTGGAATATATACGGCTGACGGATATGTCGCGGCGGCTGTACCGCTTTATGTCGCCTTTGGGCTGGGGAACGCTGATATTCGGCGCGGCCATCGGGTTTGTAAACAATTGGTGGGGCAACGGCTGGCTGGCGGTTAAATTATTGTGCGGCCTGCTGCTCTTGGCTTACCAGCTTTATTGCGGCCTGCTGTTGCGCCGTTTTCAAAACGGTAGCAATGTGTATTCGCATCGCTGGTATCGGGTATTCAACGAACTCCCTGTATTGATGATGGTGGCCGCGCTTTATATGGTGGTTTTCAAGCCGTTTTGATCTTCAGACGGCCTGTTTGGTAAATAAGGAAAGAATTCATGACGGTCGAAATCGAACGCCGCTTTTTGCTGGCGGATGACAGTTGGCGCGAAGCGGCAAGCGAGCCACTGGTGTTGCAACAGGGCTATTTGAGTGTAGAAAAAGAGCGCACCATCCGTGTGCGGATTATCGGTTCGCAAGCCTGGCTGACCCTGAAAGGCTATATTTCCGACATGACGCGCAGCGAGTTTGAATATGAGATCCCATTGGCTCACGCGCAAGCGATGATGGCGGATATGTGCCCGTTTAAAATGGAAAAATACCGCTATCGGGTCGAATTTGAAGGCTTTGTGTATGAAATCGACGAATATTTCGGCGACAATGCGCCATTGATTGTGGCGGAAATCGAATTGCCGTCTGAAGATACCGAGTTTCCCAAACCGTCTTGGCTGGGCAAGGAAATCACGGCAGACGGTAAATTCACCAATGCGTATTTGAGCAAACATCCGTATTCGTCTTGGACGAAATAACGAGTACAACCCACATACAAAAAAGGCATGTATCGCACATGCCTTTTTTCTTTTCAGACGGCCTGATTTGCCTTACCGATATTTGTATCGAGCGGCTTTCGACATACTGTTTCAGATATCGGGCAAGCCCGTGTGCTTTATCCGTGTAACCTTACGCCGGACGGCAGGCCACCATATAGTTGACTTCGGTCGAGTCGCACAGGGAATAACGGCCGCTCAACAAATTGTAGGTCATGCCCTTGCTGCCGACGGTATCCAATCCGGCTTGGCGGCACATACGCGCGAGTTCTGCCGGCGTGATGAATTTTTTCCAGTCGTGCGTGCCTTTGGGGACGAATTTCAACAGATATTCCGCGCCGACAATCAGATGCAGATAAGATTTGGGATTGCGGTTGATGGTAGAGAAAAACACCATGCCGTCGGGTTTGACCAGTTTCGCGCAGGCTTGAACGATGGCGGACGGATCGGGAACGTGTTCCATCATTTCCATACACGTTACCACGTCAAAGCTGTGCGGCTGCTCGGCGGCGAGGTCTTCGACGCGGATGCAGCGGTAATCAATATTGGCAACATGTTGGCTGGCCGCATGGGCAGCAGCGGTTTGCAGGGATTTTTCCGCCATATCGATGCCGGTCACGTGTTCTGCGCCGCGTTTGGCCATGCTTTCCGACAAAATCCCGCCACCGCAGCCTACATCCAACACGCGTTTGCCTGCCAATCCGGCATAGCCGTCGATATAGTCGAGGCGCAAGGGGTTGATGTCATGCAGGGGCTTGAATTCGCCGTTTTTATCCCACCATTTGTCGGCGATTTGGCTGAACTTGGCGATTTCGCCGGCATCTACGTTGTCGTGTTGATTGCTCATGGTTTGCTCCTGCATAAAATAATTCGCCTGATTTTAGCCGATTGTGCTTCAAAATAAAATGTTTCAGACGGCCTTTGCCTGTTTATCGGCCCTATTTCAACTTTCATCCGCCTGCCCATAAAAAACGCACCTTGTGGCAAGGTGCGTTTCAATCGGTACGATTTAGAATTTAGCGCCGGATTCGTTGGCCATGTAATCAACTGCGGCTTTCACTTCATCGTCGCTCAGGCTGCCGTTGCCACCTTTGGCTGGCATGGCTTGAAAGCCTTCGATTGCGTGTTTGTGCAGAGTGTCTTGGCCTTGTTTGATACGAGGCGCCCAGTCTTCTTTTTTACCTACGGCAGGAGCGCCGGGAATCAAGCCGCCGTGACATGTTTTACAGTTCGCTTCGTAAACAGCTTTGCCATCCACTTTGGCAGCTTCTGCAGGTTTGGCGTCAGCGACAGGCGCTTCAGTTTTTTCTTCAGGCTTGGCAGCTTCTTCAGGTTTAGCGGCTTCCTCTGCTTTGCTGGCAGCAGAAGCGGCTTTATCGGCAGCTTCTTGAGCGGCAGATGCAGTCGCATCGGCAGCAGAAGCGGCTTCGTTTTTCACTTCAGATGCAACGGCTTGAGCAGCCTCTTGAGTCTCCTGTTTAGCCTCTTGGGAACAAGCTGTCAAACCAGCCATCATCATTACGGCAATCAGTAATTTGTTCATGTTCTGTCTTTCCTTAGTTTTAGTTTAAATCACTGTTTTATATAAACAGCTTAAAAATTCTAGCATAGAAACTAATCCATTCGACTTAGACTATAATAAATATTGGCATAAATCAGATTTTGTCACAAAAACAGGAAAAACATATTGACACCACACCTCTACTCAGATAGAAATCTACGCCCATTTGTCATTTGGCGTGATAATTTTCATTTTATTGTTCAATCAGTTATACTCTTGGCTTTTAATGTTTCTTTTTAAATTCAACTTTTTACAAACTTTCCAGATAATACCATAAGCATTAAAACGCTTTTTATCCTAAAAAGGCCGTCTGAACCCCAATCAGATTTCAGACGGCCTTTTTGAATCATGTTAATAAACATTTGCTGCTTGTCCATGCCAAAAGACACCAGCAGGCTTACCTATTTATGTGGTTATTCATATCCCGACTACAATTTAATCCATTGCCGCTATTAACCTTTTGCCAATGTTTCAGCTTCAGCCCACAATCCCCGCTTCTGCTCTGCCGTCAATTTCTTAATGCCGATTTCCCGTTTCAGCGCTTCACTTTTGTTCAGGCCGTCTGAAACAATGCGCATCTCGACAGGCTTGTTCAACCGCGTGTATTTCGCGCCTTTTCCTGACAAGTGCGCCGCAAATCGCTCTTGCGGACGGTTGCTGATGCCGCAATAAAACGCGCCGTTTTCGCACAAAATCAGGTAAACGCTCCAATTTTCCGCGTTCATAAATCCCCTTCCTTGGCAAAACTCTCGGTAAAAATGCGCACGGCAGCCTCGGTTTTGGCAGACTGCACACGATAAGGCGTCACCAAATAAAGGCTGACCGGCGGCAATGTCCATTCAGGCAAAACCACTTTCAGACGGCCTTGTGCGATTTTCTCCCCCACTTCGCCGCCCACTTGCAAAGACAAACCAAAACCGCTTTCGGTCAGGCCGCGGACGGCGGCAAGATGCGTACAGGCAATGCTGTCGGCGACATCGAGGAAATAGCTTTCTTCACCGTTTTGCAAGGTCGTGCGGACAGGTAAAAAATGCAGCCAGCGGTGCGCATGAAGCTGAGAGGGATGAGTGATGGGCGGATGGCGGTCGAGATAATCGGGCGCGGCGCAAATTATGTACGGCCACGTCACGAGATGGCGCGCAACCAAGTTGGGATCGTCCAAAGCCCGATCGCCACCGCGTATGGCGATGTCGGTCTGATTGTGTTGCAGGTCGTCCAAGGTATCGCTGAAATTGAGGACAGGGCAGATTTTTGGGAACTCGGTTTGTAATCGCGAAAAGGCCGTCTGAAAAGCGCGAGATTCGATGACGGTGGAAGTCAGGGAAATACGCAATTCGCCGACGGGTTCGGTTTTCAGATTGTCGATAACGGTACGCGTATCTGCGAGCGTGGTAGCGAGACGGCGGCAGTATTCGCCCAAGGCTCTGCCGCCATCGGTAGGCGCAAGGCTGCGCGTACTGCGGTTTAACAGCTTGATGCCGTGCAGGGTTTCGAGGCGGTTGATGTGCTGGCTGACCGCCGACGGTGTCATGCCCAGCGCGGCAGCAGCGGCGTTCATGCTGCCGTGTTCGAGGACGGCGGCGAAAACGAGCAGGGGTTTGATGTCTTGCATTCTTCTATGATGAGGCCGTCTGAAAGTTTGGTTTTAACGAAGTCCAAACGCTTTCAGGCGGCCTTCTATTTCGATTGTTTAGTTTAACTTCACAATCATAACAGCAAAACAGGGATTATCAAGCGTTTCAGACGACCTTACAATGCGTTCATCTAATCAATCACACTTCAACAAGGAGTCAAACATGAAAATCGCAGTCATCGGCGCAACAGGTTATGTCGGCAACGCAGTCGTTCAAGAATTGGCAGGTCGTGGGCATAAAGTGACCGCTTTTGCGCGCAATACGGATAAAGTGTTCCAAGCGCAAAATGTCGCCGCCGTCTCCGCAGACGTGAACGCGGCGGACTTCGCCGACAAGCTGGCAGGCTTCGACGCCGTGGTCAGCGCGTTCAATCCGGGCTGGACCAATCCGAACATCGGCGCGGATTTCACACGCGGCGCAAACAATATTGTCGAAGCGGCAAAAGCAGCGCAAGTGCCATATCTCTTAATCGTCGGCGGCGCAGGCAGCCTGTATGTGGCACCCGGTTTGCAACTTATCGATACGCCTGACTTCCCGAAAGAAATTTTCGACGGCGCCAATGCCGCACGCCATCTTTTGGCAGAACTCCTGCCGCGCCGCGACGTGAACTGGTCTTTCGTTTCCCCTCCGGCACGACTGGGTGCTACCGGCGGTTTCAGCGAAGACAAAACCGGCAAATACCGCTTGGGCAAAGACGATTTGCTGATGGACGGTGAAATTCCGGCAGGCATCAGCGTGGCGGATTTAGCGATTGCCATCGCTGACGATGTGGAAAACAAAGCGCATTTGTTTGAACGCTTTACCGTCGCCGCTGTTTAATCGTCTTAATTTAAAGGCCGTCTGAAACCCAAAGTTTCAGACGGCCTTTTGCTATAATACGCACATTAAATTTACCTATACGCGAGTTCTCATGTCCGCAACCCAACCCACCATCGCCGCCATCGCTACCGCACCCGGACGCGGCGGCGTCGGCATTATCCGTCTTTCCGGCAAAAACCTGCTGTCTTTGGCGCAAACCCTCAGCGGCGGCAAAACGCCCAAACCGCGCACCGCGCTTTACACCGACTTTCTCGGCGGCGACGGGCAGCCGATAGACAACGGCATCCTGCTCTACTTCGCCGCGCCCGCCAGCTTTACCGGCGAAGACGTGATTGAATTGCAGGGACACGGCGGCCCTGTGGTAATGGACATGCTGCTTTCGCGCTGCCTCGAACTGGGTGCGCGCATGGCGGAGCCGGGCGAATTTACCAAACGCGCCTTCCTCAACAACAAACTCGACCTTGCCCAAGCCGAAAGCGTCGCCGACCTCATCGACGCCTCCAGCAAGTCCGCCGCGCGCATGGCGTTGCGTTCGCTCAAAGGCGCGTTTTCCCAACACATACACGAACTGGTGGACGATCTTATTACCCTGCGGATGCTGGTCGAAGCCACGTTAGACTTCCCCGAAGAAGACATCGACTTTCTCGAGGCCGCCGACGCACGCGGCAAGCTCCAAGCGCTGCAAGGCCGTCTGAAAACCGTCCTCGCCAGCGCGGAACAAGGCGCAATTTTGCGCGAAGGCATGAACGTCGTCCTCGTCGGCGCGCCCAACGTCGGCAAATCCAGCCTACTCAACGCCTTGGCTGGCGACGACATTGCCATCGTAACCGACATCGCCGGCACCACCCGCGACACCGTGCGCGAACAAATCACCCTCGACGGCGTGCCCGTCCACATCATCGACACCGCCGGCCTGCGCGAAACCGACGACGTGGTCGAACAAATCGGCATCGAGCGCAGCCGCAAAGCCGTCTCCGAAGCCGATGTCGCCCTGATTCTGATTGACCCGCGCGAAGGCGTGAATGCCAAAACCCAAGCTATTTTGAACAGCCTGCCCGAAGGTTTGAAAAAAATCGAAATCCACAACAAAGCCGACCTGACCGGCGAACCCGTCGCCGTCCGTTCAGACGGCCTCGCGCAAACCGGCGCGGACACCGTCATCAGCCTGTCAGCCAAAACCGGCGCGGGTCTCGATTTGCTCAAACACGCGCTGTTGCAGGAAGTCGGCTGGCAGGGCGAAAGCGAAAGCCTGTTCCTCGCCCGCAGCCGCCACCTCAACGCCCTGCACGAAGCCGAAGCCGAGCTGGAAAACGCCGCCCTCTGCGACAACAACCAAATCGAGCTTTTCGCCGAACACCTGCGCCTCGCCCAAAACGCGTGCAGTGAAATCACCGGCGAATTTACCGCCGACGATTTGCTGGGCGTGATTTTCTCGCGCTTCTGTATCGGCAAATAAAACGGTTTGCCATCAAATACAAAGGCCGTCTGAATGTTCAGACGGCCTTTTTTATCACCAAAACAAGCTTAATTTCACTTGCGTTTATTTATTGGCAGCTTCTGCCATATTTTTTGCAATATTGGTTGCGCCAACTGTCAAACCGGACATGCCGATCAAAGAAGCCGCAGCCAATTTGATTAATGTTTTCATTTTAACTCTTTTCTGTGTATTTAAGGGTGTGTTGTGTATTTTTTTATTTATCGGCATCAGCCATATTGTGGGCGATATTGGTTGCGCCGACGGTCAGGCCGGACATACCGATTAAAGAGGCGGCTGCCAGTTTAATTAAAGTTTTCATTGTTTGTCTCACTTTCTTGTCTGTCGGCCGAAAAACGGCCTAAGTTGCGTTTTCTGAAGTATTTTAATCAATTCGTTTATAATTGAATTATTTGTGTACTACCGTTTCCATATTATAGGCGACGCCGAGGGCGGAGGCCGGTATCCCCGACATACCGATTAAAGAAGCGGAAGCAAGCGTTATTAAATGTGCCATTTTAAGTAGTCCTTTTTCATAGATACAAAATGTTATTTAACAACATACACATTTTTCCGCCGGCATCTGCGCTACCGACAGGACGAATCATACCGCGTCAATCGTTAATTAATACAACTTTTTCGTAAAGATAAAATATAAAAAATATACATAATGACGATTTTAGTTAATTTATATTTTGTTTTGAAAATTACACCGATGTCTTTCTCAATGACACCGATGTCTTAATTACATACACACTACAAACGTATCTTGCTGCGCCCATAAAATCCCTCTTTTTTTGTTGCAAATCGCACTCTAAATTAAATATTATTTTAAATTCAAAATGTTATAAATCTATCTTTTTCACAGCCCAAATCTTTACTTAGTCAAAATCAATACCTTTGATAGCTTTTTTTAAAGAAAACACACGCTTCTAGCGCATATCCGACCATAAAATGCGCTGCAAATATATGATATAGTGAAACATTCTGCGTATTGACTATTTCCAGCATGAACAACACCCTAATCCTGACCGGCGCGGCCGCATTTTTTATCGGCGCGCTGTTTGCTTGGCTGATAACACGCTACCAAGCCCAAAGCCGACACTTTATTGTTTTGCAAGAATTGGCCGAAAGTCGCCGCCTACATGAGTTTGCCGAACAGGTTCAGGCTCAAACTGCGGCGGATTTGGCGCAAAGCCGCCATACCGTGCAGGAATTGCAAGACGAATTGCAGGAGACGGGAAACCGCTTTGCCGCAGCCGAAAAACAGATTGCCTATCTGCAAGATTGCGAGGCCGAAGCCGAAGCTTTAAAACACGAATGTGCAAAATGGCAGCAAAGCGCGCAAAACCTGCAAATCAACAATGAGCGATTAAACACGCAACTGGTTCAAGAACAGGCATTGAGTGCGGATAAAAATACGCTTTTGCAACAGCAGGAAACGGAAAAAGGCCGTCTGAAACAAGACTACGACACGCTGTTGGAGCAAAACCATGCGCTTCAAGTCCAAAACGAACGCCTCTCCACACAACTAACGCAAGAAAAAGCCAATATCGACGACAAAAACAGCCTTTTACAGCAACAGGAAGCCGAAAAAGGCCGTCTGAAACAAGAATACGACACGCTGTTAGAGCAAAATCACGCGCTTCAAGTCCAAAACGAGCGCCTCAACACCCAATCGGAAAAAGACCGTCAGGCTGCCGAAGAAAAACTAGCCCTATTGGCAGATGCGCGTAAAAACTTGAGCGACCAGTTCCAAAACCTCGCCAACACAATTTTGGAAGAGAAAAGCCGTCGCTTTACCGAGCAAAACCACGACCATCTCCAGCAACTGCTCAATCCACTCAACGAACGCATACACGGCTTCAGCGAGCTGGTTCAACAGACTTATGAAAAAGAAGCCAAAGAACGCCTGACCATCGAAAACGAGCTCAAACGCCTGCAAACCCTCAACACCCAGCTCCACCACGATGCCAAAGCGCTGACCACCGCGCTGACCGGCACGCAAAACAAAACCCAAGGCAACTGGGGCGAGATGATTTTGGAAAGCGTATTGGAAAATTCCGGCCTGCAAAAAGGCCGCGAATACATCGTCCAAGCTTCTAGCGTCCGCCACGAAGCAGACGGCACTCAACGCCGCCTCCAGCCCGACGTCCTCATCAATCTGCCCGACAATAAACAAATCATCATCGACTCCAAAGTATCGCTGACCGCCTACGTCCGCTATACGCAAAGCACCGGCGCAGAAGCAGAACGCGAGCTTGCCAACCACGTCGCCAGCATCCGCGCCCACATTAAAAGCTTGGCCGCGAAGGATTACACCGACCTTGATGGCGTCAAAACGTTGGACTTCGTCTTTATGTTCGTCCCTGTCGAACCGGCCTACCTCCTCGCCCTGCAACACGATCCAAACCTCTTCCAAGAGTGTTTCGACAAACGCATCATGCTGACCGGCCCCAGCACCCTGCTCGCCACCCTGCGCACCGTTGCCAATATCTGGCGCAACGAGCAGCAAAACCAAAACGCGCTGGCGATTGCCGAGGCAGGCAGCAAACTCTATGACAAATTTGTCGGCTTTGTCGAAAGCATGGACGGCATCAATAAAGCGCTTGTTCAGGCTCAATCCCAGTTTCAGACGGCCTATGGCCGCTTGGTTTCCGGCAGGGGCAACCTCATCAGCAGCACCGAAAAACTGCGCAAATTGGGCATCAAAGCCGGCAAACAGCTGCAACGCGATTTATTAGAAAAAGCCATGTCGGAAAACGAAGATCATGCCGCCTTACCGACCGCACAAGACCAAGAAAATGACTGACAAAATTTAATACATTGCAAATAAAAGGAATTTAACAATGAGCAACATCACCATCGTCCTTGCCGCCGATACCGGCTATGCCGAGCAGGTTCATACCCTGATGAAATCCGTCTGCACACACAACACAAATGTCAATTTCTACCTCATGCACAATACCTTCAGGAAGGAATGGATCAACTATACCAACCAAAAACTCGCCGCCAGCGGCAGCCGTCTGAATGATGTCAAAATCGAGATGGACTTCAGCCAATATCGCCGCTTATCCCATATTTCGGATGCTGCATTTTTCCGCCTGGTGATGCAGCACTGCCTGTCGACCGCGCCCGTATCTCGACAGCGATATGGTGGTGACCCAATCCCTGCATGATTTGTTCAACCTCGATATGCGCGGTTATCCCGTTGCGGCGGTACAAGATTCCGTTTTGGCGCGCATCGAGTGGAAACACCCTATCGACCTGCACACCACACCCTATTTCAATTCAGGCATGTTGCTGGCCGACTTGGTGCAATGGCAGGAACACAATATCGCGGAGTAACTGCTAAAAACCGCCGCCTATCTCAACGAAGCCGTACCCTATGGCGACCAATGTTTCTTAAATACCGTCTTCCGAAACAGCTGGCTGGAATTGAACGAGTCTTGGAACTTCCAAACCGGCGCAGTCGAATATTTCCAAAAACGAAACCTCGGCGAAGTATTCCCCAAACCCGACACTGTTCCACCCGTTATCCACTACACCACACGCGCCAAACCGTGGTTGTGCGATTACAGCGAGATTCCTTTTATCGAAGTCTATTGGCAATACTATTGCGCCGACTGGCCGAAAGCATAATTTCAGGCAGGGATTTTCGTTCCTTTCAATTATCTTGAAACAACCCATCATCAAAAACAAAAGGCCGTCTGAAATCGTTTCAGACGGCCTTTAAGCCATAAAAAAACAGGCAAAACATTCTGCCTGTTTTGTGTTCAAACCCGACCGTAAAGCAGGCTTTGCACCCACCCTCGGTCGGCGTCATCGTTATCCGATTAGATACCGCGCAACAATTCGTTCACGCTGGTTTTCGCACGGGTTTGTGCGTCCACACGTTTGACGATAACCGCGCAGTAGAGGCTGTGGCTGCCGTCTTTGGAAGGCATGCTGCCGGATACGACAACCGAACCAGCCGGTACGCGGCCTTGATAGATTTCGCCGGTAGTACGGTCGAAGATTTTAGTGGATTGTCCGATGAACACGCCCATGGAAATCACGCTGCCTTCTTCGACAATCACGCCTTCGACGATTTCGGAACGCGCGCCGATGAAGCAGTTGTCTTCAATGATGGTCGGGCTGGCTTGCAGGGGTTCGAGTACGCCGCCGATGCCGACACCGCCGCTCAAGTGCACGTTTTTACCGATTTGCGCGCAAGAGCCGACAGTCGCCCAAGTATCGACCATGGCACCTTCGTCAACGTATGCGCCGATATTGACATAAGAAGGCATCAACACGACATTTTTCGCCACAAAGCTGCCGCGGCGGGCAACCGCACCCGGAACTGCGCGGAAACCTGCGCTGCGGAATTCGTCTTCAGACCAATCGGCAAATTTAGTCGGCACTTTGTCGAAGTATTTGTTCACACCGTCGTTGAGGATTTCATTGTCCTGAATGCGGAAAGACAGCAATACGGCTTTTTTCGCCCATTCGTTGACTTTCCATTCACCCACGCCCAAACGCTCGGCAACGCGCAGTTTGCCGGAGTCGAGCTGGTGGATGGTTTCCAAAACCGCTTCACGCACTTCCGGGGTAACGGTATTCGGATTGATTTCGGCACGGTTTTCAAAAGCCGTTTCAATGATGTTTTGCAAAGACATGTTGATTCCTTCAAGAGATCAGGGCCGTCTGAAACCTATTCAGGCCACCCTATTACAAATATTTAACTTGTTATTTTGCCATGTAAAAGCGATTTCGTCAGCTATTAACATGATTAGCGCCAAGCGTTACACGACGGGATTTTGGTTAAGCCAAGATTTTCAGACGGCCTGTTCAAGAGAGTTGAATCGTATTTATTTTCCAACCGGTTTCCCAATCACAATATGCAGACTGTCGATTCTGACGACACGCCGTGCCGATAAATCAATCTTCGCCGCCAATCTTTTGCAGAAGATTTTCAGCCACCACGCGGCATTCGATATTCCGCTTTAACGGTTTCGTTTTCAAATCCTTCAAGGCCGTCTGAAAGTCGGCAAAATCCATCAACTGCGAACCGAAACGGCGCATATGTTCGGTATCCTGCTGACAGTCTATCAGTGCAACACCCAAATCCGATAAAAACGGGACGGCGCAGGCAAACGCAATCTTTGACGCATCGGGACGCAAGGCAAACATCGACTCGCCATAAAACACGCAGCCGATTTGCACGCCGTAAAACCCGCCTGCCAACTGCATTTCGCCTTGTTCATCCGGCAGCCAACATTCAAACGAATGCGCATGCCCCTGATGGTGCAGCTTCAAATAGGCCGTCTGAAACGCAGGTTCTATCCACGTTCCGTCCTGTTCCGGACGCGGCACATTGGCGCAATGGGCAATTACTTTTTCAAAACAGCGGTTGACCGTTACCCGATACGGCTTGTGGCGCAAAGTTTTTGCCAAAGAGCGGCTGATATGCAGGTTTTCCGGCACAATCACGGCTCGCGGCGCAACCGCATACCAGAAAAACCAACCCTCGCGGCTAAACCACGGAAAAATCCCCTGCCCATACGCCGACAACAGCCGCCCCGTATCCAAATCGCCGCTGACGCCGACCAAGCCATCACACACTGCCAAAGCGTAAGATGGGTCGGGGAAACGATAATCCCGTGGCGCAAGAAAAGGAATCTTCATCGTAAAGCCCATAAAGTTTCAGACGGCCTCAAGCTGAAAATGCCCAAGGCCGTCTGAAAAATCAACATACAAACTGATTAACGTTTGGTTTTGGTTTGGCATTCGCCGCATACGCCGTACATATACAGCGCGTGATCGACGATGCGGTAGCCGTTTTCTTCGGCGATTTTGTCTTGCAGCGCTTCGATTTCCGGATTGTGGAATTCGGTAACCTCGCCGCATTTCACGCAAACGATGTGGTCGTGGTGATCGCCTTTGTCCAATTCGTAAACCGCTTTGCCGGTTTCAAAATGGTGGCGTTGCAAAATGCCGGCCTGTTCAAACTGGGTCAGCACGCGGTAAATCGTTGCCACGCCGATTTCCACACCCTCTTCCAACAGGATACGGTACACATCTTCCGCACTCAAATGCTCCTCGGCGTGAGTCTCGAACAAGTCCAAAATTTTCAAACGTGGACCAGTAACTTTCAAACCGCTGTCTTTCAATTGCGCAATGTTGCTGAATTTTTCCATAATATTCAATATCCCTGTAAGGTAATAACCGTTATAATACGCACTTTCCGCCCGTTTGCCCACTATTGGGCCGTTAAAGGGTAGCAATCTGCCGCCGGTCTTGCAATTGAAAATCGGCGAAAAGAAAAATTAAGAAGATGATTATCGTTTGCTTTTTAAAAATATTCAAGCGATGATAAACATGTTTCCCGAAATGACACAGAAAGGTAAGCCCGTGAATAAAGCCTTATGCCTTGCCATCGCCGCTATTTTAGGTCTGGCCTCATGCAGTGCCGAGCGCGTATCCAACTTTCCATCCTACAAACTCAAAATCATTCAAGGTAACGAGCTCAATCCCCGCGCCGTAGTTTCCCTGCGCCAAGGTATGACCCGCGACCAAGTCCAACTGCTGCTCGGTACGCCGCTCCTGCGCGACGCCTTCCATGCCGACCGCTGGGATTACACTTTCAACACCAGCCGCAACGGCATCATCAAAGAACAAAGCAACCTGACCCTGTACTTTGAAAACGACGTCCTCGCACGCGCCGAAGGCGATGCCATTCAAAAATCCATCGAAGCCGTTCAAGCCGGACAAAACGTCGTCCCGACTACCGCAACCAAAGCAAAATAAGGAAGCCCCATGAGCGCATTGAAAATCGCCATTGCCGGCGTCAACGGCCGCATGGGTCGCGTTTTGGTTGAAGCGGTCAACAACCATCCCGATGCCGTCCTCTCCGGCGCACTCGAGCATTCCGGTTCGGAAGTATTGGGTTTGGATGCAGGCTTCGCCTCCGGCCTCAAAACCGGCGTTGCCATTTCAGACGACGTGGATGCCGTACTGGCTCAAAGCGATGTCCTTATCGACTTTACCCGTCCCGAGCCAACCCTGAAACACCTGCAAAAATGCGTGGAAAAAGGCGTCAACATCATCATTGGCACCACCGGTTTTGACGACGCAGGCAAAGCCGCCATCCAAGCCGCAGGCGAAAAAATAGGCGTCGTCTTCGCAGCCAACTTCAGCGTCGGCGTCAACCTAACCTTCCATATCCTCGACACCGTTGCCCGCGTGTTAAACGAAGGCTACGACATCGAAATCATCGAAGGCCACCACCGCCACAAAGTCGATGCCCCAAGCGGCACCGCGTTACGCATGGGTGAAGTCATTGCCGACGCCCTCGGCCGCGACCTCAAAGAATGCGCCGTTTATGGCCGCGAAGGCCACACCGGCCCACGCGATCCGTCCACCATCGGTTTTGCCACCGTCCGCGCAGGCGACATCGTCGGCGACCACACCGCCCTCTTCGCCACCGACGGCGAGCGCGTGGAAATCACCCACAAAGCCAGCAGCCGCATGACCTTTGCCGCCGGTGCCGTACGCGCCGCAGTTTGGGCAAACGGCAAAAAAGGCCTGTACGACATGCAAGACGTACTGGGTTTGAAAAACCGATAAACCCGCATCATCAGGTTTCATACCTTACAAGGCCGTCTGAAAGCACAACGTCGATTTTCAGACGGCCTTATTAAAAAGAAAGCCCCACCATGTCCTATCAACAAATTACCATCAACGTCAACGATGCCGTCGCCGAACGCCTTGCCGACGCACTGATGGAACACGGCGCATTGTCCGCCGCCATTGAAGATGCCTACGCCGGTACAGAAAACGAGCAGGCCATTTTCGGCGAGCCGGGCATGCCGACCGAGCAAATCTGGCAACAAAGCAAAGTCATCGCCCTTTTCGGCGAAAGCGACGATGCCGCTTCCATTATCGAAGCCGCCGCGCAGGAATGCGGTTTGAACGATTTAAAATACACCGGCGAAATCCTTGAAGATCAAGACTGGGTACGCCTGACCCAAGCGCAATTCGACCCGATTCAAATTTCCGACCGCCTGTGGATTACCCCGTCTTGGCACGAAGCGCCCGACGGCAACGCCGTCAACCTGCAACTCGACCCGGGCCTTGCCTTTGGTACGGGCAGCCATCCGACTACACGCCTCTGTCTCAAATGGCTCGACACACAGCTCAAAGGCGGCGAAAGCGTATTGGACTACGGCTGCGGCTCAGGCATTTTGGCCATTGCCGCCCTCAAACTCGGCGCAGGCTCCGCCATCGGCGTAGATATTGACGAACAAGCCATCCGCGCCAGCAAAGACAATGCCGCGCAAAACAACGTCGATGCGCAGTTCTACTTGCCGAACGGCCTGCCGCAAGGTCAATTTGATGTCGTTGTCGCCAACATTCTGGCAAATCCCCTGCGTATGCTCGGCGAAATGCTTGCCGCGCGTACCAAACAAGGCGGCCGCATTGTTTTGTCCGGCCTTTTGGACGAACAAGTCGAAGAACTCAGCGGTATTTACAGCCAATGGTTCGACATCGAGCCTGCCGAAATCGAAGAAGGCTGGGCGCGATTGAGCGGCGTCAAACGCTAAACCTGTTTTCCGATACAAAGGCCGTCTGAAATTTAATCTTTCAGACGGCCTTTTTGCACTTAAAACGCTGAATATTCCAGCAAAATCAGGTATAATTGCCTATTATTTTGACCTTTCGGAACACATCCGCCGCGCCCGTTTGACATTTCATTGCGCGCACGGAAAAATTCCTTGAAATTCAGCAAGAAAAGACCATGACTGACCAAAAACACGAAGAATACGGCGCCGACAGCATACAAGTGCTGGAAGGCTTGGAAGCGGTACGCAAACGCCCCGGTATGTATATCGGCGACACGCAGGACGGCAGCGGCCTGCACCACATGGTGTTCGAGGTGCTCGACAACGCCATTGACGAAGCGCTCGCCGGACATTGCGACAAAATCACCGTAACCATCCATGCCGACAACTCCGTCAGCGTGGCCGACAACGGCCGCGGCATGCCGACCGGCATCCACCCGAAAGAAGGCCGCTCCGCCGCCGAAGTCATCATGACCGTCTTGCACGCAGGCGGCAAATTCGACAACAACAGCTACAAAATCTCCGGCGGTCTGCACGGCGTGGGCGTATCCGTCGTCAACGCGCTGTCCGACTGGGTAACGCTGACCATCTACCGCGACGGCAAAGAACACTTCGTCCGCTTCGTACGCGGCGAAACCGAAGAGCCGTTGAAGGTCGTCGGCGATTCCGACAAAAAAGGCACAACCGTACGCTTCCTCGCCAGCAGCGAAACCTTCGGCAACATCGAATACAGCTTCGACATCCTCGCCAAACGCATCCGCGAACTTTCCTTCCTGAACAACGGTGTGGACATCGAATTGATTGACGAACGCGACGGCAAACACGAAAGCTTCGCCCTCTCCGGCGGCGTGGCCGGCTTCGTGCAATACATGAACCGCAAAAAAACGCCGTTGCACGAAAAAATCTTCTACGCGTTCGGCGAAAAAGACGGCATGAGCGTCGAATGCGCGATGCAATGGAACGACAGCTACCAAGAAAGCGTGCAGTGTTTTACCAACAACATTCCGCAACGTGATGGCGGTACGCACTTGACCGCGCTGCGCCAAGTGATGACCCGCACCATCAACAACTATATCGAAGCCAACGAAGTCGCCAAAAAAGCCAAAGTCGAAACCGCCGGCGACGATATGCGTGAAGGCCTGACCTGCGTTTTGTCCGTCAAACTGCCCGATCCGAAATTCTCATCGCAAACCAAAGACAAACTGGTTTCCAGCGAAATCGGCCCCGTCGTCAATGAAGTCATCAACCAAGCACTGACCGACTTCCTTGAAGAAAACCCGACCGAAGCCAAAATCATCACCAGCAAAATCGTCGATGCCGCGCGCGCGCGCGAAGCCGCCCGCAAAGCACGTGAAATTACCCGCCGCAAAGGCGTGATGGACGGTTTAGGCCTGCCGGGCAAACTCGCCGACTGCCAAGAAAAAGACCCTGCCCTGTCCGAACTCTACCTCGTCGAGGGCGACTCCGCAGGCGGTTCCGCCATGCAGGGCCGCGACCGCAAATTCCAAGCGATTTTGCCGCTCAAAGGTAAAATTTTGAACGTCGAAAAAGCACGTTTTGAAAAAATGCTGGCCAGCCAAGAAGTCGCCACGCTGATTACCGCTTTGGGCGCGGGCATCGGCAAAGAAGAATTCAATGCCGAAAAACTGCGCTACCACCGCATCATCATCATGACCGATGCCGACGTGGACGGCGCGCACATCCGCACCCTGCTCCTGACCTTCTTCTACCGCCAAATGCCCGAGCTGGTCGAACGCGGCTACATCTACATTGCCCAGCCGCCTTTGTACAAAGCCAAATACGGCAAACAAGAGCGCTATCTCAAAGACGAATTGGAAAAAGACCAATGGCTGCTCGGTTTGGCCTTGGAAAAAGCCAAAATCGTTTCAGACGGCCGCACCATCGAAGGCGAAGAGCTTGCCAATACCGCCAAACAATTCCTGTTGGCCAAAACCGTCATCGAGCAAGAAAGTCGCATCATTGACGAACTCGTCCTGCATGCCATGCTGCACGCTTCGCCGGTCGACCTCAGCACGGCAGAAAGCGCAGACCGCGCCGTTGCCGAATTGAGCGGCCTCTTGGACGAAAAAGAAGTCGCGCTCGAACGTATCGAAGGACACGAAGGACACCAGTTCATCAAAATCACTCGCAAGCTGCACGGCAATGTGATGGTGAGCTACCTTGAGCCTAAGTTCCTCAACAGCAAAGCCTACCAAACCCTTACCCAAACCGCCGCCGCACTTAAAGGCATGGTCGGCAAAGGGGCGAAGCTCTACAAAGGCGACAACGAATACGACATCGACAGCTTTGAAGGCGCTTTGGACATCTTGATGAGCGTTGCCCAAAAAGGCATGTCCATCCAACGATACAAAGGCTTGGGCGAGATGAATCCGGAGCAACTTTGGGAAACCACGATGGATCCTACCGTCCGCCGCCTCCTGAAAGTTCGTATCGAAGACGCCATCGCCGCCGACGAAGTGTTCGTCACCCTGATGGGCGACGAAGTCGAACCGCGCCGTGCCTTCATCGAAAACAACGCCCTGCTGGCACAAAACATCGACGCCTAAGCATGGGGATATAAAAGGCCGTCTGAAAACCATTTTCAGACGGCCTTTTTTGTTTTATTTCTTATAACTCAAATTCCAACCACTTCGCACGTTTACTTTAATCATTTATTTTATTCGAGTATTTTAGAGCGTTCCAACTGATTTGGATTCGGGACAACCCAAATAACCAGTTTAAAACGCTCCAATCTGCTTCCGATTTATTCCGCTTTCCCCAAAATCATCGCATCGCCATAGCTGAAAAAGCGGTATTCCTGTTCCACTGCATGGCGGTAAACGCTGCGGATATGCTCCATGCCCGAAAACGCGCTGACGAGCATCAGCAAGGTTGATTTGGGCAGGTGGAAGTTGGTAATCAATCGGTCGGCAACATTGAAGCGGTAACCCGGCGTAATGAAAATATCGGTATCGCCTCGACCAGCTTTCAGACGGCCTGTTTCGCGTGCGGCGGATTCCAAGGCGCGCATGGAGGTTGTGCCCACTGCCCACACTTTATTGCCGCGCGCTTTGGCGGCTTCAACGGCGGCAACGGTCTCGGCCGGTACGTCAAACCACTCGCTGTGCATTTTGTGCTCTTCAATTTTATCGACACGCACGGGTTGGAATGTGCCGGCGCCGACGTGCAGGGTTACTTCTGCGGTTTCTACGCCTTTGGCTTTCAGACGGCCCAATAACTCATCGGTAAAGTGCAAACCTGCCGTCGGCGCGGCCACTGCGCCTTGATATTTGGCGTACACGGTCTGATAGCGGCTGTCGTCTTCATCATCGGCCGCGCGTTCGATATAAGGCGGCAAGGGCAAATGGCCGTTTTGCTCTAAAAGTGCGTAAACGGTTTGCTCGCCTTCAAATTTCAGGCAAAACAATTCTTCCACACGCTCCATCATGACGGCACGGATATCGCCTTCAAAAATCAATTCTGTACCCGGCTTTGGCGATTTGGACGAGCGGATATGCGCCAATGCGGTATGCGCGTCTAAAACCCGTTCAATCAGGGCTTCGATTTTGCCGCCGCTGGCTTTTTGGCCGAACAGGCGCGCCTTCATCACTTTGGTATTGTTAAACACCAGCACATCGCCCGGTGCGACATAATCGGGTAAATCGCCGAAATGTTTGTCTTCAATCGGCAATGTAGGCAAGGCAACCAAAAGCCTGCTGCTGCCGCGCACTTCCGGAGGATGCTGGGCAATCAGTTTTTCGGGCAATTCAAAATCAAAATCGGAAATATCCATTGTCGTGCATACTTAAAAAAAACAGGCGCCATTATACGCGCAAAGTTGGTTTTCAGACGGCATGTTTTGTCGAAAAACCAATAAATTAGAATAAACGCTCTCGGGAAAATCACCTTTTAACGAAAATCAGCGTTCCTTTCTTTTTTCGCCGAAAAACGCCTTTTTTCTATCTTTTACTGGACATTTACCGACAAGTTCGGGAAAATAACCGGATTCATTTTTCAGGCTCCGCCCTGTTCCGACATTATTTAAACGCCGGATGGCAAACCCGCCTTCCGACGTCTCAGGAAATCATCTAAAACCACAGCGGCGCATACCCAATATGCACTTTATGCCGCGCTAAAAAGGAAAAGCAATGGATTTGCGTAAATTAAAAAAACTGATTGATTTGGTCGAAGAATCAGGCATTGCAGAAATTGAAGTTACCGAAGGCGAAGAAAAAGTCCGCATTACGCGCACTACTGCCGCCGCAGCTCCTGTTTATGCTGCTCCGGCACCTGCCGCAGCCGCTCCGGTTGCCGCCCCTGCCGCTGCTCCGGCCGCAGCCGCTCCAGCAGCCGCCCCTGCCGCTCGCGATTTGTCCAACGCGCAAAAATCGCCTATGGTCGGTACGTTCTACCGCGCTCCCGGCCCGAACGCCGCTGCTTTCGTTGAAGTAGGTAAACAAGTAAAAGCCGGCGATACTTTGTGCATCATCGAAGCCATGAAGCTGATGAACGAAATCGAAGCCGAGAAATCCGGTGTCGTTAAAGAAATTCTGGTTGAAAACGGTACTCCGGTCGAATACGGCGAGCCGCTTTTCATCATTGAATAATCCGTTTTTTCAGACGGCCTTCAGTTTCGAGGCCGTCTGAAATTCCTTTTTCTGTTCATTAAGGACAAACCATGCGTCTGATTTTGGCTATTTTCTTGCCTTGGTTGCAGTTTTTCACCATCGGCCGTCCGATTGCAGGCATCATCTGTCTGATTCTGCAATGTACGCTGGTTGGCTGGATACCGGCAGCCATGTGGTCGGTTTACGCCTTGAGCCAATACAAAACCGATCAAAAAATCCGCAACGCATTAGGCGGCCGTTAGGCCGTCTGAACCATCCGGAAAGATTATCATGCTGAAAAAAGTATTGATCGCCAACCGGGGCGAAATCGCCCTGCGCGTCCTGCGTGCCTGCCGTGAAATGGGCATCGCCACCGTCGCCGTCCATTCTGAAGCCGACAAAGACAGCCTGCACGTCAAACTCGCCGACGAATCCGTGTGCATCGGCCCTGCCGCATCCGCACAAAGCTACCTCAACATTCCCGCCATTATTGCTGCTGCCGAAGTGACCGAAGCCGACGGCATCCACCCGGGCTACGGCTTCCTCGCCGAAAACGCCAATTTTGCCGAACAAGTCGAACAATCCGGCTTTGTCTTCATCGGTCCGAAAGCCGACACCATCCGTCTGATGGGCGACAAAGTATCCGCCAAACACGCCATGATCGAAGCCGGCGTGCCTTGCGTTCCCGGTTCTGAAGGCGCATTGCCAGACGACGGCGAAGAAATCCTTAAAATCGCCGACAAAGTCGGTTATCCCGTCATTATCAAAGCCTCCGGCGGCGGCGGCGGTCGCGGTATGCGTGTTGTCGAGAAAAAAGAAGACCTCCTCCAGTCTGTCGAAATGACCAAAGCCGAAGCAGGCGCGGCATTCGGCAACCCGATGGTTTATATGGAGCGCTATCTGCAGCGTCCGCGCCACGTCGAAATCCAAGTGATTGCCGACGAACACGGCAACGCCATCTACCTCGCCGAGCGCGACTGCTCCATGCAGCGCCGCCACCAAAAAGTCATCGAAGAAGCTCCTGCTCCGTTCATCACTGAAGAAGAACGCGCCAAAATCGGCAAAGCCTGTGCCGACGCTTGCAAACGCATCGGCTATCGCGGCGCAGGTACGTTTGAATTCCTGTACGAAGACGGCGAATTCTTCTTTATCGAGATGAACACACGCGTTCAGGTTGAGCATCCGGTTACCGAGCTCATCACCGGCGTGGACATCGTCCAAGAGCAATTACGCATCGCATCCGGCCTGCCTTTGCAATACAAACAGGAAGACATTCAAGTCGAAGGCCACGCGTTTGAGTGCCGTATCAATGCCGAAGACCCATACAACTTCATTCCAAGCCCGGGCCTGATTGAAAGCTGCCACCTGCCCGGCGGCTTCGGCATCCGCGTCGACAGCCACATCTACCAAGGCTACCGCATCCCTCCTTACTACGACAGCCTGATCGGCAAAATCTGCGTTATCGGTAAAGACCGCGACCAAGCCATGGCGAAAATGCGCGTAGCCCTTGCCGAGCTGGCGATTACCGGCATCAAAACCAATACACCGCTGCACCGCGATTTGTTCAGTGACCCAGGCTTCCAAAAAGGTGGCGTCAGCATCCACTACTTGGAACATTGGTTGGAAGAACGCAAAGCCAAACTGGATAAATAATCCCTTGTTTTGACTAAAAATAAGGCCGTCTGAAACACAAAATAAAGTTTCAGACGGCCTTTTTTCATAATTAAATTATTTATTAAAGCTAATGAGATTTAATAGTTGATTTATTATATCTATTCTAAATTGGTTTCATAGTTCCAATAGTTAAAACCTTTCTGTATAGTTCTTTTAATAGTTAACAGCAAAAGGAAATAAAATGTCGATACAAGAAATTTATGAATGCCAAGAAACCGGCTACGAATATGCTTTTCGGCAAATCGTTTTATAAACCATTGACCATTTCACAAAGGAAATCATCATGACCGTCTCTAAATGTCCCGTAACCCACCTGACCATGAACAACGGCGCCCCCGTTGCCGACAATCAAAACAGCCTGACCGCTGGTCCGCGCGGCCCGTTGCTGGCGCAGGATTTGTGGCTGAATGAAAAACTCGCCGACTTCGTGCGCGAAGTCATCCCCGAACGCCGTATGCACGCCAAAGGTTCGGGTGCGTTCGGTACGTTCACCGTAACGCACGACATCACGAAATACACCCGCGCCAAAATCTTCAGCGAAGTTGGCAAGAAAACCGAGATGTTCGCCCGTTTCACCACCGTGGCAGGCGAGCGCGGCGCAGCCGATGCGGAACGCGACATCCGCGGCTTTGCGTTGAAGTTCTATACCGAAGAAGGCAACTGGGATATGGTCGGCAACAACACGCCCGTATTCTTCCTGCGCGACCCGCGTAAGTTCCCTGACCTGAACAAAGCCGTCAAACGCGACCCGCGCACCAATATGCGTTCTGCCACGAACAACTGGGACTTCTGGACGCTGCTGCCCGAGGCACTGCACCAAGTTACCATCGTCATGAGCGACCGCGGTATCCCAGCCAGCTACCGCCATATGCACGGCTTCGGTTCGCATACTTACAGCTTCTGGAACGAAGCAGGCGAACGATTCTGGGTGAAATTCCATTTCCACACCCAGCAAGGCATTAAAAACCTGACCAACGAAGAAGCCGCGAAAATCATCGGAGACGACCGCGAAAGCCATCAGCGCGACCTGTACGAAGCCATCGAGCGCGGCGAGTTTCCGAAATGGACGATGTACATCCAAGTCATGCCCGAGGCGGATGCGGAAAAAGTGCCTTATCATCCTTTCGACCTGACCAAAGTTTGGCCGAAAAAAGACTATCCGCTGATTGAAGTGGGCGAATTTGAGTTGAACCGCAATCCCGAAAACTTCTTCGCCGATGTGGAACAATCCGCCTTCGCACCGAGCAATCTGGTTCCTGGTATCGGCACCAGCCCTGACAAAATGCTGCAAGCCCGTTTGTTCAACTATGCCGACGCGCAACGCTACCGTTTGGGCGTGAACTTACACCAAATCCCCGTCAACCGCCCGCGTTGCCCCGTCCACAGCAACCAGCGCGACGGACAAGGCCGCGCCGACGGCAACTACGGCAGCCTGTCGCACTACGAACCCAACAGCTTCGGTCAATGGCAGGAGCAGCCCGACTTCGCCGAACCGCCTTTGAAAATCAGCGGCGACGCGGCACACTGGGACTACCGCCAAGACGATGACGACTACTTCAGCCAACCGCGTGCCTTGTTCAATCTGATGAGCGACGCACAGAAACAGGCTTTGTTCGACAACACCGCCGCAGCCATGGGTGATGCACCAGACTTCATCAAATACCGCCATATCCGCAACTGCTACCGTTGCAATCCGGCATACGGTGAAGGCGTAGCTAAAGCCCTTGGACTGACTGTCGAAGATGCCCAAGCGGCACGAGCCAACGATCCGGCTTTAGGTCAACCTGGTTTGCTGTAAGGGGACATTATGTGGATAGAAATTGAAGAACTCTTGTCTCAAGCTGTCCGATACAGCCGTTCAAACAAAAAGTAACGGTTTAGATCATTAAGCAGGTCGTCTGAAATGCAAAATAAAGTTTCAGACGGCCTTTTTTATAATGAAGTTTATTTGATTGCTTCTGATTCAATGGAACTGGCTACCCTTATTTCTCTGTAAATCATGGCGTACCCCTTACCATCTCACGCTTCTACTGGCAAATAAAAAACCGCACGGCTGCTTGCCGTGCGGTTTTGCTTTTTATCTGAAGGGTTCAGGCAGCCTTACATCATACCGCCCATACCACCCATGCCGCCCATGTCAGGCATAGCTGGTTTTTCTTCAGGGATTTCGGCAATCATGCAGTCTGTGGTCAACATCAGGCCGGCGATAGATGCGGCGTGTTGCAGCGCAGAACGGGTTACTTTGGCAGGGTCGAGTACGCCCATTTCGATCATGTCGCCGTATTCGCCGGAGCCTGCGTTGTAACCGTAGTTGCCTTTGCCTTCCAACACTTTGTTCACCACCACGCTAGGTTCGCCGCCTGCGTTGGCAACGATTTGGCGCAGAGGAGACTCAACGGCGCGCAAGACGATTTGTACGCCTGCGTCTTGGTCGGCATTGCCGGTGTGCAGGTTTTCCAAAGCGGCACGGGCGCGCAACAGGGCTACGCCGCCGCCGGCAACCACGCCTTCTTCAACGGCTGCGCGGGTAGCGTGCAGCGCGTCTTCCACGCGGTCTTTTTTCTCTTTCATTTCGACTTCGGTAGCAGCACCGACTTTGATTACTGCCACGCCGCCTGCCAGTTTGGCAACGCGCTCTTGCAGTTTTTCTTTGTCGTAATCGCTGGTTGCGGTTTCGATTTGTTGGCGGATTTCGGCAACACGCGCTTCGATTTGGGCAGCATCGCCGAAGCCGTCGATGATGGTGGTGTTTTCTTTACCGATTTCGATTCGTTTGGCTTGACCCAAGTCTTCCAGAGTGGCTTTTTCCAAAGACAGGCCGACTTCTTCGGCAATTACGGTGCCACCGGTCAGGATGGCGATGTCTTGCAACATGGCTTTGCGGCGGTCGCCGAAGCCCGGAGCTTTAACGGCAACGGTTTTCAGGATGCCGCGGATGTTGTTCACCACCAAAGTCGCCAAGGCTTCGCCTTCTACGTCTTCAGCGATAATCAAAAGCGGACGGCTGGCTTTTGCCACTTGTTCCAAAACAGACAGCAGGTCGCGGATGTTGCTGATTTTTTTGTCGAACAGCAATACAAACGGGTTGTCCAGCGCAGCGATTTGTTTTTCCGCGTCGTTGATGAAGTAAGGGGACAGGTAGCCGCGGTCGAACTGCATACCCTCAACGACATCCAATTCGTTTTCCAAAGATTTGCCGTCTTCAACGGTAATCACACCTTCTTTGCCGACTTTTTCCATCGCTTCGGCAATAATCGCGCCGACTTGTTCGTCGGAGTTGGCGGAAATCGAGCCGACTTGGGCGATTTCTTTGGAAGTGTCGCAAGGTTTGGCGATGTTTTTCAGCTCTTCAACCAAAGCGGCAACGGCTTTGTCGATACCGCGTTTCAGGTCGGTCGGGTTCATGCCGGCGGTAACGTATTTCATGCCTTCCGCTACGATGGCTTGTGCCAGTACGGTGGCGGTAGTGGTACCGTCGCCCGCTACGTCGTTGGTTTTGGACGCGACTTCTTTCACCATTTGCGCGCCCATGTTTTCAAATTTGTCTTTCAATTCGATTTCTTTGGCCACGGTAACGCCGTCTTTGGTGATGTGCGGGCCACCGAACGAACGGTCAAGTACCACGTTGCGGCCTTTGGGGCCCAGGGTAACTTTCACCGCGTTGGCCAACATGTTCACGCCGTTGACCATTTTTTGACGCACTTCTGTGCCAAATTGAACTTCTTTTGCTGCCATGATTGGTTTCCTTATGAAATGAAAAAATAAATATTTACAAAAAATCAGATGTTTTCAGGCCGTCTGAACAGTGCAGGCTGCTTTTCGTACAGCGCATAAATTGGGTTGCCGAACGTGATATTCAAGCTCTCCGGTGGCAATCCTTATTGCTTATTGCGCTGCGCCCACCATCGCCAAAAATTCGGCTTCAGTCAGCTTGGGCGTGTCGTTTGCTAAATCGTAATACGGGGCTTTGCAGTCGATGAAGATTTGCGATGCGGTGCGGAAGGCTGCATTGTCGGCAAACAGACCGGCGTTGATGTAGTAATCGTTGCCGACCTGCACGAACAGGTGTGTGCCGCATTCTTTGCAGAAGCAGCGTTGCGCCCATTCGGACGATGAGTAACGTCCGATGTGTTCGCTGCCTGAAATTTTGGGCGACTGCGCCGTCAGCGTGAACGATGCGCCGCCGTTCCAAGTACGGCATTTGCCGCAGTGGCAGGCGTGCAGTTCGTGCGTTTCGGGTACTTCCAGCGTTACTGCGCCGCATAAACATTGTGCGTGCATAGTGTGTTTCCTGTATTAAAACTGGGTCAAACGGGTACAGGCTGCTTTTATTCCAAGCCCATCTGTTTCGCGAGTTCCGCATCCAACGCCTGCGCTTTGGCAAAGGCGGGACGTGCCATGTGGCGTTTCATGTAGGCCGCGAGTTCCCCATCTGCGGGCAGCACTTGCCCCCGCATAATGCCCCACGCAATCAGGCTGCTCAAATACAGGTCCAGCGCAGTGAAACGGTTGCCCAAAGCGTATTCTTTGCCGCGCAGGAACTTGGTCAGCGTGGCGACGACTTCGTCAAAGCTGCCGTAGCCGATGCTGTATTTGCGTTCCGGTGTTTCGGGAATGCCGAACCGTTTATCCATAAAGGCGTATTCGGCGTGCAGGGCAAATATCAGCCAGCGGTAAAACTCGCCGCGTTCTGCGGTGCCGGCGGCGGGAATCAGGTTTTTCTCCAGGAAGAGTTCCGCCAGAAAAGTTATCAGCGCGGCAACTTCGGTAATCACTGCATCGCCGTATTTCACCGCAGGCAGTTTGCCCATGGGATTGACGGCGAGATAGTCGGCGGATTTGGTGCCGTTTTCGCCGAAAGGCACGGGGACGACTTCATAATCCGCACCGCATTCTTCCAGCAGCCAGCGGATACCTTTACCGCGTGAATAGGGATTGGTATAAAACGTGATTTTTTTCATTTCATAAACTCCTGATTAAATTGCGAAAAAGACATGCAGGCTGCCTGAAACTTACTCCACGATGCCGAAGATGTCTTCTTCGCGCATTACCAACAGCTCTTCGCCGTCGGCTTTTACAGTTTGACCGCTGTATTTGCCGAAGATGATTTTGTCGCCGACTTTGACATCCAGCGGACGGCGTTCGCCGTCTTTACCGATTTTACCTGCGCCCACGGCGATCACTTCGCCCATGTCGGGTTTTTCAGCGGCTGCGCCCGGCAAGACGATGCCTGATGCGGTTTTCTCTTCAGCTTCCAAGCGTTTGACGACGACGCGGTCGTGTAAAGGACGGATGGTCATGTTTTATGCTCCGATAAATAGTTTGAAAACAATCATCTACCTTCATCCGGCAGATGCGGTTTGAAAAAGAAGGCGGCAAGTTTGTCAACAAACTTACCTTAACACAGTGGCAAATTAGGGTTCTGCCCGATAAATTCAAGGGAAGAAGCAAAAATTTTCTATGCGGGGTCATCTGAAAACGGACATGACAAGTTGCGCACCATCCCCACCCTACTTTCAATGCTGATCAAGCAGGCAGACATTTTCAGACGACCTTTTACAGACGGTGGGCTTCATATGCTTCAATCAACAAAAAACCAAACATTATTGGCGCAAACCTATGCACACCTTTACAAAATAATATCCCACCTTTAAAATAAATAAAAATTATTATTATTAATAAATAGTTTATCAATTAACTGAAACTTATCCAATAGAAGGAAATTTCCATGACTTCACCCCTGTTCCGCTTCAGCCTGCTTTCAATGGCACTCGCCGCCGGTTTTGCCCACGCGGAAAACGAAGCGAAAGAAAGCGTTACCCTTGATACCGTTACCGTAAAAGGCGACCGCCAAGGCAGCAAAATCAAAACCAACATCGTTACCCTTCAACAAAAAGACGAAAGCACAGCAACCGATTTGCGCGGATTGTTGAAAGAAGAGCCTGCCATCGACTTCGGCGGCGGCAACGGCACGTCCCAATTCCTGACGCTGCGTGGCATGGGGCAGAACTCAGTGGATATTAAGGTGGACAACGCCTATTCCGACAGCCAAATACTGTATCACCAAGGCCGTTTCATCATCGACCCTGCACTGGTCAAAATCGTCTCCGTACAGAAAGGCGCAGGTTCGGCATCTGCCGGTATCGGCGCAACCAACGGTGCGATTATTACCAAAACCGTCGATGCCGAAGACTTGCTCAAAGGTTTGGACAAAAACTGGGGCGTGCGCCTCAACAGCGGCTATGCCAGCAATGACGGCGTAAGCTACGGTGCAAGCGTATTCGGCAAAGCGGGCAACTTTGATGGCTTGTTCTCTTACAGCCGCAACGATGAAAAAGATTACGAACCCGGCAAAGGCTATACAAACAGCAACAGCGGTAAAACCGTACCATTCAGCGCGCTGGACAAGCGCAGCTATCTTGCCAAAATCGGCGCAAACTTCGGCGACCACCGCTTAGTATTAAGCCACATGAATGATCAGCACCGAGGCATCCGCACCATCCGTGAAGAATTTACCCTCACCAATGACCCGCGCCTGACCTTGGCAAACCAAGCCCCATCCTACCGAGAAACCACTCAATCCAACACTAACTTAGAGTACACGGGTAAAAACTTGGGTTTTGTCGAAAAACTGAATGCCAACGCCTATGTATTGGAAAACGAACGCTATTCCGCCGATGACAGCGGCAGCAATTACGCAGGCAAAGTCCCAGGTCCGACCACAACCAAAATCACCACCAAAGGTGCAAATATCAACTTCGACAGTCGCCTTGCCGAACAAACCCTGTTTAAATACGGTGTCAACTACCGCCATCAGGAAATCAAACCCCATGCCTTCCTGAATTCGCAATACACCAACACCGATGCCGCCCTGCAAAGTCTGGTACGCGGATACAGCCTGACCAACCCGACCAAAACCGATTACGGCGTGTATGTCGAAGCCATCCAAGATATCGGCGATGTTACCCTGACCGGAGGTCTGCGTTACGACCATTTCGAGGTCAAAACCCATGACGGCAAATCGGTTTCAGACGGCAAAGTCAACCCGAGTCTGGGCGTAATTTACCAACCTATCGAAAACTTGAGCTTCAGCGCAAGTCACAACTACGCCAGCCGCAGCCCGCGCCTGTACGACGCACTGCTGACCCACGGCCGCCGAGGCATCGTTTCCATTGCAGACGGCACAGTAGCCGAACGCGCGCGCAATACCGAAATCGGCTTCAACTACAACAACGGTACGTTTGCCGCAAACGGCAGCTACTTCTGGCAAAAAATCAGCGATGCCATCGCCAATCCGCAAGACCGCCACGGCGCGGCATTTAAAGAAACTGCCAATGCAGGCTACATCAAAAACCACGGCTACGAACTGGGCGCATCTTACCGCACAGGCGGCCTGCTGGCTAAAGTCGGCGTAAGCCACAGCAAACCGCGCATCTACGACACCCATCCTAAAAACCTGTTAAGCGCAAACCCCGAATTTGCCGTACAGACCGGCCGCACTTGGACAACATCCCTCTCCTACCGCTTCCAAAATCCGAATTTGGAAATCGGCTGGCGCGGACGCTACCTGCAAAAAGCCTCCGGTTCGGTATTGGTTCGCGATAAGGGTGAAGTCAAACGTAAAGGCTACGGCGTGAATGACATATTCGCCAACTGGAAACCGCTGGGCAAAGACACGCTCAACGTCAACTTTGCAGTCAACAACGTGTTCAACAAGTTCTACTATCCGCACAGCCAACGCGGCGAAACCTTGCCGGGCATCGGTCGCGATGTCCGCTTGGGCGTAAACTACCGCTTCTAAAAAGAGCGGGTAAAATACGGGCAGGTCGTCTGAATCAGCGTCGATTTTCAGACGACCTGCCCGTCAATCAGATTTCTCAATCTGGCATTTTCCAAACCTTTTTTTAACAACGGCAGGATTGGAACAGGTGTTTGGTGCGAGCATCCGCTTTACGGATTTTCAGACGACCCCTCCCTATTACCTGCCCCGAACCCGACAACGGAGAAATTATCCTATGTTACGTTTAACTGCTTTAGCCGTATGCTGCGCTCTTGCTTTGGGTGCGTGTTCGCCGAAAGATTCCGCTTCAAACCAAAACGCCCAAACCGCTTCCGCAGCCCAAACCGAAGGTGCAAGCCTGACGGTGAAAACCGCGCGCGGCGATGCGAAAGTGCCGCAAAATCCGGAGCGTATCGCCGTTTACGATTTGGGTATGCTCGACACTTTAAACAAACTGGGCGTGAAAACCGGTTTGTCCGTCGATAAAAACCGGCTGCCTTATTTAGACGAATATTTCAAAACCACGAAACCTGCCGGCACGCTGTTTGAGCCTGACTACGAAGCCTTAAACGCTTACAAACCGCAGCTCATCATCATCGGCAGCCGCGCAGCCAAAGCGTTTGACAAGTTGAACGAAATTGCGCCGACCATCGAGATGACCGCCGAAACCGCCAATCTGAAAGAAAGCTCAAAAGAGCGCATCGACGCACTGGGGCAAATCTTCGGCAAACAGGCCGAAGCGGACAAGCTGAAAGCGGAAATCGATGCTTCGTTTGAAGCGGCGAAAACCGCTGCGCAAGGCAAAGGCAAGGGTTTGGTGATTTTGGTCAACGGCGGTAAGATGTCGGCTTTCGGCCCTTCTTCCCGTTTGGGCGGTTGGCTGCATAAAGACATCGGCGTTCCTGCTGTCGATGAATCGATTAAAGAAGGCAGCCACGGCCAGCCTATCAGCTTTGAATACCTGAAAGAGAAAAACCCTGATTGGCTGTTCGTTTTGGACCGCGGCGCGGCCATCGGTGAAGAAGGTCAGGCTGCGAAAGATGTGTTGGACAATCCTTTGGTTGCCGAAACAACTGCATGGAAAAAAGGCCAAGTCGTGTACCTCGTACCGGAAACCTATCTGGCGGCCGGCGGCGCACAAGAATTGCTGAACGCTTCCAAACAGGTCAGCGATGCGTTTAATGCGGCCAAGTAATTCAGCGCGGACATAGCCGCCCGCCTCTTTCAGACGGCCTGAACGGTTTGATGATTCACAGGATCAAGCTGCTTGATCTGAAGTCATTGGATTTAGGCCGTCTGAAAATACATGGTGCAAATGGACAATTTTTGCCTGTTTGCATCTGTTTTTATGATGGGCAAACCTGCCTTTTTCGTAAAATACCTTAACCCTTCTTTCAGACGGCCTTATTTTTTCCGAACCATTTTATGTTTCACAAACCTTCATTTTTAAATGCGATCAACGGCGTGGCGCTGCTGATATTGTTTGCCGTCAGCCTGTCGGTCGGCGTGGCCGACCTCAAATGGTCCGCCTTGTTTTCGCTATCCAACAGCCAGCAGGTCATGTTCATCAGCCGCCTGCCGCGCACGTTTGCGATTGTGCTGACGGGTGCGTCGATGGCGGTGGCCGGCATGATTATGCAGATTTTGATGCGCAACCGTTTTGTCGAACCATCGATGGTGGGCGCAAGTCAAAGCGCGGCTTTGGGTTTGCTGCTGATGACCCTGCTGCTTCCGGCCGCGCCGCTGCTGGCAAAAATGTCGGTTGCCGCCGTTGCCGCGCTGATCGGGATGTTGGTCTTTATGTTGCTGATCCGCCGCCTGCCGCCGACCGCGCAACTGATGGTGCCTTTGGTCGGGATTATTTTCGGCGGTGTGATTGAGGCGGTGGCCACCTTTATCGCGTATGAAAACGAAATGCTGCAAATGCTGGGCGTGTGGCAACAGGGCGATTTTTCCGGCGTGTTGCTCGGGCGGTATGAGCTGTTGTGGGCAACGGGGATTTTGGCTTTGTTTGCCTATTTGATTGCCGACCAGCTGACGATTTTGGGTTTGGGCGAAACGGTAAGCGTAAATTTGGGGCTGAACAGGACGGCGATTCTGTGGTCAGGGCTGATTATTGTGGCGCTGATTACGTCTTTGGTGGTCGTGACGGTCGGCAATATTCCGTTTATCGGCCTGGTCGTGCCGAACATCATCAGCCGCCTGATGGGCGACAAGCTGCGCCAGAGCCTGCCTGCAGTGGCCTTGCTGGGCGCGTCTTTGGTGTTGCTGTGCGATATTGTCGGACGCGTGATTGTGTTTCCGTTTGAAATTCCGGTCTCTACGGTTTTTGGCGTGATGGGGACGGTTTTGTTTTTGTGGCTTTTATTAAGGAAACCTGCTCATGCCGTCTGAAAAAAATATCGGTTTTATGGCAGGAAGCAGCCGTCCGTTGTGGGTCGCCTTTGCGCTGTTGCTGGTTTCCTGCGTCCTGTTTATGACGCTCAACGTCAAAGGCGATTGGGACTTTGTTTTGCACCTGCGCCTGACCAAGCTTGCCGCGCTGCTGATGGTCGCCTATGCGGTCGGCGTGTCCACGCAACTCTTCCAAACGCTGACCAACAATCCGATTCTGACCCCTTCGATTTTGGGTTTCGATTCGCTGTATGTGTTTTTGCAGACCTTGCTGGTGTTTACGCTCGGCGGCGTGGGCTATGCTTCCCTGCCGTTGACGGGCAAATTCGGCTTTGAACTGGTCGTCATGATGGGCGGCTCGCTGCTATTGTTCTACACGCTCATCAAACAAGGTGGGCGCGATTTGTCGCGCATGATTTTAATCGGCGTGATTTTCGGGATTTTGTTCCGCAGCCTGTCGTCGCTGCTTTCGCGCATGATTGACCCCGAAGAATTTACCGCGGCGCAGGCGAATATGTTTGCCACTTTCAATACCGTCCATTCGGAATTGTTGGGTATCGGCGCAGTCGTGTTGCTCATCAGCGCCGCCGTGATCTGGCGCGAACGCCACCGTCTCGATGTTTACCTGCTCGGCCGCAATCAGGCCATTAATTTGGGCATCAACTACACGCGCAATACCTTATGGCTGCTGTTGTGGATCGCCGCACTGGTTGCAACTGCGACCGCCGTTGTCGGCCCGGTAAGCTTTTTCGGCCTGCTGGTTGCCGCGCTGGCCAACTATTTTTCCCCGTCGGTCAAACATTCCGTCCGCCTGCCCATGACTTTTTGTGTCGGCGGCATCTTGTTGATCGGTGGGCAAACCATCTTCGAACACTTCCTCGGCATGCAGGCCGTATTGAGCGTGGTCGTCGAATTTGCAGGCGGATTGGTATTTTTATATTTGGTGTTGAAAAAGAAATAAATTAAACGTGTCCAAACGCTCGCAAAAATAAATTCAGGCCGTCTGAAACCTTCAGACGGCCTAAACAAACCCATAAAGGACAACCCTCATGACACAAGAACGCCTTCCTTCATTCTTCGATGATGCCCCGACCATTACCGTCCAAGACGCATTGGCCGACTTCCTCGGCGCAGCCGAAAACGGCATCCTCACTTACCGCTACGCCGATGCAGTGCGCCTGTGCGGCCACTCCTGCCCGACTGTCGCCGGAGCCTACCTAATGGTCATCAAAGGCCTGAAAGCCCTTTACGGCGCAGAGCTGCCGCAACGCGGCGACATCGAAGCCTTTATGCAGGGCGAGCGTGACGAAGGCACGACCGGCGTTACCGCTTCCGTCGTCCAACTCCTTACCGGCGCGGCACCTGAAACCGGCTTTGGCGGCGTAGGCCCTGCCGGACGCTTTGCCCGCCGCCATCTCTTGTCCTTTGGTGCAGGCGAAATCAACGGCACACTCGCACTCCGCCGCCGCGATACCGGCAAAACCGTTGCCGTCAGCCTCAACGCCGCGCTCCAACCCTTTGCGCCGCAAATGCGCGACATCATGCCCAAAGCCGTCAGCGGCAGCGCAAGTACTGACGAACTCAAACAATTCGGCGAGCTTTGGCAAGAACGCGTCCGCGCCTTCCTGATTGATCAAGCCGACAATCCCGAATTTGTCACCGTCAGCGAAATTTAACCACACCATACAGAAATAAAATTCAGGCGGCCTTAAAACTCAAGGCCGTCTGAAACTCAAATTCCCACTTGGATCCGCCTATGATTACCATCCGCAACGTCAGCCACACCATCGGCAGCAATCCCATCCTCAACGACGTCAGCCTCGACATCCCCGAAGGCGGCATTACCGCGCTGATCGGACCGAACGGCGCAGGCAAGTCCACACTCCTCTCCTTTATGGCGCGCCTGCAGCCCTTGGTACACGGCGACATCAGCTACGCAGGCAAAGACATCAAAACCACCCCCACCGCCGAACTCGCCCGCATACTTTCCATCCTTACCCAAGAAAACAGCATCATGAGCCGCATTACCGTGCGCGACCTACTCATGTTCGGCCGCTATCCCTACCACCAAGGCAGGCCGTCTGAAACTGATAAAACCATCGTCGAAGAAGCGCTCGCCGAGTTCCACCTGCGAGACTTTGCCGACCGCTACCTGACCGAGCTTTCCGGCGGCCAACGCCAACGCGCCATGATTGCCATGGTATTCTGCCAGCGCACCGACTACGTTTTGCTGGACGAACCGCTGAACAACCTCGACATGTATCATGCCCGCTCCCTCATGCAAATCCTGCGCCGGCTGACCGACGAACACAAACGCACCACCGTCGTCGTCCTGCACGACATCAACCAGGCCGCCGCCTACGCCGATTACGTCGTCGCCATGAAAAACGGCCAAGTCGCCATGCAGGGCAAGCCCAACGATATTTTCACCGCCGAAAACATCAAAACCCTATTCGATATGGACGTCAACGTCCTCGATTACGAAGGCAAAAAACTGGTTATCCACCATATCTAAATCCGACAAAAAGGCCGTCTGAAACCCGATTACTCATGTTTCAGACGGCCTTTGCCTATTCAAAGCGTTTATTTTTTATCGTACAAACCGCGCACCACGCGACCGATCGCGGCAATGCCTTTTTCCAACGTTTCCGCGTCCTGCGCAATGCTCATGCGGATGCACTCGTGTGCGTGCGGATAATCTTGCGTATCGATGCCGACAAAGAAATGCTCGCCCGGAATAATCAGCGTGCCTTCGGCTTTGAGTATTTCGTACAGAGTTTGCGACGAAACAGGCAGGTTTTCAAACCAAAGCCACAAGAAAATCGCACCTTCAGGCTTGTGGATTTTCAACGGATACGCGCCCAATTCACGCTTGAGCAGGGAAACCGCCGTTTGCGCCTGCTGACGGTAAAACGGCTGAATCACTTCGTCGGCCAGCTGTTTCAGACGGCCGTCGTTTAACAGCGGAGCCGCAATCGCCGCGCCGAAACGGGTTGGCGACAGATTCACAATCGCATTCAAACTGCTGACGGCTTTGACCACTTCCGGCGCAGCGACAATAATGCCGGTACGCACGCCGGGCAGGCCGATTTTAGAAAGGCTGAAGCAGAGGATAATGTTTTCGTGCCAGTTGAGCGTCACATCGCTGTAAATAATATTCGGGAACGGCATTCCGTAAGCGTTGTCGATAATCAGCGGAATCCCATGTTCCTGAGCCAAAGCGTCCAGCCGCGCCATCTCGCCGTCGGTCAACACATTGCCGGTCGGGTTGGTCGGGCGCGAACAGCAAATCGCACCGATTTTGCCCTCTTTCAATTCAGGCAGGCTCTCCAGCGCGTCAAAATCCACGCGGTATTTGAAAAATCCCGCTTCGCCTTCGTGTTCGACATTTTCGATTTTCGGTTTTACCGAAATAAAATGCTGCCCCTCGACATGCACGTCGGCATAACCGATATATTCAGGCGCAAGCGGCAACAAAATGGCTTTTTCAGCCGTTTGGCCGTCTGAAAGATTAAACTTGCCGCCGAACAGGTTGAACAAATAGAAAAACGCGTTTTGCGAACCATTGGTCAGCGCGATATTGTCTGCCGTCAGATTCCAGCCGTATTCGCGGTTGAGAAACTCAGTCAAAGCCGTAATCAGCGTCGCATCGCCCTGCGGATTGGAATAATTGCCGATATTCTCAACAGCGTGTTCCGCCGCCAGCTTGGAAAACACATCGGCGAACACGGCATTGACTTCAGCAATCTTCGCCGGATTGCCGCCACCAAGCATATTGACGGGCTTGTCGCTTTTGAGCGCGTCGCCCAAATCGTCCATCAACTGCAAAATACCGCTGTGTTGTGTGAATTTTTCGCCGAATGCTGAAAACTGCATGGAAACTCCGTTGCTGGGTGCGTGAAAACGATAAACCGCTATTATAAGAACAAAGGCCGTCTGAAAACCAGTTATCCTGGTTTTTTCAGACGGCCTTTAGTTTCTCAGCTATCGATGCTGAATAACCCGATAGCCATTTTCTACGCTTTTACCTGTCTTGGCACAAAGTTCATCGCCGCATCGCACGATATTGGCTCGATTGATGCGACCGACCATATCCGCATCCTGTCGTTTTTGATCAATCAACATGGCATAGAAAAAAGATAATGCCAATCCGCCAATAACCAATGTTGCCATTGCAAGCGAAATAATCCATACCAAACGCGAAGAAATCTTCTGATTTTCTTCATTTACCTTATTCAAGTATACATTGAATTCACGTACTTGATCAGCCATTTGGTTGCGTGCCTTTTCCATATCTCGCACATAACCTGCCACCGAATTTGACATTTCTTTCGTCACTTCCGCACGCACCATCTCCGTAATCATTTTGCGTTGATCGTAAAGTGATTTATCCAATTTATCTTCAAGATTTTGGACAATCTGATGGGTACTTTGCCTAAATTGTGTCATTACCTCGGCGGTTTCAAGCAAAAGATTATGTGCTTGCTCAAGTTCGTTATTATTCATGCGTAACTATCTATTGAAAGAATAAGGAAAAAACGTGCTATCAGCATTCTTCAAATTTGGGAAAGATTTAACCAAACGAACGACCACCATAGCTGCGCTCTTCTTGAACTTGAGGAGTATTTTGAGCAACTTCTTGAACCTGATTTTGTTTTAAGTTCTCTCGCAACTCATCTCTAAAATTCGCTACCACATCAGCATTTTCAGCCAATGCCTTGGCTGTGAACGTACCATCTTTGTCGTGTTTAAAGCCGTTTATCAAATTTTGCAATTTATCCTTTGAAGAAAGTTCGTTTACAGTGGATGATTTATTTATTTCTATTTCTTGAATTCGTTTATCAACTTCAATATTCCAATCAGGCGTACCATACCCTTTTATTGTATTTTTGTCTAAAGGATATTGTTTCTCCCTAACTGTTGTTCCATTACTATCCCCTGGCTTAGCACTAGTATTACCTTCAATTGTATAAACAATACCTTTTTCTAGATCAACATCAATAACAACCCCTGTATGATTAACCGTTCTTTTTTTATCTTTTGTTGAATTAAGAAAGAAAATTTGATCTCCTTTCTGAGGAATATAATCTTTTGCATCATGCCAATTACCTATTTTTTGATAATTAGCTTTGCTAAGCTCTGTTCCTGCAGAAAATCCACCTAACATTTTTTTTGCATTTTGTTTGCCAAACGATTCTTCCATAACATAATCAACATACATATCGCACCAATATTGGCCTTGCATGCCATAATGAGCCCCAAAAATGGTATTATCCTTACCTTTTTCGGTATAGCCATTATATTTCCTTAAATTTTCAATATAATCATTGATAACCTGTTCTCGAACTTGGTCTCTTTGATTTTCTTGCTTGTGATTACCAGTTTTATTTGTATCCATATACCATTCCTTTAATAAATTAAATTCCTAAAGATGTATTAAAACAGCTTCTGCACTTCCTGACTAATCTTAAATCCATGTTTATCTTGATTTATGCAAGTTACTTCTGAACCGGAAGCCGTACATTGCCAGCCATTACCTTTAACTGTTTCTCCATTTTTCAAGATACGGGCTTTGGGATTAAAAGGAAAGTCACTATGACAAACCATATCTGCTTTACCGGTTTTACCCAAGAAGAATGTTCCACCCCATTCAAGTTCGCAATCGTTGGGGCGCGGTAAAACAGGCTTACCTTTAATTTCAGTCAGACATGATACACCCTGAGCCAAATCAGATACTTTCGCATCACCGCCGCAATAAATCTTACCGTTTCCGGCACGAAAATCGATATTATATAATCCACTATTTATCACATCTTCAGTTTCTTCCATTGGAGATACAGCACAAGCCGAAACTGATAAAGTTAATGATATTAGAATAAATAATTTCTGCATACAAAGACTCCTATTAGGGTTTTAAGGTTATTAAATATTTCCTAACTAAACGATCGACCGCCATAGCTGCGCTCTTCTTGAACTTGTGGAGTATTTTGAGCAACTTCTTGAGCCTGATTTTGTTTTAAGGTCTCTCGCAACTCATCTCTAAAATTTGCCACCACATCGGCATTGTCAGCCAATGCTTTGGCTGTGAACGTACCATCTTTGTCATTTTTAAAGCCTTGAATTAAAGCTTGAAGTTTATCGGCTGGCCTGTCATTACCCTCAGAAGATTTGGAATGTTCTTGCTGACGAGTTGGAGCTGTGATTCTTTCGATGTTTTCGTCCCGACGTTTTGCATCTGCTGGGTGTTTGATTCCATATACAGTACTCATACGAAAATTTTTTAAATCTTCCATATCAAGCTGACCATGCACTTTTACAGTTCTATTTCCAGGTAAAGTGACTCCATTGTCTTTTTCTGTTTGTGCAATAAACTTAACAAGAGCCTCATTAACTTTTGCACCATATTGATTGCCAATATCCGCAATAAAGACCTTTGCCTGCATGCTGTTATTCAAAAATTCTCTATTTACTTTATTTTTAACATTACTAATCTTTTCCTCTACCTTTAAAATTTTATCATCTAAATTTTCATTATAGTTTTCATTAATTAATTTTATTCCTGTCGGGGATGATAGAGCAGCATCCAATTTGGGCTTGATTTGCTTGTAGAATGCTTTATCTTCATCACTCATTCCCCGAGTTGCTATCTTTCCTTCCTTAGTCTTGACATCATTAAATGGTTTGTATATCCGATGAAGCTGCGTCATCTCAGATTCTGATAAAAAAGAATTTCCTGCATTATCTTTGGCATGATGAAGTATTTTTTCTAATAACTTTTGGCCATTTTTATTAGATCCCACATCAAATTGAATTCCACCAAAGCTTGGACCACTAGAACCATTTACAGCATTAGACATTTCATATGCACCATACCCCCCACGCAATTCATTTACCATCATAGCTTGATGTAGATAATATTTAAAACCATCTTTAGGGGTTAAATGATCGCCACCGGTAAAACGAAGGCCATGATTCGCTTTCTTTGCCATACTTTATTCCTTTCTTAAAACAAATTAGAAGCGCTCCAATGCTTTCAAATGAGCTTGCGATTGCTCAATTCGGCATTGAAGAATATACCAATCAGATGCAGATTTTAGATCTGTATTATTTGTAGGATCAGAACAAAGTTGTTCTCTATATGCATTCCAAGTTTTACGTACTTTAATAAAATAAGAGGAAGGCAAAGCATGTAGAGCCATATCTTTTTGTTTTACTCGTCGGTATATCATCTTATATTTTTCATCAATTTTTTTTTCTAAACGGCTATCCCAAACATCCAAGCAATCATAACTAACATTTTCAATATTTTCTAACGCACTTTTAGGACAGACTTCTTTTTTATGCTCTATATTTTCCTGTGCAAAACATGAACCTGCCCCTAATAGGCAAACAGAAAGAAATAATGCTTTTTTCATTTTTTAAATTCCTTAAATTTGTAATAAATTACCCTATTTCATATAGCGATATTGATCGAATTTATCATTCATAATATTTTACCTATTTTCAATAAAATGCCATTTACCATTACGCCAGCAATAATGATTCTGGGAGTATTCCATTGAATTTTTCCGATAATCAACGTAAATACAGTTTTTGCCGCTAGCATGAATTTCTCCAAGCTGGGTAATATCTTTAGTTTCTTCAAATTGTTTAGTTTCAGGATTGAACATATAAAGTTCATTACCATTAATTGCTGACGCTGCAACAGGAAAACCCTTTAAAATAATATCAGGGTATCCATCATTATTTAAGTCTTGTATTTGAACCAAATGATCTGCAGTTAGAGGGGGATGTGACATACTTTCAATAATTTGTATTTTTTTAGTTTTTTTATTTGTAATGACAGCCTGATAATCCGTATCAGAAAGTGGTTTTATCTTAATTTCAAAAGAAAAATTTGCTACTGGTGGATAAACACTTTCTTTCCCAACTACGTTTCCACTTTGCACGGCGCACGCAGTAGAAAATAAAGAAAGTGCAATAAAAGGAATTGTGAATAGTTTTTTATATTGCATTGCTCCTCCTTGAAAAATTTGGATTTTTTCAAATTACATTATAACCTTAAATTAATATATAAATCAAATATTTTTATCAAAATTTTCTAATGTTTTTATATGAAATAATTTCTGCTCCACATCACAAACAAGCTCTTTTGTATCATAAGAATTTTTTAACCCACCGGTAATATCACTTAATGGATTAAAACAAGCTTCATCCTCATAAGCGGAGTACGTTTTTCTTAACTTAGAAAAATAACTTGAAGGAAATTTTTCAACTAATTTATTTTTTTTTGTTTTCAATTTGCAATTCTTTATATCTTTTATCTATTGCACTATCTAAACTAAAAGATAAACTATACAAACATTCATTTCCAATTTTATGTAACTGATCATACTTTTCCACATTGCATAGAGTATATGTTTTCTCATCGATTGACTTCTTAATAGTATCTTTAAAAAAAGAAAGTGTTGAAAAATCCTGAGCAAAACAAGAACCAGTTCCTAACAGGCAAATAGAAAGAAATAATACTTTTTGCATGTCAAACTCCTTAAATTTGTAATGGCTTAGCCCATTATAGCAATACCCATTTTTAAAACTCATAAATTTATATTTTATTGCTCACAATATTCTAGCACCATTTTGAAAACTTAGTCCTAATAAATAACTATCAATTAGATTTTAAAGATAGAATTTAAAAAATAACCGTTCTTTGATTATGCTTCTATAAATTTCATAGAATAGATGATTTTAATCCTACCTATTTTTTCAAACATCCTTTAATACGAAAAAAGGTATATGCAAGCTCCCACAACTCGTCATTTAAAACAATAAAAACAGCAAGTTAAAATACACTATATAATTATTCTCAAAATAAAAACAGGCCGTCTGAAAACCAGTTATCCTGATTTTTCAGACGGCCTTTACTATCCAATCTTTCCTTTAACGGCCAAAATTGTCACGACGTTCGCGCCAGTCTTGGCGGATGGAGCCGCTTTTGCCGACCGGTGTGTCTTGTTCGACTTCCCAAATAAAATTCGTTCCGCCGCCAATCGGATGCGAGCCGCGCAAACCGATGTGGCTGCCTTGGTCGGCAACGGCGGTTCGGCTGTATGTTTGGCCGCCGAAACGGGTTTGCGAGGTTTCGATGCCGCTTTTGATGCTGCCGTAAAGCTGTACGTCGGCGTGTGCGGCAAGTGCGGCGGTGGAAAGTGTGGCAGTGAGGAGAAGTTTTAAGTTCATGGTTTATCCTTTTTTGGAGAGGAATTGTGTGACGATTGTATCGGCCTTGTGCGTAAACAAGTTACAATTCTTGCAAAATCTGACAGGAGTTTTGATGATGCGCTCTTTACGCGCCGCCGCTGTGCAAATGGTGTCGTCCACCGACCCCGAAACCAATATTTCCACCATGAAGCGCCTTGTCCGCGAGGCGGCCGAACAAGGGGCGGATTGGGTGTTGCTGCCCGAATATTGGCCGCTGATGGGTAAAAACGATACGGACAAGCTGGCATTTGCCGAGCCTTTGGACGATGGACGAGTTGGCAAAACCTGCCACACCCGTTTTCAGACGGCCTTAAGCGAAACGGCAAGGGAATGCGGCGTGGTGTTGTTTGGCGGAACTGTTCCGCTGCAAAGCCCAGACGCTGGCAAGGTGATGAACACGATGCTGGTGTATGACCGCGACGGCAACCGAGTCGGGCTTTACCACAAAATGCACCTGTTCGGCTTTTCTGGTTTGGGCGAACGCTACGCCGAAGCCGATACGATATTGGCGGGCAACGATGTGCCGAAGCTGAGCGTGGACGATGTTCCGCTGGCGGCCGGGGTCTGCTACGATTTGCGCTTTCCTGAGTTTTTCCGCGCCCAGCAGCCATTTGATGTTTTGCTGTTGCCGGCTGCATTTACCTACACAACCGGCAAGGCGCATTGGGAATTGCTGCTGCGCGCCCGTGCAGTGGAAAACCAATGCTACGTCATCGCGTCGGCACAAGGCGGACCGCATGAAAGCGGCCGCCGCACATTCGGCCACAGTATGATTATCGACCCTTGGGGCGATGTGTTGGCGACGTTGCCGGAAGGCGAAGGCGTGATTTGTGCCGATTTGGATACCGCGCGCCTGCAAAGCGTGCGCACGCGCCTGCCTGCCCTGAAACACCGATTACTTTAAACACGCACTATGTCCCAGTTCCAACCCACACGCATTCTTGGCATCGACCCCGGCAGCCGCGTGACCGGCTTCGGCGTGATTGATGTCCACGGCCGCGAGCATCATTATGTTGCTTCCGGCTGTATCAAAACACCGACCGGCGCGTCGCTTTCCGAACGCATCGCCGTGATTGTCCGCCATATCGACGAAATCATCCGCCACTATCAACCCCATCAGGCAGCCATCGAGCAAGTATTCGTCAACGTCAATCCGGCCGCAACGTTAATGCTCGGTCAGGCGCGCGGTGCAGCGATTGCCGCTTTGGTCATGCACGATTTACCCGTGTTTGAATACACCGCGCTTCAGGTCAAGCAGGCTGTGGTCGGCAAGGGTAAGGCCGCCAAAGAGCAGGTGCAGCATATGGTTGTCCAAATGCTTGCACTTTCCGGCACGCCGCAAGCCGATGCCGCCGACGGACTCGCCGTCGCCCTTACCCACGCCCTGCGCAATCACGGATTGGCTTCGCAACTTAACCCTGACGGCCTGCAGGTCAAACGCGGCCGTTTCCAATGGTAAGCCGACATTCAGGCCGTCTGAAATAGTGTTCCAGCCCGTTTTCAGACGGTCTTTCGGTTATAATAGCCCTTTGCCCACATACAGCGAGCCTTCATGAAAGCCGCCTTCCTTTTTCTCTACCTCATCCGCCTGCTGCCTTTTTGCGTGTTGCACAAGATTGCCGACGCGATCGGCATTCTCGCTTATTACGCGGTCAAACCGCGCCGCAAAGTCGGCGAGGTCAACCTCAAAAAATGCTTTCCCGAGCTGGACGACAGCCAGCACACTGCCCTGCTCAAACGCCACTTCCAACACATGGCGAAACTGATACTCGAATACGGCCTCTACTGGTACGCACCTGCGGACAAGCTGCGCTCGTTGGTGCGCTATCAAGACAAACACCATCTTGACGAAGCCCTCGCCGCCGGCGAAAAAGTCATCATCCTCTATCCGCACTTTACCGCATTTGAAATGGCGGTTTACACGCTCAATCAGGATGTGCCGCTGACCAGCATGTATTCGCACCAAAAAAACAAAGCCCTGGATGAGCAAATCCTGAAAGGCCGCCACCGCTACAATAATGTTTTCCTGATCGGCCGCACAGAAGGCCTGCGCGCCATCATCAAACACCTGCGCAAAAGCGATGCGCCCTTTCTTTATCTGCCCGACCAAGACTTCGGCCGCAACGATTCCATTTTCGTCAATTTCTTCGGCATTCAGACGGCCACGATTACCGGCCTCAGCCGTATTGCCGGCATGACCAAAGCCAAAATCATTCCCGCCATCCCCACGCGTGAAGCCGACAATACCGTAACCCTGCGCTTCTATCCGGCTTGGGACAATTTCCCGACCGAAAATGTCGAAGCCGACACCCAACGCATGAACGACTTCATCGAAGAGCGGGTACGCGAGCATCCCGAACAATATTTCTGGCTGCACAAACGCTTCAAAACCCGTCCCGAAGGCGAAAACAGCTTTTATTGACTACATTAAATTACAATTTAAATATGCAAAAAGCGGCGAAATCTTTCTTTCGCCGCTTTTTCATTTTAATCGAATCAAACCGAAACTCATGTTTGAGTTTAAACAATCAAATATTATTCCGCTTTAAATGCTTTAAAAACAACTTTTTTCATCGCGATTGAAACTTTCAAACAACCCTATATTTTTTCTCAAATGGAAAACATCGGGCCCAGTACACTCTTTTCATTTACATATTAAATTTAATTTCTTTTAAAAACAACATATTGCAAAATAGTTCATCTAAAAAAATACATTTTAATTATTCAAAATATGAAATAAAATTAAATTAAAATTTAAAAAAATAAAATAAATATCTAACTTTTGAATAATTACGAAATATAATTGTAAAAATATGACAAAAGCTGAAATTTATACTGAAACAGACCTTCAGAAAAAAATACTTGGCAAACTGTAAAAATTCGCGTAAATTTCACTACATCAAATTACAAAACGCTCAGACGGCCTCGCCGGTTTTAGATACTTTTGTAAGCATTTTCTGATATTGCAAGAAATTGCGGTATCTTAGAGGATTTCGGTGCAATACCCGAAATGAAAGTTTACTGATGCAGAGTTGAGCTGCATCTGTAAAGCCGCAGGTGAAAGCCTGTATTGTTTGTGAAGCGTAAATCTCTGATTTGAGGTATTGGGGCAATCCTGTGGGGGATTGCCTCTTTTTTTATCTGCGCCGTCATGCCACAATGACATCATCCCTTATCCAACCCGATCACGCCATGACTCCGATACTCGCCTTCGACATCGAAACCATTCCCGACGTAAACGGCATCCGCCAGCTTTACGATTTGCCAGCCGATTTGCCCGACAACGAAGTCGTCCTGTTTGCCCAACAGCAACGCCGCGCCAAAACCGGCAGCGACTTTATGCAACACCATCTGCACCAAGTCGTCGCCATCTCCTGCTGTATGCGCTGGGGGCAAGACAAAATCCGCGTCAGCACCATCGGCGATCCCGAAGACAGCGAAGAAGTCATGATTGCCAAGTTCTTCGAGGTCATCGAAAACTATACGCCACAACTCGTCAGCTGGAACGGCGGCGGTTTCGACCTGCCCGTCCTCCACTACCGCGCCCTGATACACGGCATCAGCGCCGCCCGCTATTGGGACATGGGCGACGGCGATTTTGGCGACAGCCGCGACTTTAAGTGGAACAACTACATCAGCCGCTACCACACCCGCCATTGCGACCTGATGGATTTGCTCGCCCTCTACCAACCGCGTGCCAGCGTGCCTTTGGACGATATGGCCAAACTCTGCGGCTTCCCCGGCAAATTGGGCATGGACGGCAGCAAGGTTTGGGACGCCTATCATGCAGGCCGTCTGAAAGACATCCGCGACTATTGCGAAACCGATGCCGCCAATACCTACCTGATGTACATGCGCTTTCGCATGATGAGCGGTGCGCTCGATGCCGACGAATACGAAGTCGAAATCAAACGCATCAAACATTATCTGGCCGCACAAGCCGAAGAAAAACAACATTGGGCGGAGTTCGTCGCTGCTTGGCGTTAAACCAGGCCGTCTGAACAGACAAACCAGAAAACCCAAAGGGCGTGATCGACACGCCCTTTTTTATATTCCGACAAATCATGCCCGCTAAGCAGGCAAACGCCCCAGCGTTACCCTGTCCAATCCAGCCAAATCCTGTTCGGTTGCCACTTCGATAAAACCGTTCTCCAGCATAATATTCCGCACCGCTTCGCCTTGGTCATAGCCGTGTTCAAACAGCAGCCAGCCATTGGCTTTCAGGTATTTGGGGGCTTCTTGGGTAATGTGGCGGATATGGCTGAGGCCGTCTGAAAAGTCGGTCAGCGCGTTTTGCGGTTCAAACCTCAAATCTCCTTGCGATAAATGTTCATCACCGCTCTCGATATACGGCGGATTGGAAACAATCACATCGTATCGGCCTTCAGACGGCCTGTCGGTATCAAACCACGAACCCTGCGCAAACTCGACTTTTGCGCCCAATTCGGCCGCATTTTGACGGGCGGTATCCAAAGCACCGGTGCTGATGTCGGATGCGCGAACATCGGCATCAACGCGTTCAAGCGCGACGGTCACGGCAATGGCGCCGCTGCCCGTTCCCAAATCCCACACGCGGCCTTGCGGCGGCAAGCGTTTGAGCACGGCTTCCACCAAATGCTCGGTTTCAGGGCGTGGAATCAGTACATGGGGATTGACGGCAAAGCGTCGTCCGTAAAACTCACGCACACCCAAAATATAGGCCATCGGCTCGCCGCTCAGACGGCGTTGCGCCAGCCTGTCCGCCCGCTGCCGGACTTCATCCGGAATTTCTTCCCCGCCCCGTGTCAACAACTGCACGCGCGTATATCCCGAAGCATATTTCAGCAGCATTCTTGCTTCATTTTTAGGTAGTTTTGACAAGCCCAACCATTCGTCAAACATCATTTTTTATCCCGTCTGCCGCCGATGCGGCTCGAACATTTTTTCCGGCTTTGCGGCACGCTTGTTCAAAAAATATCATTTTCGCTTTGGAATTATATAATAAAGAAAAACACCTTATCGCCATTTCGATACCGTAGGAATTTATCCGAATAACAGAAACGCTCCGCCGTCATTCCGCGAAAGCGGTCATCCGGAAACATAAGGCTGAAGCGATTTTCGGGAATGACGATTTGAAAGTTGCCCGAAATTCAAAAACAAGCGAAACCGAACGGGGCGGATTCCCTTCCAAGCGGCAACAACGGAATAAATAAAAAACAATGATATAGTTGATTTTACTTTGAATTTGCGATATTTGCGGCAGCTGAAAAAATCCGCACCCGCCTTCAAATGCGGATACGGATTTTCTTGTTAAACAAACTTATTCGGCCAACAATGCTTCCGGTTTGACTTTTTCGCCATACACGGGCAACAGGGTTTTTTCATAGGCGGCTTTCAGACGGCCGTCTTTTTTCATGGCGGCGATTTCGCCGTTGACCCAGTTCAAGAGATCGGCGTTGCCTTTTTGAACGGCGGGTGCGATAAATTCGGCAGGGCCTAAATTACCGATGGCGACTTCAAAATCCGGGTTTTCTTTCGCCCACGCCCACAGCAGGGCGTTGTCGTGGGCGAGTGCTACGCCGCGGCCGTCTTTCAGTGCGTCGAAGGTTTCGGTGTTTTGGTCGAATTTCAGCAGTTTGACTTCAGGATGGCTTTTGGTGAAGAAGGCGTCGGCGGTGGTGCCTTTGTTGACCAGAAGGGTTTGGTCTTTCAGTTGCGCAACGTCGGTAATCGGCTTGTCTTTGGGGGAAACTACGCCCAAGGCCACTTTCATGTAAGGGTCGGCGAAATCGACGGCTTCGGCGCGTTCGGGTGTTTTGGTGAAGTTGGCGAGGATGAGGTCGACTTTGCCGGAACGGACGTATTCGACGCGGTTTGCGGCCTCGGTCAGGACGAATTCGACTTTGTCAGGGCTGCCGAGCAGGTCTTTGGCCAGGTCTTTGGCGATTTCAACGTCAAAGCCTTGGTTTTTGCCGTTGGCGTCAACATAGCCGAACGGAGGCTTGTCGCCGAATACGCCGATACGGATGACGCCTTTTTCTTTGATGGAGGCAACGGTTGCCGCACCGCTGCTTTGTGAAGATTGGGCATCGCCGGAGCCGCCTCCGCAAGCAGTCAGGCCGACGGCGATGGCGGCAGAGGCGAGGAGGGCTTTGAATTTGGCATTCAATTGCATGAGTGTTTCCTTTTCAAAATGTTTGGTTGAAAGTGGAGGCCGTCTGAAAAAGGGTTCGGACGGCCTGAAAATAAAATCAGTAGTCCATGCCTGCCAAGAATTGGCGGGCGCGTTCACTTTTGGGGGCGGAGAAGAAGGTTTCGGGGTCGGACGACTCGACGATGCCGCCTTTGTCCATGAAGACGATGCGGTCGGCAACTTTGCGGGCAAACCCCATTTCATGGGTTACGATGAGCATGCTCATGCCTTCATGGGCGAGTTCTAAAACCACTTCCAAGACTTCGCGCACCATTTCGGGGTCGAGTGCGGCGGTGATTTCGTCCAGCAGGATGACTTCCGGATTTAGGCACAGGGCGCGGACAATGGCGATGCGCTGTTTCTGGCCGCCGGAAAGTTCGCGCGGGTAGGCGTTTTTGCGGTCGAGCAGGCCGACGCGTTCCAACAGTTTGTCGGCTTGTGCTTCCGCTTCGGCGCGGTTGCGGTTTTGTACTTTTACCGGGCCTAAGAGGATGTTTTCGATGACGGTCATATGGGCAAACAATTCATAGCTTTGAAAGACCATGCCGACTTTTTGCCGGGCGGTTTGCCAGGAAACGTCTTTACCGAATTCGCCAACACCGTCCATCACGATGCTGCCGCCTTGGTGCGGCTCCAAACCGTTGACGCAACGCAGGAGGGTAGATTTGCCGCAGCCGGACGGACCCAATAACACAATCACTTCGCCTTTTTCCAAGTCCAAATCTAAGGATTGAATGGCGGTTACGCTGCCGTATTGTTTGTGCAGCTTGCGGATGCTCAATAAAGCCATATCAGTGTTCCCATTTTTGTTCCAGCCTTGCCGCCAACAGCGACAGCGGCCAACAGCATAAGAAATACAGCATAAAAATCAGGCCATAAACCCAAAATGAGGCATTGGGCTGCGTCAGCAGAGAGTTTTCAATAATTTGCTGTCCCACTTTGACCACTTCAATCACGCCGATAAGCGAGGCGAGCGAACTGGTTTTAATCATTCGCGTAAACAAATTAACCGCCCCCGGCAAAGCGCGGCGGACACCTTGCGGCAATTCGATGTAGCGGAACACTTGACGACGGCTCAAACCCAGTGCCAAGCCCGATTCGACTTGATGTTTTTCAATCGATTCCAATGCGCCGCGCACCAAATCGCCCATTTCGGCGATGCCCCAAAGCGTAAAAACCCAAACGCAAACCCAAAATCCGCCGATGTGTATGCCCGTCCACACGGACAAACCGAAATACAGGCCGAACAGCCACACCAAAATCGGCACGATGCGGATGGTTTCGAGATAAAACCGTCCGATAAGGCGGACAAGCCGGTTGCGCGAACGCAAAACTAGGCCGAACAACGTCCCCAATACGCAAGAAGCCGCAACAGAGATTAAAGAAATTTGTGCTGTTAAGAGCAGGCCTTCGCCCAAACGTGCCGCATTTTTTCCTTCAAAAAGCCAGTCAAACGCCATATTTCGCCCTCCGTATGCGGTTTTCCAATCGCCGCACCAACAAAGAAACAGGCAGCAGGATAATCAGATAAGCGGCAAACAGCAGGAACAATGCCTCGTTGGTTTTATAGTCCATACCAATCACATCTTTGGTAACAAACAACAATTCTGCAATACCGACCGCGCTAATAACGGATGTTTCTTTCATTAAAAACAATATATTAGCGGCAACAGCCGGAAAAGCGACCGCCCAAGCCTGCGGCAATTCGACATAGCGGAACACTTGAAATCGGCTCAAACCAACGGCTTTGCCCGCCTCGACCTGCCCTTTTGGCACTGCCAAAATGCCGGCGCGGACGGCTTCCGCCATATAGCTTGCGCCCAAGAAAACCAGCGCGATCACGCCGCAGGTGAAACCGTCCCATTTGATGCCCATTTTCGGCAGGCCGTAATACAGGAAAAACAACTGGATCAACAGGGGCGTATTGCGCGACAGTTCGATATAGGCGCGTGCCAATGCGTAGAAAGGGCGGATGCGGTATGCCGTTACCACGGCGACGGGCAGGCCGAACAGCAACGACAAAACAACGCCGTAAACGGACAATTCCAGCGTCAGCTTTGCCGCATCGGCGAATTTGGGTATGGCATCGATCAGATAAGGCCAGTTCATCAGAATCAGACAATCAGCTTAACGAAAGGCGGTATTTTAATGAACTTGTAAGATAATGTTAAAGAATTCTTGGGAATATCAAACATCATAAAAAAGAATAAGGCGATGCCGTCTGAAAAAACTTTCAGACGGCATCGTACTGGATTCCGCGTCAGATTGCGCTGCCGCCGACGGTCAGCCCGGCATCGATACGCAAAGTCGGCTGCCCCACGCCGACGGGGACGCTCTGCCCTTCTTTGCCGCACACGCCGACACCGCTGTCCAACGCGGTATCGTTGCCTATCATCGAAACATGTTTCAGCACTTCAGGCCCGTTGCCGATGATGGTCGCGCCTTTGACAGGATATTGCAGCCTGCCGCCTTCGACCCACCACGCTTCGGATGCGCTGAAGACGAATTTGCCGCTGGTAATGTCCACTTGTCCGCCGCCGAAGTTGACGGCGTAAATGCCCTTATCGATGGACGCGATGATTTCTTCCGACTCATAGCCGCCGTTTTCCATAAAGGTATTGGTCATGCGCGGCATAGGCGCAGAAGCGTAACTTTCGCGGCGGCCGTTGCCGGTCGATTGCGTACCCATCAGGCGGGCGTTGGTTTCGTCCTGCATATAGCCGACCAAAATACCGTCTTCGATCAATACAGTGCGGCGGGTTTCGTTGCCTTCGTCGTCGATATTGAGCGAACCGCGTCTGTCGGCAATATCGCCTTGGTCCACAACGGTAACGCCTTTGGCGGCCACACGCTCACCGATTCGGCCGGAGAAAACGCTGGTTTCTTTGCGGTTGAAATCGCCTTCCAAACCATGTCCGACCGCTTCGTGCAACAACACGCCCGGCCAGCCGTTGCCCAAAACGACGGTCATCTCGCCGGCAGGCGCAGGACGGGATTCGAGATTGGTCAGCGCTTGTTTGACGGCGGAATCAACAAATCGATGCACCAAGTTTTCATCGAAATACGCCAAATCATAACGCCCGCCGCCGCCCGCGCTGCCCTGTTCGCGACGTTCGCCCTGCTTGGCAATGACAGTTACGTTCATGCGCACCATCGGGCGGATGTCGGCAGCGTGTTTACCGTCCAGACGGGCGATGTACACCATGTCGTATTCGCAGGTCAAACCGGCCATCACTTGCACGATACGCGGATCGGCGGCTTTGGCCAGCGTTTCGACTTTGTTCAACAGCGCGACTTTGGCAGCGGAATCGAGGCTGGCAATAGGGTCAATCGCCATGTGAACAGGCTTGCCGTAGGCAGGTGTCGGCACTTTAACGCTGGCCTCGCCACCGGCCGCACCGATCACGCGCACGGCTTTGGCAGAGCGGTTGATCGAATCGATACACAGGCTGTCGGCGTAGGCAAAAGCGGTTTTATCGCCCGAAACGGCACGCACTCCCACGCCCTGATCGATTTGGAAGCTGCCCGATTTGACGATGCCTTCTTCCAAATGCCAACTTTCATAGGCAGTGCGCTGACAATAGATGTCGGCATAATCGACATGGTTGGCGCCGATAATGCTCAGGCTTTGGGCGAGCAAATCGGGGGAAAGATGGTTGGCTTCGAGCAAATCTCGCTGTACGGCGGCGTAGGTTTGTTGCATAATTTTTCAGACGGCCCGACAAGCAGGCAAAGTTAATTTGGCCTTGATTATACGGTATTTTATATGGCTTTGGATATGTTGATTGCTTGGGTTTATGAGTGATTGAAACAAATCAAAAGGCCGTCTGAAACATAGGGGCGAAATGCTTGCCTTACCCTATTTCAACGTCAGCCGCGTAATGAAGATAACAAATCATCGTATGGTTTATGCAGCGCAGGCTGATAAAGATTCAAATAATAAATAGATTGGAATTGAAATGAAAAAGTTACTTGTTGTATTGCTAGGACTGGCAAGTCTTAATGTTTATGCCAACGGCTGCGGCGGTGAATACCAACCGGCAACTGGAACATGCCGCATTATTGACAGTTCAGGTCGACAAATTCTATATAATGTGGGTGCTCCACAATCTTCTAGCGGCTCTGCTCAGAGTCAACCTAGAGTTGTCAATATCCATGTCCCTTCAAAATACGGAGCTTGGGCAAATAATCCCAAAACAGGCCTTTCAGGTGGTGCTCTTGATATGGATTCACTTGAAGCTGCCAAAAGAGAAGCTATTAAAACCTGTGAACGAGGTGGTCAAAATAAACCATGCAAACTTGGGGCCTGGGTTCGAAATGGCTGTATCGCTGTCGCTCAAGGAAAAGATGGTAAAAAATGGAGAAATTTTTTCGGTATAACCGATCCTGGTCTTGCAGAAGCGGAAGCCTTAAGGAAATGTCAAGCATATGGACTTCCGCAATGCAAAGTCGTTGTAGAAGAAGGCTGCTCAATGCCTAAATTCTAATAGACAAAGTGCCGTTATTTTATATGGCTTTGGATATGTGATTGTTTGGGTTTATGAGTGATTGAAACAAATCAAAAGGCCGTCTGAAATATAGGGGCGAAATGTTTGCCTTACCCTAGTTCAACGTCAGCCGCTTAAAGAAGATAAGAAATCATCGTAGGATTGATGCAGCGCAGGCTGATAAAGATTCAAATAATAAATAGATTGGAATTAAAATGAAAAAGTTACTTGTTGTATTGCTAGGACTGGCAAGCCTTAATGTTTATGCTGCTGACCCCGCAACCAGAGGAGCATTGCAAAACAATCCGGCGCTGTGTCAGTATGGCTATAATCCCAACTGTACGTCGTCTCGTCAGTATCAACAAAATCAACCTACGGAAATTGTTAATATCAATGTTCCTTCAAAATATTTGGCGCTGGCCATAAATACAAAAACAGGTATGTCAGGTGGTGCACTCGATATGGATTCTCGGGCTGCTGCAGAGAGAGAAGCCATCAAAACTTGTGAACGTGGAGGAAGTAATGCTCCATGTAAAGTACTTGTATGGGCGCGAAATGGCTGTGTTGCCAGTGCACACGGTGATGAAGGTAAGAGACCAAGACTATTCTCAGTTACAGGGAAACCTGGATTTGCTGAAGCAGAAGCTTTAAGAAGATGTCGCGCGGCAGGTGTCCCTGGATGCAGGATTTTAATCCCAGAAACTTGTTCACTGCCTAAATTCTAATAGACAAAAGGCCGTCTTTATTCAGATGGCCTTTTCAATCACGGCAAAGCCAATACCACAATTTAATTTCCATACGAAACAATATATTACATCAAAATCCCTTATTTTTTCAATTTTGCTATTGATAATAGTTATTATTAGCGTATAATCAAAACCACTCGGAAGACGTCCTAATCCGAGCCATTAAACGACAGATTTTATCCCCCCTCTTCCCCATTATCTCTTGATACTCGGAGTGCGCATATACGAAACATACCTGTTCCCCTTTATATCAGATACTCAAAACCGAAAAACATGAAACCCACTGCCGATACAGTGGGTTTCGTGTTTTTTGGCGTTCAGTTTATCAGGCCGTCTGAAACCGAATAGACCTGATTACCGGCAGGTTTTCATGTTCAATTTGCCATAACGGCCGACAATGTTTCTGATGTCTTGGGCATCGCGCTCGTCGACCGCCATAAAGACCACGGTCATGCGCGCCACGCTCAAACCGGTATCGGGTGCGCTTCTGTCTTCCTGCTCAACAATGCGCGCGCCGCCGAAACCTGCGCTGGACAAGCGTGAAATCAAAACTTGGGCGGAAGAACGGCTGCGTGTTACGTCAATGCTGATTTCGCCGTTGTGAATGCTACCGCTAAAGCCGCGGCTACCCAAGGCATCAAGCTGGGCGGAGGTGTCGCCGTCGGCAGGCAAAACCACGCGGAAGGTTTTGGAAGCAGTCTCGCCACTGGATACGCCGTTGCGTTTTTCGATACTGCGGCTGGCGGCATGAGGCCATTTGCCCAACAGGCCTTTGATGCGGTGGTAATCGTCTTCATCCATCACCACGGTGGCGCTGCTGGTACACAAGCGTTCAACGCCGGCCGCGCCCATCTCTTCTTCAGCGGCGCGACGCTCTTGCGCCTCTTTCTCGCGGCGCATTTTTTCTTTTTTCTCTTTCAACTGCTGCGCTTCTTGCTTTTTACGCAAGGCTTCCGCTTCTTCGGATTCAGGTTCGGCCATAATCAGGCCGTCTGATTCGACCACCACCCAATCAGGTTGCGATGCCTGCTGAGGTTCGGCTTTAGGCACATCTAAAGAAGACGGGCGCAATAATTCGTGTGTACTGCCTTCCAAAGCAGATTCGGGTTTGGCGGTTTTATGTTGTGTCCGATAGGCAACCATGCTGCCAAAAACAATGATGTTGAGTGCGACCAAGACCGCAAACAGCCATTTCATGATGCGTTTTCCTTTTTATTGTCCGTTGCGATGGGCAATCCAATGCAAGAGCCCGTGAATCACGAGATTATCGACGATTTTCACTTGATTGTCATGAACGAATGACTCCGGCAGCGCCTGCACGACTCTGGCTGCGCCGCCGCCCGTGATGATAATATCGACCGGTTTGCCCTCGCCCGTTTTGTCTTTCAGACGGCCATGCATCATCATCAACGCGCCGCAAACGGCATCCATCATGCCGCTGGCAATGGAGTTCGGCGTTGTGGTTGGGAACGGATATACCTTGCCGATGGGGCGGTTGAGGTTGGCGGTCTTGAGCGCCATCGCCTCTTTCATCAAGTGGAAACCGGGCATGATGGTGCCGCCGAGATAATGATTGTCTTCCGTCAGCGCGTCGGTGGTTATGGCGGTACCGCAGCTGACGACGACGCAGGCGTTTTGCGTAAAGCGGCGGCTACCCAGCGCATTAAACCAACGGTCGGAGCCATGTTCTTCAGGGCGGCGGTAATGGTTGCGGATACCCAAAGCCTGCGGCATGGAAGACAGCCATTCGACCGGACGGGTTAATTGTTCTTCAACCATCGCTTTTTTTACCGAACCGCACACGGCGCAACCGACAATCTTCACATCTTCATCGGCAAATTGTAGCCATTCTTCGCCCAGCTGGGTCAAATCACGATACGGTGCGCGGCCAACTTCGGAAAATGTGCCGTTCTCCACCCACGCCCATTTCAACTGACTGTTGCCTCCGTCCAACAGCAAAAAGCGTTCCGGTTTGGCGGCGGCAGGTTGTGCCGGGCGGTTATCCGGACGCAAGCTGATCTCGCCGCTGACAATGGTTTTCTCGCCTTTGTCCGTCAGCAAACGCAACGCGCCTTGCGCATCCACGCCTTTGACCACGCCTTCGTGGACAACGCGTCCTTCCTGAAGCAACAATACTGGTCTGTCCGTATCGCGGTTGGCGGCATTGTATTCGCCGACACATGACGCGAATCCGTTTTGCGCGTATTCGTTCAACAGCGCATCAAGTTGCGCCAATACCGCATTCAACAAGGTTTTGACGCTTACACCCTGCTTAGAGGCCGTCTGAAACAAGGCCTGCACGGAAGTGGCGTTTTCAACTTCTTTCGGCAATACAAAATTAATGCCGATGCCGATGACGGCGACGGTTTTATTCTCTACCCGCGCCGTTTCAATCAAAATACCGGCCAATTTATCGTTGGCCACGACCAAATCGTTCGGCCACTTGATATTTACGTCCAAACCGATATCGGCAAGCGCACGGCGGCAAGCCAATGCCACAACCAACGCCAGCGAACCCAGCTCATATTGCGGCTTATTAAACGTCCAGCCCAAGCTGAACATCAAACATTCGCCCTGTCGGTTGACCCAATTTCGCCCTTGCCGTCCGCGGCCTTTGGTTTGGAAATGCGCCACACACAAGGCCTTATGCGCCAAGTCCGCCGACTGGCGCGCCAATGCCATGATTTCATCGTTGCTGGACGAACATTCGTGTTTCAACTGCGCACGAAAACCCTGTTTTCCGGCCATTTGTTGCAAAGATTCTTCGGCAAACACAGCCAAAGGGCGCACCAAGCGCCATTGCCCGTCGTGCTGGCGCAGCAAACCGCGGATATGGCCCGGCATCTGCTGCCAGAATCCGTTTAATTGTTGCGGCTTCATCCCGACCACACGCGCCAACTGAGAAACGTGTTGCGGCAGGCCGTCTGAAAGCGCGGCGAGTAAGGCCCAATGGCGGCTGTTCAAATCCGTCATTCGCCTCCTCCGGCTTCGCGGATTTTCGCCAAAGTTTTGGTGGTCGAAGTCTGGTGTAAAAACGGAATCGAAAATACTTTGCCGCCACGCGCAAACGTCTCGGCCGCACCGACAATCTTATCCACAGGCCAGTCGCCGCCTTTAATCAACACATCGGGTTTGACCATTTCAATCAGCGCGGCCGGCGTGTCGTCATCAAACCATGTGACCAAATCCACGCTCTCCAATGCCGCTGCCACTGCCGCGCGGTTTTCCAAAGGATTAATCGGACGGTCGTCACCTTTGCCCTGACGGCGCACCGAAGCATCGGTATTCAACGCCAGCACCAAAGCCGCACCGGCCGATCGCGCCTGCGCCAGATACGTTACATGGCCCCTATGGAGAATATCGAAACAGCCGTTGGTAAACACCAGCGGACGGGGCAATGCCGCCAAACGCTCCGCCAGCTTTTCGGGCGGACAGATTTTGGATTCAAATTCTGGAGCTGGCCATTCGGACATGATGCGGTTCCTTTGGGAATGAAACAGAAAATAATCGGGGTATTATAAAGGATAACGGCGAAACACCATAAAAAGATACCGAACGGTACAATATTCGGGCTTGATTACGTATTCATTGATATTTGATAACACGGCAAATGCCATTTTTGCCGATGCCATGATGAAACGGTTTGATAAATACTTTTTTGAAACCCAATTAAATCTGAAGTAAAATTCGGGTATAAATGGAAAAAGCCTGCATACAATATGCAGGCTTTCATCTGGGGTGGCTGATGGGGCTCGAACCCACGACAACTGGAATCACAATCCAGGGCTCTACCAACTGAGCTACAGCCACCGTAAAAATTGGCACGCCCGACAGGAATCGAACCTGTAACCCCCGACTTAGAAGGTCGGTGCTCTATCCGGTTGAGCTACGGGCGCTCATGCCGATTCGTGCTAAGAATTTTGTGGTCGGGGCGGTGGGATTCGAACTCACGACCCTCTGCTCCCAAAGCAGATGCGCTAACCGGGCTGCGCTACGCCCCGACTGAAGACCTGAACTATACAGACCCTTTTCAACCCGGTCAACACTTACTTTGCTTTATTTTTTCATTTTTTGATTATCTTATTATTTTTAATCGTTATTTATTTTTATGTTTCGTAATCAGGTCCACTCTTTTGTGTCAGGCCGTCTGAAAAATGCGATAATTTAAACGCAATTTTTGTCCCTATTTAGGAGGAAAAATCATGGCTGCACAACTTATAGACGGAAAAAAAATCTCCCAGCAACGCATCGAGGCGGTCGCGCAGGCGGTAAAAGCGCGTCAGGAAAAAGGTTTGCACACGCCTTGCTTGGCGGTGGTATTGGTTGGCGACGACCCTGCCAGCGCGGTTTATGTACGCAATAAAAAACTGACCTGCCAAAAAAGCGGCATCGAATCACGCTCTTATGAGCTGCCGTCTGAAACCACGCAAGACGATTTGCTGAGACTGGTGGACGAATTGAACGGCGACCCTGCCGTCGACGGTATTTTGGTGCAACTGCCGCTGCCGGCACACATCGATAGCCAAGCGGTTTTGGAGCGTATCGAGCCGCATAAAGATGTGGACGGCTTCCACCCTTACAACGTCGGCCGCCTGGTCGTCAAAATGCCGCTGATGCGCCCTTGCACGCCCAAAGGCGTGATGACTTTGTTGGAAGCCTACGGCATCGACCCGAAAGGCAAAAAAGCGGTCGTCGTCGGCGCGTCCAATATTGTCGGCCGCCCGCAGGCGTTGGAATTGCTGCTGTCCCGCGCGACGGTAACCATTTGCCACAGCGCCACGCAAAACCTTGCCGATGAAGTTGCGGCCGCAGATATTTTGGTGGTCGGCGTGGGTATTCCGAATTTCGTTAAAGGCGAATGGATCAAACCCGGCGCCGTCGTTATCGATGTGGGCATCAACCGCTTGGACGACGGCAGCCTGTGCGGCGACGTGGAGTTTGATGTCGCCAAAGAACGCGCATCCATGATTACGCCTGTTCCCGGCGGCGTCGGCCCGATGACGATTGCCACTTTGTTGGAAAACACGGTACACGCGGCCTCATTGCACGATTAATCGCTGTCATTAAGTTAGGCCGTCTGAACATGGTTTTTCAGACGGCCTGACCTGTTTTTTTTGCTTTTTACCTTATTGGCTTCACATGTCCTTACTCTCTTCACACACCGACAACCCGACTTTCCGCAACGCCTCCTATATCCTGATGGGTTTGGCCTTGCTGATTGTCTTGCACTACCATTTTCTGCCTCTGCTGCTGTCGGTTATCCTGACCTATATCTTTATTACGCGCACCAACGGCGTCATCCTCAAACTCCGCCGCCGTGTTTTGCCGCGCAACACGCGGCTGCATAAATCGCTCAACGCGCACAATATCAACCTGATTTCCACCACGCTGACGCTGGCCATCGTGTTCAGCATCATTACAATGATGTCTTTGGGCATTTACCACCTGATACACGGCGGCCATGTCGGCTTTATGCTGGCCAAGCTGGCGGCGATTTTGGAAGACACCAAAAACAGCCAAGACCTGCCGGCAGCCATTCTCAACATGCTGCCCAACAATATGGCCGAAATCAAAGCTTCGGCAATCAAGCTGATTGAAGAATACCGCGCCGCGCTGACCCGTATCAGTAAAAACAGCATCACATCCTTCGTGTACATCCTCATCGGCATCATCATCGGCGCCATGCTCAGTTTCCACCGCCTGAAAATGCGCAAAAACCGCCACAAAATGCCGCTGTTTAAAGCAGAATTGATACGGCGCATCGTCAATTTTGAAACCAGCTTTGAACGCGTGTTCCTCGCCCAAGTCAAAATCTCGCTGATCGACACCTTCCTGACCGGCCTATACCTCTACTTGGTTTTGCCGCTGTTCGGCGTTGACCTGCCGTTTAAAATGACCGTCCTGATCGTCGCCTTTATCGTCGGCCTGATTCCGGTGGCGGGCAACCTGATTTCCAACACCATCATCATTATTTTGAGCTTCGGCGCATCGCTTTACGTCGCCCTCGCCTCGTTGGTTTTCCTCGTTGTCATCCATAAGCTCGAATATTTCCTCAACGCCAAAATCATCGGCTCGGAAATCGAATCCAGCGCATGGGAATTGCTGGTGGCAATGGTTGTCTTTGAACGCATTTTCGGCATCGGCGGCATCATCGTCGCGCCGGTTTATTACGCCTACCTGAAAAATGAATTGAAACTGCGAAAATTGATTTAATCAGTTGCGTTTATATACATCAAAGGCCGTCTGAAAACGACAATCGGATTTTCAGACGGCCTTTGCTTTACCTTTTCTTACACTTTACGGCATAATGGCAGCCACGCATTTCTAGAAGAAAGATAAACAATGTCAACCAAAACTCCTTCCCTATTCGGCGGCGCGATGATTATCGCCGGTACGGTTATCGGCGCAGGCATGCTTGCCAACCCGACCGCCACCTCCGGCGTATGGTTTACCGGCTCGCTGGCCGTGTTGCTGTACACCTGGTTTTCCATGCTCTCCAGTGGCCTGATGATTTTGGAAGTCAATACCCATTATCCGCACGGCGCCAGCTTCGACACCATGGTTAAAGACCTGCTCGGCCCGGCTTGGAACGTCATCAACGGCATTGCCGTCGCTTTTGTTTTATACCTGCTCACCTATGCCTACATCTTCGTCGGCGGCGACCTGACCGCCAAAGGCATTGGCAGCGCGGTAGGCGGCGAAATCTCGCTCACTGTCGGCCAACTCATCTTCTTCGGTATTCTCGCCTTTTGCGTTTGGGCATCCGCACGCTTGGTTGACCGCTTTACCAGCATCCTCATCGGCGGCATGGTATTGACCTTTATTTGGGCAACCGGCGGCCTGATTGCCGATGCCAAAATGCCTGTCCTGTTCGATACCCAAGCCCCTGCCGGCACCAGCTACTGGATTTATGTCGCCACCGCCCTACCCGTTTGCCTTGCCTCATTCGGTTTCCACGGCAACGTTTCCAGTCTGCTCAAATACTTTAAAGGCGATGCACCCAAAGTAGCCAAATCCCTGTGGTCGGGTACGCTGATTGCCTTAGTGATTTACGTCCTCTGGCAAATCGCTATCCAAGGCAACCTGCCGCGCAGCGAGTTCGCACCGGTTATCGCCGCCGAAGGCCAAGTTTCCGTCCTGATCGAAACGCTGTCCAAGTTCGCCCAAACCGGCAGCATGGACAAAGTGTTGACCCTATTCTCCTACATGGCGATTGCAACGTCTTTCCTCGGTGTAACGCTCGGCCTGTTTGACTACATCGCCGACATCTTCAAATGGAACGACAGTATCTCCGGCCGTACCAAAACCGCCGCGCTGACCTTCCTGCCGCCTTTGATTTCCTGTCTGCTCTTCCCTACCGGCTTCGTTACCGCCATCGGCTACGTCGGCTTGGCCGCCACCATCTGGACAGGCATCATCCCCGCCATGCTGCTCTACCGCTCGCGCCATAAATTCGGCGTCGGCAAAAACTACAAAGTTTACGGCGGATTCTGGCTGATGGTTTGGGTCTTCCTCTTCGGCATCATCAACATTGCCGCCCAAATATTGAGCCAAATGGAGCTCGTTCCCGTATTTAAAGGTTAAATTCCCTTAAGGCCGTCTGAAACACCCTCTTTCAGACGGCCTAATTCATTATTTTCCGCTACAATACCCCTTTCCCCCAACGAACACCGTCCATGTACGACAATATCCGTTTCCATCTCGACGAAGACTACCCCGACCAGCTCCCGCCCGAAAACGCCGCCACCCATATCGGCATGTACTGGCAGTGGGCGGCGCAGGCAGGCCTCGTCAACCCCGTCTGGCAAACCGCCCCCGAAACCGCAGCCGACTTCGCCGCCATGACCTCGGGCAAAATCAGCGGACGGCACTTCCTGCTCAAACACATGGACGGCGCACTGACGGCAGACGACTTTACCGAACTCGGCCAACGGTTTACCGAGTTCTACTACACCGACGAAGAAGACGGCTACGGCGCATTTATGGAAGACTACGTCCTCGCCCTCGACACACCCTCGCTCGGCGGCTTCTACCACGTCAAAAGCACCCCGGAAACCTTCGCCAAACTGACCCCCGTTTTTCAGACGGCATTTGAAAAATGGAAAAGCAGTTTGAAAGTAGAAAAATATTCGAAAGAATCCACACAATGAAGCCGAACTATTCTATCGACATTGCTATTAACTGCTTCCGTCCAGGTGGTGGCATGGAAAGCTACACTTTTGACCTGGTTCGTGGTTTAAGCGCACACGGCATCAAACCTACCGTCTTTGCTGCACAAATTGATACAACGGTTCCTGAATATCGCCAAGTTGATACGCATCACGTCAATCAAAAAAAGATTCCAAAAAAGTTGCGTCCTTTTTTCTTCAGCATGCAATTAGCCAAACTCCGGCAAAACAGAAATATTCCCCTTATTGCCTGCAATCCCAGTAATTATGCTGATATCTTTGTCTGCGGCGGTACACACTTAGGTTACCTGCACAACATGGGTAAAACCCCAAACCTACTTGATAGACTCATCATTCGGCGTAACCGTACCAACTACTTAACGGCAAAATTGATCATGGCGCATTCACACTTAATGCAACACGAGTTGATCAACCTCTATGGGGTGCCTTCTGAAAAAATCCGTGTTATCCATCCACCTGCCGATACTGCACGCTTCTACGCTAAACCGGAAGAAATTCCTGCAACTCGTGCGAGATACGGATTTAAAGACGACGAAACTATTTTCCTATTTCCATCAACCGGACACACCCGAAAAGGTTTGGATTTATTAGCAGAATTTTTCGAGCATACCGATTTACCCATCAAACTGGCTGTTGCCGGATCGCCCTTACCACGACCAATGAACAACGTTATTGAGCTTGGTTTCTGCAAAAATATGCCTGAACTTTACCGAGCTGCTGACTTCACCATTATGGCATCACTGTACGAACCATTCGGACTGGTTGGCATAGAATCTATTTTGTGCGGAACCCGAGTTGTTTTCTCCGACAATATGGCATGTACCGAAGTCATGAACGAAAATGCAGGCTTCTTTTTCTCACGTCAAAACCCAGAAACATTGGCACAAGCCATCACTCAAGCAGTTTCTCTCAAACGGCAGGGAAAACACAAAATTACCTCTCCTATGCAGGCATTAACCTATAATCCCACCTTAACGCATCATATCGACCAAACTCTCAATATGTTGAAGGCCGTCTGAAAACAATATTTAGGAACACCATGAAACTCATCATCCTCGACCGCGACGGCGTCATCAATCAAGACCGCGACGATTTCGTCAAATCCGTTGACGAATGGATTCCCATCGAAGGCAGCATGGATGCCATCGCCTTTTTAACGCAGGCAGGTTACACCATCGCCGTGGCCACCAACCAATCCGGTATCGGCCGCAAATACTTTACCGTGCAAGACCTGACCGAAATGCACGCGAAAATGCACCGCCTTGCCGTTCAAGCAGGCGGTACCATCGACGGCATTTGGTTTTGCCCGCACACTGCCGTCGACAACTGCGAATGCCGCAAACCCAAGCCCGGCATGATTATCGACATCATCGAACGCTTCAAGGCCAATGCCGCCGAAACCTGGCTGGTTGGCGACAGCCTGCGTGACCTGCAAGCCATTGATGCCGCAGGCGGCAAATCCGCACTTGTTCTGACCGGCAAAGGCAAAAAAACGCTGGCCAAACACGAACAAGACCTGCCCGAACATACCCAAGTCTTCGACAACCTGCTCGCTTTCTCGCAATACATCATGCATGAAAACACACAAATCGAAGAAGCCGCGCAAGCCATCCTATAAACGATAGGCCGTCTGAAAACTGCCGACAACGGCATTCAGACGGCCTTCAAACGACAGACTTTTCCCCGATATGCTGATTATCCGCAACCTGATTTACTGGTTCATCCTTTCCTCCAGCATTATTTTGCTGTTCCCCTTTATGCTGCTTGCCCTGCCCTTCCAAGGCGGCGCACACAAAATGGCGCAAATTTGGGTGCGCATCCTCAACTGGTCGCTCAAGCACATCATCGGTTTGAACTACACCTTAAGCGGCGCGGAAAACATTCCCGACCACCCTGCCATCATTTGCGCCAAACACCAAAGCGGCTGGGAAACCCTCGCCCTGCAAGAGATTTTTCCGCCGCAAGTCTATGTTGCCAAACGCGAACTCTTCAAAATCCCTTTCTTCGGCTGGGGCTTGAAGCTGGTCAAAACCATCGGCATCGACCGCAACAACCGCAGCGAAGCCAACAAACAACTTTTAGAACAAGGTCTTGCGCGTAAAAACGAAGGCTATTGGATTACCATTTTCCCCGAAGGCACACGCCTGCCGCCCGGCGAAAAAGGCCGCTACAAGCTCGGCGGCGCGCGCATGGCAAAAATGTTCGAGATGGACATCGTCCCCGTCGCGCTCAACAGCGGCGAGTTTTGGCCGCGCAACTCCTTCCTCAAATATCCGGGCACGGTCAGCGTCATCATCGGCAAACCCATTGCCCACAACAACGGCAATGAAGCCGAACTCATGGCCCAATGCGAGCAATGGATTGAAAGCCAACAGCCCCTGATTACCGGACAAGGTCCGTTCGCGCCCAAAACCAAATAAATCATTCCATCAGGTGGGCCGCTATGCCCGCCTTTCCATGCCGTCCAATATTTCCATTAATATCATGCCCCGCCTCCATACCCACACCCTTTCAGACGGCCTCACCATTCATATCCAGCTCAAACGCAGCGCCAAGAAAAACCTCATCTTGCGCCCCGTTTCCGCCGATACCGTCAGCATCAATATCCCTCCGTTTGTTACCCAGCGCACCTTTACCCAATGGCTGAACGACAACGAAGCCATCCTGCGCCGTACCTTAAACAAAACACCGGCCCGACCAACACCTACCGACTCGCTTCCCGAATGGATTTGGTATCAAGGCGTTCAGACGGCCTTGTCCGTCCACACAGCAAACCACATCCAAATCAGGCCGTCTGAAATCCTGTTGCCCGAAAAAGAAAACGCCGCCCAACTCACCCATTTGCGCCGTTTCCTACACGAGCGTGCGCACGAATATCTGCTGCCACGCCTCGAAGGCCATATCCGAACCACCCGCCTGACGCCGAGCGCCATTTCCCTTTCCAACGCCAAAACCTTCTGGGGCGTTTGCCGCCACACCACCGGCATCCGCCTCAACTGGCGGCTCATCGGCGCGCCCGAATATGTCGCCGACTACGTCTGTCTGCATGAACTCGCCCACCTGCGCCATCCCGACCACAGTCCTGCATTTTGGGCTCTGACCCACTCGCTCACGCCGCATGTTGACCAAGCCGAACAATGGCTGAAGGCGCACGGCAGCGAATTGTTCCGCCTCGGCTAAGTCTTTCCCAGCAGCATTTTTCTGCAAGCAAACACCAGCCCAAAGCAAAGAACCAACGCCCTCCAAACAAATCATGTAGCCGCACGTAAAATCAAGTTTATCCGATTGCCGCCCCTCATACCTTGCCCATAAGATGATGTCGTTCTCAAAACCCTTTTCAGAAAGGAAAACCGATGACCAAAGCAAAATCGTTACTGGCCACCGGCATTTTGGCTCTTTTCTCCGCCACGGCATTCGCCTCCCCGCTGCCTTCCGAAATCTACCGTCCGGATGGCGCGCACACCATCAAAGCCGATCATCAAGGCAACGGCGAATTTGAATACGAAGCCGAACTTTCCGGCCAACGCAATTCCATTCCTTCCTTGGCCAAAAAAGTGATCGCCCACGCGCGCAGCAAAGGTTTTCATGTGGTTGAGTCTGAAATCAAACACGACGATGCCGATCTGAAATTCAAACGCGGCAAACAAGAGCTGGACGTTTCCATCGAAGACAAAGGCCAAGGCCGTATCGAATACAAAGCCGATTTGGACTTGGACCAAAACTAAATCCGACTCGCAAACAAGTGCGGTCAATTTTCAAAGAGTTTTAAAACCTCTCAAAATTGACCGCACTTTTGTATTTTCAACGACTTATGTTAAGTAAGTTTTATAATTTCACATCCAACTTCGCGTAAGCACGTTCTACTTTTTCCAATGCTTTTTCTATAGAAATATCGCAAGCAAATAACACACCTAAACAGCGATGACCATTTACTTCGCCTTTGCCGAAAATGCAAATATTACTATTAAACCTAAACCCTGCATTGGTGTAATCGACCCGCGCGAATACGGCGTCAGCGTGATGGCGGCATTCGACTACCGTGCGGACGAACCTAAGCGCACCAAACCGCGGCAGGTGGCGGGGGATGTTGTTCGGTGGGTGGAATAATCGGCGGTGGTTTGAAGGCTTTCAGACGAGGTTTGGAGGCTGTTTGAAAAACCGTAGGGTGGGCATTCTTGCCCACCTTTTTCATTTTAAGCGATAAAGAGTATGCTAAAATAATTAAAATTTACTTATTGAACAAAGAATAAAATGAAATTTACTCAAGCCGACATTGATTCCATCATAACCGCTCAAGAAAACGATAACCTGACTATTTTTATCGGGGCGGGATTTTCCAAATTCTCTGAAACGGCAACAATCAAATTTCCCTCTTGGGGAGATTTGATGATTGCTTTAAAGAATGATTTAAAGAATGATTTAAATACCCAAGAAACAGATTTTCTCAAAATAGCACAGCTATACTATCTTGAATTTGGTGAGTACAAGCTATATCAAAAATTGAGAGAATTTGTACCTTTGCATGCAGAACCATCAGATCTTCACCTTCAAGTATTTCAATTATTAAAACCCAAATATGTTATCACCACCAATTGGGACAACCTGCTGGAAAAAACAGTTTCTAGTAATGGATTATTTTATGATGTTATTAAGACAGAAGCTGATTTAATAAAATCTAACCTGCCAAAAAAACTAATTAAAGTTCATGGTGGCTTTGATACCCATAATATTGTATTTAAAGAAGATGATTATTTAAATTACAGTATCAACAACCCCATCTTTGATAACTTTTTAAAGCATATATTATCTACTACTACAGTCTTGTTTTTAGGATATTCATACAGTGATAGCAATTTGAAGCAAATCATTAAATGGATTGAAAAAAATTCAGAAGTTTCCCCTCCGAGATTTTTGTTGCAAAAAGAAAATTATTCTTCACAAAGAAAATATCTTGAAAATCATGGCATAAAGTTGCTTGCCCCTGTATCTTCTTCTAAAGATTATGAGTACAAGCACTTATATGAACATTTCTTTTCCTTTACAAAAAACACGAAAGGCGGAATCAAATTAGATAATAATGAAGAGTCAGATACGGATGTAATAAACTATTTTTATAAAAAATTAGTTGGATTGGCTGAATTAAATTGTTTATTACCGGAACAAATTACATATTTATTCTCAAATTGTACAGTTGAGTATCATCAAAATTGCTTTGGGCTATATTTTCATAGCGACATTCTGACAACAGATTATGATCCAGATGTGAGAAAAATATACAGCAAATTTTTTGATATAATTAAAACCCCTGAAAAATTAGAACAATATTCAGATAAGCTAAATACTATTTTTAGTTGTTTCCTTTCTGCTAGAGTATTTTTTATAAAAAATTCTGAGATGCCAATTAATATTTATGATTTAATTGAAGATAAAAGCAATGAATCAGAAAGTTCGGATTGCTTCTATGACTTTATATCATTTTCTAAGTCTACATCTAAAACCTTATTTAATCTTCTCACATATAACTCTAATTCTATAAATAAAGATGAAACTGAAGAACAGGAGCTATTAAATAAAAATATAGAATTATTTAACCAGCTATCCTCAGAAATTATAGATAATATGGCTAATAAGCGGTATTTGTCTGCAATGATTTCCAAATTTAACAAATCAATAATAGCAAAAAAATTAGCAAATGACTTGAATCTAGATGACAATATTCGAAATGAATTTTTAAAAGAACAGCATTATGATTTCACAGGCGAATTAATTGATAATAATTATCCACCAATATATAGAGGATATATTCAACCATTAGTTGATTTATTAGGATTTAAGTCTATATATAAATTCTACTATGATTCAGCTTCTGACAATGAAGAACATCTAAATTTGGAAGAAAATAAAAAGAATGGTGGTTTTGGGTTTACTGATAAAGAGCAACGCTCTAATGATAGATTAATTCAACTGCTAAATTTTTGTGCCTATAATGATGTTGCTTTGGATGCTTATACAGAATTTCAAAAGCTGATGCAATCGTATGTTTTGGGAAAAATTAAAATTCATGAAGTTAGAGAAAAACTTGAATTAACAAAAGTCGATCTATTTATTCTTATTAAATATTTTAAGTTCAAAGACCTTTGGTCGGTTATCGTTAAACGTGTTTTAGGTTTTGTTAAAGATGAACCCCAAGAGGGAAATGGTGGTAAATTTTTATCATTTACTCAGGATGAAAAAGATTACCTGGTAGATGCTTTTGAAAATTTATCAAATTTATTTATTACATATGGTCATTACTTTTATTCAAATACGATTTCCAATTCATTTTTAAATTTAATTATGATTATAGGGTTGGTCAACTGGGAAAGTACGGAGTTAGATGAGTTTTTAAGCTCTATAAAATCTATCTTCTTAAAAAGAAGTATTCCTATTGATTATATTAGCTCAGTGAATTACTTTATCTTAATTCAGTATAAACTGTATAAGACAACCAACCCCAAAATTTTAGAGTTGGTTGATGTTATATTGGAAGGCTTTATATCATGTGAATTTAGAAAACCTTTTTACCAAAGAATAAACAATGATCTCTCATCTGTTTATCGATACGCCGATGTAACTTCTATGCTATATAAAAATAAAAAACTGGTAAAAAAAGCATTATTTTCTCTTGATAATGATTTTGAGAAAAATCTGGAGATGCAACGATATTTCTTGGAAAGAATTTTCCTACCAATTTATCAAATATCGAATGCTGAAATTAAAGAACTGTTCACACCATATTTTGATAAAGTACGAATTTCAAATTGGAATCAAATCAGTAAAGACCAGTTGTACGAAGAAATACTCCGTGAATTAGACTTTTTGCAGTATGGTTTTGAAGTGAAACAAGAATTTATAGATTTTATGACTCATTGGATAAAAAATGATTTAAACAAGGATGTTTTTTCTAGTTTAGCTTTATTAAAGGTAGGTGGAGCAGAAGAACTTCTTAATTTTATTGACTTTTTGATTACTTCCAGAAATATTTCTCAGTTGGAGGAATTGAGAGGGTTATTAAAAGAAAAAATACAGTCTATTATTGACAGTGCTGAGAACACCCAACAAACCACATAATTCATTAAAGGGTGTATGAAGATAAAGGTCGTCTGAAAACGAACGAAGTGAGTTTCGCTAAAAAAACCGAGACCTTTGCAAAATTCCCCAAAATCCCCTAAATTCCTACTAAGACATTTAGGGGATTTTGGGGAATTTTGCAAAGGTCTCAATCTGCCCACTTATACCGATAACATCCCAAACATTGCCATGAAAAAACGTCTGCTCCTCCTCGCCATCCTTCCCCTTTCCCTTCACGCCGCCGATGTGCCGCCTGATGTGAAACCCGAGCTTCAAGTCAACACTGCTGAACCCCAACAACCCGAAACGCACAACATTCCTGCCGAGCAGACAAACAGGCCGTCTGAAAAAATCATCAACGTCGATGCCGATACCCTGCTTGCCAACACCGAATTACTGGCACGCGCCATGTATTCCGCCGTCGTCGCCCACAACATCCCCGGCATCAAAGCCGTTTTGCCCATTTACGAACAATGGCCAGAACACGACCGCGCCATGGCACGCTATGCCAAAGGTTTGCTTGCCCAATCCGAAGGACGCGCCGCCGAAGCCATCGGCCATTACCGCCGCTTTATCGCCGAGCAGCCCGATGCTTCCGCCGTCCGCTGGCAGCTTGCGACCGCCTTGTTTGAAGACAAACAAAACGAAGCCGCGGCCGACCAGTTCGACAAACTGCAAACCGAGCCCCTCCCGCCTGCCTTGCAAGAACGCATCGAAACCTACCGCAAAGCCCTACGCGAACGCGACTCATGGCAATTCAATGCCGGCTTGAACATCACGCGCGAACAAAACATCAACCAAGCCCCCGGCCAACGCCGTCTGGGCAACTACCTGAGCGATGAACAATGTCGCGCCGTGCGCCTTGCCTATCCCGACGACGACTGCTTCCGAGGCTGGACATTCCCCGAACCCATCGATGCCACCGCCGTCCATTACCAAATCGGTGCAGAAAAAAAATGGTCGCTGCCACACGGCTTCTATACCACGGCAGGCGCAGACCATTACGGCAAAATCTACCCCAAACACACCAACTACAACGACCTCACCACACGCTTCTCGGCAGGCATCGGCTATGCCGACCAACGCAGCGATATCGGCATGACCCCGTTCCACGAACGCCGCTTCTACGGCAACGACCCCTACACCTACACCAACGGCGCACGCCTCCACTACAACCATTGGTGGCAACCCAAGCTGCAAACCCTCAGCGCATTTGAAGCAGGCCGTCTGAAAAACGGCCGCCGTGAGCATTCCAACAATACCAGCCAACTGCTCAGCAACTCCATCGTGTACTACCGCAACGCGCGCCAATACTGGGTAGCCGGTATCGACCTCTACCGCGAACGCAACCGCGACGACAAAAGCGACAGCTTCAACCGCTACGCCCTGCGCACCACATGGGGACAAGAATGGCCCAAAGGCCTCTCCACCGTCCTACGCCTCAGCGCCGCCCAACGCCGTTACCAAGCCCCCAGCTTCTTCAGCAACGAACAAAACCGCCGCGACAAAGAAGCCTCCGCCTCCCTGAGCGTATGGCACCGTGCCCTCCATTTCAAAGGCATCACCCCGCGCCTGACCATTGCTCACAATAAAACATGGAGCAACGACAAGTTCTACGAATACGGCAAAACCAGAATGTTTGTCGAATTGAGCAAAACGTTCTGACACGTAGAACCAATCTGTAAATAAAGCAAAAATGCCTGTCCTGCATACTAATTTACAAGGCAGATTCAAATTTTTACAGATACCGAATCAATAGATTTTTTAAGGCATAATGCCTTATTTAGATTCATATTTATCAAATAGATAAAATCCAAGCCAATATTACTTTACCAACATAACGTACAACACCGCATAACGTTACAAAAAATCAGGCCGTCTGAAACCCGACTTAGCGTTTCAGACGGCCTTAGTATTTGTTATCATATCCGTTCACACCTCTTCAAAAAGTATGATGATGAATGCCCTGAACAAAACCCTCTTATCCGTTTCTGTCGCACTGGGATTGAGCGCCTGCGCTTCCGTCAAAACCGCAGACACCTACGACCTAGACTTCTCCAAACAAAAATACACCGAACAAAGCATCGAAGTGAACGGTCAAGCCGTCAAATTCCGCGCTTACGAAGGCGTGGTGTACGTCCGCAATCCTGTCGACACCCGCTACGAAATCATCAATATTTACGTCCCCGAAGCCTATTACAACGGCGGCGAGATAGACGGTTTTACCGCCGAAACCGCACCGATTTTCCTGCCCAACCAAATCGGCGGCTATATGCCTGCCGAACCGGGCAAACCCGCTTTAGAAGGCAAAAGCGGCGAGCCTGAAGACAGTCAAAAATCACCGAATGCCGCGCTAACCGCCCTTTCCAAAGGCTACGTCGTCGCCTCCCCGGGCGCACGCGGCAGAACGGAATCCACCGGCAAAGCACCTGCCGCCATCGTTGATTTGAAAGCCGCCGTCCGCTATCTGAAAGCCAACGACAAAGCCATGCCCGGCGATGCCGAAAAAATCATTTCCAACGGCACAAGCGCGGGCGGCGCGATGTCCGCCCTCTTAGGCGCAACAGCCGACCAAAAAGATTACGAAAAATATCTGAAAGCATTGGGTGCGGCAGACGGCAGCGACAAAGTTTTCGCCGTATCCGCCTACTGTCCGATTACCGATTTGGATCATGCCGACATGGCTTACGAATGGCAGTTCAACGGCATTAACGACTACAAAAAAATGAACATTTCCATGCTCGACTACCGCGTCAAACGCGAGCTGGTTGCAGGCACGCTGACCGATGACGAGAAAAAACTGTCCGACCTTCTCAAACCGCTGTACCCTGCCTATCTCAACAGCCTGAACCTGAAATCCCCCGAAGGCAAACCCCTGACGCTGGATGCCCAAGGCAACGGCAGCTTTAAAAACCATATTGCCGGCCTGCTCGCCCAATCCGCCCAAACCCAGCTTGATGCAGGCAAAAACTTGAGCGACCGCGCTTGGCTGAACGTCCGTAACGGCAAAGTCATCTCCGTCGATTTCGATGCCTACGCCAAAGCCGCCGGACGGCAAAAAACACCGCCCGCCTTTGACGGCGTAGATTTAAGCGCAGGCGAAAACCAACTCTTCGGCACCAATACCGTCGACAAACGCCACTTTACCGCATTCTCCATGCAACACAACACCGCCGCTAACGCCGAAATCGCAGATGAAGAAACCATCAAAATCATGAACCCACTCAACTACATCGGCAAACCGGGCGTAAACCTGCCGCAAAACTGGCGCATCCGCGTCGGCACCAACGACCGCGACACCTCACTGGCAGTCTCCGCCGTCTTAGCCGCCAAACTGCAAAACAACGGCCAAACCGTCGACTACGCCCTGCCTTGGGATGTCGAACACGGCGGCGATTATGACTTGGACGAACTGTTTGCCTGGATGAAACAAGTCAGCAGCTCTGCAAAATAAGCGTTCGCAACATAGATTGAGATGAGATTTGGTATCCCGTTTTAATTGGAAAAAGGCCGTCTGAATATTTTCAGACGGCCTGTATTTTGATGAAAACTCAAAGCCCTTTATTATATAAATGAATTTTTTAATAGCATTAAATATTAATTTTTATAAATAAACTAATTTTAAATTCCATAAAATAATTAAAATAAAGAAATTTTAGAATAAAATTGCTAAAACAAAAAATCAAACCTTGTTTAATTCTGCTAAAACCTGTAACCTGTATCAAAAATAAACAAGAGAGTCCATCATGTCCCAGCACCACCCTACCGATGATATTAAGATTAAAGAAGTCAAAGAGTTACTCCCTCCAATCGCCCATTTGTATGAGCTGCCTGTTACGCCTCAGGTTGCCAATTTGGTTTATAAAACACGTCATGAGATTTCGGATTTGGTTCACGGCCGCGACAACCGTTTGCTGGTCATCATCGGCCCATGTTCGATTCACGATACTAAGGCGGCGGTTGAATATGCGCAAAAATTACTGCCCTTGCGCAAAAAATATGAGAAAGAGCTGCTGATTGTAATGCGCGTGTATTTTGAAAAACCGCGTACAACCGTTGGCTGGAAAGGCTTGATTAACGATCCGCACTTGGACGGTACGTTTGACATCAACTACGGCCTGCGCCAAGCGCGTCAGTTGTTGCTGACTTTGAACGAAATGGGCATGCCTGCTTCGACTGAATTCTTGGACATGATTACGCCGCAATACTACGCCGACCTGATTTCTTGGGGCGCAATTGGTGCGCGTACGACTGAAAGCCAGGTACACCGCGAATTGGCCAGCGGCCTCTCCTGCCCTGTCGGTTTTAAAAACGGTACGGACGGCAACCTGAAAATCGCCATAGACGCCATCGGCGCCGCCAATCATCCGCACCACTTCTTGTCTGTAACCAAAGCCGGTCATTCCGCGATTGTCCACACCAGCGGCAACCCTGACTGCCATGCGATTTTGCGTGGCGGTAAAGAGCCTAATTACAGCGCGGAACACGTTAAAGACGCGGTTGCGCAGCTTCAAAAAGCCGGTGTGAGCAGCAAACTGATGGTGGACTGCAGCCATGCCAACAGCCGTAAAGACTTCCGCAAACAAATGGATGTGGCGCGCGATGTTGCGGCGCAGCTGAAAGCCGGTGAAGAAAACATCATGGGCGTGATGGTCGAAAGCCACTTGGTTGAAGGCCGTCAAGACAAGCCAGAGGTTTACGGTCAAAGTATTACGGATGCCTGCATCGGTTGGGATACAACTGAAGAATTGCTGGCTCTGCTTGCCGAAGCGAAAGGTTACCAAGCGTAAGTGCAAAACCATTAAAAAGACCGGATATGTTCCGGTCTTTTTTGTGCCTGTCATTTTGATTTCTTTGCTCAGGTTTAGAATAAAAAAGTATGAGACCTTTGCAAAATTCCCCAAAATCCCCTAAATTCCCACCAAGACATTTGGGGGATTTCTCATGAGCACCTTCTTCCAGCAAACCAGATCGGAAGAG
>ERZ773090.59-NODE-59-length-121717-cov-33.3641_pt1 | contig 121717 bp, 95 predicted proteins | sample MGYA00580579_ERZ773090 | MGnify/ENA primary metagenome ERZ773090 (study PRJEB29015, sample SAMEA2738014) | human oral metagenome | biome: human oral; feature: human-associated habitat; material: dental | place: China | collected 2132 ... | reverse complement strand
TTAAAGAAGCTGCTAAGACTGCACAACCAGCTATCCTTGAGCCAATGATGCTTGTGACCATCACTGTTCCTGAAGAGAACCTTGGTGATGTTATGGGTCACGTAACTGCTCGTCGTGGACGTGTTGACGGTATGGAAGCACATGGTAACAGCCAAATCGTTCGTGCTTACGTTCCACTTGCTGAAATGTTCGGTTACGCAACAGTTCTTCGTTCAGCATCTCAAGGACGTGGTACCTTCATGATGGTATTTGACCACTACGAAGATGTACCTAAGTCAGTACAAGAAGAAATCATTAAGAAAAACAAAGGTGAAGACTAATTAGTCCTCACTCTAGAAGGAAGTCACGTAGTGGCTTCCTTTTTTCTATTTTTGCCTTATACACGTAAGGTGTTGTTAGTATGTAGGTTCTGAAAATACTAATTCTATTCACAAAGAAAACACATTCATTTGATAAATTAAAGTAGTTAAAGATTCCTAATTTCGATAATGTATAAATAAAAATGAGGAAAATATTCATAAAAACACTTTTAGATAGAAAATTCAGAAAATTGATTCTTTTGTCTTGAAAATTTTTGAAAAAATGGTATGATAGTAACAAGCTATTTTTAAGAGAAGAGAAAGGGGAACAATGGAGAAAATCAGTTTAGACTCTCCTAAGACGGGGTCGGACCTAGTTTTGGAAACACTTCGTGATTTAGGAATTGATACCATATTTGGTTATCCTGGTGGTGCGGTCTTGCCTTTATATGATGCGATTTATAATTTCAAAGGCATTCGCCACATCTTAGGTCGCCATGAGCAAGGGTGTTTGCATGAAGCTGAAGGTTATGCCAAATCAACTGGAAGGTTGGGTGTTGCCGTCGTTACGAGTGGACCGGGAGCAACGAATGCTATTACAGGGATTGCGGATGCCATGAGCGATAGCGTTCCCCTTTTGGTTTTTACAGGTCAGGTTGCAAGAGCTGGGATTGGGAAAGATGCTTTTCAGGAGGCGGACATCGTGGGTGTTACCATGCCCATTACCAAGTACAATTACCAAGTCCGTGAGACAGCGGACATTCCACGTATCATCACCGAAGCTGTCCATATCGCAACTACAGGTCGTCCAGGTCCAGTTGTGATTGACTTGCCAAAGGATGTATCAGCTCTAGAGACAGATTTCATCTATTCGCCAGAAGTACATTTACCAAGTTACCAACCGACGCTTGATCCGAATGATATGCAAATCAAGAAAATCTTGAAGCAATTGTCTAAGGCTAAAAAACCCGTATTGCTAGCAGGCGGTGGTATCAGCTATGCAGAAGCTTCTAAGGAGCTCAATGAATTTGCTGAACGCTATCAAATTCCAGTCGTGACCAGTCTTTTGGGGCAAGGAACGATTGCGACAAGTCATCCACTCTTCCTTGGTATGGGAGGCATGCACGGTTCTTTCGCAGCCAACATTGCCATGACCGAAGCGGATTTTATGATTAGTATTGGTTGCCGTTTCGATGACCGCCTGACTGGTAATCCTAAGACCTTTGCTAAGAATGCCAAGGTTGCTCATATCGACATTGACCCAGCTGAGATTGGTAAGATTATCGGTGCAGATATTCCTGTAGTGGGGGATGCTAAGAAAGCCTTGCAGATGCTACTGGCAGAACCAACTGTTCATAACAATACTGAAAAATGGATTGAAAAAGTCACGAAAGACAAGAACCGCGTTCGTTCTTATGATAAGAAAGAACGTGTGGTTCAACCGCAGGCCGTTATTGAACGCATCGGCGAGTTGACGAATGGAGATGCCATTGTCGTTACTGACGTTGGCCAACACCAAATGTGGACAGCCCAGTATTATCCATATCAGAATGAACGTCAATTGGTCACTTCAGGTGGCTTGGGTACCATGGGATTTGGAGTTCCTGCAGCTATCGGAGCTAAGATTGCCAATCCAGAAAAAGAAGTAGTTCTGTTTGTCGGTGATGGTGGTTTCCAAATGACTAACCAAGAACTAGCCATCCTAAACATCTACAAGGTACCCATTAAGGTCGTGATGCTGAATAACCACTCACTAGGAATGGTTCGTCAGTGGCAGGAATCCTTCTATGAAGGTAGAACGTCAGAGTCAGTCTTTGACACTCTTCCTGACTTCCAGCTGATGGCACAGGCTTACGGCATCAAAAACTATAAATTTGATAATCCAGAGACGATAGAGAAGGATCTAGAATCCATTCTGGAGGATGTGCCCATGTTTATCGAGGTGGATATTTCTCGTAAGGAACAGGTCTTACCAATGGTACCAGCCGGTAAGAGCAATCATGAGATGTTGGGGGTGAAGTTCCATGCGTAGAATGTTAACGGCAAAACTACAAAATCGTTCAGGAGTCCTCAATCGCTTTACAGGTGTCCTTTCTCGTCGTCAGGTCAACATTGAGAGTATCTCAGTTGGTGCGACAGAGAATCCTGATGTATCAAGGATTACCATCATTATTGATGTGGCTTCACATGATGAAGTGGAGCAAATTATCAAGCAACTCAATCGTCAGATTGATGTGATTCGCATTCGAGATATCACAGACAAACCACATTTGGAAAGAGAAGTTATCTTGGTAAAGGTATCTGCTCCTGCTGAGAAGCGTGCAGAAATCTTGGCTATTATTCAACCTTTCCGTGCAACGGTGGTGGATGTGGCTCCAAGTTCGATTACGATCCAGATGACTGGGAACTCAGAAAAGAGTGAGGCACTCTTGCGAGTAATCCGTCCATACGGTATTAAAAATATCGCTCGTACAGGTGCAACTGGATTTACCCGCGACTAATGCTCTTTGATTTTCATTGAGTATAAAAAAATAACTTAAATTTGTTAAACCAGCCTAAAAGGCAATAAATAATAGAAAAGAGAGAAAAACTATGGCAGTTCAAATGGAATACGAAAAAGATGTTAAAGTAGCAGCGCTTGACGGTAAAAAAATCGCCGTAATCGGTTATGGTTCACAAGGACATGCGCATGCGCAAAACTTGCGTGATTCAGGTCGTGATGTCATCATCGGTGTGCGTCCAGGTAAATCTTTTGACAAAGCAAAAGAAGACGGATTTGACACTTACACAGTAGCAGAAGCAACTAAATTGGCTGACGTTATCATGATCTTGGCACCAGACGAAATTCAACAAGAATTGTACGAAGCAGAAATCGCTCCAAACTTGGAAGCTGGAAATGCAGTTGGATTTGCTCATGGTTTCAATATCCACTTTGAATTTATCAAAGTTCCTGCAGATGTAGATGTCTTCATGTGTGCTCCTAAAGGACCAGGACACTTGGTACGTCGTACTTACGAAGAAGGATTTGGTGTTCCAGCTCTTTACGCAGTTTACCAAGATGCAACAGGAAATGCTAAAAACATTGCTATGGACTGGTGTAAAGGTGTTGGTGCAGCTCGTGTTGGTTTGCTTGAAACAACTTACAAAGAAGAAACTGAAGAAGATTTGTTTGGTGAACAAGCTGTACTTTGTGGTGGTTTGACTGCCCTTATCGAAGCAGGTTTTGAAGTCTTGACAGAAGCAGGCTATGCCCCAGAATTGGCTTACTTTGAAGTTCTTCATGAAATGAAATTGATCGTTGACTTGATCTATGAAGGTGGATTCAAGAAAATGCGTCAATCTATTTCAAACACTGCTGAATACGGTGACTATGTATCAGGTCCACGTGTGATTACTGAGCAAGTTAAAGAAAACATGAAAGCTGTTTTGGCAGACATCCAAAATGGTAAATTTGCAAATGACTTTGTAAATGACTATAAAGCTGGACGTCCAAAATTGACTGCTTACCGTGAACAAGCAGCTAACCTTGAAATTGAAAAAGTTGGTGCAGAACTACGTAAAGCAATGCCATTCGTTGGTAAAAACGACGACGATGCTTTCAAAATCTATAACTAATTCTTAGAATAAAAACAGAAGGCGAGTTGGGGGTACCTAACTCGCTTTTTATCTTGAAAAGTATTTGAGGAGGAGACAATGCTAAGTGCAAAAGATGTGGTGAAAGCCCATAAAGTTTTAAGTGGTGTAGTAGTGAATACACCACTGGAATATGATCATTATTTATCAGAGAAGTATGGTGCTAAGATCTATCTGAAAAAGGAGAATGCGCAACGAGTTCGTTCCTTTAAGATTCGCGGAGCCTATTATGCCATTTCACAATTGACAAAAGAAGAACGTGAGCGTGGTGTAGTCTGTGCCTCTGCAGGAAATCACGCCCAAGGTGTCGCCTATACTTGTAATGAGATGAAGATTCCTGCAACCATCTTTATGCCCATCACAACACCGCAACAAAAGATTGGACAGGTCCGCTTTTTTGGTGGAGATTTCGTGACCATTAAACTAGTTGGAGATACCTTTGATGCCTCAGCTAAAGCAGCTCAAGAATTTACAGTTTCTGAAAATCGTACCTTTATTGATCCCTTTGATGATGCTCATGTCCAAGCAGGTCAAGGGACTGTAGCCTATGAAATTCTTGAAGAAGCCCGTAAAGAGTCTATCGATTTTGATACAGTACTAGTTCCGGTAGGTGGTGGCGGACTGATTGCAGGGGTTTCGACCTATATCAAAGAAACCAATCCCGCTATCGAAGTAATTGGTGTAGAAGCCAATGGTGCCCGTTCGATGAAGGCAGCCTTTGAAGCTGGAGGACCAGTTAAACTCAAAGAAATTGACAAATTTGCTGATGGAATAGCTGTGCAGAAAGTTGGGCAGTTGACTTATGAAGCAACTCGTCAGAATGTTGAAACGCTGATTGGGGTGGACGAGGGTTTGATTTCGGAGACCTTGATTGATCTTTATTCTAAGCAAGGAATTGTCGCCGAACCTGCTGGAGCGGCCAGCATTGCAGCCTTGGAAGTTCTATCAGACTATATCAAAGGCAAGACAATTTGCTGTATCATTTCTGGGGGAAATAACGATATTAACCGTATGCCAGAGATGGAAGAACGTGCCTTGATTTACGATGGCATCAAGCATTACTTTGTAGTCAATTTCCCACAACGTCCAGGGGCTCTTCGTGAGTTTGTAAATGACATCTTGGGACCGCATGATGATATCACTCGTTTTGAGTATATCAAACGAGCCAGCAAGGGGACAGGACCAGTCTTGATTGGGATTGCTCTTGCTGATAAGCATGATTACGCTGGCTTGATTCATCGGATGGAAAAGTTTGACCCATCTTATATCAATCTGAACGGAAATGAGACTTTGTATAATATGCTAGTCTAAAATAAATTTGCTATCATATTATTTGCCAATTTCCTATAATGATGCTATAATGATTGTGACGAAAGGGGGAGATTCCCATGGTTTTACATGTTTTACTTGTTCTCTTTATTCTAGTGCTGATTACATCAGCGATTATTGTCAGCTCTGTGTATGTGGTACGACAACAGTCTGTCGCTATTATCGAGCGTTTTGGTAAATACCAAAAGTTGAGTAATAGTGGTATTCATGTACGAGCACCTTTTGGAATTGATAGAATTGCGGCCAGGGTGCAGTTGCGCCTATTGCAAAGTGAGATCGTCGTGGAAACAAAAACACAAGATAATGTATTTGTGACCATGAATGTGGCGACTCAGTATCGAGTGAATGAGAATAATGTCACAGATGCTTACTATAAACTAATGAGACCAGAAGCTCAAATCAAATCCTATATCGAGGATGCCTTGCGTTCGTCTGTACCGAAATTGACCTTGGATGAATTATTTGAGAAAAAAGATGAAATCGCATTAGAAGTTCAAAAGCAAGTAGCAGAAGAAATGTCTACATATGGTTACATCATTGTAAAAACATTGATTACGAAGGTTGAGCCTGACGCTGAAGTTAAACAATCAATGAATGAAATCAATGCTGCCCAACGTAAGAGAGTCGCTGCGCAAGAACTTGCAGAAGCAGATAAGATTAAAATCGTGACTGCGGCAGAAGCAGAGGCAGAAAAAGATCGCCTACACGGGGTAGGGATTGCAGAACAGCGTAAGGCTATTGTTGACGGACTTGCTGATTCTATTCAAGAATTAAAAGGAGCTAATGTTGAACTCACGGAAGCCCAGATTATGTCCATTCTATTAACAAATCAGTATTTGGATACTTTGAATAATTTCGCAGACAATAAGGGCAATAACACCATCTTCCTACCAGCAAATCCTGATGGAGTTGAAGATATACGAACAAGCATATTATCAGCTTTAAAAGCTAAGTAATAACAATTTATTATTTGTTTTCAATAAGTAGATGTTTTTTGTAGATGATCCTAAAAGAATGGATATATTTCAGTATCGTAAAGAATAAAATAGGAGAAGAACATGGCTAAATCAAACTTTGAAAAAGTAGAATCAGTTGTTGGCTGGGTTCGTGATAAGAAAATCACAGGTTACCGTATCTCTAAGGAAACAAATGCACGTGAAATGTCAATCATTGCTTTGGCACAAGGTCGTGCAAAAGTGAAAAATATTTCATTTGAAACAGCCCTAGGTTTAATTGATTTTTATGACAAGAATCATGAAAAATTTGAAGATTAAACTAGGCTTACAGGCAGATTCTTAAAATGGATCTGCCTTTTGTTTTGAAAAGAGTTAGTAAAAAGACTACATATTTTATGCAGTCTTTGTTTGTTATTTGAGATAGCGCTGAAGAAATTCTCGCGTTCGTTCTTCTTTAGGGTTCGTGAAGAGGTCTTCTGGCTTGCCTTCTTCGGCAATGACACCCTTATCCATAAAAATGACACGGTGTGAGACATCGCGGGCGAACTCCATTTCGTGGGTGACGACGATCATAGTCAAGCCTTCTTGAGCTAGATCCTGCATGATTTTAAGGACTTCACCGACCATTTCTGGATCTAGGGCAGATGTTGGTTCGTCAAAAAGGATGGCGTCAGGATTCATGGAGAGGGCGCGAGCGATGGCCACACGTTGCTTCTGGCCACCAGAGAGTTGTTTGGGTTTGGCTTGCCAGTAGCGTTCTCCCATGCCGACTTTTTCAAGATTTTCTTTGGCAATTTTTTCAGCTTCAGAGCGTTCTCGTTTAAGGACAGTCGTTTGGGCGACGATCGTATTTTCGAGAACATCGAGGTTTTCAAAGAGGTTGAAGGATTGAAAAACCATTCCGAGTTTTTCCCGATAGTGAGTAAGGTCATAGCCTTTCGCAAGGACGTTTTCTCCTCGGTAGAGAATTTCCCCCTCAGTAGGTGTTTCAAGTAGGTTGATAGAACGTAGGAAGGTTGATTTTCCGCTTCCTGAGCTCCCGATGATGGAGATAACCTCTCCTTTGTGGACTGACAGAGAGATGTCTTTTAAGACTTCATTTTGTCCATAGGATTTTTTGAGGTGTTTAATTTCAAGAATGGGTTGATTCATTATTTCAAGTCCTCCGTTTGCATTTGGTTAGCACCTGTAGTGTAAGTATCCATGTCCATGCGTCTTTCGATGAAGCGTAGAATACGGGTCACTGTGAAGGTGAGGACAAAGTAAATCACGGCGATGATTGTAAATGTCTGGAAGTATTGATAAGTTTGGGTGGCCACAGTATTACCAGAGAAGTAGAGTTCCACCACAGAGATAACATTCAGTACAGAGGTATCTTTGATATTGATGACAAACTCATTACCAGTAGCAGGTAAGATATTGCGAACGACCTGAGGGAGGACAACCTTGCGCATGGTCTGATTATGGGTCATACCAAGAGCGGTTGCGGCTTCAAATTGTCCCTTGTCAACTGCTAGGATACCTCCACGGACGATTTCTGTCATGTAGGCACCCGTGTTGATTGAAACGATGAAGATGGCTGCAAGTGTACGATCGAGATTGATTCCGAAGGCTTGCGCTGTACCATAGTAAATAACCATAGATTGAACAATCATTGGTGTACCACGGAAAATTTCAATATAAACATTGAGGATCCAGCCAAGTAGTTTTTGCAAGCCATAGATGGCCTTGTTTTCAGATAGTGGAGCAGTACGGAAGACCCCAATCGCAAGCCCGATAATAAGCCCTGCGATGGTTCCGATAATGGAGATCAAGAGTGTGATACCAGCACCACGCAAGAGTTGTTGCCAGTTTTCAGAAAGAATCTTAGCGACTTGACTAAAGAAGCTGCTTTCTTCCTCCGTTGTTGTCGCCTCCACCGGTTGCTCTTTAATCATCCGATCCATGAGAGCTACTTGTTCGTCCTTGGAAATGGTTTCGATGCTGGCATTGATTTGACTGATGCGACTATCGTCCTTGCGAAGCCCAATGGCAATAGCGGTGTCTTCTTCTCCGGTTTCAAAGCCTTTGTCAAGCTGGACCATCTTGAATTTGGAGTTGGCAGATTCAGCGGTCAGGGCTTCAGGGCGTTCTGAAACATAGGCATCGATGACACCTGCTTCAAGTGCTTGACGCATCTGAGCAAAATCCCCCATGGCTGTTTCCTTCTTGGCGCCAGGGATTTGGGAAATCAAATCATAGAGATAAACGCCTTGTTGAGACGTGATTTTTGCTCCGCTAAAGTCGTTTAAAGATTTGGCGTTGGCATAGGCAGAGTCCTTTTTGACCAATAGAACAGGTTCACTAGTATAGTAACTGCTTGAAAAGGCAATTTCTTGTTTACGTTCAGCCGTTGGGCTCATACCTGCAATGATCATATCGATTTTGCCAGAAGTAAGAGCAGGAACAAGTCCTTCCCACTTGGTTTTAACGACTAAAGGTTCCTTGCCTAGGTCTTTGGCAATCTTTTTAGCAATCTGGACATCGTAGCCATTGGCATATTGGTTGGTACCGTCAATTTTGACGGCGCCGTTACTATCGTCATCTTGGGTCCAGTTGAAGGGAGCGTAAGCTGCCTCCATCCCGATGCGTAAATATTCGTCGGCTTGGACTTGGCTAACTAGTCCCAGTGTAAGGGCTAGGCTAGCAAGGATAGATAAGCATAATTTTTTCATGTTTTCTCCTATTTCTAGTCTAAAAATGACTTCTCTCTATTGTATCTAAAAATGGTGAGATTTTCAATACAAGTAAGCCTTTACTTATAAAAAATGATATAATGATAGCAAAGATAAAAAGGGGGATTGTGTTGTGAAAAAGACTTTTTTCTTGCTTTTATTTAGCTTGTTTTGTATTTTACCACTCTCTGTTTTTGCGGTTGATTTCAAGATTCGCTCTTATCAAGGTGATTTGTATATTCATGCAGATAATACAGCAGAATTTAGGGAGAAAGTAGTCTATTATTTTGATGAAGACTTTAATGGACAACTAGTAGGGCTTGGCCATGCTGGTAAGATGCCAAAGGGCTTTGAAATAGATCCCAGTCCGAAGATTCAGGTATGGAAAAATGCTACTGCCATTGCAAATGTCAATAGTGAAGTGATAGAAGAATCGGAAGGCTATACTGTAAAAGTGTATAATCCAGGCCAAGGGGGGGATACCGTTGAAGTGGTAATCACATGGCAACTAAAAAATCTCCTATTTCTATATGATGATATCGCGGAACTTAATTGGCAGCCCCTGACGGATAGTTCAGAACCTATCGAAAAATTTGAGTTTCGAGTAACGGGCTTTAATGGAGCAGAAAAATTATTCTTTCATACAGGGAAACTCTTTACAGAGGGCAAAGTAGAGAAGATAGATGGTGATTATCGTGTTCATTTACAGAACCTACCTCGTCAGCGTGGGGTTGAGTTGCATGCATATTGGTCTAGAAAAGATTTTGGAACAGCTTTGGATCAGGGGTTGAAGGGTGATCGTTTAGCAGAATTTGAAAAAATAGAGGAATCCATTACTGCTGAAAAAGCTCAAAGCAAAGCTCTGGTTACGTGGATCATCCCTTTGCTACTCTCGCTTTCTTTAGTCTTTAGTGTTATTTTATACTGCATTTACAGAAGAAAAACCTCCCCATCGAAGAAATATGCTAAAAATCACCGTCTCTATGAACCGCCAATGGACTTAGAACCGATGGTTTTATCGGAAGCTGTTTACTCCACTTCTTTAGAGGAAGTCAGCCCCTTAACCAAGGGAGGAGGGAAGTTCACCTTTGACCAACTCGTTCAGGCAACTTTATTGGATGTGATTGACCGTGGAAATGTTTCAATCATCTCAAATGGAGATGAGGTCCGTCTAAAAATCGTAAAAGAAAAAGGATTGGCAAGTTTTGAAAAAGATTGCCTTAATTTGGCCTTTTCAGGAAGAGAAGAAGTGCTTGTTTCAGATTTGTTTGCAGATTACCAAGTGTCAACGAGTCTTTACCAAGGTGCAAAAGCGGCTGATGAAAAACGGATTCAGAAAACGGGACGTAAGCTTAAGTCGTCTTTCGAGCAAGCTCTGAAGCAGATGCAGGATGGGGTGAGAAAGCGGGTTTCCTCTTTGCAACTTCCAGATTATTATCGTTCACTGAGTAATGGAGAAAAAATCCTGCGATTGACGATAGGTGTCTCTACGCTTCTACCTGCTTTCGTTGGTTTTGGCTGGTTCTTGTACAGTTTGGATGCTCACGGGTATCTTTCCCTACCACTTCCTATCCTTGGGTTTGTGAGCTTGATGTTAGCTGCCGTCTATTATTGGACGACCCGATTTGATACTCGTGATGGTGTTTTAAACGAAGAAGGATTAGAAGCGTACTATCTCTGGACTAGTTTTGAAAACATGCTTCGCGATATCGCCCATCTAGACAAGGCAGAATTAGAGAGTATTGTTCTTTGGAATCGCCTCCTTGTCTATGCTACTTTATTTGGTTATGCGGACAAGGTGAGTCATTTGATGAAATCTTATCAGATTCAAGTTGAGAATCCAGATATCAATCTTTACGTAGCTTATGGCTGGCACAGTATGTTTTATCATTCAACTGCTCAAATGAGTCACTATGCTAGTATTGCAAACACAGCAAGTACCTACTCTGTATCTTCTGGAAGTGGAAGTTCGGGTGGAGGATTCTCAGGAGGTGGAGGCGGTGGTAGCATCGGCGCCTTCTAGAAAAATCTATCACAACATCCGAAATTATGCTATAATAGAGGACAGAAAAAGGAGTAATGTATGTATTTTATTGAAATTTTGAAGTCAATCTTTTTTGGGATTGTTGAAGGAATTACAGAATGGTTGCCCATTTCAAGTACTGGCCACTTGATATTGGTTGAAGAATTTGTCCAATACAAGGACCAAAATGAAGCCTTCATGTCTATGTTTAATGTTGTCATTCAGCTTGGTGCCATTTTAGCAGTTATGGTCATTTACTTTAACAAGCTCAATCCTTTCAAACCTGGTAAAAACAGGGTCGAAGTTCGTAGAACTTGGCAATTGTGGTCAAAAGTTCTCGTTGCAACCTTGCCTTTACTATTGGTTTTTAAACTAGATGATTGGTTTGATGCCAACTTCCACAACATGGTTTCAGTTGCTATCATGTTGATTATCTATGGGGTTGCCTTTATCTATCTTGAAAAAAGAAATAAGGCCCAAGCTATTGAACCAACAGTGACAGAGCTAGACAAGTTGCCTTATAAAACAGCTCTTTACATTGGTCTCTTTCAAGTCCTTGCCCTTTTCCCAGGGACAAGCCGTTCTGGTGCCACTATCGTTGGTGGTTTGTTGAATGGAACGAGTCGTTCTGTTGTAACAGAGTTTACCTTCTACCTCGGAATTCCTGTTATGTTTGGAGCTAGCGCTTTAAAGATTTTCAAATTTATTAAAGCCGGTCAACTTTTGAGTTTTGGTCAACTATTCTTGCTTTTGGTCGCTATGGGAGTTGCCTTTGCAGTCAGCATGGTTGCTATTCGTTTCTTGACCAGCTATGTGAAGAAGCACGACTTTACACTCTTTGGTAAATACCGTATCGTACTTGGTAGTGTCTTGTTGCTCTATAGTTTTGTGCGTTTATTTGTATAAGAAAGAGCTTGAAGGGAGATTCCTTCAAGTTTTTTAAAATCCTGTCACTGTAATTCCTAGTAAACGGATGCCTTTTTCTTTTTCAGCTAGCTCTTCGTAGAGTTGAAGGGCAGTTTGAGAAATCTGACTAGCGTCCTGTGTTGCTTGTGGGAGGCTCTTTCGTCTAGTCAGAGTGGAGAAGTCAGCATATCGTATTTTTAGGATAATGATTTTTCCAGCTTTGTCCTGCTTGCTGAGATTGTGAGCTACTTTTTCAGAGAGAAGAGTCAGCTCTTTTTTGATATCTTCTTCAACCTGGAGAATCTTTCCATAGGTTTTTTCCTTGCCAATAGACTTACGAATGCGATTGGACTTGACTGGAGAATTGTGAATACCCCGAGCCTTTCGATAAAGGTCAAAACCGAGTCTGCCAAACCGATCGATTAAAGTGACTTCTGAGACGTCCAATAAGTCTGCACCAGTATAAATGCCCATTTCATGAAGGCGTTCAACTGTTTTTTTGCCCACACCATGAAATTTAGCAATATCCATTTGTTTGAGAAATTCTTGAGCTTGGTCAGGTAGAATTACTGTCAAACCATGCGGTTTCTGATAATCACTGGCCATTTTAGCTAAGAATTTGTTATAAGAAACGCCAGCAGAAGCAGTCAGGTGCAGTTCCTGCCAGATATCCTGTTGAATAAGACGAGCTATTTTGACGGCTGACTTGATACCGAGTTTATTTTCTGTCACATCCAAGTAGGCTTCGTCAATGCTCATAGGTTCAATCAAATCAGTATAACGTTTAAAAATAGCTCGAATCTGAAGTCCCACAGCTTTGTATTTTTCATAATTTCCAGAGATAAAGACAGCTTGAGGACAACGCTCATAAGCTTCTTTAGAACTCATGGCAGAGTGAATACCAAAGGCCCGTGCCTCGTAGCTACAAGTAGAAACAACTCCCCGCCCCCCTGTTTGTCTAGGGTCACTTCCAATAATGACAGGTTTTCCTTTTAATTTAGGATTGTCTCGTATTTCCACTGCAGCAAAAAAGGCATCCATGTCGATATGGATGATTTTTCTTGACAAATCATTAATCAATGGAAATATGAGCATTTTTGTTCCTTTCTACCATCATTTTCTATTTATTATACCCTTTTTTCTGAAAAAATGGAAAAGAGTAATTTCACTTTCAAATATATAATACAGATTGTGTCAAAAAACAGACTGTATTAGAAAAGAAAGCAACAAAAAAGCCGTATATCACTTGTTGAAATCGGTTACTGTATGGTATACTTGACTCATGAATGTAACAGATGACTGTTGCTAGAAAGAAAAATGAGGACATTAACATGGTTGTTAAGACAGTTGTTGAAGCACAAGATATTTTTGATAAAGCTTGGGAAGGCTTCAAAGGCGTAGATTGGAAAGAAAAAGCAAGTATTTCTCGCTTCGTTCAAGCTAACTACACACCTTATGATGGTGATGAAAGTTTCCTTGCAGGACCAACAGAACGTTCACTTCACATCAAAAAAATCGTAGAAGAAACTAAGGCTCACTACGAAGAAACTCGTTTCCCAATGGACACTCGTCCAACATCTATTGCTGATATTCCTGCTGGATTTATCGACAAAGAAAACGAATTGATCTTTGGTATCCAAAACGATGAACTCTTCAAATTGAACTTCATGCCAAAAGGTGGTATCCGTATGGCTGAAACTACTTTGAAAGAAAATGGATACGAACCAGATCCAGCTGTTCACGAAATCTTCACTAAATACGTAACAACAGTTAACGACGGTATTTTCCGTGCCTACACTTCAAATATTCGTCGCGCTCGTCACGCTCACACTGTAACTGGTCTTCCAGATGCCTACTCACGTGGACGTATCATCGGTGTTTACGCACGTCTTGCTCTCTATGGTGCAGACTACTTGATGCAAGAAAAAGTAAACGACTGGAATGCAATTAAAGAAATTGATGAAGAAACTATCCGTCTTCGTGAAGAAGTAAACCTTCAATACCAAGCATTGCAACAAGTTGTTCGCTTGGGTGATCTTTACGGAGTTGATGTTCGTAAACCAGCGATGAACGTTAAAGAAGCTATCCAATGGGTGAATATCGCCTTCATGGCTGTCTGCCGTGTTATTAACGGTGCTGCTACATCTCTAGGACGTGTACCAATCGTACTTGACATCTTTGCAGAACGTGACCTTGCTCGTGGTACATTTACCGAATCAGAAATCCAAGAGTTCGTTGATGATTTCGTTATGAAACTTCGAACAGTTAAATTTGCTCGTACAAAAGCTTATGACCAATTGTACTCAGGTGACCCAACTTTCATCACAACTTCTATGGCTGGTATGGGTAACGACGGTCGTCACCGTGTTACTAAGATGGACTACCGTTTCTTGAACACTCTTGACAACATCGGTAACTCTCCAGAACCAAACTTGACAGTTCTTTGGACTGACAAATTGCCATACAACTTCCGTCGCTACTGTATGCATATGAGCCACAAACACTCTTCTATCCAATACGAAGGTGTAACAACAATGGCTAAAGACGGATACGGAGAAATGAGCTGTATCTCATGCTGTGTGTCACCACTTGACCCAGAAAATGAAGATCAACGCCACAACATCCAGTACTTCGGTGCTCGTGTAAACGTATTGAAAGCCCTCCTTACTGGTTTGAACGGTGGTTACGACGATGTTCACAAAGACTACAAGGTATTTGACATCGAACCAATCCGTGACGAAGTTCTTGAATTCGAATCAGTTAAAGCTAACTTTGAAAAATCTCTTGACTGGTTGACTGACACTTACGTAGATGCTTTGAACATCATCCACTACATGACTGACAAGTACAACTACGAAGCTGTTCAAATGGCCTTCTTGCCAACTAAACAACGTGCCAACATGGGATTCGGTATCTGTGGATTTGCCAACACTGTTGATACATTGTCAGCTATTAAATACGCTACCGTTAAACCAATCCGTGACGAAGATGGCTACATCTACGATTACGAAACAATCGGTGAATACCCACGTTGGGGTGAAGATGATCCTCGCTCAAACGAATTGGCTGAATGGTTGGTTGAAGCTTACACAACTCGTCTGCGCAGCCACAAACTGTATAAGAATGCAGAAGCTACTGTGTCTCTTCTGACTATCACATCTAACGTTGCTTACTCTAAACAAACTGGTAACTCACCAGTCCACAAAGGTGTATACCTCAACGAAGATGGTTCTGTGAACTTGTCTAAACTTGAATTCTTCTCACCAGGTGCGAACCCATCTAACAAAGCTAAAGGCGGATGGTTGCAAAACTTGAACTCACTTGCTAGCCTAGACTTTGGTTACGCAGCTGACGGTATCTCATTGACAACTCAAGTTTCTCCACGTGCTCTTGGTAAGACTCGTGACGAACAAGTGGATAACTTGGTAACAATCCTTGATGGTTACTTCGAAAACGGTGGACAACACGTTAACTTGAACGTTATGGACTTGAACGATGTTTACGAAAAGATCATGTCAGGTGAAGACGTTATCGTACGTATCTCTGGATACTGTGTAAACACTAAATACCTCACTCCAGAACAAAAAACTGAATTGACACAACGTGTCTTCCACGAAGTTCTTTCAATGGATGATGCATTGAGCTAAGATTCAATTAGAATAGAAAGAAAGCCAGTCGATATGACTGGCTTTTTGCGTCTTTGAAAATTCTTTTAAAAATTAGTCAAATTTGGTCAAAAAGTTATTGACTTTTACTGACCAATGTGGTATAGTAGAAACATAAGGAAAATGAATTCCTTAAAAAGCTCATTTTCAACGAATTAGTCTTTGAGAATGAGGTATAGAATCCCGAGAAAGGGGTGAGGCCTATGTTTAATCTAACAAATTTTGAAAAGAAGATGATAAAAGGCTTATTTAAAAAAGAAAAACCAGAAATTATACGTAGAGTAGCTAGATAGCTAGTCTAAATTTTTTAAAACAAAGGTCAAAGATAGTCAATATCAGAGATCACAAATAATCAATATTAAACGAGGTAAAGAATATGAATAACAACTTTAATAACTTTAACAACATGGATGATTTATTTAACCAATTGATGGGTGGTATGCGAGGATATAGTTCTGAAAACCGTCGCTACTTGATTAATGGACGTGAAGTGACACCTGAGGAATTTGCTCAGTATCGTGCAACTGGGAAATTACCAGGAAATGCAGAATCTGAGGTGCAAATGCAACAACACGCTTCAGGTATGAAACAAGATGGTGTCCTTGCTAAACTAGGTCGTAACTTGACAGCGGAAGCTCGCGAGGGCAAGCTGGATCCTGTTATCGGTCGAAACAAGGAAATTCAAGAAACTTCTGAAATCCTCTCACGTCGTACCAAAAACAATCCTGTTCTGGTTGGAGATGCAGGTGTTGGTAAGACAGCAGTTGTCGAAGGCTTGGCGCAAGCCATTGTGAACGGAGATGTTCCAGCTGCTATTAAGAACAAGGAAATCATTTCCATTGATATCTCAGGTCTTGAGGCTGGTACTCAATACCGTGGTAGCTTTGAAGAAAATGTGCAAAATCTAGTCAACGAAGTGAAAGAAGCAGGAAATATTATCCTCTTCTTTGATGAAATTCACCAAATTCTTGGTGCTGGTAGCACTGGTGGAGACAGTGGGTCCAAGGGGCTTGCGGATATTCTCAAGCCAGCTCTCTCTCGTGGTGAGTTGACAGTTATTGGGGCAACGACTCAAGACGAATACCGTAACACCATCTTGAAGAATGCAGCTCTTGCTCGTCGTTTTAACGAAGTGAAGGTCAATGCTCCTTCAGCAGAGGATACTTTTAAAATCCTTCAAGGAATTCGTGACCTCTATCAACAACATCACAATGTCATCTTGCCAGACGAAGTCTTGAAAGCAGCAGTGGATTATTCAATCCAATACATTCCACAACGCAGCTTGCCAGATAAGGCTATCGACCTTGTCGATGTAACGGCAGCTCACTTGGCAGCTCAACATCCTGTAACAGATGTCCATGCTGTTGAACGAGAAATCGAGGCAGAAAAAGACAAGCAAGAAAAAGCAGTTGAAGCAGAAGACTTTGAAGCAGCTCTCAATGCTAAAACACGTATTGCAGAATTAGAAAAGAAAGTCGAAAACCACACAGAAGACATGAAAGTGACTGCAAGCATTAACGATGTGGCTGAATCTGTGGAACGAATGACTGGTATTCCGGTGTCTCAAATGGGAGCATCAGATATCGAACGTTTGAAAGATATGGCCCATCGTTTGGAACACAAGGTTATCGGCCAAGATAAGGCGGTAGAAGCTGTCGCTCGTGCTATCCGTCGTAACCGTGCTGGTTTTGATGAAGGAAATCGTCCAATCGGTAGCTTCCTCTTTGTAGGTCCAACTGGGGTTGGTAAGACAGAACTTGCTAAGCAATTGGCGCTGGATATGTTTGGAACCAAGGACGCAATTATCCGTTTGGATATGTCTGAATACAGTGACCGCACAGCTGTTTCTAAGTTGATCGGTACAACAGCCGGTTATGTGGGTTATGATGACAATAGCAATACCTTGACAGAACGTGTTCGTCGCAATCCATACTCTATCATTCTCTTGGATGAAATTGAAAAGGCTGATCCTCAAGTAATCACCCTTCTCCTCCAAGTCTTGGATGATGGTCGTTTGACTGATGGTCAAGGAAATACCGTTAACTTTAAAAACACTGTCATTATCGCAACATCAAATGCTGGATTTGGCTATGAAGCTAATTTGACAGAAGATGCGGATAAACCAGAGTTGATGGATCGCTTGAAACCATTCTTCCGTCCAGAGTTCCTTAACCGCTTTAACGCTGTTATCGAGTTCTCACACTTAAATAAGGAAGATCTTTCTAAGATTGTGGACTTGATGTTGGCTGAAGTCAACCAAACCTTGGCTAAGAAAGACATTGATTTGGAAGTCAGCCAAGCAGCTAAGGACTTTATCACAGAAGAAGGTTATGACGAAGTCATGGGTGTTCGTCCTCTCCGTCGGGTGGTTGAACAACAAATTCGTGACAAGGTGACGGACTTCCACTTGGATCACCTAGATGCTAAACATCTGGAAGCAGATATGGAAGATGGTATTTTGGTCATTCGTGAAAAAGCCTAATACTCTTCGAAAATCAAATTCAAACCACGTCAGCTTCACCTTGCCGTACTTAAGTACAGCCTGCGGCTAGCTTTCTAGTTTGCTCTTTGATTTTCATTGAGTATAAGACAAAATTTTGAGAAAAAAAGAAGGAATCAGCTGAAAAACGGGTTCCTTTTTTTGTGTTTAGATGACATGGCGTTCAAAGGCATCATCTGAAATTCCTTGTTCCAAGATGAGTTTCGCCCATTCTTTAGCAGAAAAGAGGCTGTGGTCCTTGTAGTTTCCGCAAGATTCGATGGTTGTTCCAGGGACATCTTCCCAAGTAGTAGTTTCAGCGATTTCCTTGAGCGAATCTTTGATAACAGCTGCAATCTCAGCACTGGTGTGACGTCCCCACATAATCATATGGAAACCAGTACGGCAACCGAAGGGTGAGCAGTCAATCATGCCGTCAATGCGGGTGCGGATGAGTTTGGCCAAGAGGTGTTCGATAGTATGAAGCCCAGCAGTAGGGATAGAATCTTCATTTGGTTGTACCAAGCGAATATCATAGTTGGAGATGACGTCTCCCTTTGGCCCTATCTCTTCCCCAATCAAGCGAACATAAGGTGCTTTAACAATGGTGTGGTCAAGTTCAAAACTTTCAACAATAACTTCTTTTGACATGGTAAATCCTTTCAGTTTTCTTCTCTCATTATATCATAAAGCCTGCTCTTGATGAAGTTTGATAAATGACTTTTTGAGACTAGCGTTATAACAAAGTCTCCATACAAAATTCGCAGAATTATAAAGAAAGAATGAAGTAAAGGAAAAGAAAAACTGAGTTCTTTCTAATGAAGCTAGAGCGACTTTTGAAAGGTGGGATCAACTTTTAGAATTTTTGCTTGATTTCTGAACTAATTCTGAACTAAATTGGATATACTGGAGAAAATAAAGATAAAGGAGTTCAGTATGGAACATATGGTGAAAATAGAAGGAGTCTGCAAGAAGCATGGCAGCAAGCAGATTTTGGAAGATATTTCTTTTACAGCTAGAAGCGGTCGGATTACAGCTTTTCTGGGTCCAAATGGTGCAGGGAAAAGTTCGACCTTGAGGATTCTCTTGGGGTTAGATCGGGCGACAGCAGGGACGGCGACTTTTGATGGGCAAACCTATCAGTCAATGACTTATCCGCTCAGATCGGTAGGTGCAGCCTTTGATGGTATTGGCGGTCTGTCAAATCGAAAGGTCTATGACCACTTGAGGATTATTGCGGCGAGTAATGCTATTCCCAAGTCTCGGATTGATGAGGTTTTGGAGATGACTGGAATCGCTCATAAGAGGAAGGACCTCTTGTCAAGCCTGTCTCTGGGGGAAGGTCAACGCTTGGGTTTGGCAGCAGCTTTGCTGGGTGATCCTCAGTTTCTTATATTAGATGAGCCGACCAATGGACTGGATCCAAGTGGGATCAAGTGGTTTAGAAAGTTCATCCGTCAGCAGGCTGATTTAGGGAAAACGGTACTTCTATCTTCTCATATCCTGTCAGAGGTGCAAATGGTGACAGATGATGTCGTCTTGATTCATCATGGGCGAATTATTGAGCAGGGACGATTGGAAGAGGTGCTGCAAGATTCAGACAGTCTAGAAGATCTCTTCTTTGATTTGACAGAGGAGGTTTAAGATGAAAGAAACGATGTCCTTATTGCATTCAGAATGGTTGAAAATTCGCTCAACCAAGGCTTTCAGAGTGAGTATGGCCTTCATGCTGCTATTGGTGCCTGCTGTATCCTGGCTGGAGGGCCGACAGTATTTGTCTATTGGCTTGGATGCCACCCCTAAGACGGTTCCCGGTCTGGCAGAAGCCATTGACCCGCTGGAATATCTAGGCCTCAATGGAGCTTCTATGGCAGGCATGGTTTTGGTCATCTTAGCTGGAATTTTGGGAGCTATGGAATTTCAGTCTCATAGCTTGAGAACCAGTCTTTTATCCTGTAATAACCGCCTGAAGTTGCTTGTGGGGAAACTCATGACCTTTGCTTGCTTTTCTCTTGCCAGTAGCTTTTTATCAATCTACTTTAGTTATATGGTCATGCACCTGGCTTTAGGAAAGGAAGGGCTTAATCCAATTCTGCTCAATCAAGCAGCTTGGAGTTTGATTTTGTGGAAAACCTTATCTCTAACCTTATTAGGAATCCTTTCATTTTTGTTAGGTTTATTGGCTCGGACCATGCTAGTTCCTCTGCTTTTTCTCGTGCCACAGATCTATAATCTGGGAAACTACCTGGCAGCTCACACGAGTTGGGGAGCTTATTTGCCACAGCCAGCAGGAGAGTTGTTTGCTGCAACGCCAACTTCCCAATATACCAACAATCCCTCACAAGGACTCTTGATACTTGGTGCATGGTTACTAGTCATTGGCGGCATGACCTCTCTGCGCTTTTTGAAGACGGATTTAGGAGGACGCTACTGATGATCAAAGCTCTGCTTAGAAGTGAATGGATTAAGTTCCGTTCTTACTATCTCGCTCTTGGTGCAGCCTTGGTGGCTCTGCTAGTCGTTCCATTTTTTCTGATGAATCTTGACTATAGTCAGACAGCAGTTGGCCAGACGAAGGCTCTGAGCGAGGCTTTGCATGCCCTCTATCTGGCGCAGCCTGTCATCGTCATCTTTACTTCCCTCTATTTTGCCCAGGAGTTTGTCAAGTCTGGGATGCGAACGAATTTTCTAACCGTATCAAATAGAAAGGCTTGGTTGGCTGGGAAATTCCTTTTTCTGGTCTTGCTGCTCTTAGTTCTCTACAGTGTCATGGTAGGCAGCTGTTTCCTTGTTATGCTGGTTCGTTTTGACCTAGACTTTAGCTGGTCCTTACTGGGGAAATTCCTCTATTACAGCTCTTTTGGTCTTCTCAGCAATCTTTTTCTGGCTTTTTTAGCTGCTGGACTCGCTTTGCTCTTTCAATCTTGGGTTGTGCCGGTGTCGGTGCTCTTTCCTCTCTTGATTGGTCTCAGCCGTTTATTGGCAACGTTCATCAAGGAAGCAAAATACCTGCCCGATCTGGCTACCCTAAATCTTTTTGAGTATGAAGGGCTTCAGCATTCAATAGATCTGTCAGGGCTGGGAATACAGCTGTTCTGGCTAGCTTTGGTTTGGAGCTCTGCTATATTCTTAAGCTTGAAACGAGATGTTCGCTAGAGGTATGCTATAATGGAAATCATGAGACAGTATCGTATTTTGGTGGTTGATGACGACCGGAGCATTTTGAAGCTGGTGAAAAACGTCCTAGAGCTCGATGCTTATGATGTGACGACGCTTGATCGGATAGAAGACCTAGAGCTGACGCATTTTGTCGGATATGACTTGATTCTGCTGGATGTGATGATGGAGCCTGTTAATGGTTTTGAGCTGTGTTCCTACATTCGTCCTCATCTTTCGTGCCCAATCATCTTTCTGACGGCTAAGGAATTGGAGACGGATAAGGTGGAAGGGCTCTTTCGCGGAGCAGATGACTATATTGTCAAACCTTTTGGAACCAAAGAATTGCTGGCGCGTGTCAGAGCTCATCTTCGGCGGGAGGAAAGACGGGAGGAGCGCTATTCTGAAATTGCCTCTTGTCAATTTTATCCAGAGCGCTATGAAGTTGCCTGTTTTGGTAAAGTCTTGAAATTTTCAGAGCGAGAGTTTAAGTTGCTGCATTTACTAGCTAGTAATCCCAAGCAGACCTTTTCAGCTGAACGCCTGCATACCTTGCTTTACCCAGAAAGCTCAGAAACACAGCTTCGTTCCATTTCAGAATACGTATATCAGATTCGTCAAAAATGCAAACAAGAAGGGCTGCAAGCAATCGCAACAGTGAGAGGAGTAGGCTACAGATGGCAATTAGAACCCGAAATTTCAAAAGCTTAGTCTGGACAACCAGCTTGAAAATCGTCTTTTTCCATGTTCTGATTTTTGTGCTTATAGGCTATGAATTTACGCAAGGAAGTAATCACGTTCTTTTTACCTTGTTCTTTTGGGCAGGGAGCTTGCTGCTGATTACTTTTTATCATATTTTGAAATTGCTCCGAAAAATCGACAGGGAAATAAAAATGCTAACGAGCAAGAAGCTTTTAGAAGAAAATCAAAGCCAGCTTTTTCGGATCGAGGAAATGCTAGAAGTTTATAGCGATTTACAGAGCAGCCGCCAAGAAAATGCTCGTCTTCTAGAAAAAGAGCAGTGGCATAATCAGGAGTTGATTTTACAGTTATCAGCGACATCGCACGATTTGAAGACGCCCCTAACCGTGATTAAGGGGAATGCTGAGCTCTTGGAATTGGCGCAGTTGGGCTATCCACAGGCAGACTATGCTGCTGAGATTTTGCAGGCTAGTTACAAGATGGAAGAATATTGTGGCTCTCTTATTGATTACGCTAAGACTTTTCAGATTGATTCTAATCAGTTCAGTCAGCTTTCCTTAGAGGACTTTTTGGCTTATCTCCAGGACGATTGGGCACTGTTCAGCAAACAGGAAAGCTATCGTTTTTATCTCCAAGAAGATTGTGATCTTAGTCTGATTTTGTCAATTCATTTGGACTATCTCAAGCGAGCTTTGCTCAATATTTTACTGAATGCGCTTGAACATGCTGACCAAGACCAAAAAGAAGTGAAGCTGACGGTATCAGTGCAGCAGAACCAGTTGGTTTTTGCTATCTGGAACAATGGCCCTGCATTTTCAGAGGAGATGTTGCTAGGAGCGGAACAGCTCTTTTACCAGAGTGATCAAAGCCGCAATTCAGCTAATCCCCATCATGGCATCGGTTTAGCCTTTTCTAAGCAGGTCGCTCTCTTGCACGGTGGTCGTCTGACCCTGCTCAATCCAGACCAAGGAGGAGCCCGTGTCGAGTTGACAATTTCATTGAAATAAATGAGAATGGGAAATTATAAAAACGCATAATACCAAGTGTTCAAAAGCCTTGATATTATGCGTTTTATCTTTTATCATGTAAAGATTTACTGGATTTTTACTCAAATTGAGTTTTATCCAGCCTCGTTTAATTATTTCCGATACAAGCGATCGTATTGGTAGTATGGGTCAAAGGTTACGTTGATACCTAGTTTGCGAAGGACATTCTTGTCTTCATCGGTCAAGATGATGGTTGAGTGAGCTTCGCTTCCTTTGAGGTTACCAAGTTCCTTCATTGCGCGCGCAGCATCAGGGTTTTCCATAGCCGTGATTGCAAGTGCAATCAAAATCTCATTTGAGTGGAGGCGAGGATTGCGACTGCCTAGATGGTTAATCTTGAGGCCTTGAATTGGTTTGACAACTTCAGGCTCAATCAATTTCACTTCCTTAGCAATGTCAGCAGATTTCTTAATCGCATTGATCAAGGCAGCGGCTGTAGGACCAAAGAGTTCTGAGTTTTTACCAGTGACAATGTCGCCAGATGGCAATTCGAGAGCTAGGGCAGGGCCACCAGTTTCTTCTGCTTTTTGGCGTGCAGCAACAGCAACCTTACGGTCTGCAGGTGTGATACCGAGGTCGTTCATGAGAAGTTCAATCTTCTTGACAGCAGATTCTCCGACTTTTTCAGCTTTAAAATCAAGTACAGTCTGATAGTAGCGACGGATGATTTCTTGTTTAGAAGCTTCGATAGCAGCTTCATTATCTGTAATAGCAAAACCAACCATATTGACACCCATGTCTGTTGGAGAAGCGTATGGAGATTCGCCTAGGATGCGCTCTAACATGCGCTTGAGCACTGGGAAGATTTCGATATCACGGTTGTAGTTGACAGTGGTTTCTCCGTAGGTTTGGAGATGGAAGGGGTCAATCATGTTGACATCATCAAGGTCTGCGGTTGCAGCCTCGTAGGCCAAGTTGACTGGATGATGAAGGGGCAGGTTCCAAACTGGGAAGGTTTCAAATTTAGCGTAACCAGACTTGATACCATTGATTTGGTCATGGTACATGTTTGACATACAAGTTGCCAATTTTCCAGAACCAGGTCCAGGAGCTGTTACGACGATCAAGTTGCGACTGGTTTTGATATAGTCGTTTTTCTCCATACCTTCAGGAGAAATGATGTGATCCATATCAGTTGGATATCCTTTGATTGGATAATGAAGATAAGAATCAATTCCGTTTTTCTCAAGTTGGTTGCGGAAGGCATCTGCAGCGGGTTGGCCAGCATATTGTGTAATGACAACGGAGCCAACAAAAATTCCCAATTCATTGAATTTATCAATCAAACGAAGAACTTCTTGGTCATAAGAAATGCCCAAGTCACCACGTGCTTTGGAATGTTCGATGTTGCTAGCATTAATAGCAATCACAACCTCAACCTGCTCTTTCAACTCCTGCAAGAGCTTGATTTTATTATCAGGCTCATAACCAGGAAGCACACGAGCAGCGTGGAAATCTTCTAACATTTTGCCACCAAACTCCAAATAGAGCTTGCCGTCAAATTGGTTGATGCGCTCCAAGATATGGTCGCGTTGTAGATTCAAATATTGTTCAGAACTAAAAGCTTGTTTTTTCATTTTTTTACCTCTGACCTCTATTATAATAAAAAAATGGAAGATAGGAAACTACGGAGTCAAAAAAGAAATCAAAAAGATTAGGCAAACGCTTGCACTAAGTTTTAAAAAGCGCTATCATAGACTATAGATTATTAAAATAATGAGGTAAGAAGATGCAAGAAAAATGGTGGCACAATGCCGTAGTCTATCAAGTCTATCCAAAGAGTTTTATGGACAGCAACGGAGATGGCATTGGTGATTTGCCAGGAATTACTAGTAAGTTGGACTATCTAGCTAAGTTAGGAATCACAGCGATTTGGCTTTCTCCTGTTTATGATAGTCCTATGGATGATAATGGTTATGATATTGCTGATTATCAAGCGATTGCTGCTATTTTCGGAACCATGGAGGACATGGATGAGCTGATAGCAGAAGCTAAGAAGCGTGATATCCGTATTATCATGGACTTGGTGGTCAATCATACCTCAGATGAACATGCCTGGTTTGTCGAGGCCTGTGAAAATCCTGACAGCCCTGAATGTGACTACTATATCTGGCGAGATGAGCCCAATGATTTGGAGTCTATCTTTAGTGGGTCTGCTTGGGAATACGATGAAAAGTCGGGTCAATACTATCTCCACTTTTTCAGTAAGAAACAGCCGGATCTCAACTGGGAGAATGAAAAACTGCGCCAGAAAATTTATGAGATGATGAACTTCTGGATTGATAAAGGTATTGGTGGTTTCCGTATGGATGTTATTGACATGATTGGGAAAATTCCTGACGAGAAAGTAGTCAATAATGGTCCTATGCTTCATCCCTATCTTAAGGAGATGAATCAAGCCACCTTTGGTGACAAAGATCTCTTGACGGTAGGAGAGACCTGGGGTGCAACGCCAGAAATTGCCAAACTCTACTCTGATCCAAAGGGACAAGAATTGTCTATGGTCTTCCAGTTTGAGCATATCTGTCTTCAGTATCAAGAAGGGCAAGCTAAGTGGCACTACCAAAAAGAGTTAAATGTAGGGAAGTTAAAAGAAATCTTCAACAAATGGCAGACAGAGTTAGGAGTTGAAGACGGCTGGAATTCTCTCTTCTGGAATAACCATGACCTCCCTCGTATTGTCTCTATCTGGGGAAATGACCAAGAATACCGTGAAAAATCAGCCAAAGCCTTTGCAATCTTGCTTCATCTCATGAGAGGGACACCTTATATTTACCAAGGTGAGGAGATTGGGATGACAAACTATCCGTTTGAAACACTGGATCAAGTAGAAGATATTGAATCCCTCAACTATGCGCGTGAAGCTCTTGAAAAAGGTGTTCCTCTAGAGGAAATTATGGACAGTATCCGTGTCATCGGTCGTGATAATGCCCGTACCCCGATGCAATGGGATGAAAGCAAAAATGCTGGCTTCTCAACAGGTCAACCTTGGTTAGCAGTTAATCCAAACTATCAAGCAATCAACGTTGAAGAAGCACTGGCAAATCCAGATTCTATTTTCTATACTTATCAAAAACTCGTTCAAATCCGTAAGGAGAATAGTTGGCTGATTCGAGCTGACTTTGAATTGCTTGATACAGCTGATAAGGTCTTTGCCTATATCCGTAAAGATGGCGACCGTCGTTTCCTAGTTGTGGCTAACTTGTCCAATGAAAAACAAAGCTTTGCAGTAGAAGGAAAAGTGAAATCGGTCTTGATTGAAAACACTAATACTAAAGAAGCAGTTGAAAAACAAATCTTGGAACCATGGGATGCTTTCTGTGTGGAACTAACGGATTAAAATAAGGGAACCTCGAGACTTTGATGCTTGAGGTTTTTTACTAAAAATTGTGTAGAAAAATCTTTTAAAAATATTTGTTAGAATTTTCTAAAAAATCTGGCGAAAGTCCTTGCTTTTATGAAAAAATAGGGTATAATGGTGAAAACACTATCTTTAAGGAGATTACTTATGAAATCGAAAAAGTGGCTCTTAGGAGCAGGTGCTGTCTTTAGCACAGCCCTTCTTTTAACTGCTTGTGGGCAAAGTGAAAAGAAAGCGGATGCTCCCAAGACATTCTCTTATGTCTACGCTATGGATCCATCATCTTTGGACTACAGTGTGACGAGCAAGAGCTCAACTTCTGACGTTATAGCCAACGTTGTCGATGGCCTCTTGGAAAACGATAAATACGGAAACTTGATTCCGTCGCTTGCAGAAGACTGGTCTGTTTCTAAAGATGGTTTGACTTACACTTACAAACTTCGTAAGGGTGTAAAATGGTATACTTCTGAGGGAGAAGAGTATGCTGAAGTCAAGGCTCAGGATTTTGTTACTGGTCTAAAACACGCAGCTGATGGAAAATCAGATGGTCTTACTTTGATTCAAGATTCTATCAAAGGATTGGCTGCCTACATCAGTGGAGAGAGCAATGACTTTTCTACTGTAGGAGTCAAGGCTGTTGACGATTACACGGTAGAATATACGCTCAACAAGCCAGAAAGTTTCTGGAACTCTAAGGTCACAACTGCAACCATGCTTCCAGTTAATGAAGAATTTTTGAATTCTAAAGGGAGCGACTACGGTGCACCAACCCCATCAAGCATCCTTTATAACGGTCCTTATTTCTTGAAATCATTGACTTCAAAATCAGCCATTGAATATGAAAAGAATCCAAATTACTGGGATAAGGACAATGTTAAGATTGACAACATCAAACTAACTTTCTATGATGGTTCCGACCAAGAATCTTTGATTCGCAGCTTTACACAAGGTGCTTATACAACAGCCCGTCTCTTCCCAACAAGCTCAAACTTTGAGTCAACTAAGAAAGAGTACGGCGATAAGATTGTCTACAGTCCACAAGAAGCGACAAGCTACTACCTCACGGTTAACGTAAACCGCCAGTCTTACAATAAAACAGCCAAAACAGACGAAGCTCAAAAAACATCAACGAAAGAAGCTCTTCTTAACAAGAACTTCCGTCAGGCGCTGAACTTTGCCCTTGACCGTCACTCTTACACTGCTCAGTTGAATGGTGAAGAAGGTGCGGACAAAATTATCCGTAACAGCCTAGTACCTCATGATTACGTTCAAGTAGGTGAAAAGACATTTGGAGAGTTGGCACAGGCAGAGCTGGTTTCTTATGGAGACCAATGGAAAGATGTAGCCCTTACTGATGGTAAGGATACGCTATACAGTCCTGAAAAAGCCAAGGCAGCCTTTGCAAAGGCTAAGGCAGAATTGCAGGCTAAGGGTGTGACCTTCCCAATCCGTTTGGATGTTCCAGTTGAACAAACAGATGTAATCGCGGTTCAGCAAACTAACTCACTCAAGCAGTCTATCGAGTCAACACTTGGTACAGAGAATGTCATTGTTGATGTCCTTCAAATGACAGATAATGAAAAAATGAGTATTACGTCCCAAGCCAAAGTACCATCTCAAAAAGATTATGACTTGAATGGAACTGGTTGGGGACCAGATTATCAAGACCCAGCTACCTACCTCAACATCCTTGATGTCAAGAAGGGTTCAGCTCTTAAACACTTGGGAATTACTCGCGGAAAAGATCCAGAAGTGATGGCTCAGGTCGGTCTAGACGAATACAAGAAACTCTTGGATGATGCTGCAGCTGAAACCAGCGACCTCAATAAGCGTTATGAAAAATACGCTAAAGCTCAAGCTTGGGTATCGGATAGCTCACTCTTAATTCCAGTTGCTTCTTCAGGTGGTTCTCCAACGGTTAGCCGTACGGTACCATTCACAAAAGCATATTCTCAAGTCGGAATCAAGGGAGATCCGTTTGTATTCAAAGGTTTGGAGCTGCAAAAGGATGTCGTGACTACAAAAGAATACGAAGAAGCTCTCAAGAAATGGCAGAAAGAAAAGATTGAAACAAATGCCAAATACCAAAAAGAGCTAGAAAAACACGTCAAATAGCCTATAAAAGAAAAGGAAGTTGCAGAAAATCTGTGCTTCCTTTTTCTGATTTTGAGACAGCAGTTGTCGTAAAGGCAGTTCTTGAATGACAATTAAAGTTGAAGTGAAAAACTGAAAAGTAATCTCAGGCGTAAAAGCTTTTTTAATTAGTTTTGGAGCAGCCAAAACTTAAAACGATGCTTCTTGAAGATAATTCTAGTGTATTGTGAAATAGAGCGAGTAGAAACCTCAAAAAAACGAACTTTAATATTTATATGGCAAATCACTTTAAGAATATTTATGCAGTATAAATGAATTTAAAACAATTCCTAAGTAAATATCTAGTATTTTATAGTTTTAGACTTAAAACTATAAAATGCTTATTTTAACAACTAAAAATACTGTTTTTTTTAAAATAATAGTAACTATGTTATTTTTTTGATTTTAATGTATGAAAGTGCTATAATTGTTATTGAACGCAATAAATATAAAAAAAGTGTTCAATGAATCCAATTTATATTTTATAAAATATATTCCTTGTTTATAGTCCGAAAAACGAATAGTGCACAAAAGTTTTCCGAACGTTATGACCAGCGATTCTTTTTTGGAGGTTTAATTTAAAATGAATAGAAAATATGGTCTTTTGGCGGGAGCGGCTCTGGCGACAGCAGTTGCAGTTTCAGCTTCTGTAACACCAACGGTTCATGCAGATTATCGTTGGGATTCCCGTCATAGTTGGGACTATGATTTTGATGATTGGGGTTATGACTATAATTATTGGAATCGATATAACTACCGACAGCCAGATAGCGGTCGCTATTTCTACTGGAATGGCAGCTACTACTATCGTATGAGTGATGGTAGTTACTATATTTACCGTGATGGTGAGTGGAAACCACTGACAAACAATCGTGACAACAATTCTTCAACGAACAACTTAGTAAATGATAACCACTATCGTTACGAGAATGGCTACCATTACTATGTATTAGAAAATGGAGATTATTACTACTACCAAAACGGTCGGTGGGTGTTTGTCAAGAAATCTGCGGATAATCAAAAAGAATTAGAAAATCCAGGTAGGGTGGAACTCCCAGAAAATCCCCCATTCAATGGAGCGGATGAGGAATTTAATCCTTTTGAATCAGGTACTATTGAGTTTCCAGAGACTCCGTCTTACGGAGGTGCGGATAGTGAATATGCTCCTTTTGACTCGGGAACAATCGAACTTCTAGAGAATCCCCCATTCAATGGAGCGGATGGCGAGTTGGATCCTTTTGCACCAAAACCAGATAATTCAACCAATCCCTCTGGCCCAGAGACTCCAGGTTTGGTAACAACAGATGAACCGAGTGAAAATCAGATTCCTCCGTATGTTGAAAAACCAGCACCAGGTTTAGAGCACTTATTATGGGCTCCAAATGGAAACCAACCCAAATTAGTCATCCCACCAGGAAAACCAGGTGATAAGATCTTGGAGGGTGATCCAAACTATGCATTTGATGGTACTAATCACTATTACTATATTGAATCAAACGACGAAGTTACAGGTTACACAGCTTACTGGAAGTGGATGGAGGATGCATGGAAGTTGCATGGAATGACAGATCCAACAGATCCAGCGCTGGATCCGAACTTGCACTCAAATTCCGTAGACGATGAATATAGCTATAGTGATCAAAACTCTAGCGTGAAACTGTATTCGACTAATCTGGTCGAAACTGCCAAAGCAGGACAAGCACTTCCTTTCCAAAATGTCGAGGAATTCAAAAACTATGTGATCGAAAAACTAAATCCTAAGTTTTTAGATAACGCGGGTTGGGATGCAAAGGTCACTTGGGAAATTGAAGATGAGGATATCTTTGAGAAAACCAAAAATGATCCTTGGGCTAGAGATTATGTTTTAGTCGCCAACCTCAAGAGTGGAGTGGATGAAGAAAAATACCGCGATGTAGAATTTGGTTATGTGAAATTTGTCTTCCGCGTTGCTGCGACGGATGATACGAATTATTACTATATGGAAAAGGCCAAAGAAGCATTCGCTGGAATCAATGAAATTCGTAAGGAACAAGGTTTGAAAGAATTGACTTGGTCAGATGAGATTTATCAAAATCAAGCTCTACCAAAAGCAAACCAGATCTCTCGCCAATACGATAGCTCAGGTTTTGTTGGTCGTCGTGATCAAGATGCAGCTGCCGTTGTCAAGAAATGGGCAAATGGCGGTTTGAGAGAATTGCTTTTGGATCCAAATGCGACAGAAGGAGCTGTAGCGGCAGTAGTTAGTGGAAATGGAGACTACTACTGGGCTTATAATTACAAATAAAATAAATTTCTAACTTCATCAAGCTCTTTGTTAATTGTGGCGGATTGATGTTAGCTAAGATTTGGAGAGGACAGCGACTGTCCTCTCTGTTTTTATTCAGAGAGACAAAGATCTGTTTCTTAAACTTATGAAAGTCACGGAAATCAAAGGAATAGCGTTTGGTGACTTTTTATAGTTTTACATTAGAATTAGGCGATCGAAGATGTTGCTAATCTTAATTTCATCTTTTAGGAAGGTTTGAAAAGGGGGGATATCTCGGATTTCATTTTCCATCAGTCCAAAAAGATTCTTGAGAACCAAACTGGTTGCCTATTTATTTTTGTACACTCAGTGGCTAATTTTATTCTAGAGCTGTCAATGCTAGTGTAGGTTAATCATTTGCTGGAAAACCATAAACTTTACAATTTAAGATAAATTTGATAAAATATGCCTATGTTATAAAAAGTGACATAAAGGAGTGGATGATGATCAAAATGAAAAAAAGACTAATCGGGACAGGTCTTGTCTTAGCGACAGGGATTATGCTCTCTGCATGTGGACAGTCCAACACAGATACTAGCACTTATTCATCAACATTTAATGCGAATCCGACAACTTTTAACTATCTTCTAGATTATTATGCGGATAACACTGCTGTTATTACCAATCTCGTAGATGGTTTGCTGGAAAATGATAGCTATGGCAATCTAACGCCAGCTCTAGCTGAAGATTGGTCTGTTTCAGCAGATGGTTTGACCTATACCTACAAACTCAGAAGAGATGCCAAGTGGTATACGGCTGATGGTGAGGAATATGCTTCAGTCAAAGCTCAGGATTTTGTCGCTGGGATCAAATATGCCGCTGACAACAAGGGGCAAGCCATGGATCTGATCCAAAATTCAATCAAGGGATTGAATGACTATGTGACGGGTGTGACCAATGACTTTTCAACTGTTGGTGTCAAAGCATTGGATGATTACACAGTCGAGTACACTTTGACTCGACCAGAGCCTTACTGGAATTCAAAGACAACCAATAGTATCCTTTTCCCAGTCAACGAAGAGTTCTTGAAATCAAAGGATAAAGATTTTGGGACCTTAACGCCAGACAGTATCCTTTATAATGGTCCGTATTTGTTAAAAGATTTCACATCAAAATCTTCAATCGAGTATGTGAAGAATACTAACTACTATGATCATGAGAAAGTCACCATTGAAAAAGTTAAATTGGCTTACTTTGATGGCTCTGATCAGGAGATGACCATTCGTAACTTTGAAAGTGGTGCCTACTCACTTGCGGGAGTCTATCCAAATAGCTCGAGCTATGCCAAGACGAAAGAAAAATATCAAGACAACATTGTTTATAGCTTACAAGACAAGACTTCTTGGTACTTCAACTTTAACGTTAACCGTAAAGCATATAACCATACTGCAAAAACCTCAGACCAACAAAAGAACTCAACGCAAACAGCGATTTTAAATAAGAACTTCCGTCAGGCGCTTAACTTTGCTATCGATCGTACGACCTACTCCGCCCAATCTAACGGTCAAGAAGCAGCGAGCAAAACCCTTCGAAATACCCTTGTTCCCCCTACTTTTGTGCAGGTAGGAGATAAGACCTTTGGAGAAGTAACAGCTTCTAAGCTTGTGAACTACGGAACTGAGTGGTCAGGTATCAATTTGGCAGATGCTCAAGACGGTTACTTCAACAAGGAAAAGGCCCAAGCAAAATTTGCGGAAGCTAAAAGGGAATTGGAAGCCCAAGGCGTGACTTTCCCAATCCATTTGGATGTCCCAGTTAATCAAACCAATAAAAATGCAGTTTCTGGAATGAATTCGCTTAAACAAACACTTGAAACAGTATTAGGTTCTGACAATGTCGTCATTGATGTGCAACAGCTGTCAACGGATGATTTTGGGAATGTCGCCTTCCTAGCACCAAATCCAGCAGCTCGCGACTACGACCTAAACTTTGATGGTTGGGTTGGTGATTACCAGGATCCATCAACTTATCTAGATCCCTTCAATGCTGAAACTGGCTTCTATCTCAAGATTTTTGGTCTTGATGCCAAGGAAGACCAAAAGCTTATTAAGAGTTTGGGACTCGATACCTATACACAACTCCTGAAAGAAGCAGATGCTGAGAACAAAGATGTCGCTAAGCGTTATGAAAAATACGCTGAAGCTCAAGCTTGGATGATTGACAATTCTCTAGTCATGTCTGCTATGTCAAATGGCGGTACAGCCTCTGTAACCAAAGTAACTCCGTTTACACGTGCCTACTCTTTAGTGGGAATCAAGGGTGACGGAAATAATTATAAGTACATGAGATTGCAAAAAGATCCTGTTACCAAGAAACAATTTGATGAAGCCAAGACTAAGTGGGAAGAAGAAAGTAAAAAGGCTATCGAAAAGAGCCAAAAAGAATTTAAAAATCATATCAAATAAAAAGTTGAAATAAGGTCTCTTGCAAGAGATCTTGTTTTTGTTTGCTCAAGGTCCTAAATAATGAAAGCGGTCACTTCAAAATATAGCTAAGAAAAAAGGAATGAAAACGCTGAGAATTGTGGGAATGAATGGAATTTGTCCTATTTTTGTGATATAATTACTTTAATTATTATAGTATAGGGGAGTGTCATGACGAAACGTTCAAAGAGATCTCGCTCGGGGAAAGTAAAGCGAAGCGTTAACATAGCCTTGTTAGCTATTTATCTATTGTTGGCTGGCTTTTTACTGTTTTTGATTTTTAAATACCATATCCTTGCTTTTAGATATCTTAATCTAGTGGCAACTGCGCTAGTTCTACTAGTTGCCTTAGTAGGGCTACTCTTGATTATCTATAAAAAAGCTGAAAAATTTACCATTTTTCTGTTGGTGCTCTCTATCTTTGCCAGCTCTGTGTCGCTTTTTGCAGTACAGCAGTTTGTTGGATTGACCAATCGTTTAAATGCGACTTCTAATTACTCAGAATATTCTATCAGTGTTGCTGTTTTAGCAGATAGTGAGGTTGGAAATGTTACGCAACTGACGAGTGTGACAGCACCGACTGGGACTGATAATGAAAACATTCAAAAACTACTGGCTGATATCAAGTCAAGTCAGAATACCGATTTGACGGTCAATCAGAGTTCGTCTTACTTGGCGGCTTACAAGAGTTTGATCGCAGGTGATACCAAGGCTATTGTCTTAAATAGTGTCTTTGAAAATATCATCGAGTCAGAGTATCCAGATTACGCATCGAAGATAAAAAAGATTTATACTAAGGGATTCACTAAAAAAGTAGAAGCTCCTAAAACTTCAAAGAGTCAGTCTTTCAATATCTATGTTAGTGGAATTGATACCTATGGTCCGATTAGTTCAGTGTCGCGTTCAGACGTCAATATCCTGATGACTGTCAATCGAGATACCAAGAAAATCCTCTTGACCACAACGCCACGTGATGCCTATGTACCAATCGCAGACGGTGGAAATAATCAAAAAGATAAATTGACCCATGCAGGCATTTATGGAGTTGATTCGTCCATTCATACCTTAGAAAATCTCTATGGAGTGGATATCAATTACTATGTGCGATTGAACTTCACTTCGTTTTTGAAATTGATTGATTTGTTGGGTGGGGTAGATGTTTATAATGATCAAGAATTTACTGCCCATACAAATGGAAAGTATTACCCTGCAGGTAATGTTCATCTTGATTCAGAACAGGCTCTCGGTTTTGTTCGCGAGCGCTACTCCCTAGCAGATGGTGACCGTGACCGTGGGCGCAATCAACAAAAGGTGATTGTGGCTATCCTTCAAAAATTAACGTCGACCGAAGCACTGAAAAATTATAGTACGATTATTGATAGTTTGCAAGATTCTATCCAAACAAACATGCCGCTTGAGACCATGATGAACTTGGTCAATGCTCAGTTAGAAAGTGGTGGAACTTACAAAGTGAATTCGCAAGACTTGAAAGGTACGGGACGGATGGATCTTCCTTCTTATGCGATGCCAGATAGTAACCTCTATATGATGGAAATTGACGACAGTAGCCTTGCATCTGTCAAAGCTGCTATTCAAGACGTGTTGGAGGGCAGATGAAATGATTGATATTCATTCGCACATTGTCTTTGATGTAGATGATGGTCCCAAGTCAAGAGAGGAAAGCAAGGCCCTCTTGACAGAAGCCTACAGGCAGGGGGTGCGAACCATTGTCTCTACCTCTCATCGTCGCAAGGGCATGTTTGAAACTCCGGAAGAGAAGATAGCAGAAAACTTTCTTCAGGTTCGGGAAATAGCTAAGGAAGTGGCGAGTGACTTGGTCATTGCTTACGGGGCTGAAATTTACTACACACCAGATGTTCTGGATAAGTTGGAAAAAAAGCGGATTCCAACCCTCAATGATAGTCGTTATGCCTTGATAGAGTTTAGTATGAACACCCCTTATCGCGATATTCATAGCGCCTTGAGCAAGATCTTGATGTTGGGAATTACTCCAGTCATTGCCCACATTGAGCGCTATGATGCTCTTGAAAATAATGAAAAACGCGTTCGAGAGCTGATCGATATGGGCTGTTACACGCAAGTAAATAGTTCACATGTCCTCAAACCCAAACTTTTTGGAGAACGTTATAAATTCATGAAAAAAAGAGCTCAGTATTTTTTAGAGCAGGATTTGGTTCATGTGATTGCAAGTGATATGCACAATCTCGAAGGTAGACCCCCTCATATGGCAGAAGCCTATGGCCTTATTGCCCAAAAATACGGAGAAGCGAAGGCTCAGGAACTTTTTATAGACAATCCTCGAAAAATTGTAATGGATCAACTAATTTAGGAGAAATGATGAAAGAACAAAATACGATAGAAATCGATGTATTTCAATTATTTAAAACCTTATGGAAACGCAAGCTAATTATTTTATTAGTGGCACTTGTGACAGGGGCGGGAGCTTTTGCATATAGCACTTTTATTGTTAAGCCAGAATATACGAGTACCACGCGTATTTACGTAGTCAACCGTAATCAAGGAGATAAGCCGGGACTGACAAATCAGGACTTGCAGGCAGGATCTTATCTGGTAAAAGACTACCGTGAGATTATCCTTTCGCAGGATGTATTGGAAAAGGTAGCGACAAATTTGAAATTGGATATGCCAGCAAAAACATTAGCCAGCAAAGTTCAAGTGACTGTGCCAGCCGACACTCGTATCGTCTCAATCTCTGTCAAGGATAAACAGCCAGAGGAAGCCAGTCGCATCGCTAATTCTCTACGAGAAGTTGCTGCAGAAAAGATCATCGCTGTAACGCGAGTATCTGATGTAACGACACTTGAAGAAGCGCGACCAGCTACGACTCCCTCTTCTCCAAATGTTCGACGCAACACCTTGTTTGGTTTTCTTGGAGGAGCCGTCGTAACAGTAATTACTGTTCTTTTGATTGAGTTGCTCGATACCCGTGTGAAACGTCCTGAAGATGTCGAAGATGTACTGCAAATTCCACTTTTAGGGGTCGTTCCAGATTTGGATAAAATGAAATAGGAGGAAGTTATGCCAACGTTAGAAATCTCACAGGCAAAATTGGATCTTGTAAAAAAGGCAGAGGAGTATTATAATGCTTTGTGCACGAACCTACAGTTAAGTGGAGATGATTTGAAAGTATTTTCTATCACTTCTGTGAAACCAGGTGAAGGAAAATCAACGACTTCCACTAGTATAGCTTGGGCTTTTGCGCGTGCAGGTTACAAAACGCTGTTGATTGATGGAGATATTCGCAATTCTGTTATGTCAGGTGTCTTTAAAGCAAGGGATAAAATTACAGGTCTGACAGAATTTTTATCAGGAACCACAGACTTGTCACAAGGGCTTTGTGATACCAATATCGAAAATCTCTTTGTGATTCAGGCTGGCTCTGTGTCACCGAATCCGACAGCTCTTCTTCAAAGTAAGAATTTCAGTACAATGCTTGAAACCTTGCGTAAATATTTTGACTACATCATTGTAGATACTGCTCCTGTCGGTGTCGTGATTGATGCAGCTATCATTACGCGAAAATGTGATGCTTCTATTTTAGTGACAGCAGCAGGTGAAACAAATCGACGGGATATTCAAAAAGCGAAAGAACAGTTGGAACAAACTGGGAAGCCGTTTTTGGGAGTTGTGTTGAATAAATTCGATACTTCAGTAGACAAATACGGTTCTTATGGAAATTATGGAGATTACGGGAAAAAATAAAAAATAGGTTGGGGGATAGAGATGAATGGAAAAGTAGTAAAGCCTTCATTGGCCATAATCCAGAGTTTTCTTGTTATTTTATTGACTTATCTGCTTAGCGCTGTGAGAGAAACGGAGATTGTTTCAACAACAGCTATTGCACTTTATATCCTCCATTATTTTGTCTTTTATATCAGTGATTATGGGCAGGATTTCTTTAAAAGGGGATATTTGCTTGAACTTGTCCAGACATCTAAATATATCCTATTCTTTGCGCTAGCGATTAGTATTTCTAATTTTTTCTTAGAAGATCGATTTAGCATTTCCAGACGAGGCATGATTTACTTCCTTACATTACATGCTCTTTTAGTCTATGTGCTAAACCTATTTATCAAGTGGTATTGGAAGCGAGCTTACCCCAATTTTAAAGGAAGTAAGAAGATCCTCTTGCTCACAGCAACTTCTCGTGCCGAAAAGGTACTGGATAGATTAATAGAATCAAATGAGGTTGTTGGGGAGTTGGTAGCTGTCAGTGTTTTAGACAAACCAGATTTTCAGCATAATTCTTTAAAGGTAGTAGCAGAGGAGGAGATAGTAGACTTTGCGACTCATGAGGTGGTCGATGAAGTCTTTATCAATCTTCCAAGTGAAAAATACAATATTGGAGAGCTTATCTCTCAGTTTGAAACGATGGGAATTGATGTAACAGTCAATCTAAATGCTTTTGATCGCAGTTTGGCACGTAACAAGCAAATTCGTGAGATGGCAGGATTAAACGTTGTGACATTTTCTACAACATTTTATAAGACTAGCCACGTGATTGCTAAGCGGATTATTGATATCGTGGGTGCATTGGTAGGGCTGATACTATGTGGTCTAGTCAGTGTTGTACTGGTCCCTTTGATTCGAAAGGATGGGGGCTCTGCTATTTTTGCTCAGACGCGTATTGGAAAAAATGGCCGCCACTTCACTTTTTACAAGTTCCGCTCCATGTGTGTAGATGCTGAGGACAAAAAAAGAGAACTCATGGAACAAAATACCATGCAGGGTGGAATGTTTAAGGTGGATGATGACCCACGTATCACGAAAATTGGCCGTTTTATACGGAAGACTAGCTTGGACGAGCTGCCACAATTTTACAATGTTCTAAAGGGAGATATGAGTTTGGTTGGCACACGACCACCAACAGTGGACGAGTATGAACACTATACCCCAGAACAAAAACGTCGTCTAAGTTTTAAACCTGGGATAACAGGGTTATGGCAGGTCAGTGGACGAAGTGAGATCAAGAATTTCGATGAAGTTGTCAAATTAGATGTGGCCTATATAGATGATTGGACAATTTGGAAAGACATTGAAATTTTATTGAAGACAGTTAAAGTTGTATTTATGAGAGATGGAGCGAAGTAGATTGATAGATGTAAAAATCATAGTAGCAACACACAAGAAGGCTAAAATGCCTCAAGATGATACTCTTTATCTTCCAATACATGTTGGGAGAGAGGGGAAATCAGATATCGGTTTTATTGGAGATAATACTGGTGATAATATTTCATCCTTAAATCCATATTATTGTGAATTAACAGGACTTTACTGGGCATGGAAGAATTTAGACTGTGATTATCTAGGTTTAGTACACTATCGACGTTATTTTACAAAAAGATCACGAGGTTATTCGGGGCATATCAACATGGATGAAGTTGTTTTATCTCGAGATGATTTAGATAATCTTCTTTCTAAAAATGATGTTCTGGTTCCTAAGAAGAGGCGATATTATATTGAAACACTCTATTCTCACTATGCTCATACTTTGGATGGAAGTCATCTTGATATTGCTCGTGATGTCATTAAAGAGTTAAGCCCAGAATATTTAACGATCTTCGATAAGGTTATGAAGCAACGTAGTGGTTACATGTTCAATATGTTTATCATGAAAAAAGATTTGGCAAATCAGTATTTTTCTTGGTTATTTCCTATTTTAGATAAGATGTACGAGCAAATAGATGTATCCCAGTTAACACCATTTGAAGCTAGACTATTCGGTCGTGTTAGTGAATTATTATTTAATGTGTGGTTGAAACATAAGAACATTAAGCCAAAAGAACTCCCATTTATGTATATGGAGAAAGTGGATTTGTTTGAAAAAGGAAAATCTTTCTTAATGGCCAAATTTTTCGGAAAGAAGTATGGACAGAGTTTTTAGGAGGGAATATGAAAATCACTATCAAAAGGTATTCACTGCCAGAAATTTTAGGACTAGCAGCATTAGCTATATTCCTCCTATTTTCGTTATTAAGTATAACTCTTTATGCCCAATATATATCTTCTAAAGTATATATTATTGCACTTTTTGGCATTATTTTACTAATGTTTCTGAAGGAACTTATATCTGAGAGTTATAATCTTAAATCTGTGATTGGATTATTCGTGATTTTTACTCTCTGCTTCATCATAGGCAACGTCACGAATTACGCACCCTTTTTTATTTTAGGTCTATTTTTGATTTATAGTCTTAGAGATCTCCCTTTTTCAGACGTAGCCAAAGTCTCCTTTATCATTAGTATTAGTGTATTGCTCCTAGTAGTATTGAGTAGTAAGTTTGGTATTATTCCTGATTATATTGAGATTTCGCCTACCAGAGTTAGACACTATCTTGGGTTCCGATATTCATTATTACCATCAACGCTTATGATGAATATCATAGCTATATCATTTTTTTTAAAGCAAGGAAACACTTCATATCCGCGTCTTCTTGTATTGTTTTTAGTTTCAGGATGGTTATACGTAGAAACGGATTCACGTTTGACTTTTATTAATTCGTGTTTGTTTCTACTGGTTAATTTAATAATGAAATTGTCACCTTCCATCATTGAAAAGGTAGGGAGACTATTAAAACTATTTACGTTCACCTACTTTATTAATTCTTGTTTGAGTTATTGGATTGCGAAGACTTACTTAAATACCTCAAATGTTGTTTTGAATCAATTCCTTTACCAAGCGGATCAATTTCTTGGAGGACGTATTTATTATTCTAATCGTTCGTTATCTTTATATGGATATAAGTTGTTAGGTCAAAAGATTGATTGGGTTGGAAATGGTCTGAGCATGCAAGGGGAGCGTAGCATAGGAACATATTTGTATGTGGATAATTTATATATTCAGACTCTTCAACATTTTGGTTTGATAGTTTCGGTAATTATTTTAAGCATATTAACTTTAACTTTAGTAAAGCTTTTGAAAAAGGGGCAGATGGTATTAGGAATTATTTTAGTTATTTTGAGTTTTCATGCTTTAATTGATGATTTGATACTAAATTTATATTATAACATCTTTTGGATTTTGATAGGAATGTTGATATATAAAGAGTATCAATTTAATGATAAAAAACAGTTGACAATAGAATAAGCAGCAAGCATTGGGAATAGATATTCAGATATGTACAAGAAAACTCGATTTAAGTTTTTTGGTGAAATTTTTAAAATTAAGTTGTGAAATGGATATCAAAATCTCACCTTATTTTTTGTAGGTGTGATTAAACAGAGGGATTTAGATAGGAAAATAATGAATAAGATTAGCTTAACTGATAATTTACCGTTAATTTCAGTTGTTTTACCAGTATACAACGTAGAGAATTATTTGGAAAAGTGTCTGAATTCTGTTGTGAGACAGACGTATAAAAACATAGAGATTATTATAGTAAATGATGGTAGCCTAGATTCTTCAATAGATATTTGTAATAAGTATGCAAATAAAGATAGTCGAATTAAAGTATTCACAAAACCTAATGGAGGTTTATCTGATGCTAGAAATTTCGGTGTTGAAAAATCTATGGGGGAGTTTATAACATTTGTTGACTCAGATGACTATGTTACAGATGATTATGTAGAATATTTGTATAGATTAGTCGAAAAATATAATTGTAAAATGTCAATGTGTTCAATATTTGTCCATTATCTTTCTAATGATAAAATGATCAATAATGGGACAGGAAGAGAATTGATGTTGACAGCAGAGCAGTGTATTGAAAAAATGTGCTATCATGATGAGGTGGATACATGTGCTTATGCAAAATTATATCATAGAAGTCTTTTTAGTAAAATATGCTTCCCTAAAGGAAGGATATTCGAAGATATTGGAACAATTTATCAATTTTTTGATGCTGCTGGGCAGATTGCTTGTGGTTTTAACGCAAAATATTACTATGAGATTCGGGAAAATTCGATTGTTACATCATCATTTAGTGAAAAGAAATTTGATTTGTTATTTATGACAGATCAAATGCGAAATTTTGTTGATCAACGCTATCCTTCTTTAAAAGCTGCAACAAAACGTCGGGCTGTTTATGCAAGATTTAGTACCCTTAACCAATTATTAGATGTACAAGGATATAATGAAGAAAAAAAAGAAATAATTCGTTTTATCCAAGATAACAAGGAAGCGTTGCTTGCAGATCCTAAGACTCCTAAGCGGGATAGATTAGCTGTTAGAGCTCTGTCCTTTGGATTTCGCATTTATAAATTGTTATGGAAGCAATATCTAAAAATTCAAAGAGGTTAGTATGAATAAAGAATTTTTGAAGTATATTTATATTCGATTTTTAAGAAATTTAAGGAGAATTTTCTTTATTCTCCCGATAATACGGAATAGAGTTGTTTTTGAATCTTTCTCAGGAGATGCTTATAGTTGCAATCCTAAATATATTTCTGAAGAATTGAGAAAACAGTATGGTGATTCTGTTGAAATTATCTGGGCTTTTAATGATCCAAACAAATTCAAAAAAGAATTACCAAAGGAGATCGTGACTTGTCGTTACCGTAGTTTCAAACATCTGATATATAGAATCACTTCAAAAGTTTATGTTTGTAATTTCTTGCAAGCAATCGAAATTCCAAAGCGTAAAGGACAACTAGAGATTCAAACTTGGCATGGAGGAGGTTGCTATAAAAAAGTTGGGGTGGCTGAAAAAGGACGCCAGACTGCTTATGTTAAACGACAACAGATGCACGTTGAAGAAACAGATCTCTTTATTACAAGTAGTAAATATTTTGAAAATGAGGTAGTGAAAAAACAATTTGGGTATAAGGGAGAAACTTTATCTATTGGTATGCCTCGAAATGATATTTTAATAAATTTACCAATTTCAAGTCAAATTGAGAAATTAAAGGAGAAATTAGGATTACCAAACAATAAATTGATAGTACTTTATGCTCCGACCTGGAGATCAGGTACTAAACAGTATGAAACACTTGATATAAAAAAACTTACTCAAGCCGTTGATAAAAAATTTGGTAAAAAATGTATTGTTCTTTTCAGATCGCATCTATATGGAAATCAATCTTATGATGATGTTGTGGATGTTTCTCAGTATAGTGATATGCAAGAATTATTGTTGCTTTCAGATATACTGATTACTGACTATTCGTCTTCTATGTGGGATTTCTCTCTCTCTTTTAAACCATGTTTTTTATATACCCCTGATTTGAAGGATTATCTAGATGAAAGAGGTTTTGATGAAGACATACATTCATGGGGATTTTCAGTTTCTGAATCAAATAAAGAACTAGTTGAAAATATTTTACAGTTTAATAATGAAGAATATAGACAAAAAATGAAGAAACATCATCAGTTTTTAGAATCTTATGAACAAGGAGATGCAGCGAAGAGAGTTGTGGCGAAGATTGCTGAATATTGTAACTTATAGAGAGGATAGATAATGAAAAAAATTGGTGATTTGGTCAAAAGATATGGTGTGAAAAATGTGGTTTTACGTGCTTTTAATGATGTTCTACCAGTCAATCTCATCTTTCCTAGTCAACAACTCAGACGTTTGAATTGGCAAGAAAAAGTCAAAAAGAAGTTAAAAAAATATGTAGTTATTTCGGATTCAATCAAGAGTGAGGAGGAATGCGATATTATCTGGTGGCTATGGTTTCAAGGACTTGATAATGCACCAGCTATTGTGAAAAAATGTAGAGAGTCGGTAGATAAATATGCTAAACGCAGTGGCAAAAGGGTTATTGAGTTAACATCTCAAAATTTATTTGAATATATTGAGGTACCTAACGAACTCTATGTGAAATATAAGTCAGGTAGTTTGCCATTAGCTTTGTTTTCAGATTTTTGTCGAATTAGCCTTCTTTCTGACTATGGAGGATTATGGATTGATTCAACTGTTCTAATTACGGGGGAAATTGAAGATGAGATGTTGAATCAAGATATTTTTATGTTTCAAGCCTCCCCTTTAGACTATTCGGTTACTAAAATCAGTAATTGGATGTTATATTCAAAATACCCAGGACACCCGTTCATATCATCGATACGTGATACTTTGATTTCATTTTATAATAAGAATAATACGATTCCAGATTATTTTTTATTTCATTTACTTGTTTCCTGTTTAATAGATGATAATAGGATAAATCAAAGTTTTTATAATATGGATTATTATACCAACACCTATCCTCACTTATTAGGGAGAGTTTTGAGCGAACCATATGATTCTTTGAAATTTGAAAACATTTTAAGAAAAACGTCTATTCATAAATTATCATATAAAAATTTAGATTGTGTTGCTGAAGATAGCTTTTATAATGCAATTTTAGATTTAGATTTTAGTTAGTAATAAAGAGGAGAGAAATGAATTTAGCAGTTATTTTTGCTGGTGGATCCGGTACGCGAATGAATGCAAAGGATAGACCTAAGCAGTTTCTTTTGGTACATGGTAAGCCAATTATTGTTCATACTATTGAGCTATTTGAGAACCATCCAGAAATTGATGGAATTATCGTTGTTTGTATTGAGGATTGGATTCCATATATGGAGGAGATGAAATATCGCTATAGATTAGATAAGATTGCTAAGATTGTTCCAGGGGGAGCAACTGGTCAATTATCTATTTATAATGGTTTAGTCGCAGCTGAACAAGTTTATGGAATAGAGGATAATGTTGTGTTAATCCATGATGGAGTCCGTCCTTTAATTACAGCAGACACTATTTCAGACAACATCCAATCCGTAAAAGAAAAGGGAAATGCTATTACTTGTACAGTAGCCAAAGAAACAGTTATCTTAGTAGATGATGAAAATAAGGTAGACGAAGTGCCTAGTCGTGAACATTCGCGATTTGCCAAGGCTCCTCAGAGTTTTTGGCTAAAAGATATTCTAGGTGCACATCGAGACTCTGTAGATAACGGTAGAAATGATTTTATTGATTCATGCACCATGATGAGACACTATGGTCATGATTTACATGTTGTTATTGGTCCCTATGAGAATATTAAGATTACAACGCCTGATGATTTTTATACATTTAGGGCTTTGTACGATATTCGTGAGAATGAGCAACTAAAATAATGAGGAAAAGATGAAGTATTTTGTTGAAGAAACGTTACTTGATGAACAGGATAAAAAAAATGCGGGTGGAAAGGCTAGACAAGACGTCACTGATATTTTAGAATCCATAGGTTATCAGAAGTTAATAGCTGAGTCCGAAATGCATGAACGTCAGGAATTAAATGCTGTTCAAAGATTGGTTCATCACTATAAAGTTAAGAAAATGTGGGAGAAAACTCTTTCAGTTGTTGGTAAGGGTGATGAAGTTATTATTCAATTTCCTTTACTAAATCATAGTTTATTCTTTAATCAGGTTATTAAGCAACTTAGTAAGAATGGAGTTAGAGTTTATTTTTTGATTCATGATTTAGAATCATTGCGATGGTCGCAGTCAAAATCGATATCATTAAAAAGTAGGATTAGATTAAACATTGAAGAGCATAGTGTTTTAAGGTTAGCAGAAGGCATTATTGCTCATAATAAAAAAATGAAATCTTATATTAAGACCTACTCTGTTGAAAGTTCTAAAATTATTCCTCTTGAAATTTTTGATTATATTATTCCATCTTATCGTGAAAGAAAGAATTTGGATAATTTTCAGTTAAATGCTCCAATTGTTATTGCTGGGAATTTAAAGCAACATAAATCTGGATATGTCTATCATTTACCAAGTAATGTGGAATTTAATCTTTATGGAATTGGATATGAACAGACAGATGACAAAAATGTGCACTACTGCGGTTCTTTTATGCCAGAAGAATTACCATTCGTTTTAAAAGGAAGTTTTGGATTGGTATGGGATGGTCCGTCATCAGAGTCTTGTATAGAAACTTATGGAGAGTATCTTCGTGTAAACAACCCTCACAAGACCTCACTATATTTAGCTTCAGGCATACCAGTAGTTGTATGGTCAGAGGCAGCAATAGCTAGTTTCATTAAGGAGAATAATTGTGGTATTCTTGTATCCAATCTGAGTGAACTACCTGAGTTACTTTCTAAGATTACTGTTGATGAATATGAATTGATGAAAAAGAATACTGAGATTATTGGAGAAAGACTTCGACAAGGTTTTTATACTAAACAAGCAGTTAAAGCTTTTTAGACTGGGGGAAGTGTAATGATTGAAAGTTTTAATGATAGAGTGTTGCAGGAAGATTTAGAGATAATTGCAAAAGAAGAGCTCCCATTTCGAAAATTTAGAAATTCAACTGTTTTTATTACGGGAGTAACAGGTTTAGTAGGCCTTCAATTATTTAAGGCTTTGGCTTGTATCAATAGAGTTCATCAGTTGAATATGAAAATTATTGGTCTAGTCAGAAATTTGGATAAAGCAGAAAAAATTTTTGGAGATTTATTGAAAAGGAAGGATATACAAATAGTTTTAGGAGATGTTTCGGAAGATTTCCACTCGTATATCCCTGATGATTTAGTTATTGACTATATCATTCATGGAGCAAGCGTGACTACCTCTAAACTTATGATTGAATTTCCAGTAGATACAATTCGTGTAGCTTTTAATGGAACGTATCAAATGTTAGAATTGGCAAAAGAAAAAAAAGTGAAAAGTTTTGTATATCTTTCTTCAATGGAGATATATGGTAGCTTTCAGTCAGATAGAACAACTGTCGTAAACGAGGATATGTTAGGGTATCTTGATTTGACATCTGTTCGAACAAATTATCCAGAATGCAAAAGAATTTGTGAAAATATGTGCATTGCATTTCTAAGTCAGTATCAAGTCCCGGCTAAGATTGCTCGTCTATCCCAGACCTTTGGTGCAGGCATTCTACCGGGGGAAAATAGAGTATTTGCTCAATTTGCTCGCAGTGTTATGCAAGGGAAAGATATTGTTTTACATACGTTAGGGCAATCAGAAGGAAATTACTGCTACACAGCGGATACTGTTGTTGCATTATTAACAATTCTATTGAGAGGAGAAAATGGGGAGGCTTATAATATTGCTAATGAAGAGAGTCATACAACAATAGCAGATATGGCAAAAATGGTAACTTCGCAATTCTCTCAAACGAGTCAAGTGGTTTTTGATATTCCAGAGAAAAATATATTTGGTTATGCTGTAGATACTAAAATGAAGTTATCAACACACAAAATTCAACAATTGGGTTGGAAGCCGAGGGTATCTCTTGTAGATGCTTATGATCGAATGATGAGAAGTATGAATGAAACTGGGGTATAGATAACTATATGAAGGTATTAAAAAACTACGCCTACAATCTTTCTTATCAATTGTTGGTGATTATTCTCCCGATTATTACGACTCCCTATGTGACGCGCATATTTTCTTCAGATGATTTAGGGACATACGGTTACTTCAATTCCATTGTTACCTACTTCATTTTACTTGCTACTCTGGGTATTGCTAACTATGGAACGAAGGAGATATCTGGGAATAGGAAGAGTATTCAGAAAAATTTCTGGGGAATATATACTTTACAGTTTGGAGCGACTACTTTTTCCATTTTTCTCTATATACTAGCCTGTCTTTTCATCCCTGGGATGAAAAACCTAGTTGCATATATCTTGGGATTGGGTTTAGTCTCTAAAGGACTAGATATTTCATGGCTGTTTCAAGGGTTAGAAGATTTTCGTAAAATTACGGCCAGAAATATCACAGTGAAGCTTTTTGGTGTAAGTGCCATTTTCTTGTTTGTAAAATCAGCGAGTGATCTATACTTGTATGTTTTTCTTCTAACAGCATTTGAATTGTTGGGTCAGTTAAGTATGTGGTTTCCAGCCCGTGAATATATTGGAAAACCACATTTTGACATAGAATATGCTAGGCATCATCTGAAGCCAGTTATCTTGCTATTCTTACCACAAATTGCTATCTCGCTTTATGTGACTTTAGATCGTACAATGTTAGGGGCGCTAGCTTCTACAAAAGATGTGGGCATTTATGATCAGGCTTTGAAGCTGGTTAATATTTTACTGACCTTGGTAACTTCCTTGGGAAGTGTTATGCTGCCACGCGTTGCGCATTTGTTAGCGACAGGTGATCATAAGTCAGTCAATAAGATGCATGAGATGTCCTTTTTAATTTATAATTTGATTATTTTTCCGATTATGGCGGGAATGTTGATTGTTAATGATGATTTTGTCCAATTTTTCTTTGGTCAAGACTTTCAAGATGCACGCTATGCAATTGCCATTATGATTTTCCGTATGTTCTTTATTGGTTGGACCAATATTATGGGAATTCAAATTTTGATTCCACACAATAAAAATAAGGAATTTATGGCTTCAACAACTGTGCCTGCGATTCTCAGTGTTGCTTTGAATTTGTTATTTCTCCCTAAGCTTGGTTATATAGGGGCAGCGATTGTCTCAGTGTTGACAGAAGTTCTTGTATGGGCAATTCAATTGTTCTTTACTCGTAAATACTTAAAAGAAGTTCCCATTATTGGATCTATGACAAAAGTTGTACTCGGATCTGCTATCATGTATGGCATTTTGCTGGCTTCAAAAACATTCATACATTTTTCACCGGTCATAAATGTTTTAGTGTTTGTGGTGCTTGGTGGAATCATTTACCTTTTTTTGATTCTATCTCTGAAAGTGGTAGATGTGACAGAATTAAAACAAATGATTAGGAAAAATTAGAATGCGCAAATATCGAAATATTAATTTAGATCTATTAAAAGTACTTGCATGTGTTGGAGTTGTTCTACTTCATACAACGATGGATGGGTTTAAAGAGACAGGTTCATGGAATCTTTTGACATATTTATATTACTTAGGAACTTATTCTATCCCTCTATTTTTTATGGTCAATGGTTATTTATTGTTGGGAAAGAGAGAGATTACCTATTCTTACATACTGCAGAAAGTAAAATGGATTCTAATAACAGTGTCGTCATGGACCTTTATCGTCTGGCTGTTTAAAAGAGACTTCACAGAGAACCTAATTAAAAAAATTGTAGGTTCTTTGATACAAAAAGGTTATTTCTTTCAGTTTTGGTTTTTCGGATCCTTAATGCTTATTTATATATGTTTGCCGATTTTGAAAAAATTTCTAAATTCAAAAAGAAGTTATTTATACAGTCTATCTTTATTGGTAGTTATTGGTTTGATTTTTGAGTTAGCAAATATTGTATTTCAAATGCCAGCACAAACATATGTTATACAAACCTTTAGATTATGGACTTGGTTTTTTTACTACCTTTTAGGTGGTTTTATAGCGCAATTTAACAAGGATATTATCAAAAATAGGTTTAAGAGATGGATGAAAGCAGTTGTGGTACTGTTGTTATTGATTTCACCAGTAATATTATTTTTCATAGCGAAGACTACTTATCATAATCTTTTTGCTGAATATTTTTATGATATTTTATTTGTAAAAGTTGTAAGTTTGGGAATTTTTCTAACTATCCTCACGCTTACTTTGAATGAAAAACGGAGCGAATGTATTGTTTCCCTTTCTAATCAAACTATGGGAGTTTTTATAATACATACATATACTATGAAGGTATGGGAAAAACTATTTGGTTTTAGTTTCGTAGGATCATATTTACTTTTCGCTATATTTACTTTAAGTGTTAGTTTTATTATTGTTGGAATGTTAATGAAAATTCCATATTTCAATCGAATCGTTAAATTATAAAAAGGAGAACACTATGTACGATTATCTTATCGTCGGAGCTGGTTTGTCTGGAGCTATTTTTGCTCACGAAGCTACAAAACGTGGAAAAAAAGTAAAAGTGATTGATAAACGCGATCACGTTGGAGGGAACATCTACTGTAAAAATGTAGAAGGTATCAATGTCCATAAATATGGTGCCCATATTTTCCATACTTCTAATAAAAAAGTTTGGGACTATGTTAATCAATTTGCTGAGTTTAACAACTATATCAACTCACCTGTCGCAAACTATAAGGGAAGTCTTTATAATCTTCCTTTCAATATGAATACTTTCTATGCTATGTGGGGGACAAAAACTCCACAGGAAGTGAAGGATAAGATTGCTGAGCAGACAGCTGATATGAAGGATGTTGAGCCAGAAAATCTGGAAGAACAAGCTATCAAGCTGATTGGTCCAGATATCTATGAAAAATTGATCAAGGGTTATACTGAAAAACAATGGGGACGTTCTGCGACAGACCTTCCACCATTTATCATCAAACGCCTTCCAGTTCGTTTAACCTTTGATAATAACTATTTTAACGACCGTTACCAAGGAATTCCTATTGGTGGTTACAATGTCATCATCGAAAATATGCTGAAAGATGTAGAAGTTGAACTTGGAGTAGATTTCTTTGCTCATCGTGAAGAGTTGGAAGCATCTGCTAATAAAGTTGTCTTCACAGGAATGATCGACCAGTATTTTGACTACAAGCACGGAGAGTTAGAATACCGTAGCCTCCGTTTTGAGCATGAAACCTTGGACGAGGAAAATTATCAAGGGAATGCTGTAGTGAACTATACAGAGCGTGAGATTCCCTATACTCGTATTATCGAACACAAGCATTTCGAGTATGGCACGCAGCCAAAGACCGTTATCACGCGTGAATATCCAGCCGACTGGAAGCGTGGGGACGAACCCTACTATCCGATCAACGATGAGAAAAATAATACTATGTTTGCTAAGTACCAAGAGGAGGCTTCAAAGAATGATAAGGTTATCTTCTGTGGACGCTTAGCAGATTATAAGTATTACGATATGCATGTGGTGATTGAACGAGCGCTTGAGGTTGTGGAGAAAGAGTTTGGATATGACAAAAAGTAGAATCAATTGGATAGATTTTGGAAAAGGCTTTTCCATATTTTTAGTCTTAGTAGGACATGTGTTGCTTGGACTGTATCAATCAGAAAAATTCCTCACAGCAAACAATATACTATCATTGTTGATAGCACAAGTCTAGATATTTCATATACCCGTATTTTTTGCCTTATCAGGATACTTTTTCAGACCTGTATCAGATTTGAAGGAGTTTTGGCAATATGCTAAAAAGAAGACAATTGTTTTGGGTCTGCCATATATTTTCTATTCGATCATTCACTTTGGTCTTCAAAAAGTTGCAGGGGCATCTGTTCGTGTTCCTACAACCATATCTGATTTGCTAAATATCTATAAAGATCCTCTTGGGGTTTCGTGGTATTTATATATACTCTGGTCGATTTTGATAATCTATGGATTATTGTCTATTTTAGTCAAAAATCGTAGAATGTTATTTTTGATAAGTGTTTTTGCTTATTGTTTAACCCTATTTGTTCAAACAGATATTTATATTATTCAAAGAACGCTAGTTTGGGGGCTTTGTTTCTTTCTTGGCAGTGTATTGAGTGAAATTCACTTTGATAAAATTAATTTGAAAAAAATTCTTTTTTTCTTTGTGCTATTTGATTTTATTTATATGTTCGCTTGGTTCTTGTTTTATGAAGTAGGGTCTAAGAAGGATTATGTAAGCTATAGTAACCCAGGTTTGTGGGGAATTGCTTTTATTGTCTGTGTATTAGTTGCTTTTGTGATTTTTCCTAAAATGGAGAAAAATTTTCCTAAAACTTTCCTATATTTCACTAAATACGGGAAAGATAGTTTAGGTATCTATATTCTTCATGCACCAATTTGTAGCATGATTCGGATTCTAATGTTGAAAGTGGGAATAAACTCAGTTTTTCTTCACGTTGTTGTTGGGATTGTCTTAGGCTGGTATTTATCCATACTAGCAACTTATATATTGAAAAAATTTCCATTTTTGAATATTGTTTTATTACCACAGAAGTATATTAAATTAAAATAATTTATTTTAGATTTATAATATGGCACTTTGTCAACTAACATCTGGAGAGGACAATCACTGTCTTCTCTTTTTTGTCTTTTCAGAATATACCAAACTAACCCAAAAATTCTGAAAATTCTGTTGACATCTTTCTGAAAAGAGTCTATAATGGAGAGAAAGTTTTAAAGGAGAAAATGATGAAAAGTTCAAGACTATTTGCCCTTGCGGGCGTGACATTATTGGTGGCGACTACTTTAGCTGCATGTTCTGGATCAGGTTCGAGCGCTAAAGGTGAGAAGACATTCTCATACATTTATGAGACGGATCCTGACAACCTAAACTATTTGACAACTGGTAAGGCTGCGACAGCAGATATTACCAGTAACGTGGTTGATGGTTTGCTAGAAAATGATCGCTACGGGAACTTTGTGCCGTCTATGGCTGAGGATTGGTCTGTATCCAAGGATGGATTGACTTACACTTATACTATCCGTAAGGATGCAAAATGGTATACTTCTGAAGGTGAAGAATACGCGGCAGTCAAAGCTCAAGACTTTGTAACAGGACTTAAATATGCTGCTGATAAAAAATCTGATGGTCTTTACCTTGTCCAAGAATCGATCAAAGGATTGGACGCCTATGTAAAAGGGGAAATCAAAGATTTCTCACAAGTAGGAATTAAGGCTCTGGATGATCAGACAGTTCAGTACACTTTGAACAAACCAGAAAGCTTCTGGAATTCTAAGACAACAATGGGGGTAATGGCTCCAGTTAACGAAGAGTTTTTGAACTCAAAAGGGGATGATTTCGCTAAAGGAACAGATCCAAGTAGCATCCTATACAATGGGCCATTCTTGCTCAAATCGATTGTAGCCAAATCTTCTGTTGAATTTGCGAAAAATCCTAACTACTGGGATAAGGACAATGTCCATATCGATAAGGTTAAATTATCATTCTGGGATGGTCAAGATACCAACAAACCGGCTGAAGCCTTCAAGGATGGAAGCTTTACTATGGCACGTCTCTTCCCAACAAGCGCGAGCTACCCAGAGATTGAGAAATCATTTAAAGATAACATCGTTTATACCCAACAGGATTCGACTACTTATTTAGTAGGTACGAATATTGATCGCCAGTCTTATAAGTATACTTCTAAGACAACGGATGAAGAAAAAACATCAACCAAGAAAGCTCTTCTAAACAAAGATTTCCGTCAAGCTCTTGCTTTTGGTTTTGATAGAACTGCCTATGCCTCTCAAGTAAACGGTGCAAGTGGTGCGACTAAACTGCTTCGTAACTTGTTTGTCCCACCTACATTTGTTCAAGCAGATGGCAAAAACTTTGGTGAGTTGGTCAAAGAAAAATTGGTGACTTATGGAGACGAGTGGAAGGATGTAAATTTAGCTGATGCCCAAGATGGACTCTATAACGCAGATAAGGCCAAAGCAGAATTTGCCAAAGCTAAGACAGCTCTTCAAGCAGAAGGTGTGAAATTCCCAATCCACTTGGATATGCCAGTAGACCAAACAAACACGACGAAAGTCCAACGTGTTCAATCCTTCAAACAATCGCTTGAAGCTACTCTAGGGTCAGAGAACGTCGTTGTCGATATCCAACAACTTCAAAAAGATGATGTCTTGAATATCACTTACTTTGCTGAAACTGCAGCTGGAGAAGACTGGGATATCTCAGATAACGTGGGATGGACTCCAGACTTTGCAGACCCATCTACTTACCTTGATATCATCAAGCCATCTGTCGGAGAAAATACAAAGACTTACCTAGGATTTGACTCTGGAACAAACAACGCTGCAGCTAAGCAAGTTGGTTTGGAAGACTACGAAAAAATGGTTGTAGAAGCCGGGGAAGAAGTGAGTGACGTTTCAAAACGTTATGAGAAATATGCTGCTGCCCAAGCTTGGTTGACCGACAGTGCCTTGATCATCCCAACAACTTCTAAAACTGGTCGTCCAATGTTGTCTAAGATGGTACCATTTACGCTTCCGTTTGCATACTCTGGTAACAAGGGTACAAGCGAAGCCCTCTTGTATAAATATCTAGATCTACAAGATAAACCAGTGACAGCAGAAGAATATCAAAAAGCTCAAGAAAAATGGTTGAAAGAAAAAGAAGAGTCGAATAAAAAGGTTCAAGAAGATCTTGCAAAACATGTGAAATAACTGTTGCAAAATATACGAAAGGATTTAGTATTTCTCTTGAATGCTGAATCCTTTTTTACATTTGTAAGGAAAGATTCTAAATTTGGAGCCTATTTTTGTCAGAATAGAGAAAATTTTCGTTAATTTTACTTGTTTCCTATTGCTTTCTTAGCTATTATTTGTTATATTAAAAGCACAATTATTTTTTATTTATCAGGGTTAAGCATTGCACTTTCAGAGGAAGGAGTATTTTTTAAAAAAGGAATGTAAACGCTTACTCAAAAATGAAAGGATTTAGGAGTTCATGGATAAACGATTTTTTGAAAAACGCTGTAAATTTAGTATTCGGAAATTTTCATTAGGTGTTGCTTCTGTTATGATTGGGGCTGCATTCTTTGGGACAAGTCCGGTTCTTGCAGATAGCGTGCAGTCTGGCTCCACAGCGAATTTACCAGCGGATTTAGCTACTGCTCTTGCAACAGCAAAAGAGAATGATGGACATGATTTTGAAGCGCCTAAGGCGGGAGAAGACCAAGGGTCTCCAGAAGTTACGGATGGACCTAAGACAGAAGAAGAACTATTAGCACTTGAAAAAGAAAAATCAGCTGGTTCAGATAAGTTACCAGAAGGCTTAGAGGGCAAATTAGATAAGGCTGAAGATAAAGGGAAAGAAGTTGACAAGGATCAATTAGCTAAAGATACTGAGAATCTCGTTCCAGAAGATGTAGCTAAAACAAAGAATGGTGAATTAAACTACGGAGCAACTGTCAAAATCAAGACACCGTCAGGTGAAGGTAGTGGGATTGTCATTGGCGAAAATCTGGTTTTAACTGTTTCACATAACTTTATAAAAGATGTTCCAGATGGCAATAATCGTAAGGTCGTTGACAATGATAATGGTGATGGAGATATCTATAGCATTTCCTATACAGGACTACCAGATGTTAAATTTAGTAAAAAAGACATTATTCACTGGGATCGTGAAGGTTTCCTAAAAGGCTACAAGAATGATTTGGCTCTTGTTCGATTGCGAACAGTTCTGGAAAATGCTCCAGCAGAAGTGACTGAAAAACCTGCAGTGAAAAAGGTTGGAGATAAATTGCATGTCTTTGGCTACCCAACTGGAAAATTATCACCAGTCCTCAATACAACTGTTGAATTAGTTGAATCCTACGGTGAGGGCGTAAAAGGGATCGGTTATCAAGGTAGCCATCCAGGTGCTAGTGGTGGTGGTATCTTTGATACAGAAGGAAAACTCGTCGGTGTTCATCAAAATGGAGTTGTTGGCCAACGTAGTGGTGGTATTCTCTTCTCACCTGCCCAATTGAAATGGATCCAAGATCACATGAAGGGAATTTCAAGTGTCAAACCAGCAGACTTGGAAGAGAAAGAAAAACCAGCTGAAGACAAACCAAAAGAGGACAAACCAGCTGCTAAACCTGAAACACCTGAAAAAGTGACAGCTGAATGGCAAACGGTAGAGAAAAAAGAACAACAGGGAACAGTCACTATCCGAGAAGAAAAAGGTGTCCGCTACAACCAACTATCCTCAACTGCTCAAAATGATAACGCAGGCAAACCAGCCCTGTTTGAAAAGAAGGGCTTGACCGTTGATGCCAATGGAAATGCAACTGTTGATTTAACCTTCAAAGAAGATTCTGAAAAGGGCAAATCACGCTTTGGTGTCTTCCTGAAATTTAAAGATACCAATAATAATGTTTTTGTCGGTTATGACAAGGACGGCTGGTTCTGGGAGTATAAATCTCCAACCGATAGCACCTGGTATAAGGGGGGACGTGTAGCAGCGCCTGAGACAGGATCAATTAACCGCCTATCAATTACCCTCAAGTCAGATGGACAACTCAATGCAACGAATAATGATGAGAAACTCTTTGATACGGTCACTTTGCCAGCAGCTGTTAATGAAACTCTCAAAAATGAGAAGAAAATCGTCCTAAAAGCTGGTTCCTATGGCAATGAGCGTACAGTTGTCAGCGTTAAAACAGACAATCAAGAAGGTGTAAAAGCAGATGATACTCCTGCCCAGAAAGAAACAGGTCCGGCCGTTGACGATAGCAAGGTAACTTATGACACTATTCAGTCTAAGGTCCTCAAAGCAGTGATTGACCAAGCCTTCCCACGTATTAAAGAATACAGCTTGAACGGGCATACCTTGCCAGGACAAGTCCAACAATTCAATAAAGTCTTTATCAACAAACACGAAGTCACACCTGAAGTTACTTACAAAAAAATCAATGAGACAACTGCAGAGTACTTGATGAAGCTTCGCGATGATGCTAATCTTATCAATGCAGAAATGACGGTCCGTCTGCAAGTTGTTGATAATCAGTTGCACTTTGATGTGACCAAGATTGTCAACCATAATCAAGTCACTCCAGGTCAAAAGATTGATGACGAAAGAAAATTGCTTTCTTCTATTAGTTTCCTTGGTAATGCCCTAGTCTCTGTTTCTAGTGATCAAGCTGGGGCTAAGTTTGATGGGGCAACCATGTCAAACAATACCCATGTCAGCGGAGATGATCATATCGATGTAACCAATCCAATGAAAGACTTGGCTAAGGGTTACATGTATGGATTTGTTTCTACAGATAAGCTTGCTGCAGGTGTCTGGAGCAACTCTCAAAACAGCTACGGCGGGGGTTCTTATGACTGGACTCGTTTGACAGCCTACAAGGAAACAGTCGGAAATGCCAACTATGTTGGAATTCATAGTTCTGAATGGCAATGGGAAAAAGCTTATAAGGGCATTGTCTTTCCAGAATACACCAAGGAACTTCCAAGTGCTAAGGTTGTTATCACTGAAGATGCCAATGCGGATAAGAAAGTCGATTGGCAAGATGGTGCCATTGCTTATCGTAGCATCATGAACAACCCTCAAGGTTGGGAAAAAGTTAAGGATATCACAGCTTATCGTATCGCGATGAACTTTGGCTCACAAGCACAAAACCCATTCCTTATGACTTTGGATGGAATCAAGAAAATCAATCTCCACACAGATGGTCTAGGACAAGGTGTTCTCCTTAAAGGTTATGGTAGTGAAGGTCATGACTCTGGTCACTTGAACTATGCTGATATTGGTAAACGTATTGGTGGTGTCGAAGACTTTAAGACCTTAATTGAGAAGGCTAAGAAATATGGTGCTCATCTAGGTATCCACGTCAACGCTTCTGAAACTTATCCTGAGTCTAAATACTTCAATGAAAAAATTCTTCGTAAGAATCCAGATGGTAGCTATAGCTACGGTTGGAACTGGCTAGACCAAGGTATCAATATTGATGCGGCTTATGACTTGGCTCATGGTCGTTTGGCACGTTGGGAAGATTTGAAGAATAAACTTGGTGAAGGTCTCGACTTTATCTATGTGGACGTTTGGGGCAATGGCCAATCTGGTGACAACGGTGCCTGGGCTACTCACGTTCTTGCCAAAGAAATCAACAAACAAGGCTGGCGCTTTGCGATTGAGTGGGGCCATGGTGGTGAGTACGACTCTACCTTCCATCACTGGGCAGCTGACTTGACCTATGGTGGCTACACCAATAAAGGTATCAACAGTGCCATCACGCGCTTTATTCGTAACCATCAAAAAGATGCTTGGGTAGGGGATTACAGAAGTTACGGTGGTGCTGCAGACTACCCACTTCTAGGTGGCTATAGCATGAAGGACTTTGAAGGATGGCAAGGACGAAGCGACTACAATGGCTATGTGACCAACCTCTTTGCTCATGATGTCATGACTAAGTATTTCCAACACTTCACTGTAAGTAAATGGGAAAATGGTACACCAGTTACCATGACTGACAACGGTAGCACCTATAAATGGACTCCAGAAATGCGAGTGGAATTGGTAGATGCTGACAATAATAAAGTGGTTGTAACTCGGAAGTCAAATGATGTCAATAGCCCACAATACCGTGAACGTACAGTAACGCTCAACGGACGTGTCATCCAAGATGGTTCAGCTTACTTGACTCCTTGGAACTGGGATGCGAATGGTAAGAAACTTCCTACTGATAAGGAAAAAATGTACTACTTCAATACGCAGGCTGGTGCAACAACTTGGACCCTTCCGAGCGATTGGGCAAAGAGTAAGGTTTACCTTTACAAGCTAACTGATCAAGGTAAGACAGAGGAGCAAGAACTCACTGTAACAGATGGTAAGATTACCCTAGACCTTCTCGCAAATCAACCATACGTACTTTACCGTTCAAAACAAAGCAATCCTGAGATGTCATGGAGCGAAGGAATGCATATCTATGACCAAGGATTTAACAGTGGAACCTTGAAGCATTGGACTATTTCAGGAGATGCATCTAAGGCAGAAATCGTTAAGTCTCAAGGGGCAAACGATATGCTTCGTATTCAAGGAAACAAAGAAAAAGTTAGTCTCACTCAGAAATTAACTGGCTTGAAACCAAATACTAAGTATGCCGTTTATGTCGGTGTCGATAACCGTAGTAATGCCAAAGCAAGTATCACAGTGAATACTGGCGAAAAAGAAGTGACTACTTATACCAATAAGTCTCTCGCTCTCAACTATGTTAAGGCCTACGCCCACAATACACGTCGTGACAATGCTACAGTTGACAATACAAGTTACTTCCAAAACATGTACGCCTTCTTTACAACTGGATCGGACGTATCAAATGTTACTCTGACCTTGAGTCGCGAAGCTGGTGATGAAGCAACTTACTTTGATGAAATTCGTACCTTTGAAAACAATTCAAGCATGTACGGAGACAAGCATGATACAGGTCAAGGAACCTTCAAACAAGACTTTGAAAATGTTGCTCAGGGTATCTTCCCATTCGTAGTGGGCGGTGTCGAAGGTGTTGAAGACAACCGCACTCACTTGTCTGAAAAGCATGATCCATATACACAACGTGGTTGGAACGGTAAGAAAGTTGATGATGTTATCGATGGAAATTGGTCATTGAAGACCAATGGACTAGTTAGCCGTCGTAACTTGGTTTACCAAACCATCCCACAAAACTTCCGATTTGAAGCTGGTAAGACCTACCGTGTAACCTTTGAATACGAAGCAGGTTCTGACAATACCTATGCCTTTGTAGTTGGTAAGGGAGAATTCCAATCTGGTAACCGTGGTACGAAAGCAAGCAACTTGGAAATGCATGAGTTGCCAAATACCTGGACGGATTCTAAGAAAGCCAAGAAGGCAACCTTCCTCGTGACAGGTGCAGAAACAGGCGATACTTGGGTAGGTATCTATTCAACTGGAAACGCAAGCAATACTCGTGGTGATTCTGGTGGAAATGCCAACTTCCGTGGTTATAACGACTTCATGATGGATAATCTTCAAATCGAAGAAATTACCCTAACAGGTAAGATGTTAACAGAAAATGCTCTGAAGAACTACTTGCCAACGGTTGCCATGACCAACTACACGAAAGAGTCTATGGATGCTCTGAAAGAGGCGGTCTTTAACCTCAGTCAGGCAGATGATGATATCAGTGTCGAAGAAGCGCGTGCAGAGATTGCCAAGATTGAGGCTTTGAAGAATGCTTTGGTTCAGAAGAAGACCGCCTTGGTAGCAGAAGACTTTGAAAGTTTGGATGCGCCTGCTCAAGCTGGTGAAGGCTTGGAAAATGCCTTTGATGGTAATGCATCTAGCCTATGGCATACATCTTGGGATGGAGGAGATGTAGGCAAGCCTGCAACTATGGTCTTGAAAGAGCCTACTGAAATTACAGGACTTCGTTATGTACCACGTGGTTCAGGTTCAAACGGTAACTTGAGAGATGTGAAACTCGTCGTAACAGATGAGTCTGGCAAGGAGCACACTTTTACTGCAACGGACTGGCCTGATAACAATAAGCCAAAAGACATTAACTTTGGTAAGACAATCAAGGCTAAGAAAATCGTCCTTACGGGAACAAAGACTTACGGAGACGGTGGAGATAAATACCAATCTGCAGCGGAACTCATCTTTACCCGTCCACAGGTAGCAGAAACACCGCTTGACTTGTCAGGATATGAAGCAGCTTTAGCTAAGGCTCAAAAATTGACAGATAAAGAAAATCAAGAGGAAGTAGCTAGTGTTCAGGCAAGCATGAAATATGCGACGGATAACCATCTCTTGACGGAAAGAATGGTGGCCTACTTCGCAGACTATCTCAACCAATTAAAAGATTCTGCTACGAAACCAGACGCTCCAACAAGTAGCAAGGGTGAAGAACAACCACCAGTTTTTGCTGTACCTGAGTTCAAAGGTGGCGTCAATGCAGCAGAAGCAGCTGTACATGAAGTCCCTGAGTTCAAGGGCGGAGTTAATGCGGTTGAAGCAGCTGTACATGAAGTCCCTGAGTTCAAGGGTGGAGTCAATGCAGCAGAAGCAGCTGTACATGGAGTCCCTGAGTTCAAGGGCGGAGTTAATGCGGTTGAAGCAGCTGTACATGAAGTCCCTGAGTTCAAGGGCGGAGTTAATGCGGTTGAAGCAGCTGTTCATGACCTACCTGAGTTCATGGGAGGAGTCAATGCAGTTGAAGCCTTGGTACACGAATTGCCAGAATACAAAGGTGGAGCCAATGGAGTTGAGCCAGCCGTGCATGAAAAACCAGAGTACACAGGCCCACTGGGTACAGCAGGTGATGAACCAGCACCAACTGTTGAGAAACCAGAGTATAAGTTGACACCAGCACCACTAGCTGATACAAAGACATCAGAAATCAAAGATACTCTGAAAAATGAAGAAAGCAAAAAGACACTCCCAGAAACAGGAGAAGATCAGTCTGATACAGCCCTCTTCCTAGCAGGAATCAGCCTAGCATTGTCAGCCGCCCTCTTTGCTATTAACAGTAAAAAAGAATAGATATTTATTTATTCCACAACTACATTGTTTGGATAAGTGACTTGGACTTCTATGGGGGTCAGAGTCGGAAAATGAATCAAACACCTGGAGAGGACCTCTTGGTTCTCTTCTTTTTAAAAGGAGAAATGATAACGCTTACTATCGTAAGCGGATGAAAGGAAATAGGAGAAATATGGACAAACACTTTTTTGAGAAACGCTGTCATTATAGTATCCGCAAATTTGCAATTGGTGCAGCCTCAGTTATGATTGGTGCTAGTATTTTTGGGGCAAATCTAGCCCATGCTTCAGAGACAGAAGTAAAATCTAGTACAGAGGATACCATAACGCAGGTTAAACCCATGGATAAGTTACCAGATGATTTAGCAGCTGCGCTTGAAAAGGCGGATGCAGAAGCTGCAACAGAAGAAAATCAAGAGGGTAGCCAGGCAACCGAAGAAGGAACAAAACCTGCAGCAAGTGCAGAGGCAAAACCAGAGACAAGTCCTGCAAGTCCCAAGCCAGCAGAAACGCCGAAACCGGTTGAAACACCAAAGGCGGATAATCAACCTGCGGAAACCACTCCACCCGCAACAAAACCAGCTGAAAAGACAATCGAAGATAGAGAAGATGTAAACCACCTCGAAGGCGCTACTGCTTCAGCAAACAACCATGAGGCTGGAACCAACTTTACTGCAGATAAGGCTATTGATGGAGATGACAATACTCGTTGGGCTACAGACAAAGATGTACCAAAACCAACCTTCGAATTAACTCTTCCAAAAACTACCCTTATCAAGCATGTAGAAATAGACTGGGATCGTCGCCTCCGTAATGGGCAAAATGATCCAAATATCAAATCTTGGAGTCTCTATTACGCAGGTCAAGAAGACGTGGGCGCTAATGGAGAAAAACAATGGAAACTCGCTCATACCAAAACTGGAGAACCTGTTTTAGATGAGAAAGTTGACCTAGCTGAAAGTATTCAAGCTAAGTACCTCAAATTGGAGGTCAATGACTATCAAGCGGGAACAATGAACTGGAGAAACGTTGGTATCCAAGAAATTCGAGCTTATTCGAATATTCCTGATACAAGTAAGGTAACGGATATCCGCCAAATAACCGAACTAACAGTAGCAGAAGATGGACAGTCTCTTGTCTTACCAACTTTACCAGGAAAAGTCAGTCTCATCGGAAGCAATAAACAAGGTGTAATTGACCTTCAAAATCACATCCATAAACCTCTGACAGATCAACGCGTCAAGGTCATGGTCCAACAAATCAGAGACAGTCATACCTTTACCAAAGAGTTTGAAGTAGTCATCAAGGGGCTACATCAGGACGAAGGTGTGGGTGTCAAACCAAAAGTAGCACCAGCTGTTCAACAATGGTATGGGAAAGAAGGCCAATCTTCTATCACTTCAGATACAGTTCTTGCGACAGGAAATTCAGGCTTTGATCAGGCTGCAACCTTCTACCAGTCAGACCTTGCCAGCCGTGGATTGGAACTTGCAACAGGTGACAAACAGGCTCAAAAACGAATCGAATTTAAAAAGGTTGAAAACAAAGGTTATGGCAAGGAAGGCTATGGAATCACTATCCAAGATGATGTGATTACCATCGAAGCTGCCACAAATACAGGAGCCTTCTACGCAACTCGGACTCTTCTTCAAATGGGAGAAACAGACCTACAAAATGGTGAAATTCGTGATTTCCCAAGTTTCAGCCACCGTGGCTTTATGCTAGATACAGGTCGTAAATTTATCCCTTATGACACTCTTGTAGACATCATGCTCAACATGGCTTACTACAAGATGAACGACTTGCAGTTGCATCTCAACGATAACTATATCTTCCTAAAGGAACACTTGGCAGGTAAGAGCTTAACACCAGAAGAGCAACTCAAGTATGTCCTTGAACATGCCAAGACTGGTTTCCGTGTGGAGACAGACATTGTCGGTAAGAATGGTCAAAAATTGACATCAGATGAGCATTATACCAAGGAAGAAATGCAAAATCTGATCAAACTTGCCAAGGCCTTGCATATCAACCTAGTACCAGAAATTGACACACCAGGTCACGCCTTGTCCTTTGTCAAAGTTCGCCCAGACCTCATGTATCAAGGTAGTTTGAGCGATTATGCAGGCAAGCACAATGTTGAGCGCGTAGCCATGCTAGACTTGGATAACAAGTACGAAGAAACTCTTAAATTTGTCAAATCCGTTTATGACAAACTCCTCGATGGTCCAGATGCACCACTTCATGGCGTATCTACTGTTCATATCGGAACGGATGAATACTATGGTAGCAGAGAAAGCTATCGTCGCTATGTCAATGACCTTATCAAATACATTAAAGGAAAAGGCTATACCCCTCGTATCTGGGGCTCACTCAGTGCGAAACGTGGGAACACTCCTGTTGATTGGAACGGAGTAGAGGTTGATATCTGGAGTATCGGATGGCAACGACCAAATGAAGCCATTGCTCAGGGAGCTAAGATTATCAACATCACAGATGTACCGACCTATAGTGTGCCAAGTGGAAGCAATAGTCAAGCAGCTTACGGGGACTATGCTAACTACGAACGTCAGTACAATAGCTGGACACCGAATGATTTTAGAACAGGTGGAGGTCCAATTCTACCAGCTTCTCATCCAAGTATCCTTGGTGGTGGGCACGCAGTTTGGAATGATAACATTGACCTTCATGAGACAGGTTTGACCTCTTATGACATCTTCAAACGCTTCTTCAAGAGCATGCAAACCACTGCGGAGCGCACCTGGGGCTCTGACCGTGCAGCTGCGACCTTTGCAGAACGCACATTGCCAACCAGCCCTTATGCGCCACAGTCAAATCCTGATAAAGAGATTGATCAAAGCGACTTGTTTACCATCAATCCTGAAACAGTCAAGAACTATGCAAGCAAGAAGGTGAAGACAAGCGAGCAAGGATTGGCTTTTGAGAAAGACAGCAGTATCGAAGGTTTGCCTGGTGATGTTGGTCCAAGTCACGTCTTGAAGTTTGATGTGACTGTCACTGGAGACGGGGAACAAACCTTCTCAACAAGTGGGGACAACCGTATCTATCTAGCTGATAAAGATGGCTACCTTGCTTATCAGTTTGAACAGTTCCATATCCAATTCAAGAAAAAACTTGAAAAGAATAAACGCTATCAAATCTCTATTGTGACCAAACCACAATCTACAGAAGTCTATGTGGATGGTGAAAAGATTGAGCGTATCGCAAATCCAGCCCACCCTCGCTTTGCCCACAATAGCTTGGTACTACCGCTTGAAAGTATCGGTGGATTCAAAGGAATCTTGCATAGCGCAGAGTTGTCAGACAAACCATTTGTAAATCCTCGTTTGATTTCAAATGATAAGATTACAGCAACCGCAAGCAGTCAGCAACTTCCAGGAACAGCGACTGAAGGAGTTGTTGAAAAGGCATTTGACAATGATCCAAATACCTTCTGGCATACTAAGTGGACTGGTGACACTGCGCCATACACTCTTACTATGACCTTGAAAGAAGCAGAAAAAGTCAATGGCTTGACTTATCTTCCACGTCCAGGTGGTGGAAATGGTGTCGTGACGCGCTACGAAATCTACGCACAAAAAGATGGCCAAATGGTCAAGGTTTCAGAAGGAAGCTGGGACAACAACGCCCAAGAAAAAACAGTCAACTTTGCGGCAGTACATACCAACAAGATTGAGTTGAAAGTATTGGAAGGCGTTGGTGGTTTTGCAAGTGCAGCCGAAGTTCATCTATTGAAGCCTGTCAAAGAAGAGCAAGAAACGCCTGCACCAAGTCAACCAGAAAAACCAACTACACCTGAAAAACCAAAAGTAGAGCAAACAGGTGATGGAACAGTTGAATTGGTAGATCAATTCACTGCAAGTAAACCAGCTAGCGAAGACAGCATTGCGGCTGCCAGCAAGAGCGCAGACTATCTCAAGAAAGAGTACAAGGTCTTCCCAACTCCACAAAAAGTGACTTATGGAGAAGGTGTCACAGCCCTTCGTAAGCAAGTCAATCTGGTAATGGGCGATCAACTCGATATCTATACTCGCAATCGCTTGAAGAGTGTCTTGCAGGACAATCAAGTATCTTATACAACTGGTAAGGCGGCAATCGCTGGCGCAACCAATATCTATCTTGGAGTGCATGGACAAGGCTCACAAGCAGAGCAAAACTTGTCCAATGTTTCAGCAGGCCTCTTTGACAAGATCGACGCCTATGTCTTGAGCATCAAGGATAATTCGATTTCCATCGTCGGAAAAGACACAGATGCAGTCTTCTATGGTTTGACAACCTTGAAACACATGCTCAAGGAAAGTCAAGTGCCAGTCCTTCGTAATGTGACAGTAGAAGATTACGCAGAGCTCAAGAACCGTGGTTTCATCGAAGGTTACTATGGAAATCCATGGTCGAATGCCGATCGTGCAGAGCTCATGCGTTACGGTGGAGATTTGAAATTGAACCAATACTTCTTTGCACCAAAAGATGATCCATACCACAACAAGAAATGGCGTGAACTCTATCCAGAAGAAAAACTAGCAGAAATTCGTGAACTTGCTCGTGTTGGAAATCAAAGTAAAACCCGCTATGTCTGGACTATCCATCCATTCATGAACAACCGCATCCGCTTTGGCAATGAAGCGCATTACCAAGAAGATTTGGCAACCATCAAGGCTAAATTTACCCAGTTGATGAAAGTGGGTGTCCGCGAATTTGGTATCCTTGCAGATGATGCTCCAAGCCCAGTCGGAGGCTACAATAGTTACAACCGCTTGATGCAAGATATGACCAAGTGGTTGACTGAAATGCAGGGAACCTACAGTGGTCTTCGCAAAGAAATGATCTTTGTTCCTGGTCAGTATTGGGGTAATGGACGTGAGGATGAGTTGAAATCTCTCAATGAAAATCTCCCAAGTTCAACATCCATGACCTTGACGGGTGGTAAGATTTGGGGTGAAGTCTCTGAAAGCTTCCTTTCAACTCTCAAGAACAATCTATCCGCAGGTGGCAAGACCTATCGCCCCGTTTCACTTTGGATTAACTGGCCTGTAACAGATAACTCGAAACAACACTTGATTCTAGGTGGTGGTGAGAAATTCCTTCATCCAAATGTGGATCCAAGCTTGCTATCTGGTATCATGTTGAACCCAATGCAACAGTCTGAACCATCTAAGATTGCCCTCTTTTCAGGAGCTCAATACTCATGGAAACAGTGGAAATCAGAAGAAGAAGCTAAGAAAATCAATGATATTGCCTTCAACTTTGTAGAAAATGGTCATTTTGAAGATAGCAAGGTATCAGCAGCCTTCCGTGAACTTGGTAAGCACATGATCAATCAAAACATGGATAATCGTGTCGTCAAACTAGAAGAATCTGTAGACTTGGCTCCAAAATTAACAGACTTCATGACCAAACTCAAAGCAGGTCAGGATGTGACTGCAGAGCGTGCAGCCTTGCGAGCAGAATTTGCCAAGATTAAAGAAGCAGCTGAGCTCTATAAAGCATCAGGCGATAAAAAAATGGTGGCCCAAATCCATTATTGGTTGGATAATGCAATCGATCAAATGAATGCTCTCGATGCCTTCCTTACAGGAACTGAAGCGATGGCTACCAACGATGCAGCCAAACTTTGGGATAGCTACTATAAAGGTTTGAAATTGTACGAACAGTCTCAAACTCACACCTTCCATTATGTAGACCATATGGAAAAGGCTGAATTGGGTGTTCAACATATTCGTCCATTTATCCTATCCTTGAAAGAAGTTCTAGCGTCTGAAGTTCAAAAAGTCTTGCATCCAGACCAAATCATCAGTACCTTTATCACCAATCGAACAGGTGTAGAAGGTGGTTTGGCAGAAGTAACGGATGGCGATTTGGCAACTCATGCGATTATTAAATCACCAAATAGCATCAAGACAGGTGATTATATCGGTATGAAGTTCAACAAACCAGTAGCGATTCAAACCTTGACCTTTGCTATGGGAACGCAGGCAAATCCACGTGATACCTTTAGTAAGGCAGAAGTGCAGTATCTAGATGAAAATGACAACTGGGTAACCTTAAAAGAGCCAAGCTATGTCGGAAATGAATCCCTTCTTAAGTTTGAAAATCTCAATATCAAGGCCAAGGCAGTTCGCATGATTGCGACAGCAGACCGCGAAAACACTTGGTTTGCAGTTCAGGAAATTGCAGTCAACCGTCCAGTTGAAAAAGCTCGTAGCCAACAAGCAACGACAGTTAGTCTTAGTTCAAACTTAGTTTATAAACTAAATACCTCAGCTCGTCAAATCACTGATGGCAAGGACAATACAGAAGCCATGATGGCAAATGCTGACGGAAGCAATACAACTCCAGTAGATGCCTGGGCACAACTGGACCTCGGTGAAGTCAAGTCAGTCACTAAAGTTCGTCTTCGCCAAGGAACGGGTGATAAACTTGCCGCAGGTGTACTTGAGTACTCTACAGATGGAACTACTTGGCAGGAACTCGATCGCTTGTCAGGTGAGCAAACCAAGGAAGTGACCAGAGCGATCAATGCTCGTTACATCCGAGTACGCAATACCAAGGCCCTCGACCTCTGGTGGCGTATTCAGGACTTCTCTGTTGAGACACGCTCTGGAAACAGTGAGTTAACAGACACCAACGTCGACGCCTTGAAGGAAACACCAGTAGTGGATAGCTTGGGCAGTTACGAGCTTCAAATTCCAGCTGGAACCAAACTCCCTGCTCATAGCTATCTAGGAATGAAGCTTGACCGTATCCATCAGATCAAGAGCATCCAGCTCAAAGGTCAGGCCAACCCTGCTCTTAGCCTAGAGTACTCTGCAAATGCACAAGAATGGACGCCAGCTAGCCAGTTGACAGACAGATCTGTCGCAACCCACTTGGTACGTTATGTTCGTCTGGTCAACAAAACAGATCAGGAACAAGCTGTGACAGCCACTTCTCTCCTTGTGACAACCAAAGAAGTGCAACCAACCAAACTAGAATCTACAACTATGGGCATTCATCCAACATACGGCAGCAATGATGTTCGTAAACTGAACAACCTAGATCAACTATTTGACGGTGTTTACAACAACTTCGTTGAGTTTTCAGACTACGCCCATAAAGATGGTCACGTAACCTTGAAACTTGGTAGCGAACGTACCATCAAGAAGATTAGAGCCTACATCCAAGACGGAACTCAAAACTACCTTCGTGATGGTAAGATCCAAGTCAGCCAAGACGGTAAAACTTGGACAGATGTCGTGACAGTGGGAGATGGTGTGGCCAATAGCCAACACGATGATTCACTGACAGATGGTTGGACACATGATTCTAAGATGCCAGGAAATCGCTACATTGAAGGTGAATTGGCGACACCAGTCAAAGCCAACTATCTCCGTGTCCTCTATACAGCGGATTATGATGCCCGTTTTGTAGGATTTACAGAATTAGTGATCAATGACGGTGAATTTGTCAAACCAATCAATGATCCAACAGTAGAAGGAAACGGTGGAGAAAGCCAAGGCAACCTTTATAATAATCTTGTAGACGGCAAAGTCTTGACCAGCTACAAGTCTGAAAAAGACAAGGGCGAATTGGTGTATCACTTGTCTGAACCAACCAAAGCTAACCATCTTCGTCTCGTTTCCAGTCTTCCTGAAGGAGCGAAAGCACGTATTCTTGCGAGAACACTCAAAGATGGTCAAGACAGCTGGACAGACCTCGGTGCCATTACATCTAGTCTCCAAACTTTTGCTATCCGAAATGGCGGCTCTCTTCTAGACGTCAAATTGGTCTGGGAAGGCGGCAAGGCTGAGTTTTATGAATTGGCGAGCTTCTATCAAGAATTAACAGAAGAATCGGTTCAATCAAGCAAGGGTGAAGAGCAACCACCAGTTCTGGAGGTTCCTGAATTCACAGGTGGTGTCAATGCGGTTGAAGCAGCAGTGCATGAAGTACCAGAGTACACAGGTTCACTTAGTACAGTAGGAGATCAGCCAGCACCGACAGTTGAGAAACCAGAGTTTACAGGTGGTGTGAACGCGGTAGAAGCAGCAGTGCATGAGGTACCAGAATACACAGGCCCGCTTGGAACAGTAGGAGATCAGCCAGCACCGACAGTTGAGAAACCAGAGTTTACAGGTGGTGTGAACGCGGTAGAAGCAGCAGTACATGAAGTACCAGAGTACACAGGTTCACTTAGTACAGTAGGAGATCAGCCAGCACCGACAGTTGAGAAACCAGAGTTTACAGGTGGTGTGAACGCGGTAGAAGCAGCAGTGCATGAGGTACCAGAATACACAGGCCCGCTTGGAACAGTAGGAGATCAGCCAGCACCGACAGTTGAGAAACCAGAGTTTACAGGTGGTGTGAACGCGGTAGAAGCAGCAGTGCATGAAGTACCAGAGTACACAGGTCCACTTGGAACAGCCGGAGACCAACCAGCACCGACAGTTGAAAAACCAGAGTACAAATTGAACTTAAGTCCACTCGCTGATACTAAGACTCCAGAAGTTAAACATGATGATCAGAAGGAGCTTCCGGCAACAGGTGAAAGCAAATCTGACACAGCTCTCTTCCTGGCAGGCGTAAGTCTAGCCCTATCTGCTCTCTTTATCGCGAAAGGGAAAAAGGAATAGCTTCTGATTACCTTTGTTTTTGACAAATTTTAGCATCAAGAGGAAGTGAAAAGACAGCTCCATAACCTCTATAATAGTTAGAGAAACTATCAAAAGAGTTATGGCGCTGTTGAGATAAACTATTGTGCTATAAAGAATAAAAATCCTGAGAATTTTACTTCTCAGGATTTTGCTTATTGTTGTGGTTGACTTGGTTGGTTTTGCTCAGCAGGTGCAGTGCCTGATTGTTGAGGAATCGTCTGCGTTTGACTTGTGTTTGGAGTAGTTGAACTTGACTGAGAAGTTGAACTCTCAGATGTTGAGCTAGAACTTTCAGAAGTCGAACTTTGTTGTGTAGATGATGAAGGGGTCCACGTATTGCGTGCTCCATTCTTAAAGACAAATTCTCCGTTTCTGTAAAGGCCTTCAGGCATGGTCCAATCCCCTGGATGGTCATCTGTTGAGAGGTAGGTCATCATCGAACGGTAGACCTTAGCAGCAACGTAGAAGCCATCACCAACGATAGGAGTAAGTCGGTTAGAGTAACCGGTCCAAACAGCCATCGAGTATTTACGAGTATAGCCGACAAACATTTCGTCTGGAGCTACATAACCAGAGTTCTTGATGTATTTCTCGATTTCATCATCTGTATAGTTTGATGTACCAGTCTTACCAGCTTGTGGTAGCCATGAAAGGTAGGCTCCACGTCCTGTCCCGTAGGTTAGGACAGTTTTCATCATCTCTGTCATCATGTAGGCAGTTGTTTCTTTCATAGCGCGTGTCCCTGAATCAGAAAACTCTTTTGAACTACCATCACTAAAGATGATTTTGTTGATGTACATTGGCTTATGGTAAATACCGCCATTGGCAAAGGCAGCATAGGCTGCGGCCATTTTTTCACTGCTTGCCCCATACTTTTTGTTAGATTCGGTTGTGTTACTTGAAATCGCGTTGGCATAGTGCATATCTGGGTAGTCAATACCGAGTCCATTTAGGAAGGTCTTGGCTCTATCCAAACCGACTTTATTCAAGGTTTCTACAGCTGTAACGTTCCGTGATTGTTGAAGAGCATACTGCAACGTGATGTTTCCAAAGTAACTCTTATCCCAGTTGTAGACAGGTGTGTTGGTGCCAGGATAGTTATATGGTACGTCGTGAACAACCGAAGCGGTTGAATCATAGATATCGTACTCCAAAGCTGGTGCGTAATCTGTGATTGGTTTCATGGTTGAACCCCAGTCGCGGTTTGTTTCGACAGCTTGGTTCATACCGAAGGAAACATTGCTTGATTGGTGACGGGCACCTAATTGAGCGATGACTTTTCCATTTGTGACATCTACGATAGTTGAAGCCACTTGCAATTCATCATCTGGATAGTTAACGTATTCGTCGGTATTGTAGATATCCCAGAGACGTTGTTGAACGGCTGGATCAACATTGGTATAAACTTCCATCCCTGTTGTCAAAAGGTTGTAACCAGTTTCCTGTTCGACTTGGTCGATTACCTCTTTGAGATAATTGTCCATATACGGAGGATAGCTATTAGCAGATTTTAGACTTTGAAGTCCGTCTGTAATAGGAGTGTTAATGGCTTTTTCGTATTGTTCGGCTGTAATGTAACCTTGTCCCTTCATCTCGGAGAGAACCAGATCTCGGCGTTCTTGTGCCGCTTCTGGATGAGAATAGGGATCATATTGATTTGGAGCCTGGGGCATTCCGGCTAGGAGAGCCAATTGAGGTAGACTTAAATCTTTGAGGTCTTTGCCATAGTAGTTTTGGGCTGCCGTTTGCATCCCGTAATTTCCGTTGGACATATAGACCTTGTTGATGTAGTAAGTTAGGATTTCTTGTTTGGTCGCCTTTTGTTCTAGCTGAACGGCTAGCCAAGCTTCCTGAGCCTTACGTGAAAGTGTCTGGTCAGATGTTGACGTTGAGAAGTAGGTTAATTTAATCAACTGCTGTGTCAAGGTAGAACCACCTTGAAGACCACCCCCACCACGGAGGTTTCGTAAGGAAGCGCCTAGGATACGAATCGTATCTACTCCTCGGTGACTAAAGAAACGATGATCTTCAATAGAGACAATTGCATTGACCAGCTCCGTAGGGATTTCATTAGCCTGTGCATTGACACGGCGCTCAGAACCCAGATCAGCGATCAGTTCATTTTTGCTGTCATAGATCTTACTAGACGTTGTAGCGACTAGCTTACTTTCGGATAGGGCCGGAGCCTTGCTGACATAGTAGAGAAAGAGGCCTCCACCTAGCATAATAGCTGCGATAAATACAGTCAAGAGGCAGATACTGACATACTTAACTATTCGCAGGAAAGTTTGTTTGTTCATCTTATTTTACCACCTAGTAAATGTTCTTTGATAACTTCGAGATAGGGAATCTGTGGAAAGGCACCAGGCTCAATCCTATATCCATTTTCTCGAATATATCCAAGTGGCATTGACTTTTGTCCCATATCTTGATGATAGAAACGAATCAAATCAATGGCCGGCAATAAGTAGGTTTCTTGCTGAGAAGAAAAGTGAAGGAGGACAAAGCAGATTCCTTGCTGGGCAAGAACTTGTTCCATATGCTGGATCTGGTGAAGATGGAAATTCTTCATCGGAATCGCATGTTTTTGCCTGGTTTCCTTGGCTTCAAAGTCGATGTAGTATCCATCATAAACCCCTGAATAGTCAGTAGTTGAGGCTTGCCTAAAGTAGGCTTCAACGATCTTGGCTCGACTTCTTTGGGGATAGTCGACACGTACGATTTGGATGGGTGTCGGTTTCTTGTGGATAACAGCCAACCCATGCGACAAATAGTAGTCGTTCGTAGCGTTGATCATCTTTTCAAAAGACATTCCCCGATTTGCGAAATTTTTAGTTTGTGACGGGGGTGCTTGTCTCTTCTGTGATGAAAGTTTATGTGGATAGTTGACCATAATTCTCCTTATTGGTACAATAACATCACTTTATTATATCATAAATTTACAAAGAAAGGGTTAAAAATGACAACAGCCTTGATTTTAGGCTATTCAGCCTTCGACCTTGGTCTCTTTAATGACAAGGATATTCGCGTTGATATTATCAAAACAGCCATTCGGAGAGATCTAGAACGTCTAGCAGAAGAAGGGGTGACCTGGCTTGTCTTTACAGGGACCTTGGGCTTTGAGTACTGGGTGCTGGAAGTGGCACAGGATATGAAAGCAGACTATGGCTTTCAGTTGGCAACGATTTTTGCCTTTGAAACCCATGGCAGTAATTGGAATGAGGCCAATCAAATCAAACTCAGTGAGTTTAAGCAAGTTGACTTTGTCAAATACGCCTATCCACAATATGAGCACAAGGGACAATTACGCGATTATCAGAAATTTCTGCTGGAAAATACGGAAGGGTGCTATCTCTTTTATGACGAAGAAAATGAAACCAAGTTACAGTATTTTTACCAGATGATGAAAAATCAAGAAGGCTATGTTACAAAAAGATTAACATTTGAGGATCTGAACGAAATAGTGGAAAATTTTTCCGAAAAATGAGGCTTTGACCTTGATTTTTGTTTGTCTTTTTTTATATAATAAGAATAGCAATCAAGAATGGAGAGAGAAATGGCAAGTATTATTTTTTCAGCAAAAGATATTTTTGAACAAGAGTTTGGACGTGAAGTTCGCGGATATAGTAAGGCAGAGGTAGACGAGTTCCTAGATGATGTGATCAAGGATTATGAGACTTACGCAGCTTTGGTCAAATCTCTTCGTCAGGAGATTGCTGATTTGAAGGAGGAATTGTCTAACAAGCCACAGGCAAGTTCTACTCAACAAAGTTCTATCGAAGTAACAAGTTCTACTCCAATGACAAATTTTGATATTTTGAAACGATTGAATCGACTTGAAAAAGAAGTATTCGGTAAGCAAATCGTAGACAATTCTGAGTTATAATCAGGTGTCTATTAGATGCAATTTTTGGATAATCGCGTGAAGAGAATCCCTTTTCATGAGGAAAGTCCATGCTAGCACAGGCTGTGATGCCTGTAGTGTTTGTGCTAGGCGAAACCATAAGCCTAGGGACGAGAGATCGTTACGGCAGTCGAAATGGCTAAGTCTTCGGATAGGTCAGAGTAGGCTTGAAAGTGCCACAGTGACGGAGTCTTTCTGGAAACGGAGAGAGTGGAACGCGGTAAACCCCTCAAGCTAGCAACCCAAATTTCGGTCGGGGCATGGAGTGCACGGAAACGAACGTAGTACTCTGACTGCTATCAGTTATAGGCTGCTAGTGGTAGACAGATGATTATCGAAGGAAGTGGTCCTAGTCACTTCTGGAACAAAACATGGCTTATAGAAAATTGCATATAGGTTGGGGCTGAGAACTTTTTCTCAACCTCATTTTTTAAAGTGAACAAGAGAAAGGTCTTGCAAGACTGTAAAATGAAAAAAGAATTTAATTTAATCGCAACTGCTGCAGCGGGGCTCGAGGCTGTCGTTGGACGTGAGATGCGAGAGTTAGGCTATGATTGCCATGTTGAAAACGGCCGTATCCGTTTTCAAGGAGATGTGAAGGCAATTATTGAGACCAATCTTTGGCTTCGAGCAGCTGACCGCATCAAGATTGTAGTTGGAAGCTTTCCTGCAAAGACTTTTGAAGAGCTTTTCCAAGGAGTTTTTGCTCTGGATTGGGAAAACTATCTCCCGCTCGGGGCACGTTTCCCTATTTCCAAGGCCAAATGCGTTAAGTCTAAACTTCACAATGAGCCTAGTGTTCAGGCTATTTCCAAGAAGGCGGTTGTGAAGAAACTGCAAAAGCACTATGCCCGTCCAGAAGGGGTTCCCTTGATGGAAACTGGTCCTGAGTTTAAGATAGAGGTGTCCATCCTGAAAGATGTGGCGACTGTCATGATTGACACGACAGGTTCTAGCCTCTTTAAGCGTGGTTATCGTACGGAAAAGGGTGGAGCGCCTATCAAGGAAAACATGGCAGCAGCCATTTTACAACTCTCTAACTGGTATCCAGACAAGCCCTTGATTGATCCGACCTGTGGTTCAGGAACTTTCTGTATCGAGGCGGCTATGATAGCTAAAAAGATGGCTCCTGGCCTCCGCCGTTCCTTTGCTTTTGAAGAATGGAACTGGGTTAGCGATCGGTTAATTCAAGAAGTGCGTACGGATGCTGCCAAGAAAATCGATCGTGAGATAGAATTGGATATTATGGGCTGTGATATTGATGCTCGGATGGTTGAGATTGCTAAGGCCAATGCTCAAGCGGCAGGCGTGGCAGGTGATATCACTTTTAAGCAAATGCGGGTACAAGACTTGCGCACAGACAAGATAAATGGTGTCATCATTTCCAATCCGCCATATGGTGAACGTTTGTCGGATGATGCTGGAGTAACCAAACTCTATGCTGAAATGGGACAGGTCTTTGCACCACTGAAAACCTGGAGTAAGTTTATCCTGACGAGTGATGAAGCTTTTGAAAATAAGTACGGAAGTCCAGCGGATAAAAAGCGCAAACTTTATAACGGAACCTTAAAAGTGGATTTGTATCAATACTTTGGTCAGCGTGTGAAGCGCCAAGAGGTAAAGTAGAAAGGAAGACAGATGAGTAAAAAAAGACACAATCGCCATAAAAAAGAGCATCAAGAATCCAAATTTGATTTTGACGAGGCGAAAGATCTGACAGTTGGTCAAGTCATCCGTAAAAATGAAGAAGTTGAAGCTGGAGTATTGCCTGAGGACAATATCTTGGATAAATACATCAAACAGCACCGCGAGGAAATCGAGGCCGACAAGTTTGAAACACGTCAATTTAAAAAAGAAGAACTGCAGGAAGCTCAGGCTCAAGAAGAATTGACACAGGAAAGTTCAGAAATCACTGAAGAGTCGGCGCCAATCATAGAGGAGTCCGAGACAGTTTCAGAAGAAACGGTGTCAGACTCAGCTGAAACTACAAGCTCGGATGTGATTTTGCCTCCTTTGGGAGAGGAAAATCAAGACTTGGAACCGCTTGTGTTGGAAAAGCAAACGCCAGTAGAGGTTGCTGATGAGAAAGAAGAGGAAGAGACGGCTCTACTTTCACGCTCAGCTCAGGCAGAACCAGAAACAGTTTCTAATTCTAAAAAGAAGCGCGTGTTTGTTATCGGTTCAGCCTTGGCAGCAGCCCTTATCTTGGCAGGTAGTTACTATATCTATCGTCAAGTAAATCGCTCCAACCAAGCCATCCAGTCTTCCCAGTCTTCTTTTAGTAATCAAGAAACACAAACAGCCCTACAAGAGTTTAATGCCCTCTACGATGCTTTTTATACAGATGCTAATAAAACGGCTTTGAAAAATAGTCAGTTTGACAAGTTGGACCGACTCAAGGCTCAACTAGATAAACTCGAAGGTAGCCGAGAGCACACTCTGGCCAAGTCTAAGTATGATAGTTTAGAAACTCAAATCAAGGCTGTGCAAGAAGTGAATAATCAGTTTGAAACTCCAGCAATTACTGATGGTGTCTTGGATACCAATGCAAAGGTCAAGGCAGATGCTAAATTTACAGAGATTAAAACAGGGAATACAGAGCTAGATAAACTGTTAGATAAGGCCATTAGCCTTGGTAAGAGCCAGCAAACAAGCGCCTCTAGTTCAAGTTCAAGTAGCAGTAGCCAAGAAAGTTCAAGTACAACGACTGATAACAGTACGAGCAGTTCGTCTGCTTCATCAAGTTCAGCACCTGCCAGCAGACCAGAAAGTGGAGGTTTGTCTAGCGAAGGTGTCAATCTTCAAAGAAGTGCTAGTCGTGTACCCTACAACCAATCAGCTGTAGAGGATAGCGACAACCCTGCTTGGAATTTTGCTGATGGTGTTTTGGAACAAATCCTAGCAACATCACGCGCTCGTGGTTATATCACTGGTAATCAATATATCCTAGAACGTGTCAATATCGTAAACGGAAATGGTTATTACAACCTCTACAAACCAGATGGAACCTATCTCTTCACCCTCAACTGTAAGACTGGATACTTTGTCGGTAATGGAGCTGGTCACGCAGATGACTTGGACTACTAGTCCAATTGTTACAAAATTCTTTCCTTTCATAGGTAAAAATGATAAAATAAAACATATTAAACAAGAGGAGTGTCACATGACAAAAGCTAACTTTGGTGTCGTAGGTATGGCCGTAATGGGTCGTAACCTTGCCCTAAATATCGAATCTCGTGGCTATACAGTTGCCATTTACAACCGTAGTAAAGAAAAAACAGAAGACGTAATTGCCTGCCATCCTGAAAAGAACTTTGTACCTAGTTACGATGTAGAGTCTTTCGTTCAATCTATCGAAAAACCTCGTCGTATCATGCTCATGGTTCAAGCTGGACCTGGTACAGATGCAACTATCCAAGCCCTTCTTCCACACCTTGACAAGGGTGATATCTTGATTGATGGAGGAAATACTTTCTACAAAGATACCATCCGTCGTAATGAAGAATTAGCAAACTCAGGCATCAACTTTATCGGTACTGGGGTTTCTGGTGGTGAAAAAGGTGCCCTTGAAGGTCCTTCTATCATGCCTGGTGGACAAAAAGAAGCCTACGAATTGGTTGCTGATGTTCTTGAAGAAATCTCAGCTAAAGCACCAGAAGATGGCAAACCATGTGTGACTTACATCGGTCCTGATGGAGCTGGTCACTATGTGAAAATGGTCCACAACGGTATCGAGTATGGTGACATGCAATTGATCGCAGAAAGCTACGACCTCATGCAACACTTGCTCGGCCTTTCTGCAGAGGACATGGCCGAAATCTTTACTGAGTGGAACAAGGGTGAATTGGACAGCTACTTGATCCAAATCACAGCTGATATCTTGAGCCGTAAAGACGATGAAGGTCAGGATGGACCAATCGTAGACTACATCCTCGATGCTGCAGGTAACAAGGGAACTGGTAAATGGACGAGTCAATCAGCACTTGACCTTGGTGTACCATTGTCACTGATCACTGAGTCAGTATTTGCTCGCTATATCTCAACTTACAAAGAAGAGCGTGTACATGCCAGCAAGGTTCTTCCAAAGCCAGCTACCTTCAAATTTGAAGGAGACAAGGCTGAGTTGATCGAAAAGATCCGTCAAGCGCTTTACTTCTCAAAAATTATCTCATACGCACAAGGTTTTGCTCAATTGCGTGTGGCTTCTAAAGAAAACAACTGGAACTTGCCATTTGCGGACATCGCATCTATCTGGCGCGATGGCTGTATCATCCGTTCACGTTTCTTGCAAAAGATCACAGATGCTTACAACCGTGATGCAGATCTTGCTAACCTTCTCTTGGATGAGTACTTCTTGGATGTTACTGCTAAGTACCAACAAGCAGTGCGTGATATCGTAGCTCTTGCTGTTCAAGCTGGTGTACCAGTACCAACCTTCTCAGCAGCTATTACTTACTTTGATAGCTACCGTTCAGCTGACCTTCCAGCTAACTTGATCCAAGCGCAACGTGACTACTTTGGTGCCCACACTTACCAACGTAAAGACAAAGAAGGAACCTTCCACTACTCTTGGTATGACGAAAAATAAGTAGGTCTGCCATGGGGAAACGGATTTTATTACTTGAGAAAGAACGAAATCTCGCTCATTTTCTCAGTCTGGAACTTCAAAAAGAGCAATACCGTGTTGATCTGGTCGAGGAGGGACAAAAAGCCCTCTCCATGGCTCTCCAGACAGATTATGACTTGATTTTACTGAATGCTCGTCTGGGGGATATGACGGCCCAGGATTTTGCAGAGAGGCTGAGTCGGACAAAACCTGCCTCAGTGATCATGGTCTTGGACCATCGCGAAGAATTGCAAGACCAGATTGAGACAATCCAGCGCTTCGCCGTTTCTTACATCTATAAGCCAGTGATTATTGATCAGCTGGTGGCTCGTATTTCAGCGATTTTCCGAGGTCGGGACTTTATCGACCAACATTGTAGTCAGATGAAGGTCCCAACGTCTTACCGCAATTTGCGTATGGATGTAGAACATCATACCGTTTATCGTGGCGAGGAGATGATTGCTCTGACGCGCCGTGAGTATGACCTTTTGGCCACTCTCATGGGAAGTAAGAAGGTCTTGACTCGTGAGCAGTTGTTGGAAAGTGTCTGGAAGTACGAAAGTGCGACAGAAACTAATATCGTGGATGTTTATATCCGTTATCTACGTAGCAAGCTTGATGTAAAAGGTCAAAAAAGCTACATTAAAACCGTGCGTGGTGTTGGGTACACCATGCAAGAATAGAAAAGCAGTTGCAGTTGTGTAACTGCTTTTTTTGAGAAGTTTCTATATATTGACATACAGTAGAGTCTTTGCTACAATCAGTTGCGGAGGATACTAAAATGAAATTTTTGAAAAAAATGATGCGAGTTGGACTAGCAGCCTTCTTTCTTGGTCTGTTAGCGACAAGTACAGTATTGGCGGATACCACAGGTGGGCAGTTTGTTGATAAGGACAATAGAAAATACTATATAAAAGATGACCATAAAGCAATCTATTGGCATAAGATTGACGGGAAAATGTACTATTTTGGTGATGATGGAGAAATGGTAGTTGGCTGGCAATACTTAGAAATTCCTGGGACGGGTTATCGTGATGATTTATTTGATAATCGTCCAGTTTTCGAAATTGGCCTTCAATATAAATGGTACTACTTTGATCAGGATGGGGTACTACAAGAATTTGTTGGCTGGCAACAATTAGAGGTTAAAGATTCATTAACTGTTGGTAAAAAACATGGTGAAGGTTTTGAAGGCCCAGAAGTTCTTAAATTAGCAAATTATTACTTTAATGAAGATCATTCTTTAAAGACAGGTTGGCTCTACGATCAATCTAACTGGTACTATCTAGCAAAAACAGGTCATTTAGGGAAAGACTACCTTGGTGGTGAAAGACGTGCGGGTTGGATAAACGATGATTCGACTTGGTACTACCTAGATCCAAAAACTGGTATTATGCAAACTGGTTGGAAATATCTAGGTAATAAGTGGTACTACCTCCGCTCATCGGGAGCTATGGCGACTGGTTGGATTAAAGATGGTTCAACTTGGTATTACCTAGACCAATCAAATGGTGATATGAAAACTGGCTGGGCTTATGTCGGTAACAAGTGGTACTACCTTCGTTCATCAGGAGCCATGGCAACTGGTTGGTATCAGGAAGGTTCGACTTGGTATTATCTAAATGCAAGTAATGGAGATATGAAGACAGGCTGGTTCCAGGTCAATGGTAAATGGTACTACGCTTATAGTTCAGGTGCTTTAGCAGTGAATACGACCATAGAAGGCTACTACGTCAATTATAATGGCGAATGGGTCCAATAATGAAAGAGGCGATTGTGAAGGAAACAATCGCTTTTTTTGTGAAAATATAATAAAATAGATAGGAAAGAATAAATACTTGTATGAAAAATAAGACGGTCTTTTCGTCTAGCAAAAGGAAAAAATGACAAAAAAAGTTGGTGTCGGTCAGGCACATAGTAAGATAATTTTAATAGGGGAGCATGCGGTCGTTTACGGCTATCCTGCTATTTCCTTGCCTCTCTTAGAGGTGAAGGTGACTTGTAAGGTGGTCCCTGCTGAAAGTCCATGGCATCTTTATGAGGAGGATACCTTGTCTATGGCGGTGTATGCCTCGCTTGAGCATCTAAATATCAAGGATGCTTGCATTCGTTGTCAGATTGACTCGGCTATCCCTGAAAAGCGGGGAATGGGTTCGTCAGCAGCTATCAGCATAGCGGCTATTCGTGCGGTATTTGACTACTATCAAGCCGACCTGCCTCATGATGTATTGGAAATCTTGGTCAATCGAGCTGAGATGATTGCCCATATGAATCCAAGCGGGTTGGATGCCAAGACCTGTCTCAGTGATCACCCCATTCGCTTTATTAAAAACGTTGGATTTACAGAGCTTGAGATGGACCTGTCCGCTTATTTGGTGATTGCAGATACGGGCGTGTATGGTCACACTCGTGAAGCCATCCAAGTGGTTCAAAGCAAGGGGAAGGATGCCCTACCGTTTTTGCATGCCTTGGGGGAATTTACCCAGCAGGCAGAAGAGGTGATCAGACAAAAAGATACTGAAAAACTGGGACAAATCCTCAGTCAAGCGCATTTACATCTAAAAGAAATTGGTGTCAGTAGCCCTGAAGCAGACTCCCTCGTTGAAACGGCTCTTAGCCATGGTGCTCTAGGTGCCAAGATGAGTGGTGGTGGACTAGGAGGCTGTATTATCGCCTTGGTAGCCAATCTGAACCAAGCGCAAGAACTAGCAAAACGATTAGAAGAGAAAGGAGCTGTTCAGACATGGATCGAAAGCCTGTAACAGTACGTTCCTACGCAAATATTGCCATTATTAAATACTGGGGAAAGAAAAAAGAAAAAGAGATGGTGCCTGCTACTAGCAGTATCTCTCTGACTTTAGAAAACATGTACACAGAGACGACCTTGTCGCCTTTACCGACGGATGCGACTGCTGATGCCTTTCATATCAATGGTCAGCTTCAGAGTGAGGCTGAGCATGCCAAAATGAGCAAAATCATTGACCGTTACCGCCCAGAAGGTGAGGGATTTGTCCGTATCGATACCCACAACAACATGCCTACCGCAGCGGGCTTGTCCTCAAGTTCTAGTGGTTTGTCCGCTCTGGTCAAGGCTTGCAATGCTTATTTCCAGCTTGGTTTGGATCGGAGTCAGTTGGCGCAGGAGGCTAAGTTTGCTTCTGGTTCTTCCTCTCGTAGTTTTTATGGGCCACTCGGTGCCTGGGACAAGGATAGTGGGGAGATTTACCCTGTAGAGACAGACTTGAGACTAGCTATGATCATGTTGGTGCTAGAGGACAAGAAAAAACCAATTTCTAGCCGTGATGGGATGAAACTCTGTGTGGAAACCTCGACGACCTTTGATGACTGGGTACGCCAGTCCGAGAAGGATTATCAGGATATGCTGGTTTATCTCAAAGAGAATAACTTTGCCAAGGTTGGGGAATTAACGGAGAGAAATGCGCTTGCTATGCACGCTACGACCAAGACTGCTAGTCCAGCCTTTTCTTATCTAACGGATGCGACTTATGAAGCGATGGACTTTGTCCGCCAACTTCGTGAGCAAGGAGAGGCCTGCTACTTTACTATGGATGCTGGTCCCAATGTCAAGGTCCTCTGTCAAGAAGAAGACTTGGAGCATTTGTCAGAAATCTTCGGTCAACGTTATCGCTTGATTGTGTCAAAAACAAAGGATTTGAACCAAGATGATAGCTGTTAAAACTTGCGGGAAACTCTATTTGGCAGGGGAGTATGCTATTCTAGAACCAGGACAGTTAGCCTTGATAAAGGCTATCCCCATCTATATGAAGGCTGAGATTGCTTTTGCTGATAGCTACCGTATCTACTCAGATTTGTTTGATTTCGCAGTGGACTTGACGCCAAATCCTGACTACAGCTTGATTCAAGAAACGATTGCTTTGGTGGGAGACTTCCTTGCTGTTCGCGGTCAGACTTTGCGACCTATTTCTTTGGAAATCCGAGGAAAAATGGAACGAGAAGGGAAAAAGTTTGGTCTAGGCTCTAGTGGTAGTGTCGTTGTCTTGGTTATCAAGGCTCTGCTGGCTCTGTATAATCTTTCAATTGATCAGGATCTCTTATTCAAGCTGGCTAGCGCGGTCTTGCTCAAGCGAGGCGACAATGGTTCTATGGGGGACCTTGCCTGTATTGTGGCAGAAGATTTGGTTCTCTACCAGTCATTTGAACGAAAGAAGATAGCTGCTTGGTTGGAAGAAGAAAATTTGGCGACAGTTTTGGAGCGTGATTGGGGCTTTTCTATCTCACACGTACAACCTGCCCTAGAATGTGATTTCCTAGTGGGATGGACCAAGCAAGTAGCCGTATCGAGTCAAATGGTTCAGCAAATCAAGCGAAACATAGACCAGAATTTTTTAAATTCCTCAAAAGCAACGGTGGCTGCTTTGGTAGAAGCCTTGGAGCAGGGGAATGCAGAAAAAATCATCGAGCAGGTGGAAACAGCCAGTCAGCTTTTAGAAGACTTGAGCGCAGATATTTACACGCCTTCGCTCAGAGAGTTAAAAATGGCCAGCCGAGGTTTGCAGGCTGTTGCTAAGAGTAGCGGTGCTGGTGGTGGTGACTGTGGGATTGCCTTGAGTTTTGATGTGCAATCAACCGAAACCTTAAAAAATCGTTGGGCCGATCTGGGGATTGAGCTCTTATACCAAGAAAGGATAGGACATGACGACAAATCGTAAGGACGAGCATATCCGCTATGCCCTTGAGCAGAAAAGTTCCTATAATAGCTTTGATGAGGTGGAGTTGATTCATTCTTCCCTGCCTCTTTACGATCTGGATGAGATTGATCTTTCGACAGAATTTGCTGGTCGAAAATGGGACTTTCCTTTTTATATCAATGCCATGACAGGTGGGAGTGATAAAGGGCGAGAAATTAATCAAAAACTAGCTCAGGTGGCAGAAGCCTGTGGGATTTTATTTGTGACAGGTTCTTATAGTGCAGCCCTCAAGGATCCCACAGACGACACTTTTTCTGTCAAATCTAGCCATCCAAAGCTCCTCCTTGGAACCAATATTGGCTTGGACAAGCCTGTTGAACTAGGCCTTCAGACTGTAAGAGAGATGAATCCTCTTCTCCTCCAAGTGCATGTCAATGTTATGCAGGAATTACTCATGCCTGAGGGAGAAAGAAAGTTTCGAAGCTGGCAATCGCATCTAGCTGACTACAGCAAGCGGATCCCCGTTCCTATTGTCCTAAAGGAAGTGGGCTTTGGGATGGATGTGAAGACCATCGAGAGAGCCTATGAACTGGGCGTTCGAACCTTTGACCTGTCAGGTCGTGGTGGCACCAGCTTTGCCTATATTGAAAACCGTCGCAGTGGCCAGCGTGATTACCTTAATCAATGGGGTCAGTCTACCATGCAAGCTCTTCTCAATGCCCAAGACTGGAAAGACAAGGTCGAGCTCTTGGTCAGTGGAGGGGTTCGGAACCCGCTTGATATGATTAAATGCTTGGTCTTTGGTGCCAAAGCCGTGGGACTGTCTCGAACCGTTCTGGAATTGGTTGAAAGCTACACCGTCGAAGAAGTGATTGGCATTGTCCAAGGCTGGAAAGCGGATTTACGTTTGATCATGTGTGCCCTTAACTGTGCCACTATAGCGGATCTGCAAAACGTAGACTATATTCTTTATGGCAAACTCAAAGAAGCAAAAGATCAGATGAAAAAGGCGTAACTACCGCCTTTTTTCCATCCTCAGACCGAGGTGACTTTTTTTGAATTGTGATAAAATAGAAGGGAGAGGATGCGTCTATGAAAAAATTTCAAATCTTTTTATTTATTGAAGCCTGTCTATTGACGGGAGCTCTGATTTTGATGGTATCAGAGCATTTTTCGCGTTTTCTGCTGATTTTATTCCTCTTTCTTCTCCTGATACGCTATTATGCAGGCAAAGAGGGCAACAACTTTCTCCTCCTTGTGGCTACCATTCTTTTCTTTTTCATCGTCATGCTCAATCCCTTTGTGATTTTAGCTATCTTTGTAGCGGTCATATACAGCCTCTTTCTTCTCTATCCGATGATGAATCAAGAAAGAGAGGAGACCGATTTGGTCTTTGAAGAGGTGGTGACAGTTAAAAATGAAAAGAATCGTTGGTTTGGCAATCTCCATCATTTCTCTAGTCACCAGACCTGCCAGTTTGATGATATCAACCTCTTTCGTCTGATGGGAAAGGACACCATTCATTTGGAAAGAGTCATCCTAACCAATCATGACAATGTCATTATCCTTAGAAAGATGATCGGAACGACTAGGATTATCGTACCTGTAGATGTGGAAGTCAGTCTCAGTGTCAACTGTCTCTATGGAGATCTAACCTTCCTCCATCAACCTAAGAGATCCCTTCGTAATGAACACTATCATCAGGAAACTAGAGACTATCTCAAGAGTAACAAGAGTGTCAAGATTTTCTTGACCAGTATGATTGGAGATGTGGAGGTGGTCAGAGGATGAAAAAGCAATCGTATCTGTTAATCGGTCTGACTTCTTTCCTCTTTATCCTCTTTTTGACCAATAGTCTACTTGATATTTTTGAACTAGACTGGTCCTATTTACTACAAGATATTGAGAAAACAGAGAAGTTAATCTTCTTAATCTTGGTCTTTAGCCTTTCCATGACCTTCTTTTTTGTCCTCTTTTGGCGCGTGATAGAAGAAATCTCTCGCAGAAAAATGCAGGTTAATCTCAAGCGACTGCTAGCAGGAAAAGAGGTGGTTCCTTTTGCAGATCCAGACTTGGATGCCAGTTTTAAGTCCTTGTCTGGCAAGCTCAACCTCTTGACAGAGGCTGTTCAAAAGGCTGAAAATCAAAGCCTGGTCAGGGAAGAAGAAATCATCGAGAAAGAAAGGAAGCGGATTGCCCGAGACCTGCACGATACGGTTAGTCAGGAGTTGTTTGCAGCCCATATGATTTTATCAGGTGTCAGTCAGCAGGCTTTGAAGCTGGATAGAGAAAAGATGCAGACCCAGTTGCAAAGTGTTGCAGCCATCCTCGAAACAGCCCAGAAAGATTTGCGGGTCTTGCTTCTACATTTGCGACCTGTTGAGTTGGAAGAGAAGAGTTTGATTGAGGGGATTCAAATCCTCTTAAAAGAGCTAGAGGACAAGAGCGACCTCAAGGTTAGTCTCAAGCAAAATGTGTCTAAATTGCCCAAGAAGATTGAAGAACATATCTTCCGTATTTTGCAGGAGTTGATTAGCAATACCCTCCGCCATGCCCAGGCATCTTGTCTCGATGTATATCTCTATCAGACAGATGTTGAAGTGCAACTGAAGGTGGTGGACAATGGAATTGGTTTCCAGTTAGGGAGCTTAGATGACTTGAGTTATGGACTGCGAAATATCAAGGAGCGGGTCGAAGATATGGCAGGAACGGTTCAACTCTTGACAGCACCTAAGCAAGGACTGGCGGTTGATATCCGTATTCCCTTGTTAGATAAGGAATTATAAGGAGTAGAGATGAAAATTTTACTGGTAGATGACCATGAAATGGTTCGATTGGGCTTGAAAAGCTATTTTGATCTCCAAGAGGATGTAGAAGTTGTGGGCGAGGCAGCCAATGGATCTCAAGGTATTGACTTGGCCTTGGAATTGCGTCCAGATGTCATTGTCATGGATATCGTCATGCCTGAGATGAATGGAACTGACGCAACCTTAGCCATCCTCAAAGAATGGCCTGAAGCCAAGATTTTGATTGTCACCTCTTACCTAGACAATGAAAAAATCATGCCAGTCTTGAATGCTGGTGCTAAAGGTTATATGCTCAAGACTTCAAGTGCGGATGAATTGCTCCATGCTGTTCGTAAGGTTGCCGCTGGAGAGCTTGCTATTGAACAAGAGGTCAGCAAGAAGGTCGAATACCACCGCAATCATATCGAGCTTCATGAGGATCTGACTGCGCGTGAGCGAGACGTGCTTCAACTCATTGCCAAGGGCTACGAAAATCAGCGCATCGCAGATGAACTCTTCATCTCTCTCAAGACGGTCAAGACCCATGTGTCCAACATCCTAGCTAAGCTTGAGGTCAGTGACCGGACCCAGGCTGCGGTCTATGCCTTTCAGCACCACTTGGTGGGGCATGAGGACTTTTAGATGAGTCTTACAGATTTACTTGAGGAGCTAGAAGCGGCAAAAAATCCTGAAAAAGCAGACCCCATGGAAGCCTATATGCGCCATCAATTTTCCTTTCTAGGTATTGCAGCTCCTGAAAGAAATGCCCTTTATAAAAAATACTTTCCAAGTGCGAAAAAAATAAAGGTCATCGATTGGGATTTTGTAGACACTTGCTGGGAAAAGGATGCTAGAGAATACCAATATGTGGCTGCCAACTATTTGAAAGCCATGCAGTCTTATCTAACAGAGAGCGATTTGCCCAAGCTTGAGCGTCTGGTCGTCACAAAATCTTGGTGGGACACGGTAGATATCCTAGATCGAGTAGTAGGAAGTTTGGTAGTCGACTATCCGGAACTTGAAGAAGTGATTTTTAAATGGAGCCTATCAGACAATATCTGGCTGAGACGCGTCGCTATTGACCACCAGTTGTTAAGAAAAGAGAAAACAAATGTCCAACTGATGGAAAAGATCCTGCTCAACAATCTGGACCAGACAGAATTTTTTATCAACAAAGCCATCGGCTGGGCTCTAAGAGACTACTCTAAAACCAATCCCGAATGGGTAGCACGTTTTATTGAAAAAATAGGAAAAGAATGGCTGAACTTAGTATCAAGGAAGCCAGCAAGTACCTTTAGCATCGTTGAAAAGCGCATTCATTACTTGAAAAAAGTCGCCCGTTTATGTTATAATAGACTGTATTTAAAAAATTTTAAGGAGAAATGACAGAATGTCTGTATCATTTGAAAACAAAGAAACAAACCGTGGTGTCTTGACTTTCACAATCTCTCAAGGCCAGATCAAACCAGAAGTGGACCGTGTATTTAACTCAGTAAAGAAAACTCTTAACGTTCCAGGTTTCCGTAAAGGTCACCTTCCACGTCCTATCTTTGATAAAAAATTTGGTGAAGAAACACTTTACCAAGATGTGTTGAACGCTCTTTTGCCAAACGCTTATGAAGCAGCTGTAAAAGAAGCTGGTCTTGAAGTCGTTGCACAACCAAAAATCGATGTGACTTCAATGGAAAAAGGTCAAGACTGGGTTATCACAGCTGAAGTCGTGACAAAACCTGAAGTAAAATTGGGCGACTACAAAAACCTTGAAGTATCAGTAGATGTAGAAAAAGAAGTGACAGATTCTGACGTTGAAGAACGTATCGAACGCGAACGCAACAACTTGGCTGAATTGGTTATCAAAGAAGGCGCTGCTGAAAATGGCGACACTGTTGTCATCGACTTCGTTGGTTCTATCGACGGTGTTGAATTTGACGGTGGAAAAGGTGAAAACTTCTCACTTGGACTTGGATCAGGTCAATTCATCCCTGGTTTTGAAGACCAATTGGTTGGACACTCAGCTGGCGAAACTGTTGACGTTGTCGTAACATTCCCAGAAGACTACCAAGCAGAAGACCTAGCAGGTAAAGAAGCTAAATTCGTGACAACTATTCACGAAGTAAAAGCAAAAGAAGTTCCAGCTCTTGACGATGAACTTGCAAAAGATATCGACGAAGAAGTGGAAACTCTTGACGAATTGAAAGAAAAATACCGCAAAGACTTGACTGCTGCGAAAGAAGAAGCATACAAAGATGCCCTTGAAGGTGCAGCAATCGATAAAGCTGTAGAAAACGCTGAAATCGTAGAACTTCCAGAAGAAATGATCCACGAAGAAGTTCACCGCTCAGTAAATGAATTCCTTGGAAACTTGCAACGTCAAGGTATCAACCCTGACATGTACTTCCAAATCACTGGAACTACTCAAGAAGACCTTCACAAACAATACGAAGCAGAAGCTGAGTCACGTACGAAGACCAACCTTGTTATCGAAGCAGTTGCGAAGGCTGAAGGATTTGACGCTACTGAAGAAGAAATCCAAAAAGAAATCGAACAATTGGCTGCAACTTACAACATGGAAGTTGCGCAAGTTCAAAACTTGCTTTCAGCTGATATGTTGAAACACGATATCGCAATCAAAAAAGCTGTTGAATTGATCACAAGCACTGCAACAGTAAAATAATCTTAAATGATAAAAAGCCCACCTGACTAGGTGGGCTTTTTGCTGGTCTATTTCCCAAAAATCTCTTTGAGGTCTGCATCTGTAATCCCGATCATGGCTGGAATACTAGACCAGTTTTCCTCGGTGAGGATGTAGGATAGAGGAGAATTCTCATGATTTGTCGTTTCGCTAGGGGCTGGGTTGGTTTGGTCAGTCTTTTCTATCAGGTCCTGAAAACGCTCAATCAGATAGGTCTTGCGGGCAGTCCCGATATGCTTGACTGCATAGTCAAAGGCCTGTAATTCGCCGAGAAGGATGAGCTTGCTCTTGGCCCGTGTGATAGCTGTGTAGATGAGATTCCGTTCCAGCATGCGCTTGCTAGCACTGGTGATGGGCAGGATGACAACGGGAAACTCACTTCCCTGAGACTTATGGATACTCATGGCATAGGCTAGTCGAATCTTGTACCATTCGTTACGTGGGTAGATGACCTCATTGCCATCAAAATCAATGACAATCTCGTCTTGTTTGGACTCGGTGTATTTTCCAGGAATCAGGTCTGTGATGTAGCCTAGGTCTCCGTTAAAGACATTTACTTCAGCGTCGTTGACTAGGTGAATAACCTTGTCCCCTGTTCGATAGTGACACTGAGTTGCTTCAAAGCTAACTTGCCCCTTCTGAAGAGGATTGAGCAGGTCTTGCATGAGCTGGTTGATAGCGTCAATACCAGCAGTTCCTCGATACATAGGCGCTAGCACCTGAATATCACGAGCCGGAATGCCACTTCTGAGGGCAGCACCGAGGATCTTCTCAATGGTTGCAGGGATATGGCCACTAGCGATTTCAAAGTAGGAACGGTCAGCTTTTTTCTGGGTAAAGTCAGCTGGCAAGATGCCTTGTCGAATCTGACTAGCCAAGGTGACGATAGTTGATTCTTCACTCTGACGGTAAATCCGTTCCAAGCGTGTCTGCGGAATCAGTGGTATCTGGAGCAGTTCAGCAAGGACTTGCCCGGGACTGACAGACGGTAGCTGGTCACTGTCTCCCACGATGAGGATTTTACTGTTCGAAGAGATGTTGGAGAAAAGTTGGTTGGCTAGCCAAGTATCCACCATAGAAAACTCATCTACTATGATAAAGTCGGCATCCAGATAATCTTCCAGATGACTGGTATCATCGTCACCCGTCATTCCCAAATGGCGGTGAATGGTCGCGCTAGGCAAATCTGTCAATTCATTCATGCGCCGAGCCGCTCGACCAGTTGGAGCTGCCAGAAGAATAGGCAGGTTGCTTTTTTTCCTGAGGTCAAATCCCTCTAAGAGGGCATAGACAGCGATAATCCCATTGATAACAGTCGTCTTACCCGTACCAGGTCCACCTGTTAGGATAAAGACCTTGTTCTGGATAGCATCGCAGATAGCCTGTTTTTGGATGCTATCATACTCAATACCTAGTTCATCCTCGACAGTAGCGATATGCTTTTGAATGGTTTCTAAATCCTGATTTTTCTGTTTTCCTTTTTCAAGGATACGAACCAAGTGACTGCGAATGCCTTCTTCGGCGAAAAAGAGGCTATTATCAAAGATTTTGGTATCAATCTGCTGAACCTTGTCTTCTTCGATGAGGTAGGAGAGTTCTTGGGCAACTTGGCTGGGGTCCAGTTCTACGGGACGAGAAGACTCTAGGAGAGTGAGGGTTTGTTCCAGCAAATCTCGGGCTTCCATGTAGGTATCGCCCGTATCCATACAGCCTTGAAAGAGGCTGTGGACAAGGCCAGCACGAAAGCGCTCAGGAGCCTGACTTTCGATGCCTAGTTCCTCCGCTAGTTGGTCAGCAATGGTAAAGCCCAATCCCTTGATATCCTCGACCAGCTGGTAGGGATAATTTTCAACCACATCAAGCGTTTCTTCCTTGTAAAAGTCTTGAATCTGAAAGGCTAGTTTATTGGGAATGCCGTAGTTGGCAAGTTTTGCCAAGACCATCTCTGTCCCATAGTTAAGACGGAGGATGGAAACAAAAGCCTCACGGTTTTTGGCAGAGAGTCCTGCAATGTTTTCCAGCTTTTCAGGATGCTCCAGAATTTCGTCTATGGTATTTTCACCATAGCTATCTACGATTTTTTGAGCAGTTTTGAGACCAATTCCCTTGAAATGGCTGCTAGAAAAGTATTTGACTAGCCCTTTTCGAGTCGGTTTTGCTCGCTCATAGCGGCTGATTTGCAGTTGTTCTCCGTACTTGGAGTGTTGAACGATTTGTCCCCAAAAAGTGTAGTCTTCGCCCTCAATCACGTCAGCCATGGTTCCCGTAACGATGATTTCAAAATCGTCAAAGTCCTCAGCGTTGGTATCTTCGATATCTAGGAGGAGGATGCGATAAAAATTACTGGGATTTTCAAAAATAATGCGTTCAATGGTGCCTGAAAAATAAACTTCCATAGATTTCCTTTTTGATAGAAAAAGAGCTGGGATAGAGCTTTCAGTTAGGTTTCTCTTGGATTTGGGACTTGGTACAAGATATTGCCAAGTTGCAATCTAATCCTAAAAACTAACTCAAAAAGACTATCGCAGCATCTAGTTGCTGGTTTTAAAAAATTCCGATACGGTTGAGTGGCCAGAAACGGAATTTGGCTTCTCCTTTGATTTGACTGGCTTTAAAGGTTCCAACATGGCGACTGTCGCTAGAAACCAAACGGTCATCTCCAAGGAGGAGGTACTCACCCTCGGGTACGGTAAAGTTGAAACTGGTGTTGAAATTTACATCAACAGTAAAGGCCTGAGCTTTCTGAGCAAGGCTTCTAAAATAGACACCCTTATCCCCTTCAAAGCCTTTCCCCGAATAGGCGTTTTGCAGTTTGTCATTTTTAAACTGTTGGAGGTAGTCTGCTAGGTAAGGTTCATCGGTTTCTTGATTGTTGATAAAGAGCTTGTCGTTTTCGTAGCGAATGGTATCTCCGGGCATGCCGATGACGCGTTTAACGATGTCTTTATTTCCATCATCTTCATGGGCAACTACAATGTCAAAGCGGTTAATAGGGAGGTGTTTGACGACAAAAAGGATCTCTCCATCAGCTAGGGTCGGATCCATAGAGTGTCCTTCCACGCGGACATTGGTCCAGAGAAAGAGACGACTGAGACCGACTAGTATAATGATGAGGAACGTAAGTCCCCACTCTTTTAGAAATGTTTTAAAATAATTCATAATTTACCTCTCTAGCAGTGCTTTGGCTTTCTCAGTATTTTTAAAATGTAGTTTGGCACAGAAGTTGAGCCCTTTCATGCCATAGGCTTGAAGGATTTTGCTAGCAACCTTATCAGATGCAGTTCCAGCGCCACTTGGCAGTTGATAGCCAAGTTCTCGTCCAAGATTTTCCAAGTTTTCGAGGAAGAGATCCCGCGCGATGATAGAGCTAACCGCAACAGTTAGGTATTTTCCCTCGGCTTTTTCTTCTAAGCTAATTTTGTTTGGGAAACGTTTGGCTTCTTGCGCCAAGTACTTGTCATAGTTTTTAGCGCTTGTAAAAGCATCAATCACGATTTTTTCTGGCTGGACTCCTTTTTGAAGCAGGAGAAAGATGGCCTGATTGTGAAGGGCAACTTTTACAGAAACAGCATTGTAACGTTCTCCGATAACTTCGTTGTACTTGCTCGGTGAAAGAAGAAGTGCTTGATGTAAAATCTTTTCCTTGAGGATAGGAGCAATCTGACGAATCTTTTGGTCTGTCAGAGTCTTAGAATCCCCCACACCCAGTTTTCGTAAGAAGTCATGCTGGTCAGGTGTCACGAAGGAAGCCACGACAGCAAGCCCACCAAAGTAGGAACCATTTCCCACCTCATCAGTCCCAATCATAGGAAAATCTTGTCCACTGTTTTCCTCTACAACTTGATAGCCAAAGGAACTGGCGTATTGCTCAGCCATTTCGCCCTGCAGGAGGACTTTTCCAGAAGTATAGATGGAAACCGTTGCCTGAGGCAGTCGCAAAAAATAGCGAATATAGGGATTTTTACTAGGATTGAGAGCCTTCTGATACTGACTCAAAAAGCTCTGAATTTCCTGTTCACTTGGTGTGAGTGTGATACTTGCCATAGTTTCTATTGTACCACAAAAGCAGGAGAATTGGTAAAAACTGACAAAGTTAGCGAAATTTGGTATAATATCGTGAGGTGAATTTTATGGCAAATCTAAATCGATATAAGTTTACATTCGGAAAAAAGACATTAACCTTGACAACCGAGCATGACAACCTCTTTATGGAGGAAATCGCTAAGGTTGCGACTGAAAAATACCAAGCGATTAAGGAAAGAATGCCTGGGGCGGATGATGAAACCATTGCCCTCCTTTTAGCGATTAACAGCCTATCGACGCAGCTTAGTCGTGAGATTGAGTTTGACGATAAGGAGCAGGAGCTTAAAGAACTTCGAAATAAGTTAGTGGCTGTCAAGCAAGAGCAGAGCAAGATTGAGGATTCCCTATGATTTCGATCCTTCTCTTACTGGTTCTAGCTTGGGGTTTTTACATCGGCTACCGTAGAGGTTTGGTGCTACAAGTTTATTATTTCCTCGTGGCAGTGATTTCAGCCTTTGTTGCTGGGCAGTTTTATAAATCGCTGGGAGATCAATTTCACTTGCTTGTCCCTTATGCCAATCCTCAGGAAGGACAGGGTACCTTTTTCTTCCCCTCAGCCCAACTTTTTCAGCTAGATAAGGTCTTTTATGCGGGTCTGGCCTATCTCCTAGTTTTCGGAATTTGTTACAGTATCGGACGTTTTATCGGTTTGTTCCTACACTTGATTCCAGTTAAAACACTAGGTGGTAAGTGGTTCCGAGTTAGTGCGGGGGCTTTGTCGTTATTGGTAACCTTATTTGTCTTGCAAATGGCTTTGACTATTCTTGCAACTGTACCTATGGCAGCCGTTCAAAATTCACTTGAAAAAAGTATCGTAGCTAAACACATCATCCAAAGTATCCCTTTTACGACAAACTTTATCAAACAACTCTGGGTGACAAATTTAATCGGATAAAAAGGGCGGGATTTTTCCTAGCCCTTTGTTTACAGATTGGACGGCTAGGTCAAAAACCTCTAGTTGCTACGATCTTGTAAACAAATACACAAGGAAAGAATATGAATACAAAAATACTAGAAACCTTAGAATTCAATAAAATCAAAGCCTTGTTTGAACCTCATCTCCTGACAGAACAAGGCCTAGAGGAGCTAAAAGGCTTGGCTCCAACTGCTAAGGTGGATAAGATCAAACAAGCCTTTACAGAGATGGAGGAAATGCAAGCCCTATTTGTGGAGCAGCCTCACTTTACCATCCTAGCGACACGTGAGATTTCAGCTGTCTGCAAGCGTCTGGAGATGGGAGCAGATCTCAATATTGAGGAGTTTCTACTCCTTAAACGGGTTTTACTGGCTAGCAGAGAGTTGCAAAGTTTTTATGCTAATCTTGAAAATGTACGCTTGGAGCAGTTGGCGAGATGGTTTGAAAAACTACATGAGTTCCCACACTTGCAAGGGAGTCTCCAAGCCCTAAATGATGCAGGATTTATCGAGAATTTTGCCAGCGAAGAACTAGCACGTATCCGTCGGAAAATCCATGATAGCGAGAGTCAGGTCCGAGATGTCTTGCAAGACTTGCTCAAACAAAAAGCGCAGATGTTGACGGAAGGGATTGTAGCTAGCAGAAATGGCCGTCAGGTTTTACCAGTCAAGAACACCTATCGCAACAAAATTGCAGGTGTTGTCCATGACATCTCTGCTAGTGGAAACACGGTCTATATCGAGCCACGTGAGGTGGTCAAGCTGAGCGAAGAAATCGCCAGCCTGCGAGCTGATGAACGCTATGAGATGATTCGCATCCTGCAGGAACTCTCAGAACGGGTCCGCCCTCATGCTGCTGAGATTGCTAATGACGCTTGGATTATCGGGCATTTGGATCTGATTCGTGCCAAGGTGCGTTTCATCCAAGAAAGACAAGCAGTTGTTCCTCAACTTTCAGAGAATCAAGAGATTCAGCTCCTTCATGTTCGCCATCCTTTGGTCAAAAATGCTGTTGCAAACGATGTACACTTTGGTAAGGAATTAACAGCTATTGTCATTACAGGTCCCAATACGGGTGGGAAGACCATCATGCTCAAAACCCTGGGCTTGACTCAACTCATGGCCCAATCTGGCTTGCCCATCTTAGCTGATAAGGGAAGCCGTGTCGGTATTTTCGAAGAAATCTTCGCCGATATCGGGGATGAGCAGTCTATCGAGCAAAGCTTGTCGACCTTCTCCAGTCACATGACCAATATCGTAGATATTCTTGGCAAGGTCAATCAGCACTCGCTCTTATTGCTAGATGAGCTCGGGGCTGGTACCGATCCGCAGGAGGGAGCAGCGCTTGCTATGGCTGTTCTGGAGGATCTTCGTCTACGTCAGGTCAAGACCATGGCGACGACCCACTATCCAGAACTCAAGGCTTATGGTATCGAGACAGCCTTTGTGCAAAATGCCAGCATGGAGTTTGATACAGCCAGCTTGCGTCCGACCTATCGCTTTATGCAGGGAGTTCCTGGTCGAAGCAATGCCTTTGAAATTGCCAAACGTCTGGGCTTGTCAGATGTCATCGTAGGAGATGCCAGTCAGCAGGTCAACCAAGATAATGATGTCAACCGTATCATTGAACAATTGGAAGAGCAGACGCTTGAAAGTCGCAAACGCTTGGACAATATCCGTGAGGTGGAGCAAGAAAACCTTAAGATGAACCGAGCGCTCAAAAAACTCTACAACGAGCTCAATCGTGAAAAGGAAACCGAGCTTAACAAGGCGCGTGAACAGGCTGCCGAGATTGTGGAACTAGCGCTAAGTGAGAGTGACCAGATTCTCAAGAACCTCCACAGTAAGTCTCAACTTAAACCCCACGAAATCATTGAAGCCAAGGCTGAGCTGAAAAAACTGGCTCCTGAAAAAGTGGACTTGTCTAAAAACAAGGTCCTTCAAAAGGCCAAGAAAAAACGGACTCCAAAGGTGGGGGATGATATTGTGGTCCTCAGTTATGGACAACGTGGAACCTTGACCAACCAGCTTAAGGACGGCCGTTGGGAAGCCCAAGTTGGTTTGATCAAGATGACCTTGGAAGAGAAAGAATTTGATCTTGTTCAGGCTCAGCAAGAAGCCCCAGTCAAGAAAAAACAAGTCAATGTCGTCAAACGTGCTTCTGGCCGTGGTCCGCAAGCGAGACTGGATCTCCGAGGCAAACGGTACGAAGAGGCTATGAATGAGCTGGACGCCTTTATCGACCAAGCCCTGCTCAATAACATGGCGCAGGTAGACATCATCCATGGTATCGGTACGGGAGTCATCCGTGAGGGCGTCACCAAATACCTACAAAGAAATAAGCATGTTAAGAGTTTCGGCTATGCTCCACAGAATGCTGGCGGTAGTGGCGCAACTATTGTGACCTTTAAAGGATAGAGAGAAGAAGGAGTCAATCTTTCTGAAAAAAGAAGTGAAAAATCAAAAATTTTCATAGAAAATATTGACAAAGGCTAACTTTTCTTGTAGAATAATAAAAAATAAAATACCAACACCGAATGAAGTTTAATAGAAATGGAGAAAGGTTTGTTTTCCATGACTGTAAATGGACGGAACTCTGGAGAGACCGTAAAGGCACCGAAGGGGCAAGGCAGGCAACTGCTCAAACTCTCAGGTAAAAGGACAGAGCTAAGATAGACCGCTTTTTAGCATTTATCTAGGCATTCCAGAGTACATGTATCTTGCATGTGCTCTTTCTTTTGGGGTTGAAAAGATAGGAGAAGGAAATGTTAGAATTGCTCAAAGCGCTTGATGCTTTCGTTTGGGGGCCTCCCCTTTTAATCTTATTGGTCGGAACGGGAATCTATCTGACCATTCGTCTAGGCCTTTTACAAGTGGCTCGTCTCCCCAAGGCCTTTCAGTTAATTTTCACCAAGGACAAGGGACATGGCGATGTGTCGAGCTTTGCTGCTCTCTGTACAGCTCTAGCCGCCACCGTTGGTACGGGAAATATCATCGGGGTCGCGACAGCCATTAAGGTTGGGGGACCAGGGGCGCTCTTTTGGATGTGGATGGCAGCATTCTTTGGGATGGCAACCAAGTATGCTGAAGGCTTGCTGGCCATCAAATACCGTAGCAAGGATGCAAATGGAGCTGTAGCTGGAGGACCCATGCACTACATCCTTTTGGGGATGGGAGAAAAGTGGCGTCCACTTGCTATCTTCTTTGCCCTAGCGGGTGTATTGGTAGCCCTTCTAGGGATTGGTACCTTTACCCAAGTCAATTCGATTACAGAATCCATTCAAAATACAGCCCAAGTTGAACCAGCTATCACGGCTCTTATTTTATCCATTTTTGTAGGAATTGCCGTCTTTGGTGGCCTCAAATCCATTTCTAAGGTTTCGACAGCAGTCGTTCCTTTTATGGCTATTGTCTATATTTTAGGAACTCTTACAGTTATTCTCTTTAATATCGAGAAAATCCCAGCCACACTTGCCCTCATCTTTACTTCAGCCTTTAGTCCAGCTGCTGCGGTAGGTGGTTTTGCAGGTGCCAGCATTCGGATGGCTATCCAAAATGGTGTGGCGCGAGGAGTCTTCTCTAACGAATCTGGTCTTGGTTCAGCTCCCATTGCAGCGGCTGCAGCTAAGACTAATGAGCCTGTCGAGCAAGGCTTGATTTCCATGACAGGAACCTTTATTGATACTTTGATTATCTGTACTCTGACAGGTCTAACAATCTTAGTAACTGGTGTTTGGAGCGGAGATTTAAATGGTGTTGCCTTGACCCAGTCAGCCTTTTCAACAGTTTTTTCACACTTTGGGCCTGCCCTTTTGACCATCTTCCTTGTTCTCTTTGCCTTTACGACAATTTTAGGTTGGAACTATTATGGAGAGCGCTGTTTCGAGTTTCTCTTCGGTGTTCGTTTTATCTGGCTTTACCGTGTAGTCTTTGTAGTCATGGTCCTGTTGGGAGGATTTATCGAATTGGACATGGTCTGGATTATTGCAGATATCGTCAATGCCTTGATGGCCTTACCTAACTTGATTGCCCTTTTGGTCTTGTCGCCCGTAGTTGTTGCTGAGACTAAGAAGTATTTTAAGAACTAATCCAATCACACTTTTAGTGTGATTTTTTCATTTCATAGACATTTCTTATCAAGGCGATTGAAAATATATATTATCCAAGGGGAAAATTCTATGATAGACTAAATGACAATAAAATGAAAAGAGGTTTCTTATGACAACATTTACCATCCACACAGTAGAATCAGCACCAGCAGAAGTAAAAGAAGTTCTTGAAACAGTACAAAAAGATAACAATGGCTATATTCCCAACCTAATCGGTCTCTTGGCCAATGCCCCAACCGCGCTTGAAGCCTACCGAACTGTCGGAGCAATCAACCGTCGCAATAGCCTGACACCCGTTGAGCGTGAGGTGGTGCAAATCACAGCTGCCGTAACTAATGGTTGTGCTTTCTGCGTCGCAGGTCATACAGCCTTTTCAATCAAACAAATCCAGATGAATGATGATCTTCTTCAAGCCCTCCGTAACCGCACTCCAATTGAGACAGATCCAAAACTAGATACTCTAGCTAAGTTTACCTTGGCGGTCATCAATACCAAAGGGCGTGTAGGAGATGAAGCGCTTAGTGAATTTTTAGAAGCTGGCTATACCCAGCAAAATGCCTTGGATGTTGTTCTCGGTGTCAGCCTAGCCAGCCTTTGCAACTACGCAAACAACCTAGCTGATACGCCAATCAACCCAGAGTTGCAACCCTATGCTTAGTTCGAATCATAAATAAAATGAAGGCTGATTTATCCAGTCTTCATTTTTCTATGCTATTTTAAAGGCTTTTATGCTATACTGATAATAATATGATTAACGGAGGTTGCCATGAAAAAACTCCCCTTGGTATTTTCTGGTTGTTTGTTAGGTTTGGCAGGTGCAGGAAACCTGATTGCGGATACTTGGCCTGTTCTTTCGCACCTATTTAGTTTGACTGGATTGGTCTTATGGATTTTCTTTCTCCTTCTTCATCTAAGAAATTGGTCTGAAACCAAGCGAGAATTGACCAAAGCCCCTCTCTTATCTGGAATGGCTACCTTTCCTATGGCTGGGATGATTTTCTCGACCTATGTCTTGCGACTAGTTCCGTCTATGCCTATCCTAGCCCAGCTTTTGTGGTGGTTCTCCTTTATCTTGGATCTTGCTTTGATTGCTACTTTTACCATCAAATTTGCCTGTCCGGGTCGGAGGGTCAATGCGACTCCTAGCTGGACGGTGCTCTATGTGGGAATAGCAGTAGCAGCCTTGACCTATCCAGTCGTTGGTCTGATTCAGATTGCCTATCTAACGGTGACTTTCGGCTTTCTAGCTACTTGTTTTCTCTATCCGTTGATTTACAGTGATTTAAAGAAAAAACCATTGACTCCAGCCCTACTAGGGCAAGAAGGAATCTACTGTGCTCCTTTTTCTTTGCTCTTAGCTGCTCTGGTGCGTATCGGTGGAGTTACTCTTCCGACCTGGTCCTTGTTACTGCTGATGCTTGTCTCTCAGTCGTTTTTCATCTTCGTTTTAACTCGCCTGCCCAATATTTTAAAACAAGGCTTTCAACCAGCCTTCTCAGCCCTCACCTTCCCAACCATTATCACAGCTACTTCGCTCAAGATGGCTCAGGGAATTTTGAAACTTCCATTTCTGGATTATCTGGTATTGGCTGAAACGGTTATATGCCTCACTATTTTATTCTTTGTCTTGGTTGGTTATCTGATTTGGTTACGAAAAAAGGTCTAGCTAGAAATAGCTAGGCCTTATTTTTATGGTTTGATAACTTCAGCTCCACCCATATATGGACGAAGAACTTCAGGGATGGTTACAGAGCCATCTTCATTTTGGTAGTTTTCAAGAATGGCAGCCACCGTACGTCCAACTGCAAGTCCAGAACCGTTCAAAGTGTGAAGGAGTTTCACCTTGCCATCGGCTTCATCACGGTAACGGATTTGGGCACGACGAGCTTGGAAATCTTCTGTATTTGAACAACTTGAGATTTCACGATAGGTATTTTGGGCTGGAATCCAAACTTCCAAGTCGTAAGTCTTAGCAGCTGAGAAGCCCATGTCCCCAGTAGAGAGGGCAACGACACGGTATGGAAGGTTGAGTTTTTGAAGAATATTTTCAGCGTTGGCTGTCATTTTTTCCAATTCTTCATAAGATTCTTCTGGTTTGGCAAATTTGACCATTTCAACCTTGTGGAATTGGTGCAAACGAATCAAGCCACGTGTGTCACGGCCTGCTGAACCTGCTTCAGAACGGAATGATGGGCTCATAGCAGTGAAGTAAATTGGTAGGTCCTTTCCATCAAGGATTTCATCACGGTAGTAGTTTGTAAGAGGCACTTCAGCAGTAGGAATGAGTACATAGTTGGTGTCACTCAATTCAAAGGTATCTTCCTTGAATTTTGGATATTGACCAGTACCAAACATAGAATCATGGTTAACCATGTAAGGCGTGATGACTTCTGTGTAGCCTTCCTTGCCATGCTCATCCAACATAAAGTTATAGATGGCACGTTCCAAACGAGCGCCAAGACCTTTATAGAAAAGGAAACGAGCACCCGTCACTTTTCCACCACGTTCCCAGTCAAGGATACCGAGGTCTTCACCCAGATCCCAGTGAGCTTTTGGTTCAAAGTCAAACTCGCGCGGAGTTCCCCAACGGCGAACTTCAACGTTGTCATCCTCATCAGCTCCAACAGGAACGCTGTCAGCTGGGATGTTTGGAAGAGTAGTGGTAAATTCTGTCAATTTAGCATCGATTTCTGCCAATTCAGCATCGAGAGATTTTACTTCAGCAGAGAGAGCTTGCATAGCAGCAATCTTGTCATCTGCATTTTCCTTATTGCGCTTGGCTTGAGCAATCTCTGCAGAAACTGTGTTACGTTCTGCCTTGAGGTTTTCGACCTTGACCAAGATATCACGACGTTTAGCGTCGATTTCTTTCATTTCGTTAAGGATAGCAGCATCTACACCACGTGTAGCCAATTTTTCAGCGACAGCATCAAAGTCTGTACGAATACGTTTAATATCTAACATAAGAACTCCTTTATGAAAAAAGCACACCTAACAAAGCGTTGGAGTGGCAGAGCCACGGTTCCATCCAACTTCACAGGTGTGCACTTGATTCTGTATTTAATTGTTGATAACGGTAGAATTTCACCTATCCCTCCTATCTGCTCGCAGCATCCGCAGACTTTCTGAAAGAAGAGGATAACTTACTTATCCGTTGCTATGATTATACTAAAGTTTCTACTTTTTTGCAAATAGATTTTTAAATTTTTGTCCAATGGTCTGGAGCAGAGTCGGAAGTTTCACGACCTTGTCGTTTCCTAATTTTTCCCGAGCGATTTTGAGGATAGCCCCAGAGTCTTTTGAGGCAAAGAGAAATTTACCTTGATCGGTGAAGACTTCAAAGTGGCGGCTGATCTTGCGGCCACTTACGTTGGCTCCGATTTGCTGAATGCTGGACCAGGGAATCTGGATATATTGTTCGACATTGACATCGGGATAAAACTCCAAGGCCTGATCCCCGACTAGAAATTTTCCAACTTTTCCAGAGATAGAGAGGTAAGATGTTCCAGTGGTTTGGAGGTCAATGACTTTATTGAGAGATTGGGCCATAATTAGTCTTCCTTATTTTCATCGAAAAAGGCATGGTAGAGAGCCTTGATAGCTGCCTTTTCTTGGTCTTTATTGACAACAAACATGATGGAAACTTCACTTGAACCTTGGGACATCATCTGGATGTTGATTTTATTCTCAGACAAAGCACGTGTTGCAGTAGCAGTTACCCCGATATGACTCTTCATCTTTTCTCCGACAATCATAATGATTGAAAGGTCATGTTCGATTTCAGCATGGTCCACTTCAGCCTTTTGAACGAGTTGACGCAGAATTTCTTCTTCCTTGATAGGAGTCAATTCGCGGGAACGGAGAATGATTGAAAGATCATCGATACCTGTTGGCATGTGTTCCCATCCGATGTTAAGATCTTCAAGGATTTGCAGAACCTTACGTCCAAATCCAACTTCACGGTTCATGAGGTATTTCGACATGTTGATGCTGACAAAGCCAGAATCACCAGCGATTCCAACGACTGGGAATTTATCACTGCTATGCTTTAGAACGATACGAGTACCCGGATGGTCAGGGTTATTGGTATTTTTGATAACGAGAGGGATTTTTCCACGGTAGGCAGGGAGCAGGGCTTCATCGTGAAGGACTGAGAAACCTGCATAAGCCAATTCCCGCATTTCACGGTAGGTCAACTCAGGGATTGAGTGTGGTTGGTGAATGATACCCGGATGGGCAGCAAAGATACCATCGACATCTGTAAAGTTTTCGTAGAGGTCGGCTTTGACACCGGCAGCGATGATGGAACCAGTTATGTCGGATCCACCACGTGAAAAAGTACAGATTTGATTTTCTTTCGTAACTCCAAAGAAACCAGGGATGACAAGGACTTCGGTGCTATCAGCCAAGCCTTCAATCTTGTCATAGCTAGATGGGATGATGCGTGCGTTTCCTGGCTCGCTTGTTACGATAATTCCCGCTTCTCTTGGATGAACATAGCGCGCATCGATGCCGTTTTGATTAAAGTAAGCTGCGATAAGTTTGGCATTGTTATTTTCTCCAGCCGCTAGGAAGGTGTCATAGAGAAAGTCATTTTCTTCAATAGGAAGAGTCGCTAAGGCACGGATGCTTTTAGAAATTTTTTCTAGAACTGATGGTTTTAAGCCTAGTTCGCTCACCATAGCTGCATAGCGATCGATGATCCAGTTTTGGCTCTTGCTGATATCATTTCCCGCTACATAGTCACGATAGTATTTGATCAAAGCGTCGGTAACCTTGGTATCTTCGGAATTGCGTTTTCCGGGTGCAGAAACAACTACAAAACGGCGCTTTTTATCGCTTTTAACGATGTTTAAAACTTTTTCTAACTGACTAGCAGAGGCAAGAGAGCTTCCGCCAAATTTTACAACCTTCATAGGGACTCCTCAAGTAAGTGTTTTATACGATTATAGCAGAAAGAGGGGCATTTTTCAATGAAGAAAATACTAAGGTCTTTAGGATAAAGTGAGTGTTTTTTATCAGCTGAGACACTTTCCTTTAGTTTTTCCTTGCCTCTTTATCCAAAAAAAGGTATACTTTGAAAATGAAATAATTTTATCACCTTATAAAAGGAGAAGCTATGAATCATATCCTATATCAGATCCTAGATGATCTTGCTATCATTACTTTGAATCGTCCCGAAGTGGCAAATGGTTTCCATATCCCAATGTGTGAGGAGATTTTAGAAGCTTTAACCTTAGCAGAACAGGATCAAGCTGTTCAGTTTATCTTGATTAACGCTAATGGGAAGGTCTTTTCAGTTGGGGGAGATCTGGTTGAGATGAAGCGTGCAGTGGATGAGGATGACATTCCTTCTTTGAATAAGATTGCAGAATTGGTCAATACAATCTCCTATAAAATCAAGCAAATTCCTAAACCTGTTTTGATGGAGGTAGATGGAGCAGTTGCTGGTGCTGCAGCCAATATGGCAGTAGCAGTCGATTTTTGTTTGGCGACTGATAAGGCAAAATTTATCCAAGCCTTTGTTGGAGTTGGATTGGCACCGGACGCTGGTGGAATCCATCTCTTGAGTCGTAGCATCGGGGTAACACGTGCTGCGCAACTTGCCATGACAGGAGAAGCCTTGACCGCGGAAAAAGCACTGGAATGGGGTGTGGTATACCGTGTCTGCGAGGCAGATAAGCTAGAAAAGACAAGAGAACAAGTTCTGAAGAAATTAAGACGAGGCTCAGCAAACTCATACGCAGCCATTAAAAAGTTGGTTTGGGAAAGCCAATTTAAGGATTGGCAGAATTATGCTGAATTGGAATTGAAACTGCAAGAATCGTTGTCTTTGACTGAAGATTTTAAAGAAGGAGTCCGAGCTCATTCTGAAAGAAGACGGCCAAAATTTTCAGGAAAATAAAAAAATACTTGCGCAATTCTTTGAAGTTTGATATACTTTTTGTGTCAAATGTTTTGAATACAAAAGTTTTTTGAGAAGGAGGGAATGCTTTGAACTACCAACAAGTGAATGAGTATTTAACATCTATTTTTAATAATGTCCTTGTGATTGAGGAGGTTAGCTTACGAGGTAGTCGTTTCAAAGACATCTCCATCAAAGAAATGCACACGATTGATGTGATTGGCAAGTTTCCGGAGGCAACGCCAAGTAAGGTTTCCAAAGAACTGATGGTAACTCTTGGAACTGTTACGACCAGCTTGAATAATCTCGAAAGAAAAGGTTATGTTGAACGCATTCGTTCTGATCAGGATCGTCGTGTGGTCTACTTGCATTTGACAAAGAAAGGTCGTTTAGTTCACCGTCTTCATAAACGTTTCCACAAGGCCATGGTCGAGAAAATTATCGATGGCATGAGTTCTGAAGAGATAGAAGTGATGGGCAGGGGCTTGACTAACCTTTATCAATTTTTGGAGGATTTGAAATAATGGCTTTTGCAAAAATAAGCCAGGTTGCTCATTATGTTCCAGAGCAAGTGGTCACTAATCATGACTTAGCCCAAATCATGGATACAAGCGATGAGTGGATTTCAAGTCGGACAGGAATTAAACAGAGACATATCTCAAAAACAGAGTCTACAAGTGATTTGGCGACAGAAGTAGCTAAGAGCTTGCTGGATAAAGGGAGCTTAACAGCGGATCAGATTGATTTTATCATTGTGGCGACGATTACCCCAGACTCGATGATGCCTTCCACAGCAGCTCGGGTTCAGGCAAATATCGGAGCGCATAGAGCTTTTGCCTTTGATCTGACGGCGGCTTGCAGCGGCTTTGTATTCGCTCTCTCAACTGCTGAAAAGTTTTTAAGCTCTGGACAGTTCAAAAAAGGGATTGTTATCGGGGCTGAGACCTTGTCTAAGGCGGTTGATTGGTCGGATCGTTCGACAGCTGTTCTCTTTGGGGATGGTGCTGGTGGGGTTCTCTTGGAAGCGAGCGAAATACGTCACTTCCTTGTGGAAAGTCTCTATACGGATGGCTCTCGGAGCGAGTGTTTGACCTATGGTCAAACGTCTTTGTCTTCGCCCTTCTCAGATCAAAAAGCAGTTCCTGCTTTTTTGAAGATGGATGGACGGGCAGTTTTTGATTTTGCAAATCGTGATGTTGCTAGATCGATCAAAGAAACCATTGAAAATGGTCCAATCGCAGCATCGGAATTGGATTATCTCTTGCTTCATCAGGCAAATATCCGCATTTTGGATAAGATGGCTAAGAAAATCGGTGTAGACCGAGACAAGCTTCCTGCCAATATGATGGAGTATGGAAATACCAGTGCAGCAAGTATCCCGATTTTGCTCTCAGAGTGTGTGGAGAATGGTAAGATTCGTTTAGATGGTGGCCAGACGATTCTCCTATCAGGCTTCGGTGGAGGTTTGACATGGGGCACACTCATTCTTACAATCTAGGTAATCATGTGGTAAACACATAGTTATAAATTTTTTATATTTTAAAGGAGTCCTATCATGGCAGTATTTGAAAAAGTACAAGAAATTATCGTTGAAGAACTTGGGAAAGACGCATCAGAAGTAACACTTGAATCTACTTTTGATGATTTGGATGCAGATTCATTGGACTTGTTCCAAGTAATCTCTGAAATTGAAGATGCTTTTGATATCCAAATCGAAGCAGAAGATAACTTGAAAACAGTTGGTGACTTGGTTGCCTACGTTGAAGAGCAAACAAAATAATTAGCATATTACTAGAAGGAGTAGGGGAGACCCGCTCCCTCTTGTTTAGGTAATAGTTTGAAATTCAAATGATAAACTTATCGAACTATTACGTAAGCAAGGAATGATGGAGGCACTATGAAAACACGTATTACAGAATTATTGAACATTGATTATCCTATTTTTCAAGGAGGAATGGCCTGGGTTGCTGATGGGGACTTGGCTGGTGCGGTATCAAAAGCTGGTGGTTTGGGGATCATCGGTGGTGGAAATGCACCTAAAGAGGTCGTAAAGGCTAATATCGATAAAATCAAATCACTTACGGATAAACCTTTTGGTGTCAACATCATGCTCTTGTCACCTTTTGTAGAAGACATCGTTGATCTCGTGATTGAAGAAGGGGTTAAGGTGGTTACAACTGGTGCTGGAAATCCAAGTAAATACATGAACCGTTTCCATGATGCAGGAATTACAGTTATTCCTGTTGTTCCTAGTGTTGCTTTGGCAAAACGCATGGAAAAAATTGGTGCAGATGCCGTCATTGCAGAAGGTATGGAAGCTGGTGGACACATTGGTAAATTAACAACGATGACCTTGGTTCGCCAAGTTGCTGCAGCTGTTTCAATTCCAGTTATTGCTGCTGGTGGTATTGCAGATGGTGAGGGGGCAGCGGCTGGGTTTATGCTTGGCGCAGAAGCTGTTCAAGTAGGAACTCGTTTTGTAGTTGCCAAAGAGTCTAATGCTCATCCAAATTATAAAGCTAAAATTTTAAAAGCTCGTGATATTGATACAACGATTTCAGCACAACATTTTGGACACGCAGTTCGTGCCATTAAAAACCAGTTGACTCGTGATTTCGAGCAAGCTGAAAAGGATGCCTTTAAACAAGAAAATCCAGATTTAGAAATCTTTGAGCAAATGGGTGCAGGAGCTTTAGCTAAAGCTGTTGTCCATGGTGATGTGGATGGCGGTTCAGTGATGGCCGGCCAGATTGCAGGTTTGATTTCTAAAGAAGAAACTGTTGAAGAAATCTTAAAAGATATCTACTACGGTGCAGCTGAAAAAATTCAAGAAGAAGCTGCTCGTTGGGCAGGAGTTACAAGAAATGACTAAAACAGCCTTTCTATTTGCGGGCCAAGGTGCTCAGTATCTAGGGATGGGACGTGATCTCTATGACCACTATCCTATCGTCAAGGAAACAATTGACCAAGCCAGTCAGGTTTTGGGTTATGACCTTCGTGACTTGATTGACAATGATGAAGCAAAGTTAAATCAGACTCGTTACACGCAACCAGCTATTCTAGCTACATCCGTTGCTATTTACCGATTATTGAAAGAAAAAGGCTATCAGCCGGACATGGTGGCAGGACTGTCCCTAGGAGAATATTCAGCTCTTGTAGCAAGTGGTTCCTTGGACTTTGAGGATGCAGTTGCCTTGGTTGCTAAGCGTGGTGCTTATATGGAAGAGGCTGCACCAGCAGGCTCTGGAAAGATGGTTGCCGTTCTTAATACTCCAGTTGAAGTGATTGAGGAAGCTTGTGAAACAGCCTCTAAAGTTGGAGTAGTGACTCCAGCTAACTACAACACCCCAAGCCAAGTCGTTATCGGTGGCGAGGTGGCTGCGGTTGACCGCGCAGTTGAAATCTTGCAGGAAGCAGGAGCAAAACGATTGATTCCTTTAAATGTATCTGGCCCTTTCCATACAGCCCTTCTTGAGCCCGCCAGTCAGCAACTAGCTGGAGCTCTTGAGGAAGTGAGTTTCTCTGATTTTACTTGTCCACTAATCGGCAATACGGAGGCTACTGTTATGGAAAAAGATCGAATCCAAGAGCTCTTGACGCGTCAGGTCAAAGAACCTGTTCGTTTTTATGAAAGTATTGCTGTGATGCAGGATGCTGGGGTGACCAACTTTATTGAAATCGGCCCTGGAAAAGTCCTATCAGGATTTGTCAAAAAAATCGATAAAACTGCTCAGCTAGCTAACGTTGAAGATCAAACAAGCTTGGATGCTTTGCTAGGAAACTAGTGACCCCTTCTCCCAGAAAATACAACAAGAAACAGGAGAATAGAATGCAACTAAAAAATAAAAATATCTTTGTTACAGGTTCAAGTCGTGGTATCGGACTTGCCATTGCTCACAAATTTGCCCAACTAGGCGCTAATGTAGTTTTGAATAGTCGTGGGACGATCTCAGAAGACTTGCTGGCTGAGTTTTCAAACTATGGTGTCAAAGTAGTACCGATATCAGGTGATGTTTCAGACTTTGCAGATGCCAAGCGTATGGTAGATCAAGCGATTGCAGAACTCGGTTCTGTTGATGTTTTGGTCAACAATGCTGGGATCACTCAAGATACGCTTATGCTCAAGATGACCGAAGAAGACTTTGAAAAAGTGATTAAGATCAACTTGACAGGTGCCTTCAACATGACGCAAGCAGTCTTGAAACAGATGATCAAGGCACGTGAAGGTGCGATCATCAACATGTCTAGTGTGGTCGGTTTGATGGGAAATATCGGACAAGCCAACTATGCGGCTTCTAAAGCAGGTTTGATTGGTTTTACCAAGTCAGTAGCACGTGAAGTTGCCAATCGTAATGTGCGCGTAAATGCTCTTGCACCAGGAATGATCGAGTCAGATATGACCGCTATTTTATCTGATAAGGTCAAGGAAGCGACATTGGCACAAATCCCAATGAAACATTTCGGTCAAGCAGAACATATCGCAGACGCTACAGTGTTCCTGGCTGGACAGGATTATTTGACTGGACAAGTTCTCGCTGTTGATGGCGGACTTAGCATGTAAAAAATAAGGAAAGATATAGGTAAGACAGATGAAACTAAATCGAGTTGTAGTAACAGGTTACGGATTGACCTCTCCTATCGGAAATACTCCAGAAGAATTTTGGAACAGTTTGCAAACTGGGAAGATTGGAATTGGAGAAATCACTAAGTTTGACCACAGCGAATTTGCTGTGCACAATGCGGCAGAAGTTCAAGATTTCCCATTTGATAAATACTTTGTCAAAAAAGATACCAACCGTTTTGACAACTATTCTTTGTATGCCTTGTATGCGGCTCAAGAAGCGGTGACAAATGCAAATCTTGATGTAGAAGCAATCGATAAAGATCGCTTTGGTGTCATCGTGGCTTCTGGTATTGGGGGAATTAAAGAAATCGAAGATCAGGTTATCCGTCTTCATGAAAAAGGTCCAAAACGCGTTAAACCAATGACACTTCCAAAAGCCTTGCCAAATATGGCTTCGGGAAATGTTGCCATGCGCTTCGGAGCAAACGGTATCTGTAAATCCATCAATACAGCCTGTGCCTCATCAAACGATGCCATTGGGGATGCCTTCCGTTCTATCAAGTTTGGTTTCCAAGATGTCATGTTAGTTGGTGGATCAGAATCATCTATCACTCCTTTTGCTATCGCTGGTTTCCAAGCATTGACTGCCCTATCAACTACGGAAGATCCAACTCGTGCTTCTATCCCATTTGACAAAGACCGTAATGGTTTTGTGATGGGAGAAGGTTCAGGGATGTTGGTTCTTGAAAGTCTTGAACATGCTGAAAAACGTGGTGCAACTATCTTGGCTGAAGTAGTTGGCTACGGTAATACCTGTGATGCTTACCATATGACTTCACCTCATCCAGAAGGTCAAGGTGCGATTAAGGCGATTAAACTGGCTTTGGAAGAGGCAGAAATTTCTCCTGATCAAGTAGCATATGTCAATGCCCACGGAACTTCAACTCCTGCTAATGAAAAAGGAGAAAGTGGTGCGATTGTAGCTGTTCTTGGTAAAGAAGTACCTGTATCTTCAACCAAGTCCTTTACAGGACACTTGCTTGGTGCTGCAGGGGCAGTAGAAGCCATCGCTGCAATTGAAGCCATGCGTCATAACTATGTACCAATGACGGCTGGAACAAGCGAGTTGTCAGACTATATCGAAGCGAATGTCGTTTATGGACAAGGCTTGGAGCAAGAAATCCCTTATGCTATTTCAAATACCTTTGGTTTTGGTGGACACAATGCGGTTCTTGCTTTCAAACGTTGGGAGAATAAATAATTATGAATTTAAATGAGATCAAGGACTTGATGGCTCAATTTGACCAATCAAGTTTGAGAGAATTTTCTTATAAAAACGGAGCGGACGAATTGCAGTTCAGTAAGAATGAAGCAAGAATGGCTTCTGAAGCTCCAGCTCAAGTTGTTCCAGCACCAACTGCAGTAGCGGCAAGTCCAGTAGTTTCTACCCCTTCAACTCCAGTAGAGAGTGCAGTGGAAGAAGCTCCAGTACCAGCTGAAACGACGGTTGCTCCGGAGGGGGATGTCGTTGAGAGCCCACTTGTAGGGGTGGCTTACTTGGCTGCTGGACCAGATAAACCTGCCTTCGTCACAGTTGGAGACAGTGTTAAAAAAGGCCAGACTTTGGTGATCATCGAAGCCATGAAGGTCATGAATGAGATTCCTGCACCTAAGGATGGTGTGGTGACAGAAATTCTCGTTTCAAATGAAGAAATGGTTGAGTTCGGTAAAGGATTGGTACGTATCAAATGATCGATATTCAAGGAATCAAAGAAGCTCTACCTCATCGTTACCCTATGCTCCTAGTGGATCGTGTCTTGGAAGTGAGCGAAGATACCATTGTTGCCATTAAAAATGTGACCATCAACGAACCTTTCTTCAATGGTCATTTTCCACAATACCCAGTTATGCCAGGTGTTCTTATCATGGAAGCCTTGGCTCAGACTGCTGGTGTCTTGGAATTGTCCAAACCTGAAAATAAAGGGAAACTGGTTTTCTATGCTGGCATGGACAAGGTTAAGTTCAAGAAGCAAGTTGTACCAGGTGACCAATTAGTTATGACGGCTACTTTTGTTAAACGTCGTGGTACAATTGCTGTGGTTGAAGCAAAGGCTGAAGTAGATGGTAAGCTTGCAGCGAGTGGTACTCTTACCTTTGCAATTGGAAACTAAGGAGGTTCTCCATGTTTCGTAAAATTTTGATTGCCAACCGTGGTGAGATTGCGGTTCGCATTATTCGAGCTGCGCGTGAATTGGGCATTGCAACCGTAGCAGTCTATTCAACTGCTGATAAGGAAGCTCTTCACACACTCCTAGCGGATGAAGCTATCTGTATCGGACCTGGTAAGGCGACAGAGTCTTATCTCAATATCAATGCGATTTTGTCTGCTGCAGTCTTGACAGAAGCAGAAGCCATCCACCCAGGTTTTGGTTTTCTTAGCGAAAACTCCAAGTTTGCCACGATGTGTGATGAAGTGGGGATTAAGTTTATCGGTCCTTCTGGGGCTGTAATGGATACCATGGGAGATAAGATCAATGCGCGTGAGCAAATGATCAAGGCTGGGGTTCCAGTTATCCCAGGATCTGATGGTGAAGTTCACACGGCTGAAGAGGCACTTGCAGTTGCAGAAAAAATTGGCTACCCAGTCATGCTTAAGGCATCGGCAGGTGGTGGTGGAAAAGGGATTCGTAAGGTTGAAAAGGCAGAAGACTTGGTCGCAGCCTTTGAGACAGCGTCCAGTGAAGCCAAGGCCAACTTTGGAAACGGCGCTATGTATCTTGAGCGTGTGATTTATCCAGCTCGTCATATCGAAGTTCAGATTCTTGCAGATCAAGAAGGTCATGTTGTCCATCTTGGTGAACGGGACTGTTCACTCCAACGGAATAACCAAAAGGTCTTAGAAGAAAGCCCATCCATTGCGATTGGCAAAACCCTTCGTCATGAAATTGGTGCTGCAGCCGTTCGTGCAGCAGAGTCTGTTGGCTATGAAAATGCAGGGACAATTGAATTTCTTCTCGACGAAGCGAGTGGTAATTTCTACTTTATGGAAATGAATACTCGTGTGCAAGTGGAACACCCAGTCACAGAGTTTGTTTCAGGTGTTGATATCGTGAAGGAACAGATTCGCATCGCTGCCGGGCAACCTTTACCTTTCAAACAAGAAGATATCGTCCTACGAGGTCATGCTATCGAGTGCCGGATTAATGCAGAAAATCCAGCATTTAACTTTGCTCCAAGCCCAGGGAAAATTACCAATCTCTATCTACCAAGTGGTGGAGTTGGCTTGCGCGTGGACTCAGCAGTTTATCCAGGATATACCATTCCCCCTTACTATGATAGTATGATTGCTAAAATCATTGTTCATGGGGAAAATCGTTTTGATGCCTTAATGAAGATGCAACGGGCACTTTATGAACTTGATATTGAAGGAGTGCAAACTAATGCAGACTTCCAGTTGGATCTGATTTCAGACCGCCGAGTTATCGCTGGTGATTACGATACTTCCTTCTTGATGGAAACTTTCTTGCCAAAATACCAAGAAAAAGAATAGACTTTCAAACAGTATGAGAACTAAAAGGGGGAGTTATGGCTCTATTTAGTAAAAAGGATAAGTATATTCGGATCAATCCTAACCGTTCCGTAAGGCAGAAACCACAAGCCAAGCCTGAGGTTCCGGATGAACTCTTCTCCCAGTGTCCTGGTTGTAAACACACCATTTATCAAAAGGATCTTGGGAGCGAACGAATTTGTCCCCATTGTAGCTATACTTTCCGTATTTCAGCTCAGGAACGCTTGGATTTGACGATTGATTCTGGCAGCTTTTTGGAGATGTTTACGGGTATTGAAACTCAAGATCCATTAAGCTTTCCTGGCTACCAGAAAAAACTAACTACTATGCGTGAAAAGACAGGTTTGGATGAAGCAGTACTGACTGGTACAGCTAGCATCAAGGGACAAAAAGTTGCCCTTGGGATCATGGATTCTAACTTTATCATGGCTTCTATGGGAACCGTTGTGGGTGAAAAAATCACGCGCTTGTTTGAGTATGCAACGGTAGAAAACTTGCCAGTCGTTCTCTTCACAGCTTCTGGTGGAGCCCGTATGCAAGAAGGAATCATGAGCTTGATGCAGATGGCTAAAATTTCTGCGGCAGTTCAACGTCATTCCAAGGCCGGACTTTTTTACCTAACTATTTTAACCGATCCGACAACAGGTGGGGTGACCGCTTCTTTTGCTATGGAAGGTGATATTATCCTAGCGGAGCCACAGAGTTTGGTTGGTTTTGCTGGGCGTCGTGTTATCGAAAATACAGTTCGGGAGACCTTGCCGGATGACTTCCAAAAGGCAGAATTTTTGCTTGAACATGGATTTGTTGATGCAATTGTCAAACGGAGAGAATTGCCTGAAACAATTGCTAAATTAGTAAGATTGCATGGAGGAAGTCGCGGATGAATATTGCAAAAATAGTCAGAGAGGCACGCGAGCAGAGTCGCTTGACCGCACTTGACTTTGCCAATGGAATCTTTGACGAGTTTATCGAATTGCATGGTGATCGCTCTTTCCGCGATGATGGTGCGGTCATTGGTGGAATTGGCTGGTTAGGTGATCAAGCAGTAACTGTCGTTGGTATTCAAAAGGGGAAGAGTCTTCATGACAACCTCAAACGAAATTTTGGCCAACCTCATCCAGAAGGCTATCGTAAGGCCTTGCGCCTGATGAAACAGGCAGAAAAGTTTGGCCGTCCAGTTGTGACCTTTATCAATACGGCGGGTGCTTACCCAGGTGTTGGAGCCGAGGAACGTGGACAAGGTGAAGCAATTGCCCGAAACCTGATGGAAATGAGTGACCTCAAGGTTCCAATCATTGCGATTATTATCGGTGAAGGAGGATCTGGTGGGGCCCTAGCTCTAGCAGTAGCTAACCGTGTCTGGATGTTAGAAAACTCAATCTACGCAGTACTTAGCCCTGAAGGATTTGCTTCTATCCTTTGGAAGGATGGAAGTCGTGCTATGGAAGCGGCGGAATTGATGAAAATCACTTCACATGAACTTCTGGAAATGGGAATTGTAGACAAGGTAATCTCAGAGGCAGGGCTGTCAAGTAAAGAACTGCTAGGATGCGTTAAAAATGAATTGCGTGCAGAGTTTGAACGCTTGCAAGGCTTAGCCTTGGAACAGCTCCTCGAAGAACGTTACCAACGCTTTAGAAAATACTAAAAAGAAAGCTAGAACTGAGTAAAGGTTCTAGCATTTTTTCTAGAGAACATACATTTCAGGACGAAAAATTGATAGTTGAGGAGATAGACTATAAAATAGACAAAAAAAGAAATATACTATAAATGTGAGCCTACAACAATCTATTTTAAGAAGGTACTTGCAATGACAGGTACAGAAACATTTACAGTTCTTTCGTCTGAAGACTTAGACCAAGTTCCAGATGGTCTTGCTGTTTGGGAAGATGGTTATGGTAGGCGTTTATATTATAGAGAATTTGCACCCTATATGGGGCAAGGGGAACTTAATTCTTATGGGGAAGCTTGGAAGTATGGCTTTCGAGCAGGATAATCTTTCAAAAAAAGTACGATGGGAAACACAAAGAAACTAAGACAATTTGGAATATTTTTGCTTATTATTTTACTATCTACCTATTTACCACAAACAATTGGATTGTATGTGGCAATCATTTTAGGGTTAGGTGCTGATGTCTATTCTCTTATTTTAACAATGGAATTAGTAGGAAGTTTCCTTCTATTAATTTGGTGGTTAAAAAAGCAAAAGACGTTCTTTATCTTTGAGAAAAAGAGCTGGAACTGGTCATTTGCCTTCCACCTATTTGCAACTTATGTGGTTTATCAGATTCTCGGTAATTTTTGGACACGCTATGCTCATTTGATTAATGCTAGGAATATTCATGATGTCTATTTTACCGTGGTTCTTTCAAATGGACAACCAACTTTTCTATCTACAGTTCTTAGTTTTATCTTAACAGTCGTTATTGGTCCTATTTTGGAAGAGACGCTTGATCGTGGGTATTTTATGAACACCTTCTTTCCTAAGTCAAAGTACTATTTAGATGTCATCTTATCAGGCCTTATCTTTGGGCTTAGTCATTTGATCCTATCTCACAGAGACCCAATTAGTTTATTATATTATAGTTTGATTGGTCTCTTTTTCGCTCTTGTCTATCGTTCTACAGACAATCTTCGATTGACCATTCTCTGCCATAGTTTTTTCAACTTTCTCAACCATGCAAAACCTATCTGGATTTTTGTTTACAATTATATCTATTATCATTTTTTTAGATAGTGGGTAGCAAAAAAAGTGTTTGATATTTGTCAAACACTTTTTCTATTTACTGTTCTTCTGTTACAAACTGGCTGAGCAGTCCATTGATAAAACGGGCAGATTTTTGATCTGAGAAGTCCTTTGCAAGTTCGATAGCTTCATTGACGGCAACCAACTGAGGGGTGTCAAATGAAGTGATTTCAAAGACTCCCAAGCGAAGGAGGTTTCTCTCTACGAGTGTTAAACGCTCGATGGTCCAACCTGCTTTTAAATGCTGTGTGATTTGCTTGTCTAGCTCTTCCTTTTTAGTTTGAACACCAGAAACGAGCTCTGTCAAAAAGGCTGGAAGTTGCACATCCGTATCTTCACGATCGTGTGTGTAGGCGAAACGACAAGCAGTTTCGACGTCTGTATCAAACTCAAGACTCATAAGAGCTTGAAAAGCGCATTTACGGAGCTCACGTCTAGATTCTAATAGTGGACTAGTCATTGAGGAAGTCCTCATCAAACAAGTCTTTCAAGTCAGGTTTTGGTGTTTTATCTGGAACGATACCTGCAACGTGGATATTGATAGCAGTGAGTTCTACATCAGCCATGTTGCGGACTGCATCTTTGACAGCTTTTTGGATAGCAACAGCTACCTTAGGAACTTTTACTCCGTACTCAAGGTAGAGGTAAATATCAGCTGTGAGTTCTTCGTCCACGTTTTTAAGATAAACACCGCGACCGAGTGAAAGTTTTGAAAGGGTATCAGATACTGATTTGTTTGAAAAAGAGTGAACACCCTCTACTTTTGCTGTAGCAATAGCAATGATTTTTTCAAGTACACGTGGGGCGATAACGATTTCGCCAAGTTGTTCTTCAATTCCCATAGAATGACCTCTTTCTAGAGATTAGGCACGAGAAACGTAAGTTCCTTCTGCAGTGTTGATAACGAGTTTTTGTCCTGCTTCGATGAAGTCTGGCACGTTTACGACAAGACCAGTTTCCATCGTTGCTGGTTTACCAGAACCTGTAACAGTAGCACCTTTGATAGATGGTTGAGTTTCTGCAACTGTCAATTCAACAGTAGTAGGAACGGTAACACCAATCACTTCAGTTCCGTAGAATTGGATCTTCACATCAGAGTTTTCAAGGATGTAAAGCAATTCGTTTTCAACGTTGACTACAGGAATTTCGTATTGGTCGTAAGTTTCTGTATTCATGAAGTATGCTGTGTCATCCATTTTGTACAAGTATTGAGCTGGGACAGTCTCGATGATAGCTTGTTCAAATTTTTCCTCTGGACGGTAGCTTGTGTCAAATGTAGAACCAGTACGGACATCACGCAATTTCATACGCATGATTGTGTTTCCTTTACCTGGTTTGTGGTGGCTAGCTTCCAAAACGCGGATCAATTTTCCGTCAGCTGTTTCAAAGGTCATACCAGCCTTTAATTTACTTGCTTCAATCATGTTTTTACCTCTTTAATAAATATTATTACTCTTCATTTTACCATAAAATACTCTGGAAATAAAGCCAAAATAGTTATTGGGAGTTGGTAGAGAAGAAAAAACCAACCTTAGGGCCGGTTTTGTTCTGTCTAGTTTTCTTTCAACTTCGCCAATTCCTGGGCGAGTAGTTTAAGGGCAACTTGTGGGTTGGCTTGGCCTTTGGTTGCTTTCATGAGGAATCCTGTGAAGGCCTTGTCTGCGTTTCGTTTGCCTGATTTGAAGTCGGCAACGGCAGCTTCGTTATCTGCAAAGACTTGGTGGATGATTGGAATTAACACGTCTGGATCTGAGATTTGCACCAAGCCCGCTTTTTCCACGTATTCACGCGCGCCACCGCCATTTTTAGCTAGGTGGACAAAGACTTTCTTGGTAGTAGCTGAGGTCTTTAAGAAAGATATTGGTTGCTTCAATCCCGTAGAGACCTGTCCAAACCTTGTTGACCTCTCGTTTAGCGAGTTCGTTAAAGATGTCTTGATTGTCATTGAGGCTATTGAAAAGGTGGATTTTAAAACTCGAATAATTATTAAATTATTTGATACTCTTTAAAAATCATCTAAGATTTGCTAGCATTTAGCTTCTTTATGGAATGGCGCTCGATGAGCCATCCTACAATCCACCCTATTGCTAGCAAGTAATTTTCAAAAGCACCGATAGCATTTACAGGAGAGTGATACTCCATATAATTGAGTAAGTGATTTGTTCCTATTCCAATTCCGCCAATAATGAGAGCAAGAAGTGCGATTCGTAGATAGAACCAATCGTATTTAATATTGACAGCGAGAATAATAATCGATACAGCTAAATTCCATATTCCAATTTCTCGTTGCCAACCAGCAGATATTCCGTACCCGGAGTGGCTTCCCATGTACGATGGAAAGAAAATTTGTAGTATAGAAGCGCCTAACATAGCGATGATGACTAAGACAAATAGCAATCGTAAAAATTTGTTCATTTATTCTCCTTGTCTCATTCTCGTTTTAAAAGTAGAAAAAAGTGTATAAAGAGTAAATTACTCACTTTCTTTCAACTTCGCCAATTCTTGTGCAAGGAGTTTAAGGGCGACTTGTGGGTTGGCTTGACCTTTGGTTGCTTTCATTAGGAATCCAGTGAACGCTTTGTCTGCGTTGCGTTTACCTGATTTGAAGTCGGCAACGGCTGCTTCATTATCTGCGAAGACTTGGTGAATGATTGGAATCAGAATATTTGGATCAGAGATTTGCACCAAGCCAGCTTTTTCCACGTATTCACGCGCGCCACCGCCATTCTTAGCTAGATGGACAAAGACTTTCTTGGCAATCTTAGAGGAGATGGTACCATCTTCGATGATGGCAATCATTTCAACCAAGTTTTCTGGTGTCAATTCGATTTGTTCTAGTGTTTTGCCTTCTGCGTTCAAGAATTGAGCGACTTCACCTTGGAGCCAGTTAGAGACTTGTTTGGCATCACCACCGAGGGCAACAGCTTTTTCAAAGAAGTCAGAAGTGACTTTGTTTGCAGTCAACTGACTAGCATCGTAGTCTGACAAGCCAAGGTCAGATACGTAGCGCGCACGGCGTTCCTTTGGAAACTCTGGCAATTCTGTTCGCATTTCCTCAATCCACTCGTCTGAGATTTCAAAGAGGGGTAGGTCTGGTTCTGGGAAGTAGCGGTAGTCTGCAGCACCTTCCTTGACACGCATGAGGATGGTTGCTTTATTGGCTTCATCGTAACGGCGTGTTTCTTGGCGGATTTGACCACCTGAGCGAAGGATTTCTGCCTGGCGTTGTACTTCGTATTCAAGCCCTTTGCGAACATTTGAGAAGGAATTCAAGTTCTTCAACTCAGTCTTGGTACCGAATTTCTCTTGACCATAAGGACGAAGGGAGATGTTGGCATCCACGCGCATGGAACCTTCTTCCATCTTAACGTCAGAAATGCCAGCGTACTGGATAACTTCCTTGAGGGCAGTCAGATAAGCATAGGCTTCTTCAGGAGAACGCATGTCGGCTTCAGATACAATCTCAATCAATGGTACCCCTTGGCGGTTGAGGTCAACATAAGAGTAGCCATCTGTACCGTGGGTGTTTTTACCAGCGTCTTCTTCTAGGTGAGCACGTTCGATACCGATTTTCTTAGTTGTACCGTCTTCTAGCTCGACTTCAATCCAGCCGTTGTATCCGATTGGCTCATCAAACTGAGAAATTTGGTAGGCCTTTGGATTATCGGGATAGAAGTAGTTCTTGCGGTCAAAGTGCATGTGCTTGTGGATGTCCATGTTGAGGGCAAGAGCAGCTTTGATACCGGCATCAACAACACCTTTATTAAGAACTGGCAGAACTCCTGGGAAAGACCAGTCAATCACGTTGGTATTGGCATTCTGGTCATTTCCGAAGTGGGCAGAAGTTGGTGAGAAGATTTTTGAATTGGTGTTGAGCTCTACGTGGACTTCAAGTCCAATGACTGTTTCAAAGTTCATTAGTTATCACCTCCAAAAATCACGGGTTGTTGTTTGTGGTAGTCTGTTGTTGCTTCAAAAGCAGCGGCAGCTTGGTAAATGGTCTCCTCAGAGTACTTAGGACCAATCAATTGGAGACCGACAGGTAGACCTTGAGCAAATCCAGCAGGAATCGAAATTCCTGGGAGACCTGCCAAGTTGACTGGGATGGTCAAGAGGTCAGCCAAGTACATGGCAACGGGGTCATGGTTGAGTGAGTCCAAATCATAGGCAACACTTGGAGCGGTTGGTCCCAAAATCAAGTCGTAATCCGCAAAGACTTTTTCGAAATCTTGGATGATGAGGGTACGGACTTGTCCAGCCTTCTTGTAGTAGGCGTCGTAGTAACCTGACGAAAGACTGAAAGTACCCAGCATGATACGACGTTTCACTTCTTCACCGAAACCTTGACTACGGCTGTTTACATAGATTTCATCAAGGTTGCTTGCATCCTCTGCGCGGTAGCCATAACGGATACCGTCAAAGCGTTGCAGGTTTGAGGATGCTTCTGATGAAGCGATGATGTAGTAAACGGCAACACCGTATTTTGAGTGAGGAAGGCTCACTTCTTCGACGATGGCACCAAGTTTTTCAAAGTGTTTGGCCGCGTTCAGGATAGTTTCCTTAACTTCTGGATCAATTCCTTCACCGAGGTATTCCTTAGGCAAAGCAATTTTCATGCCCTTAATGTCTTTACCGATTTTTGAAGTAAAGTCGGCAATGCGGACAGGAGCAGAAGTAGAGTCTTTAGCATCTTCGCTGGCAATCGCGTTGAGCAAGAGGGCATTTTCTTTAACAGTTGGTGCAAAAGGTCCAATCTGGTCTAATGAGCTACCGAAGGCAATGAGACCGAAACGTGAAACTGTTCCGTAGGTTGGCTTGAGACCAACGATCCCGTTGAAGGCAGCAGGTTGGCGGATGGAACCACCAGTATCAGATCCAAGAGACAAGCGAACTTGTCCTGAAGCTACAGCTGCAGCAGAACCACTTGATGAACCACCAGGAACTTTGCTGTGGTCCCAAGCATTTTTAGTGGCACCGTAATGAGAAGTTTCACCGGATCCACCCATGGCAAACTCGTCCATGTTGGTTTTTCCGACAACGATCATACCTTTGGCTTTGGCAACGGCTGTCGCATCAAAGATAGGCTCGTAGTTGTAGAGCATTTTTGAGGCTGCAGTTGTCAGGATACCGTCTGTAGAGATATTATCCTTAACAGCCAGTGGAATTCCTGAAAGGACATTGTCCGCGTCAATTCCAGCTTCATCAATGGCTTTAGCTTGAGCGAGGGCCTGCTCTTCAGCGATGGTAACAAAAGCATTGATAGCTGTCTCGCGAGATTTGATATCTTCAAGCGTTGCTTGGGTTAATTCTGTTGCAGAAATCTCCTTAGAGACAAGGAGATTGTGCAAGTCTTCAATAGTTTTGTTATTAAAAGTCATTAGGCATCTCCTCCATCATCTAGGATAGCTGGTACCTTGATATAGTAGTTTTCTTTTTCAGGTACGTTTTTAAACAAGCGATCACGGTCAGTTCCTTCTTCGGCCACATCAGGGCGGAGTACGGTCTTACGGTCAGCCATCGTTGTAGTAGGTGCGACACCAGTTGTGTCGACTTCGCCTAGCAATTCAACCATGTCAACAATTTTAGACAAGGTTGTCGCAAAGGCAGCAGTTTCTTCTTCAGAGAATCTTAATTTTGAAAGATTGGCAACGTGTGTTACCTCTTCTTGCGTAATTTTCATCTTGCATCCTTTCGTGAAATGATGATTTTTAGTCTGTTCTATTTTACCATATTTTCCTATAAATAAGCTAAGGCAAACTGAAAAGAAATAGAAATTGAAAAATCGCTTTTAATTCGCTATAATAGTTAAACTAAAAGAAAAATTGAGTGAAACTAGAGATTAATGTAGGAAGAATTCCCCGAAAGATGAGTTAGGATAGAAAATATGCTACATAATTTTTTTACAAGATTCCAAACCATACCTCCTCCCATTTCGCTCTTTTGGTATGGGGTGATGCTTGCTTTTTTAGTGCTATCTGTCTACGGTGCCCGTACTTATCACAAAAATCCTCGATTTGTTCGCTTGTTTAAGGGGATTCAGATCCTCCAGTTGCTGGCCCTTTATAGTTGGTATGTTGGTTTTGGGATTCCATTGTCTAATAGCCTTCCATTTTACCATTGCCGTTTGGCTATGTTTGCGGTGGTTTTCTTGCCAGATAAATGGCGGAGCAAGCAATATTTTGCCCTCTTAGGAGCAAGTGGAGCGGTCTTTGCCTTGGTTTACCCGGTTTTTGACCCCTATGATTTCCCCCATATCACTAGTTTTTCATTTTTGATTGGGCACTATGCCCTTTTGGTGAATTCCTTGGTCTACTTGATGAATCACTATGACAAGAGCCTGCTCAAGAAATATATGATAGTAGCCTACACCTTTGTTCTCAATCTCTTTCTAGTTGGGGTTAATCAGGTGACTGGTGGAAATTATGGCCTCTTAAGAGATACACCGTTTATCTCGAATGCTCCTCTATGGATAAAGTACCTCCTTGTGTCGGTTATTCTTTCTCTAGCTTTGCTTCTCTTTGATATTTTGTTCAAAAAACGATGGAAAAAGAGAAATCAGGTGAAATCTGTGCCCTAACTTACCTTTTTCATCGGATGAGCAATTGAAAAACTCCCCAAAATCCGATATAATGGAGAGTTGAAAGGAATGGTAAAATCCAATGTAAAAATCATTCTTAGCTACTGAAACAACTAAAATAGAAAATCAAAGAAAGAGAACTTATGACTATTCAAGAAGAAATCAAGAAACGCCGTACTTTTGCCATTATCTCTCACCCGGACGCGGGTAAAACGACTATTACAGAGCAATTGCTCTATTTTGGGGGAGAGATTCGTGAGGCTGGTACCGTAAAAGGCAAGAAAACAGGGACTTTTGCTAAGTCTGACTGGATGGATATCGAGAAACAACGTGGGATTTCGGTTACTTCATCTGTTATGCAGTTTGACTATGATGGCAAGCGCGTGAATATCCTCGATACACCAGGGCATGAGGACTTCTCAGAAGACACCTATCGGACCTTGATGGCGGTGGATGCTGCGGTTATGGTCGTGGACTCTGCCAAGGGTATTGAGGCCCAAACCAAGAAATTGTTTGAGGTTGTGAAGCACCGTGGCATTCCAGTCTTTACCTTTATGAACAAGCTAGACCGTGATGGACGTGAGCCGCTAGACCTCTTGCAAGAACTAGAAGACGTCTTGGGTATTGCGAGCTATCCTATGAACTGGCCAATCGGGATGGGGAAAGCCTTCGAAGGCTTGTATGACCTCTATAACCAACGTTTGGAGCTTTATAAAGGAGATGAACGTTTTGCCAGTCTGGAAGAAGGGGATAAGCTCTTTGGAAGCAATCCTTTCTACGCTCAGGTTAAGGACGACATCGAACTGTTGCAAGAAGCAGGAAATGAATTTTCAGAAGAAGCTATTTTAGCGGGTGAATTAACACCAGTCTTCTTCGGATCAGCCCTGACTAACTTTGGGGTGCAGACCTTCCTTGAGACCTTCCTTAAGTTTGCTCCAGAGCCACATGGACACAAGAAAACAGACGGCGAAATTGTCGATCCTTATGATAAGGATTTCTCAGGATTCGTCTTTAAAATCCAAGCCAACATGGACCCTCGTCACCGTGACCGCATTGCCTTTGTCCGTATCGTATCAGGTGAGTTTGAGCGAGGGATGAGTGTCAATCTGCCTCGTACTGGGAAGACTGCCAAGCTTTCTAATGTCACCCAGTTTATGGCAGAAAGTCGTGAGAATTTGACCAATGCCGTAGCAGGTGATATCATCGGGGTTTACGATACCGGTACTTATCAGGTTGGAGACACCTTGACGGTTGGAAAAAACAAGTTTGAATTTGAACCCCTTCCAACCTTTACACCTGAGATTTTCATGAAAGTTTCTGCTAAGAACGTTATGAAACAAAAATCCTTCCACAAGGGTATCGAACAATTGGTGCAAGAAGGAGCCATCCAACTTTATAAGAATTACCAAACAGGCGAGTACATGTTGGGTGCTGTCGGCCAACTCCAGTTTGAAGTCTTCAAGCACCGTATGGAAGGTGAGTACAACGCGGAAGTTGTCATGACTCCAATGGGTAAGAAGACAGTTCGTTGGATCAAGCCAGAGGACTTGGATGAACGCATGTCTTCTAGCCGAAATATCTTGGCAAAAGACCGCTTCGACCAACCTGTCTTCCTCTTCGAAAATGACTTTGCCCTCCGCTGGTTTGCCGACAAGTATCCAGATGTTGAGTTGGAAGAGAAGATGTAAATCGTTACAAATGACTAGCAACATAAAGTTGCTGTCATTTGACGGTAACCGCTATGGCGGTCTACCTAAACGCTTCACTAGGAAAAATCCACGAATATTATCAATTCGTGGATTTTTTCATATAGTAAAGGTAATTGAAGTCAAAGGTAAATTAAAAACCCCAGAGAAATCATGGTATGTGAATTCTATGGGGTTTTTCTAGTTATGTGACTATTAGTCCGTCTCGCTCCGTTAGGTGCGAGACAAATAAACCACCCGCTATGCGGGTGCGCGTCGAAGGTTATACCAAAAAAACTCCAAACGCGATACAATAAAGGTGTTCAAGCCA
>ERZ773090.58-NODE-58-length-122882-cov-8.24448_pt1 | contig 122882 bp, 94 predicted proteins | sample MGYA00580579_ERZ773090 | MGnify/ENA primary metagenome ERZ773090 (study PRJEB29015, sample SAMEA2738014) | human oral metagenome | biome: human oral; feature: human-associated habitat; material: dental | place: China | collected 2132 ... | reverse complement strand
GGCCTGGCCTGCGGCCAGGCGCGCCTGGGCGTAGCCGTGCAGCTGGGCGGCGGTGGCCGTGGCGGCATCCAGTATGGACAGGCGCTGGGCCAGGGCCAGGGCTTCGCGCCAGTTGCTGGCGGCTTCGGCGGCCACCAGCATGTGCGCGCCGTGCAGGCGCTCCTGGGCAATGGCGGCGGCGGCCTGGGCGGCGCTGGCATCGGCGCGGCGGGCGCCGAACACGTCGGCCTCCCAGACGGCGCCCACGCCAGCGGCCAGGCCCCGCGCGTCGGCTGAAGAAGGCAGCGCGGCGCTGTAGGGCGGCGCCAGCGTCCGCCAGGCGCTGGCATTGCGCCAGTCGGCCGTGCCTGCGCCAGCGGCGGCTGCGGCCACGGCGGTGGGATACAGGGCTGATTCGGCCACGTCGGCCAGCGCGCGGGCGGCTCGCAGGTTGGCCTGCGCGGCGCGGATGTCAGGGCTGGCGGCCAGGGCGCGTTCGATCAGCGCGTTCATCCGCGCGTCGCCCCAGAGCCGCCACCAGCGGCCCAGGTCTTGCTGCGGCCCGTCAGCGGCTTGCGCGGCGGGAGCAGAAAAAGCGTCCGGCACGCGCGCCTGGGCGGGGGGCGTGTGCACTTTCAGCGCCTGGCCGCAGCCGGTCAGCCAGGCGGCGCAGGCCAGGGCCAGCAAGGGCACGGCGCGGCGCGGGGAGCAAAGAGCGCGGGGAGCACGAGGAGCGCGGGGAGCGCCTGAGGCGCGAAGAAGGGGCATGGCATTCATCCTTGTCGGGCGAGCATGGAGCGAAAGCGCGAGACGGCCAGCGCCAGAAAGAGCGCGCCGGAGACGGCGATGCCCGCCAGCTGCGGCGCGATGGCCCGCACGCCCGCGCCCCGGTAGATGACCGCCTGCGTGAGCGACACGAATTGCGTGGTGGGCAGCCAGCGCACCAGCTGCTGGAGGGCGGGCGGCATGGATTCCACGGGCGAGGCCGCGCCCGAGAGCAGGTAGGCGATGGCGTACACCGGCACCACCAGCAGCCCGAACTGCGGCATGGACGGCGTCAGCGTGGCCAGCCACATGCCCAGCGCCGTGGCCGAAAACAGATACAGCGCCGTGGCCGCGCCGAACAGCAGCCAGGAGCCATTGACCGGCACGCCCAGCCCCAGGCGCACCACGCCCCACAGCGAGAGCAGGGCCGCCGCCAGAATGACCAGCCCGTTGGCCGCGATCTTGCCCAGGGCGATTTCGCTGGCGCGCACGGGCATGACCAGCAGATGCTCGATGGTGCCGTGCTCGCGCTCGCGGATGACGGCCGCGCCCACCAGCACGATGGCCAGGATGGTGACGTTGGTGGCGATCTGCATCACCGAGGTGAACCACGCCGAATCGTTGTTGGGGTTGAAGTGCAGGCGGCTTTGCACCCGCAGCGGCAGCAGCGCCTGCGCGCTGGCGCCGGGGCCGCGCAGCCAGGCCATCGTTTCCTGCAGAAAGATTTGCTGGAAGTAGGCCGCGCCCAGGCTGGCCTGCGTCATGGCGGTGGCGTCCACCAGCACCTGCACCGCCGGGCGGCGGCCCGCCAGCGTGTCGGCCTCGAAGCCGGGCGGAAACTGCACCACGAAGATGTACTCGCCCGCATCCATGCCCGGCGCAGCCTGATCGCGCGCGATCAGCGCCGGCGGCTTGAAGTGGGGCGGGCGAATGGCGTCGCGCAGCCGCAGGCTCAGCGACGAGCGGTCGTCGTCCACCACCGCCACCGAGGCATTGAACACGTCGGCGCGAATGCCGTGCGCGATGCTGACGATGGCGAAGGTGAAGGCAAACGCAATCAGCGCCACCAGCACCGGGTCGCGCGCCAGGCTGCGCAGCTCCTTGCCCGTGAGCAGCCCCACGTTCAGCAGCCAGCGCCCGGCGGCGCTCATCCAGCGCGCACGCATGACGCGGCCCTCAAAGCCGGGCGGGCACAAGCGGAGAAAAAAGCGGGCAAGGCATGAAAAGGCATGGCGTGGCGCATCAATAAAAGGAGCGAATTAACGGGTCTAAAAATGGCATCTGCGCAGTTTCCACTAGGACATCATGCTATGAATCAAGGAGCTGAAACAGGCCCTTTGCCTCACGCCTCCTGCTTGCGCAGCAGCAGCCGCGCGCCCGCCAGGCAGGCCAGGGCCATGAGGGCCAGCATGGCGTAGGGCCAGCCGAAGCTGCCCGCGCCCAGCCCCTTGGAGAAAGCGCCCAGGCTCACCAGCTGGAACCAGGACGACGGAAACGCCTTGCCGATGACGTAGCTGGCGCCGGTCATGGTCGAGACGGGGTACAGCAGGCCCGAAAAATTGGCCGACGGAATCAGGCACAGCAGCGAGCAGCCGAAGATGGCCGCCACCTGCGAGCGCACCAGCGTGGAGGCCAGCAGCCCCAGCGCCGTGGCCGTCAGCGAAAACAGCAGCCCGCCCGCCAGCAGCGCCCAGAACGAGCCTTTGAGCGGCACGCCAATCACCGCCACGGCCAGCAGCGCCAGGCTCACGAAACTCGCCGCCGCCAGCGCGGCATAGGGCAGCTGCTTGCCCAGCAGGTACTGCCCCACGCTGGCCGGCGAGGCGTAGAGATTGACGATGGAGCCGGTTTCCTTTTCGCGCACCACGCCCAGCGCGGTGAGCATGGTGGGCACCAGGATCATGGCCAGCATGATCACGCCCGGCGTGATGGCGTAGATGCTGCGGAACTCCTGGTTGTAGACAAAGCGCGTTTGCACCGTGACGGGCCAGGCCGCCGCCGCTGCCGCGCTGACGGGCAGCGGCTGGCTGCGCAGCAGGCGCTGCGCGTAGTCCAGCGTGATGGCGCTGGCGTAGGCGCGCACGCTGGCGGCGGTAAAAGGCACGGCCCCGTCAATGGCGAAGTCGATGCCGGGCTGCCGCCCGGCGGCCAGATCGCGCCCGAAGCCCGGCGGCACGTCAATGAGCAGGCGCAGGCGGCCATCGCGCAGCCAGGCATCGCCCTCGGCGCGGCTGGCAGGCGAGGGCTGCTGCGCAAAGTAGCGCGAACCCTGGAACTGCTCGATGAAGTGGCGGCTGGCGGCGCTGCGGTCGTGGTCAATGACGGCAAAGCGGATGTTCTCCACGTCAAACGAGATGCTGTAGGCCGCAATGCACAGCAGCGCCACCGGCCCCAGCAGCGCGAAGGCCAGGCGCAGGCGGTCGCGCGCCAGCTCCAGCGCCTCGCGGCGGGCGAAAGTCCAGGCCAGGGCGAGCCAGCGCGCCAGGGCGCTGCGGGGCGCTGGCGGGGCCGGAGCCGCCGCTTCGGGCGCTGGCGGCGCGGCTGGCGGGGCTTTGGGCAGGACTTCAAGTGCGCCTTCCGCGCCTTCTCCATCCTCCGCGCTTGCCTGGCCATCCTCGCGCGCGGCATCTTGCAGCCAGGCGATGAAGGCCCGCTCCAGATCGCCGCCGCCGCGCGCGTCAGCCAGCGCCTGCGGCGCGCCCACCACCAGCACGCGCCCCCGGTGCATGAGCGAAATGCGGTCGCAGCGCGCGGCCTCGTTCATGAAATGCGTGGACACGAAGATGGTCACGCCCTCCTGCCGCGACAGGCTGGCCAGGCGCTGCCAGAACAGATCGCGCGCGGCGGGATCGACGCCCGAAGTCGGCTCGTCCAGGATGAGCACTTCAGGCCGGTGCAGGCAGGCCGCCGCCAGTTGCAGGCGCTGGCGCATGCCCAGCGGCAGCGCGGCGGGCAGCGCGTCGGCGTGCGCGCGCAGATCGAACTCGTCCAGCGCGCGCTCCACGGCCTGCGCCGCCGCAGGCGCGGGCATGCGGTACAGCCGCGCGTGCAGCCACAGGTTGCGGCGCACGCTCAGCTCCTCATACAGCGAAAACGCCTGCGACATGTAGCCCACGCGCATGCGCGTGTTCATGTCGCCCGCGCGGATGGGCTGGCCCAGCAGGCGCGCGCTGCCGCTGGTGATGTCCAGCAAGCCGGTGAGCATCTTCATGGTGGTGCTCTTGCCGCAGCCGTTGGAGCCGAGAAAGCCGAAGATTTCGCCGCGCCCGATGCGAAAGCTCACGCCATCGACGGCCGTGAAGCCGCCAAAGCGGCGCGTCAGCCCGCTGGCCTCAATGGCAGGCGCGCCGCCCGTGTCGCGCCAGGGCGCGATGCTCAGCGCGCCGCCCGCCGGGCGCTTGGCCGGCGGCAGCAGGGCGATGTAGGCCTCTTCCAGGCTGGCCGCGCCCGTGCGCTCCATCAGGCTGGCGGGGCTGCCCTGGGCCAGCACGCGGCCTGCGTCCATCGCCACCAGGCGCTCGAAGCGCCCGGCCTCGTCCATGTAGGCGGTGGAGACGATGACGGTCATGCCGGGCCGCTCGCGCCGCAAGCCTTCCACCAGCGCCCAGAACTGCTGCCGCGAGAGGGGATCGACGCCGGTCGTGGGTTCATCAAGAATGAGCAGCTCGGGGTCATGCACCAGCGCGCAGCACAGGCCAAGCTTTTGCTTCATGCCGCCGGAGAGCTTGCCCGCCGCGCGGCCGGCAAAGGGCGCCAGCCCCGTGGCGTGCAACAGCCGCGCCTGGCGCGCCTGCCGCTCGCGCGCGCCCAGGCCGAACAGGCGCGCGAAAAAGTCCACGTTCTCGGCCACGCTCAGCGTGGGGTAGAGGTTGTGCCCTAGCCCCTGCGGCATGAAGGCAACGCGCGCGGCCAGCGCGGCGCGGCCCCGCGCGTCGGCCAAGTCCTGCCCCAGCGTCAGCACGCCCCCGGACTGGATGCGCTTGACGCCCGCTGCCAGCGCCAGCAGCGTGGATTTGCCCACGCCATCCGGCCCCACCAGCGCAATGCTCGCGCCGCGCGGCAGCTCAAGCGACACCTCATGCAAGGCCAGCGCCTGCCCGTAGCGGTGCGTGACGCCGCGCAGCGCCACGGCGGCGTCAGCGGGCGCTGCGGCGGGCTGCGGCGCGCCGCCGCTCAAGGCGCGCCCCCATCAGCGGGCGCGGCCCCTGCGGCCTTCTCCTGCGGCGCCTGCGCTTGCAATTGCGCGGGCCAGGGCTGGCTGCCGGTGCGCACGTAGCCGTCGCCCGTGACGCCGCCTTTGAGAACGCCCGGCCAGGCCAGCGCCGTCTCGCGCGGAATGCGCAGCTTCACGCGGTAAACCAGGTTTTCCCGCTCGCTGGCCGTTTCCACGTATTTGGGCGTGAATTGCGCCTGCTCGTCCACCAGGGCCACCGTGGCGGGCAAGGCGGCGGACAGGCCTTCCAGAGTGACGCGCGCCTCATCGCCCACCTTCAGCCGCCCGGCCACGGCAGCGGGGAAGAACACCGTCAGCCAGGCATCGCCCGCGTCCAGCAGCGTGGCGACGCGGCTGCCCGGGGCCAGCATGGCGCCCGGCTCGGCCAGGCGGTATTCGACGCGCCCGTCCAGCGGCGCGCGCAGCTGCAGCGATTCCAGCATGGCCTGCGCCAGCTCAATCTGCGCCTGCGCTTCTTCTGCGGCGTGGCCTGCGGTTTGCACGGCCCCTTGCGCAGCCTCCAGCACGGCGGTTTCGGCGTCAAGCGCCAGCTGGCGCTTTTCCAGCTCCACGGGCGAAATCTGCTGCTGGCGCAGCAGGCTTTGCGCCTGCTGCCACTCCAGCCGCGCCAGCGCCGCCTTGCGCGACTGCGCGGCCTGCCCGGCGCGGGCGCGCGCCTGCTCCGAGCGCGCGCGGGCCAGCGCGGCGCGCGCCTGCGCCAGTTTGGCCTGCAATTCACCGTCTTCCTGCACGGCCAGCACCTGCCCGGCTTGCACGCGCTCGCCTTCCTGGAAGGCCGCTTCGCGCAAGCGGCCAGGGTATTTGGCAGCCACATCCACGCGCGTGAGTTCCAGCCGTCCGTTGGCGCGGTAAATGCCCTCGGGCAGCGCCTGCTGCCGCGCGCCCGGCCACCACTGCGGCCACCACGGCGGCAATTTCTGGCAACCCGCCAGAGCCAGCGCGGCGGCCAGAAGAAAAAAGCGCAAGGACGTACGGTTGAAACGAAGGGCCAGACGGGCAAAAGCAGCGGTCATGAAAAACTTGATCGGGGGCAAAACGCCGGGCATTGTGCGCAGCCGGATCATCCAAGTGATTGATGCGTATCAACTGCGCGCCTGAATTTGAACATGAGTGTTCAATTCATGACTAGCATTGCAGACGCAAGAGAAATTTCATTCCGCAACGCCATGCCAGAAAAAAAACCTGATTTCGCCCTGCTGGGCGTGCGCCGCCTGGATTTGCTCACGCATGCCGCCTTGGCGCGCCTGTCGTTTTCCATCTCGCCCCAGTCAATGGCCCTGGCCGTGACGGACTGGGCCACGCACTTGGCGGCCAGCCCCGGCCGGCAGCTTCAGCTGCTGCGTTTGGCCGGGCAGCTTGGCGGACAGCTGCTGGCCTACGCGCAGCGCCTGCTGCTGGCCGATGGCCTGCGGGCCGCGCAGCTGCAAGGCGATCAGCCCCTGGCCGCCGAGCCGCCCGTGCAAGACCGCCGCTTTGCCGACCCGGCCTGGCAGTGGTGGCCCTTCAACCTGCACCACCAGGCTTTTTTGCTGCAACAGCAGTGGTGGGAGGCGGCCACGCAAGACGTGTGGGGCGTGTCTGCGCATCACCAGCAAGTGGTTTCCTTCGCCGCGCGGCAGTGCCTGGACGTGTTTTCGCCCGGCAACTGGCTGCTCACCAACCCCGTCGTGCTGCAACGCACCTGGCGCGAGAAAGGGGCCAACCTCACGCGCGGCCTGAACTACTGGCTGGATGACTTCCAGCGCCTCATGGCCGAAGAGCCGCCCGCCGGAGCCGAGCGCTTCACGCCCGGGCGCGAGGTGGCCGTAACCCCGGGCAAGGTCGTGCTGCGCAACCGGCTGATGGAGCTGATCCAGTACGCGCCCGCCACGGCCAAGACGCGCCCCGAGCCGGTGCTCATCGTGCCCGCGTGGATCATGAAGTACTACATCCTGGACCTTTCGCCGCACAACTCGCTCGTCAAATACCTGGTGGACCAGGGCCACACCGTGTTCTGCATTTCATGGAAGAACCCGGATGAAAACGACGGCGATCTGGGCATGGACGACTACCTGAACCTGGGCTTTCGCGCCGCGCTGGAGGCCATAGAAGCCATCGCGCCGGGCCATGCCGTGCACGCGGCGGGCTACTGCCTGGGCGGCACGCTGCTGGCCATCGCGGCGGCGGCGCTGGCGCGCGACGGGCAACTGGGCCGCCTGGCCTCCATGACGCTGTTTGCCGCGCAAACCGACTTCAGCGAACCCGGCGAGCTGAGCCTGTTCATCGACGAAAGCCAGATCGCGCTGCTGGAAGCGCAGATGACCCAGCGCGGCTGCCTGACCGGGCGGCAAATGGCAGGCGCTTTCCAGATGCTGCGCTCCTATGACCTGCTCTGGTCGCGCCTGCTGGGCGAATACCTGCTGGGCGAGCGCCGCCCCATGAACGACCTGATGGCCTGGAACGCCGACACCACGCGCATGCCCGCCCGCATGCACGCGCAGTACCTGCGGCGGCTTTTCCTGCATAACGACCTCAGCGAAGGCCGCTACCTTGTGGACGGCCAGCCCGTCTCGCTGGGTGCGCTGCGCCTGCCCGTGTTCTGCGTGGGCACCGTGGCCGACCACGTGGCCCCCTGGCGCTCGGTCTTCAAGCTGCACCGCCTCGCGCCCGCCGAAATCACCTTCGTGCTCACCAACGGCGGCCACAACGCAGGCATCGTCAGCGAACCGGGCCACCCGCGCCGCCACTACCAGATGCTCACCCGCCACGCGGGCGGCGACAGCCTGACGCCCGATGCCTGGCTGGCCGCCGCGCCCCGCCACGAAGGCTCGTGGTGGCCCGCCTGGAACGACTGGCTGAACGCCCGCTCCGGCAAACCCGCCCAGCCTCCGCGCATGGGCGACACCGTGGCCGACGCGCCAGGCCAGTACGTATTGCAGAAATAAAAGACAAACCAGGCTCCGGCCCTGGCCCATGCAAAACCCCGCATCGTTTTCCCCACCCTGAAGCAAAGGAGCTTTCATGAGCACGACCCAGGACCAATCCACCCGGAACCTGCCCTTCACCCTGCACAAGCTCAATCTGGATCTGCAAGTGAAACTGCTGCGCCTGTTGCAGGAAAACAGCCAGCAATGGCTGGACTACAGCCACCGCCTGCTGCATGACAGCATCAGCGAAAGCGACGCCGCCATGCAAAGCCTGCTGGACGCCGACGACTGGCGCAAGCTCGCCGACCTGCCCAATGACGCCTTCTGGCAGAAAGTGCAGCGCCGCCTCAGCGACAGCCAGGCCGCCATGCAGGCTCTTTTGAAAACGCAGGCCAGCTTTTCCACAGGCGCGCAGCAAGCCATGCAAGCCTGGCAGAAAGACCTGGCCCAGATTCTGGGCGCCATAACCCAAGGGCAGCCGCAAAACCCGAGCGGCCAGAACGCCTTGCAGGCCTGGCTGCAACCCTGGCAATGGCTGCAAAACCCGGCCACGCCCGAACCCGCAAAGGCCGAAGCCAAGGGCAAGAAGCCCGCCCAATAACCAAACTTTCAAGGCCGCGCCTGCTGCGCCGGCCATTTGAAAATGAAAAGCCTGCTTTCCATCTGGAATGCAGGCTTTTTCTCTTTTTCCACACGGCCCGTTTTCTCAGCAAAGGCCTGTTCAAAGCCAGCTGCAAGGTGCAGAAAGGTTGTGTGACTTGCTGACGATTTGCAAGGCAGCCGCCTTCAAGGCTGCGCTTTTCGTGCTCATGGACAAACAGCAAATGGATTCAGAGGGCTTCAAAAAATAGCTCCTGAATCAATAGCATAAGGTCCTAGTGGAATCTGCGCGAGATGGCTTTCAAGCGCCTTGGATTTGCTCCTGTTTTTGATTCTTTCTGGCGGATGCAGACTGCGCTGCCCCAAGCGCCGCACGAAAGCACGCAAAAAAGGCCGCTGGCAAAGCGGCCTTTTTCATCATGGCGGGGCGCGCAGGCTGCGCCGGTCAGTGCAGCCACAGGCGCATGCCGTCCCACATGCGGCCAAGCCAGCCGGCTTCGGGCACGGCTTCCAGCGCGATGAGGGGCTGCTCGCTCAAGGTCTGGCCGTCCAGCGACACCTTGAGGGTGGCAATGGCCTGGCCTTGCGCGATGGGGGCCACCAGCGGGTCGGGGCGGGCGATTTCGGTTTTCAGATTGCTGGCGCTGCCATGCGGGGCGGCCACGATGATGGGTTGCGTGCGGCCCAGCTTGAGGGTGTTGCTGGCGCCTTTCCAGATGCGGGGGGAGGCGGCGGGTTCGTTGGCGTCAAAGAGTTTCACGCCTTCATAGGCGGTGTAGCCCCAGTTCAGGAGCTTTTGTGACTCATTGGCGCGGGCCGATTCGCTGTCGGCGCCGAGCACGATGGAGATGAGGCGGCGGCCGCCCAGGCTGGGAAAGTCGCGCTTGGCGGTGGCCACCAGGCAGTAGCCGGCGGCTTTGGTGTGGCCGGTTTTGAAGCCGTCCACCGTGGGGTCGCGCTGGAGCAGCCAGTTGCGGTTGTTTTCGTTGCTGGCGGGGGTGCCGGGGTAGCGGTATTTCTTGATGCTGTAGTAGTGCATGTATTCAGGAAAGTCCTGGAGCAGCCGCGTGGAGAGGGTGGCCAGATCGCGCGCGGTGGTGGTGTGGCCCGCTTCGGTCAGCCCTTCGGGGTTGGTAAAGCCCGTGTTTTTCAGGCCCATCGCCTTGGCCTGCTCGTTCATGAGGCGCACGAAGTTTTCAACGGTGCCGCCCACGCCCTCGGCCAGGGCCACGGTGGCGTCGTTGCCGGACTGCACGATCATGCCCTTGAGCAAATCTTCCACGGGCACCTGCATCTTGGGGTCAATGAACATGCGCGAGCCAGGCATCTTCCACGCGCGTTCGGAGACGGGCAGGCGCTGCTCCAGCGTGACTTTGCGCGCGCGCAGGGCGTCGAACACCAGATAGGCGGTCATCAGCTTGGTCAGGGAGGCTGGTTCGACAGGCTCGTCAATATCTTTGGCGGCCAGAATCTGGCCGCCTGCCGTTACGTCCACCAGCATGTAGGCGCGCGCGGCGATGTCGGGCGGCTGGGGCAGGGTCTGGGCGGTGGCCGCCAAAGCGGCTGCGGCGAAAAAAAGCGCGGCCAGCGCGCGGGCAAATCGCGTCATTTCAGGATGAAAAAAGGGGGAAAAGGACGGGAAAGGACGGTTCAGGCTCAAGCCAGGGAGCGCAGATGGCTCGCGGCCAGCCCCTTGAGCAGCGGCAATTGTCCGTGAAAGAAATGCCCGCCTCCGGGAATAACCGTGACCGGAAGTGACTGCGGCCGCGCCCAGTCCAGCACGGCAGCCAGGGGCACCGTGTCATCGGCTTCGCCATGCAACACCAGCGTTTTTTCATGCAGGCTTTGCGGCACGGGCGGCACGGCAAAGCGCGAAGCGGCCGTGCCCACCAGCACCAGCGCCGCCGGCTCGTCACCGGCTTGCGCCAAGCTGGCTGCGGCCTGCGCGGCCACAAACGCGCCGAAAGAAAAACCGGCCACCGCCAGCGCCTCACCGCCCTCGCGCGCCTGGCTGATGACGGCCAGCATGTCGCGCGCTTCGCCCAGGCCTTCATCATGCGTGCCCGCGCTCGCGCCCACGCCCCGGAAGTTGAAACGCAGCGCGCGCCAGCCGCACTGCACGAAGGCGCGCGCCAGCGTTTGCACCACTTTGTTGCTCATGGCGCCGCCAAAAAGCGGATGCGGATGGGCGATCACGGCCAGGCCGCGCGCGGCCTGGCTGCTGGGCTGGCTGGCGCCGGGGTGGTCCAGCAGCGCCTCAATGGCTCCGGCCTCGCCTTGCAGGGTGAGAGATTGGGTGTGAGCGTTCATGGGCTGGCGATTTTGCTTCAGAAAAGATAGCTGCCTGCGCCCATTCCACAAGGGCTGGCGGGCGATGGGGCGTTGAGGCCCCGATGCTGAAACGGCAAGCGTGCCAGCAAGCGGCAAAGGGCAGAGGGTGGGCGCGGCAAGCTGCCCGCGTATGCCTGGGCGCATCAGAAACAGGAGCGAATTCAAGGGGATCAAAATGCCGCTTCGCGCTGACTACACCAGGACCCCATGCTATGAATAAAGGAGCGAAATCAGGCCATGCGCCGGGCCGTCTTTTTCTGCGCTTTGCGGCCTGGCCGCGAGCAGGCTCCGGGCTGCCGGGCGCATACTCGCCGCCCTTTGCGCAACCGCTTCTTTCACTGCCATGCCCCTGCACATTGCCATTGCCCAGATCAACCCCACCGTGGGCGACTTGCCGGGCAACGCCCGCCTGATCGTTGAAGCTGCGCGCGCGGCGCACGCACAAGGCGCGCAGCTGCTGCTCACGCCGGAGCTGGCGGTGTGCGGCTACCCGGCGGATGACCTGCTGCTTCAGCCCGGTTTCATTGCGGCCTGCCAAGCCAGCGTGGCGCGCATTGCGCAGGAGACGGCGGCGCTGGCGGACTTGACGCTGGTGGTGGGCCACCCCGCGCCCGTGGCGGGGCTGCGCGAAGCGGGGCGCGCGCTGTGCCACAACGCAGCCAGCGTGCTGCGCGGCGGGCGCATCGTGGCCACGGCGCTCAAGCAAAACCCGCCGGATGACGCCGTGTTTGACGAGCGCCGCCACTTTGTGCCGGGGCCGCCATCGGCCTGCGTGTTCGAGGCAGGCGAAGGCGCGCAGAGCCTGCGCGTGGGCCTGCTCATTTGCGAAGACGCCTGGCAGGCCGCGCCCGCCGCGCAGGCCAGGGCGGCGGGCGCGCAGCTGCTGGCGGTCATCAACGCCTCGTCTTGGCGGGCGGGCAAGCCAGACGAGCGCCAGCAGGCCATGCGCCAGCGCGTGCTGGAAACGGGGCTGCCGCTGGTTTACGCGAATCTGACGGGCGGGCAAGACGAGCTGGTGTTTGACGGCGCATCGTTTGCCTTGCAGGCCGACGGCGCGCTGGCCGGGCGCGCGGCGCGCTTTGAGCCGCAGCTGTGGCCGGTGCGGGCGGCCTGGCAAGGCGGCCATCTGGCGCTGGCGGTGGATTCGCCCGAATCGCCTGAATCACCCGAAAGCCAGCTTTGGGCCGCGCTGGTGCTGGCGCTGCGTGACTACGCGCGCAAAAACGGCTTTGGGCAGGCGCTGCTGGGGCTGTCGGGCGGCATTGACTCGGCGCTGGTGCTGGCGCTGGCGGTCGATGCGCTGGGCGCAAGCCAGGTGCGCACGGTGATGATGCCCAGCCCCTACACCGCTGGCATCAGCCTGCAAGACGCGCGCGAAATGGCCCGGCGCGTAGGCGTGCGGCATGACGAAATCGACATTGCCCCCGCCTTTGAAACCCTGCAAGCCAGCCTGGCGCCGCTGCTGGAAGGCAAGCCCGCCGATACCACGGAAGAAAACCTGCAAGCGCGCGTGCGCGGCGTGCTGCTCATGGCCTTGTCCAACAAGCACGGCCATCTGCTGCTGACCACGGGCAACAAGAGCGAATACGCCGTGGGCTACTGCACGTTGTATGGCGACATGTGCGGGGGCTTTGCGCCCATCAAGGACGTTTACAAAACCGCCGTTTTCGCGCTGGCGCGCTGGCGCAACGCGCACAACCCCTGCGGCACGGTGGACAACCCCATTCCCGAGCGCATCATCACCCGCCCGCCCAGCGCCGAGCTGCGCGAAGGCCAGACTGACCAGGACAGCCTGCCGCCCTATGAAGTGCTGGACGCCATGCTGGCGCGCGTGCTGGAGCAAGGCGATGGCCGCGCCGAATTGGAAGCCGCCGGCTTTGACCCCGCGCAGACGGCGCAGGTGCTGCGCCTGCTGCGGCTGGCCGAATACAAGCGCCGCCAGTCCGCGCCGGGGCCGTGCGTGTCGCAGCGCGGCTTTGGCAGCAAAGACTGGCGTTACCCTGTCACGAACGGTTTGCGATAGACTCGCGCGCCATTTCCAATAATCCTGTCCAGCCCTGCCGCCAATTATTCATGAAAAGTCCGCCAAACTAGCGGACTTTTTTATTTTCCGGCAGCACGCCATTCCGTCATGATTCAGCCATGAAAATACCCGCGCCGCGCCTGACTTCCACCACGCTGGCGGCTTTTGCCGCGCTTTTTTTCACCCTGCTCAATTACGCCTTTTTTGCCGAGGCACTGCGCGCCCACCCTTTCCGGGGTGAAAGCGGCGACTGGTTTTTGCTGACGCTGCCGTTTTTCATTTTCTTTTTCATCAACATTTTCGCGCAATTGCTGGCGCTGCCGTTTTTGCACCGCGTCATCATGCCCGCGCTGATCGTGATTGGCGCGGCCATTTCATGGAGCAGTATTTTTCTGAAAGTGTATTTTTCGCGCGAAATACTGAATAATGTTTTGCAAGCCACGTCGGCAGAAACGCTGCGCGTGCTCTCGCCTTCTTACGCCATTTGGGTTGTCGTGTTTGGCATTGCGCCTGCGCTGCTTTATTTGCTGGTGAAAGTGCAATGGCGCTCTTTGGGGCGGGAGCTGGGCTGGCGCATGGCCTGGATTATTTTTTCGGCGCTGGGCATGGCGGGTATTGCCTGGGGGTTTTATCAGGATTACGCCAGCTTTTTTCGCAATAACCACGGCATCATGAAGCTGGTGGTGCCTTCCAATTTTGTGGGCGCGGCGCTTTCCAAGGCGCGCATGGCCTGGCGCGCGCGCATTCCTTACACCCGGCTGGACGTGAACGCGCGCCAGCTGCCGCCCGCGCCTGGCGCCAAAAGGCGCGTGGCCGTCATCATCGTGGGCGAGACGGCGCGCGCGCAAAACTGGGGGCTGAACGGCTACGCGCGCCAGACCACGCCCCGGCTGGCCGCACGCAGCGACATCATCAATTTCACACAGGTTTCAAGCTGCGGCACCGATACCGCCACGTCCGTGCCCTGCATGTTTTCCGTCATGGACCGTGCGCATTATGACGAGGCGCACGCCGAAATGCAGGATAACCTGATGGATATTTTCCAGCGCGCAGGCATTTATGTTTACTGGGTGGATAACAATACCGGCTGCAAAGGCGTTTGCAACCGCATTCCCAATGAATTGATCACCCATCGCAATCTGCCCGAATACTGCCAGGGCGGCGAATGCATGGACGATATTTTGCTCACTGATTTCGACAAACTGATTGACAGCGCGCAAGAAAAAGACGCCGTGCTGGTGCTGCACACCATTGGCAGCCACGGCCCGGCCTATTACGCGCGTTATACGCCCGAATACCGCCAGTTCACGCCCACTTGCGATACCAATGAAATTCACCGCTGCACCAATGAAGAGCTGGTGAATACGTATGACAACACGCTGCTTTACACCGACAAATTCATTGCCGACGTGATTGGGCGGCTGGAAAAGCGCACGGATATGGCCAGCATGGTTTTCTACGCTTCGGACCACGGCGAATCGCTGGGCGAAAACGGCATTTACCTGCACGGCACGCCGCGCAGCATTGCGCCCAAAGAGCAAACGCGCATTCCCATGATTTTCTGGTTTTCGCCCGCCTGGCTGGAAGAAGGCGATTTCGACATTCAGTGCCTGCGCCAGCGCGCGCAAAGCGGCTCATACAGTCAAGATAACTTCTACAGCACCCTGTATGCCCTGATGCGGCTGGACACGCAAGCGCCCGGCAGCACCTGGCAGCAGGCGCTGGACATCATCCAGCCTTGCCGCCGGGCGGGCCGCTGATGGCCGTCCGCCGCCCTGCGGCGCAATGGGAAAATTCGCGCCCCATGCACCTTCTTGCCCTGAGCGCCGCCGCCGCTGACTTGCTGCAAACCCTGCTGGCCCATGCGCAGCCTGCCGATATGGCGGTGTCGCAGTTCTTTGAAAAGCGCCGCACAGGCTCGCGCGAACGCGCCCGGCTGGCCGATGCCGCCTACGCCGTGCTGCGCCGCAAGCGCTGGTATGAACACTTGGCGCGCCGCTTTGAAGCCGAAGCGCCCGCCGGTTTTGCCAACAGTGCTGACTGGCCCATGCCGCGCCGCATGGCGTTGCTGGCGCTGCTTGATGGCGAAGGCAGCGAAAGCAGCGATTTTTCAGACGCGCCCGCCGAACTCCGCCCCTGGCTGGCCGCCTGCCGCGCCCTGCAAAGCCAGCCCGCCGGCCTGCCCGAAGCCTGCCGCCACAACCTGCCCGACTGGCTGGCCGCCGCCTTGCAGGCATCCATGACGCAACAGCCGCAAGACTTCTGGCCGTTGGCCGAAGCCCTGCTGCAAGCCGCGCCGCTGGATTTGCGCGTGAACGCCATGAAGGCCAAGCGCCCCGCCGTGGCCGCCGCGCTGGCCGCAAGCGGCATTCAGGCGCAGGAAACGCCTTGGTCGCCCTGGGGGCTGCGCGTGGCGGGCAAGCCGCGCCTGGTCCATCTGCCCGCGTGGCAGCAGGGCCTTGTGGAAGTGCAAGACGAAGGCTCGCAGCTGCTGGCGCTGCTCACGCAGGCGCGGCGCGGCCATCTGGTGGTGGACTTTTGCGCGGGCGCGGGCGGCAAAACGCTGGCGCTGGGCGCCATGATGCGCGGCGCGGGCCGGCTGTATGCGTTTGACGCCTCCGCCCACCGCTTGCAGGGCCTTCAGCCGCGTCTGGCCAGAAGCGGGCTGGGCAACGTGCACACCGCCGCCATCGCCCACGAGCGCGACGCGCGCCTCAACGCCCTGCAAGGCAAGGCCGATGCCGTGTTGGTGGACGCGCCCTGCTCCGGCCTGGGCACGCTGCGCCGCGCGCCCGGCCTGAAGTGGCGCACCCGCCCCGAAGACATCGCCCGCCTGGCCGAACAGCAGTTTTCCATCGCCCAAAGCGCCGCCCGCCTCGTCAAGCCCGGCGGGCGGCTGGTTTACGCCACGTGCAGCCTGCTGCCGCAGGAAAACGAAGCCGTGGCGCAGGCCCTTTCAAACGCGCTGCCCGGCTTTGCGCCGCTGCACGCGGGCGACGTTCTCGCCGCCGCCAAAGTGCCGCAGGCGGCCCGGCTCACGACTGAAGCGGGGCATTTGCGCCTGTGGCCGCACTTGCATGGCACGGACGGCTTTTTTGCCGCCGTCTGGCAGCGCCGGTAAGGACAGGCGTTCGCGCCCGCCGCTTCATTTCGCATCGTCTCCTTCCGAAAGAAGAAAACCAATGACACCGCCCCAAGTCCACCACGTCACCCACCCCCTCGTGCAGCACAAGCTCACCCTCATGCGCAACAAGAACGCCAGCAGCACCACCTTCCGCACCCTGCTGGGCGAGCTGGCCATGCTCATGGCCTACGAAGTCACGCGCGACATGCCCACGCATCTGGTCGAGGTTCAAACCCCGCTGGAAACCATGCAAAGCCCCATGATCGACGGCAAAAAGCTCGTGTTCGCCTCCATCCTGCGCGCGGGCAACGGCATGCTCGACGGCCTGCTGCGCGTGGTGCCCAGCGCCCGCGTGGGGCACATTGGCCTGTACCGCGACCCGGCCACTCTCAAGGCCGTGGAGTACTACTACAAGATGCCCGCCGATCTTCAGGAGCGCGATGTCATCGCCGTGGATCCCATGCTCGCCACTGGCCACTCCGCCGTCGCTGCGCTGGACAAGCTCAAGGCCGCCCGTCCGCGCTCGCTCAAATTCCTGTGCCTGCTGGCCGCCCCCACCGGCATCCAGACCCTGCACGCCGCCCACCCGGACGTGCCCATCTACACCGCCGCCATTGACCGCGAACTCAACGATCACGGCTACATCCTCCCCGGCCTGGGCGACGCGGGCGACCGCATTTTTGGCACAAAATAGAACGTTTCAACCACCGCTTTTTCAAACAGAGAGGAAATACCATGCGCATCACCTCCATCGCCTTGCTTGCCGCCAGCGCCGCCCTGCTGGCCGCCTGCTCCAGCGCCCCCGTTCCGCGCGAGCAAATGGCCGTGGCCAAAAGCGCCGTCGAGCGTGTGAACACCAACCCCGGCATCGTCAGCAGCGCCCCTGTTGAACTGCAAGCCGCGCGCGACAAGCTCGCCCGCGCCGAGCGCGCGATGAGCAACCGCGACTACGTGCAGGCCCGCCGCCTGGCCGAACAAGCCAGCGTTGACGCCCGGCTGGCCGAATCCAAGACCGCCGCCCTGCGCGGCGAAAGCGCCGTGCGCGAAGTGCAGGACTCCATCCGCTCGCTGGATGACGAACTCCAGCGCCGCGGCCAGTAATTCGCGGCCAGCCATATCTGCGCCATTCCTTTACTCAAACCCCTTATCGCCATGACCCGACAACGCCTTCGCACCTCCGCCTTGCTGGCCGCCAGCGCCGCCGCCCTGCTCGCTGCCTGCGGCGCCAACCCGCCCAACCCCGCGCTTGAAGAAGCCCGCCGCGCTGTCAATCAGGCTGCCGCCACCCCCGCCGTGGCCGAACGCGCCGCGCTCGAACTCAAAGCCGCCTCCGACACCCTGGCCCGCGCTGACCGCGTCTGGGCGCAGGACGGCGACCAGGCCGAAACCGAACACCTGGCCTACCTGGCCCGCCAGCGCGCCGCCATCGCCCAGGCGCAAGCCCAGGCCCGCAACGCCGACAGCCAGCTGCAACACGCCAGCAACCAGGCCAGCCAGCTGCGCCTGCAAGCGCGCACCCGCGAAGCCGAAGCCGCCCGCGCTGAAGCCCTGCGCGCCCAGCAAAGCGCCGAAGCCGCCCGTGCCGAAGCCGCCCGCCAGCAAAGCGCCGCGCAGGCCGCGCAGGCCCGCGTCGCCGCGCTTGAAGCCAAGCTGCGCGAAATCGAAGCCCAGCAAACCGAACGCGGCCTGCTCGTCACCCTGGGCGACGTGCTCTTTGAATTCGGCAAGGCCGACCTGCTCGCCGCCGCCGGCCCGCGCCTGGACAAACTCGCCGAATTCCTGCGCCAGTACCCCGACCGCCGCCTGCTTGTGGAGGGCTACACCGATTCCGTCGGCTCCGCCAGCTACAACCTGGACCTCTCCCGCCGCCGCGCCCAGGCAGTGCAAACGGCCCTTTTGCAGCGCGGCATTGACGTCAGCCGCATCACCGTTCAGGGCTATGGCAAGGACTACCCCGTGGCCAACAACGCCACCGCCGAAGGCCGCGCCATGAACCGCCGCGTGGAAGTCATCATTGCCGACGACAAAGGCAACCTTCGCGGCCGCAACCAATAAAGAAGCCGCAAGCCATGCCCGCCGGGCCGCCACGCGCGGCCCGTTTTCATTTATGCAAAGCTGCACCAACCCTGACCGTGAAGGACAGCGAATCGAGATGGGCCGCGAGGTGCAAACTACAGACGGGCTTTGTCACTTGCTGAAGATTGGCGAAACCCAAGAGCGCCCGGATCTGCGCTTTTCGCGTCCACGAATAGACTGCGAACAGATTCCTCAATCCATCGCATCCGGCGTGAGGTCATGCAGCTTGTCTTCCTCGCACCTTTTGCCTTTTCAGCCTTTTCATCTCATGACGCCACAAACCACCCGCGTCTGGCTCTGGCTGCACAAATGGAGCAGCCTCATTTGCACCGTCTTCATGCTGCTGCTGTGCCTGACGGGGCTGCCGCTCATCTTTCACCACGAGCTGGGGCACTGGCTCGGCACTGAAATGCAAGCGCCGCCGCTGCCCGCCGGCGTGGCCGCGCGCGCCGTCACCCTGGACGAAGCCGTGGCCGTGGCGCAGCGCGTTCACCCCGATCGCGTGGCGCAATACGCATCGCCCGAAGAAGACAGTGACGATCTCTGGCGCGTGACGATGGCCCCCACGCCCGCGCCCACGGATGACTTCCGCCTTGTCGTGGTGGATGCGCGCACGGGCGACTACCTGGGCACGCCGCCGCTGCACAGCGGCTTTTTGTGGATCATGTTCAAGCTGCACGTGGACCTGTTCGCGGGCCTGGCGGGCAAGCTCTTTCTGGGGCTGATGGGCGTGTTGCTGCTCGTCTCGCTCATCAGCGGCACGGTGCTTTACGCGCCCTTCATGCGCAAGCTCGCATTCGGCACAGTGCGGCGCGGCAGCGACCGCCCGGCCAGCCGCCAGGAAGATGACAGGGCGCGCAAACAGCGCGCTGCCCAGCGGCGGCTGAAGTGGCTGGATTTGCACAACCTGCTGGGCATCGTGCTGCTGGCCTGGCTCTTTGTGGTGGGCGGCACCGGCGTCATCAATACCTGGGCCGATTTGCTCGTCAAATACTGGCAGCACGACCAGCTCTCGGCCTACCTGGCCCCCTACAAAGGCCAGCCCACGGTGCCGCCTGGCGAGCGCGCGCCCATTCACCAGGCCCTGCACGCCGCACAAGAGGCCGTGCCTGATACGCGCCTTTATTTCATGGCCTTTCCGGGCACGGCCTTCGCCAGCCCGCACCACTACGTCTTTTTCATGCGCGGCAACACGCCGCTGACGGCGCACCTGCCGCGCCCCGTGCTGGTGGACGCGCGCACCGCGCAAGTGACCGCCGCGCCGCGCCTGCCCTGGTATTTGACGGCGCTGCTCATGTCGCGCCCGCTGCACTTTGGCGACTACGGCGGCTGGCCCATACAAATTCTGTGGGCGCTGCTGGACGTGCTGTCCATCATCGTGCTGGGCAGCGGGCTTTACCTGTGGCTGAAAAAGGGCAACAAGACGGCCAAAGCGGGTTCGGTGCAGCGGCGCTGAAAACGCCAGCCCGCTTTCGCTTTCTCCGACATGCTGGCCTGGGATTATCAAAACAGGAGCAAATCAAAGGAATGAAAAAGCCGCTTCGCGCTCATTCCACTAGGACATCATGCTATGGATTAAGGAGCGAATAAAAGCGTCTTTTTCCCGCCTTTGCCGTGCGGCACATTCTTTTATGGCCGGGTTTCAAAGCTCCTGCGCTGAACAGGCTCTCAGGCGCGGCCAATGCTGGCCGTGGCGACGAGTTCTTCCAGCAGCGCCAAGCTGGCCTGGCCAGGCAAGGCGTAGGGGTCGAGGGCGGCGCGTTCGCTGTATTTGAGGAGGATGGCAGGGTTGATGCGGCGGGTGTCCACAACGCCCATCGTCCAGCCGGCAAAGCGCCTTTCGGTGATTTCTTCGTAACGCAGCAGCACCACGTCGCGGTGGCGCGCGTCGCGCTGGATTTCGCCGTAGAGGCTGTTGACAGCGGCGCGGCCGCCTTCAATGGCTTGCATGAACACGCCGTCGCCGCAGACCAGCACGCCAGTGATGCCGCGTTCGGCATTGCGCGGCTGGGAGTGCTGGCAGATGGAGGCGATGGTGGCCGCTGCCGGTTCGGCGGCGCGGCTGGCAAAGAGCAGGCGCACGAGCATGGCGGTTTCAATCCCGGGGAATGAGTGAGAGAAATTCGCGGCGCAAGTTGGGCTGCGTGAGAAATACGCCGCGCATGACGGAGTTGATCATCTTGCTGTCCACGTCTTTCACGCCGCGCCAGGCCATGCAAAAGTGCGTGGCCTGCATGACCAGCGCCAGCCCGTCGGGACGGGTTTTCTGCTGGATGAGATCGGCCAGCTGCACGACGGCTTCTTCCTGGATTTGCGGGCGGCCCATGACCCATTCGGCCAGGCGCGCGTATTTCGACAGGCCGATGACGTTGGTGCGTTCGTTGGGCATGACGCCGATCCACAGCTTGCCCATGACGGGGCAAAAGTGGTGGCTGCACGCGCTGCGCACGGTGATGGGGCCGACGATCATCAGTTCGTTGAGCCGCTCGGCGTTGGGAAATTCGGTGATGGCCGGCGCGGCGGCGTAGCGGCCCTTGAAGACTTCATTCACATACATCTTGGCCACGCGGCGAGCGGTGCTGGCGGTGTTGTGGTCGTCCTCGGTGTCGATGACCAGGCTTTCGAGCACGCCTTGCATTTTGGCGGTGACTTCGTCGAGCAGCTGCTCCAGCTCGCCGGGCTGGATGAAGCTGGCGATGTTGTCGTTGGCGTGGTAGCGCTGGCGCGCGGCTTTGAGGCGCTCGCGGATCTTGGTGGAGACGGGCACGCCTTCGTCTTCGGCGCTGGCAGGCGCAGGGGCGTTGGGGTTCATGGACTGCATGGGCTTTTGGGAGTGGAGCGGAGCGCCGGGGCGCTGATGGCGGGAGCGGCGCACGGGCGTCAGCGCAGGGTTCGCCCTTTGGCCAGGCCCCGCAAAAAGCCTTGAGCCAAGGGGCGGACGCGCTGATAAATCTGCCAGCCAGACCAGACGCGCAGGCCCAGTCCAAGCAGCAGGCGCGGGCGCGTGAGGGCCGCGCCCGCCAAGGCCGCGCCCGCGAGCAGGAGCAGCGGGCCGTGCTTTCGCATTTGCTCGCGCGCCCGGCTGGCGAGGCTGGCAGCGCCGTCGGCCATGCGGGCGGCGGGGCGCAGGGCCTGGCTGCCTTGGGCGATGCGCTCGCGCAGCTCGGCGGAGCGCGCCAGCAGCCGTGCGCGGCGTTCAACAAGGGATTCGGGGCTGGAGGGCGTCACGGGAGGCGTCATGAGCGCAGCCTTTCGCAGTCGCGCGCCAGCTCCTGCCGCGTGGCGGCGAACCAGCCGCGCCCATCGCGCGCGCGCGCCAGCGCCAGCCAGGCCAAGCCCGCGCCGCCGCCCAGAAAAAGCGCCGTGAAAACGCCCAGCGCGAGCAGCCGGTGCTCATCCCACAGCAGCACGGTGAGAAATACGGCCAGGAACGCCAGGCCAAGGCACAAGAAGGCGGCGGCGGCCAGCGCGCACAGCAGCACGGCCAGCAGGCGGGCGCTTTCTTCGCGTGCTTCCAGCGTCAGCAGCTCCAGGCGCACGTGGGCCAGCTCCAGCGCGTCGGCCAGCAGGCCGCGCAGGCGGCTGATGAAGCCGGGGCGGCTGGCGGCGGTATCAGCGGAATCGGCGGCGGGCATGGGCGGGCCTTTCTGGCAGGGGAGACAAAGCAAAACCGGGCTTTGGCAGCCCGGTTCGCGCATCAGACAGGTTTTCTGGCGAGGCGGTTTTCGGCAGGCCAAGCGCGCCTTGTGTCAGAGATCCATCAGCGGCGGCCAATCAGCACGCCAATGAGCAGGCCCAGCGCCGCCGCCACGCCGATGGAAGACCAGGGGTTGTCGTGCACGTAGTCATCCGTGGCGTAGGCCATTTCGCGCGTTTTGGCGCGGATGGCGGCGTCGGCGTCAGCCAGTTTTTCGCGGGCGATTTGCAGGTTCTCGCGGGCGCGGGTGCGCAGCTCGGCCAGGCGGCTGTCGGTCTGGCCGGCGGTGGCGCTGAGCAGGTCTTCGGCGTCGGCAATCAGGCGGCGCAGGTTGGCGGCCAGCTGTTCCTTGGTTTCGATGGCGGCTTCTGTCAGCTGCTCGGAGGCAGCAGCGACCTTTTTGGCGGCTTTGGATTCAGGCATGGTTGGCTCCTTGCGAAAGGTGGAAAGACACTTGCGCGGCATGATAGCAGCGGCCAGCTTCTGCAAGCCTGCTACCTTCACCGCCATGAATCAAACGATTTCGGTGCTGGCGCTGGGCTGGCGGGGGCTTTGGCGCGATGCACGCGCCGGAGAGTTGCGGCTGCTGATGCTGGCCGTGCTGCTGGCGGTGGCGGCGCTGGCTTGCGTGAGTTTTTTTGCCGACCGGCTGCAAGGCGGCTTGCGGCGCGACGCGCGGCAGCTGCTGGGTGGTGATGTGGTGCTGGCCAGCGACCACGCGCCTGCGCCGCAGTGGCAGGCCAAGGCGCAGGCGCTGGGCTTGCAAACGGCGCTGACGCTGAATTTCGCGACGATGGCGCGCGCGCCTGACAGCGCGGCGGGCGAGCCGGGCGCCAGCCGCCTGGTGTCGCTCAAGGCCGTGCCGCCGGGCTATCCGCTGCGCGGCAGCTTGCGCGTGGCCGATGGGCCGGATGCGCCCGATGCCGCCACGCGCGAAGTGCCCGCGCCCGGCCAGGCGTGGGTGGATGCCGCGCTGCTGGAGGCGCTGGGCATGGCCCCCGGCCAGAAGCTGCTGCTGGGCGATGCGGCGTTCACGGTGGCCAAAGTCATCACGGCCGAGCCAGACCGGGGCAGCGGCTTTGCGGGCTTTGCCCCGCGCGTGATGCTGCGCGAGAGCGATTTGGCCGCCACGGGCCTGGTGCAGCCGGCCAGCCGCATCACCTGGCGGCTGGCGGTGGCCGGTGATGGCGCGGCGGGCGACGAGGCCGTGGCCGCTTTCACGCAGTGGGCCGAGGCGCGGCTCAAGGGCGCGGACAAGGCGGCATCCGCAACGCCTTCTGCACCGGACGCACCGGACACAGCGGACGCACCAGACACACGCGGCATGAGCCTGGAGTCGCTGGACAGCGGCCGCCCTGAAATGCAAACCACGCTGGCGCGCGCCGAAAAGTTTCTGAACCTGGTGGCGCTGCTGGCCGCGCTGCTTTCGGCGGTGGCCGTGGCGCTGGCCGCGCGCGCTTTCGCCCTGCGGCGGCTGGATGACGCCGCCCTTTTGCGCGTGCTGGGCCTGCCGCAGCGCGCGCTGGCGGGCGCTTACGCGGTGGAATTTTTGCTGGCCGGGCTGGCGGCCAGTCTGGCGGGCGTGGCGCTGGGCTGGGCGCTGCACCACGCTTTCATCTGGCTGCTGGCCGGGCTGGTGCAGGCGGATTTGCCCGCGCCCGGCCCCTGGCCCGCGCTGCTGGGTCTGGGCGTGGGGCTGACGCTGCTGGCCGCCTTTGGCCTGCCGCCCGTGCTGCAACTGGCGCGCGTGCCCCCGCTGCGTGTGCTGCGGCGCGATATGGGCCAGCCCAAGGCCGCCCCGCTGGCCGTGCTGGGCCTGGGTGTGGCCGGTTTTGCCGCGCTGCTGCTGGCCGCCAGCCGCGACGCCACGCTGGGTCTGATGGCCGTGGGCGGCTTTGCGGGCGCGGCGCTGCTTTTCGCCCTGCTGGCGCGGCTGGCCGTGGCCCTGCTGCGCCGCTGGGCGGGCGCGGCAGATGGCGCCCCGCGCTGGCTGGCACTGGCCGCGCGGCAAATCACCGCCCGCCCCGCCCATGCCGTGGCGCAAGTCAGCAGCCTGGCCGTGGGCCTGATGGCACTGGTGCTGCTGGTGCTGCTGCGCACTGACCTGATGGCCAGCTGGCAGCGCGCCACGCCGCCTGATGCGCCCAACCGCTTCACCATCAACGTCATGCCCGATCAGGCCGAAGACTTTCGCGCCGCCCTCGCGCAAGGCGGCGTGCGCGGCTACGACTGGTACCCCATGTTCCGGGGCCGCCTGGTCAGCATCAACGGCCGGCCCGTCACTGCCGCCAGTTTCAGCGACGAGCGCGCGCAGCGCCTGGCCGAGCGCGAATTCAACCTCTCCCACACCCCCACGCTGCCCGCCCACAACAGCCTGGTCGCCGGCCGCTGGCAGCCCGAAGAAGCGGGCGCGGCCAGCGTGGAAGAGGGCCTGGCCGCAACGCTGGGCATCCGCCTGGGCGACACGCTGGGCTTTGACTTCGCTGGCGCCACACATGAAGTGCGCGTGCGTTCGCTGCGCAAGGTGGACTGGGGATCGCTGCGCGCCAATTTCTTCGTGCTCCTGCCCGTGAGCGAATTGCCCGATGACGTGGCCTACACCTGGATGGCCGCCTGGCGCTCGCCCGGCCAGCCGGGTTTTGACAATGCCCTCGTGCGCCAATTTCCCAACATCACCAGCATCGACATGAGCGCCACTTTGGCGCAGGTGCAGCGCGTGCTGGCGCAAGTGATTCGCGCGGTGGAATTTCTTTTTGCCTTCACCCTGGCGGCCGGGCTGCTGGTGCTGGTGGCCGCCATCACCGCCACGCGCGAAGAAAAAGCGCGCGAATTCGCCATCATGCGCGCCCTGGGCGCTTCTGCCGCCTTGCTGGGTAAGGTGCAGCGCGCCGAACTGGCCGGCGTGGGCCTGCTGGCCGGTGTGCTCGCCAGCCTGGTGGCCAGCGTGCTGGGCTGGGGGCTGGCGCGCCACGTCTTTGAATTTGACTGGACTGCGCCCCTTGCCACGCCTTTGCTGGGCAGCCTGGCCGGCGCGGCCCTGGCCCTGGCCGCCGGCTGGTGGAGCCTGCGCGAAGTGCTGCGCCGCCCCGTGGCGCAAACGCTGCGGCAGGCGGGCGAATAACCGGAGCGAATGCCTCTGCCTCTTTTCACGCTCACGGCCAACCCGCGATCCTTGCGGCGCGGTGGCGCCAGGCGTTTTGCGGCGGCTGATTCACCAGCGGGAATGAGCGCAACTGCAACACGCAGCCCGTGCTGAGAAGCTTGTTCAAAGTCCGTGAGCACGGAAAGCGCGGACTTGGGCAGTCCATGGCGTTGCAAACGCCTTGTCAGGCAGCAGGCGGACAGTCAGGCCTTGCATCTTGCGGTCCATCCCGATTCACTCTTTTCCCCTCACGGCTCAACTCTGGGCAGAATCTCAGAAACAGGAGCAAATTTGAGGGGGCTAAAATACCGGCCTGCGCAGTATCCACTAGGACATCATGCTATGAATAAGGGAGCTAAAATAGACCTTCCAACGCTCGCCCACAGGCGCTAAAACGACCCCGACGGCCTGTTGCGTCGCAATTGGCTGGCCGGTCGGCCAGTCTGTCTTTGGCTTGCGCTGGCTGCCCAAGCTCTCATCGGCTCTTTCACCCCTCGTGGTCAGACCCTGAACAAGCCCTGGGGCCGTGCGGTTGCTTGGCGCGCTCAAAGCGCTTTCAGGCTGCCGGGAACAAGGCGGGCGCCCAGCTCGCGGGTGATGTGCTGCACAAAGGGGTCGGCCATGAGCAGCTCGCGGGCGGCTTGCAGGCGGGCGGCGGCGTGCTGGGCATTGCGGCGGGCGGGGGTGTCGGTGAGGTCGGCGGTTTCGCCGGTTTGCACTTGCAGCGTGATGGCGTGGCCTGCGGCTTGCAAGGCGGCTTGCAGACGGGCGGCGGTGGCGGGCTGGGCCAGGGTGGCATTGGCGGTGCGCAGCGTCCAGACGCCTTCGCCTCGGGCGATGAGTTGTGATTGCAAGGCGAGTTCGCGCGCGAGGGCGGTGATGGCTTCGCGGGCGATGAGTTCTTGCACGAGGGCGTGCCAGAAGCTGCCTTCGGGCGAGGGGGTGAAGGCGGGCGGCGCGGCGCTGGAGGAAGCGGCGGGCGCGCTGGAAGGGCTTTCGCGCGCTGAGGTTTCGCGCACGGGAATGGCGATGAGGCTGGCGGCGGAAGGCGTTTGAGCCGCGTCTGGCTCGCTGGTTGCGCCAGGCGCTTCAGGGGCGGACGGCGCGGCCACATCCGGCGTGGCGTGGCGGGTGTGAGGCGCGGCGATGACGGGCAGGGCCTGCACGGCTGGCGGGCGCGGCCGCTGGCGGGCGGGTTCGGCGGCGTCATGCCAGGGCGGGGCACTGCCGGGAGCGTCTGGGTCGCCTTCAGCCATGAGGGCGTCGAACCAGCCGTCGTCATCCGGCTCGCTGGCGCTGTCTGGCGGCGCAGGGAAGGCGGGCTGGGCGAAGGCTGCGGCTTTTGCTGTTTGGGCTTCTTCGGTTTGGGCTGTGTCTGGCAGGGCGGCAGCGGCTGGCGCAGGGGGCGCATCAGCCGCGTGGGCGGGCGATGGGGCCGGGCGGGCGGCAGGCGCTTGCGGGGCGCTGGATGCGGAAGCCGCCGGGGAACCGGCGGCGGGCTGGGCGGCTGGGGCGGGCTGCCGGGCTTCATTGGGCGCGGCGCCAGGGTCTGCGGCAGGTGTGATGGGGGCTGCGGCGCTGGCGGGCGGCGGTGTTGCCGCAGCGGGGGGCGATGCGGCGGCCTCATCCGCTTTCAGTGTTTTTTTTTCTGGCGCGGCGCGGCCGCTGCCGCCGGGTTGGGCGGCAGATGGTTTGAAGGGCAGCAGGCGCAGCAGGGTCATCAGCAGGCCGGTGTATTCGTCGGGGGCCAGGCCCAGTTCGGCGCGGCCATGAATGCACAGGCTGTAGAGCAGCTGCGTTTCATCGGGCGGCAGCAGGGCGGCCAGGCGGGCGGTTTCCTGCGCGTCGGGGTCGGCTTCGTCCACGGGCATGCCGGGCACGGCCTGGTGCACGGCCATGCGCTGGAGCACGCTGGCCATGTCTTCCAGCGCGGTGGCGGCTGAAAGACCGTGGGCGCGCAGATGGTCCACGGTTTGCACCACGGCGCGGCCATCGGCGGCGGCCAGCGCGTCAATCAGGGCAAAGACGAGGCTGCCGTCCACGCTGCCGAGCATCTGGCGCACGCCCGCTTCGGCAATCTGGCCGCTGCCGAAGGCGATGGCCTGGTCGGTCAGGCTGAGCGCGTCGCGCATGGAGCCGCGCGCGGCGCGCGCCAGCAGGCGCAAGGCGGCGGCTTCGGCGGGCACGTTTTCTTGCGCCAGCACGCGCTGCAAGTGCGCCAGCACGGTTTCGGGGGCCATAGGCCGCAGGTTAAATTGCAGGCAGCGCGAAAGAACCGTGACGGGCACTTTCTGCGGGTCGGTGGTGGCGAGCACGAATTTCAGGTATTCGGGCGGCTCTTCCAGCGTTTTGAGCATGGCGTTGAACGCCGTGTTGCTGAGCATGTGCACTTCGTCAATCATGAAGACCTTGAAGCGCCCTTGCACGGGCTTGTAGACGGCTTGCTCCAGCAGGCCCTGCACTTCGTCCACGCCCCGGTTGCTGGCGGCGTCCAGCTCGGTGTAGTCCACAAAGCGCCCGGCGTCGATGGCCGTGCAGGCCGCGCACTGGCCGCAAGGGGTGGCGGTGATGCCGCCCTGCCCGTCAGGCCCCGTGCAGTTGAGCGATTTGGCCAGGATGCGCGAAACCGTGGTTTTGCCCACGCCGCGCGTGCCGGTGAACAAATAGGCGTGATGCAGGCGCTGCTGCGTGAGCGCGTTGCCCAGGGCCTGCACCACGTGCTCCTGGCCCACCATTTCTGAAAAGTTGCGCGGACGGTATTTGCGGGCCAGGACGAGATAGGACATAGGGCGCGGATTCTATGGGCCGCCCCATGCGGCGCAGGGGCATGGCCGGGTGCGGAATACGGATGGAGCGAGCGCGGCATGGCCCTTTGCTTGCCAGCAAGAAACAGGAGCAAATTCAAGCAGGCAAAAAATCCATTCTGCGCACGATTTACGGTGACGTATTGCTATGGATAAAGGAGCGAAATACCTTACCTGCCCGCAGCCTGCGCCCGGCCCTTCTTTTCTGCGCCTGTTTTCACCGCCAGGCCCAGGCGGGCAGCGCTGATAATCCGCGCCCATCATGAATCAGCTCGACTCTCTCAGGCAGTTCACCACCGTGGTCGCCGACACGGGCGACTTTCGCCAGCTGGCGCAGTTTCAGCCGCAAGACGCCACCACCAACCCTTCGCTCATTCTCAAGGCCGTGCAAAAGCCCGAATACGCGCCGCTGCTGGCGCAAACCGTGGCGGCGCATCGCGGCCGGCCGCTGGACGAAGTGGCCGACCGGCTGCTGGTGCGCTTTGGCTGCGAAATCCTGGCGCTGATTCCGGGGCGCGTTTCCACTGAAGTGGACGCACGCCTGTCGTTTGACGAAAACGCCATTTACACCCGCGCCGAGCGCCTGATCGAGCTGTATCAGGCCGAGAGCGTGCCCGTCGATCGCGTGCTCATCAAAATTGCCGCCACGTGGGAAGGCATCCGCGCCGCAGAGCGGCTGCAAAGGCGCGGCATCAACTGCAACCTCACGCTGCTGTTTGCCTTTTGCCAGGCCGTGGCCTGCGGGCAGGCGAAGGTGAGGCTCATCTCGCCTTTTGTGGGCCGCATTTACGACTGGCACAAGGCGCGCGCAGGCAGCGCGTGGGACGAGGCGGCGCACACGGGCGCCAATGACCCCGGCGTGCAGTCCGTCACGCGCATCTTCAACCACTACAAGCGCTTTGGCATTGCCACCGAAGTGATGGGCGCGAGCTTTCGCAACACGGACCAGATTGCCGCACTGGCCGGGTGCGATTTGCTCACCATCAGCCCCGATTTGCTCGCCCGGCTGGCCGAAAGCCGCGCGCCCCTGCCGCGCGCGCTGGACGCCGCAGCCGCCCGCCAGCTTGACTTGCCCGCCGCCAGCTTTGGCGCCGATGAGCAAGCGGCCTTTCGCTTTGCGCTCAATGAAGACGCCATGGCCACCGAAAAGCTGGCCGAAGGCATCCGCGCCTTCGTGGCCGACGCGAAAAAGCTCGACGCGCTGTTGCAGCAATGAGCCTTGCCAGCCGCCCGCGCTGCGACGCCACGCCCGCCTGGGCCGCCCTGGCCGCGCACCACCGGCAGCGCTTTGACGGGGCGGATGCGTTTGATTTGCGCCGCGCCTTTGCCGAAGACGCCCGGCGCTTTGAGCGCCTGAGCCTGCAAGCGCCGCACGTTTTCGCCGATCTGTCCAAAAACCTGATTGACGAGCGCGCCCTGGCGCTGCTGCTGCAACTGGCCGCCCAATGCCAGCTTGAAAGCTACCGCGACGCCATGCTGGGCGGCCAGACCGTGAACAACACCGAAGGCCGCCCGGCCCTGCATCCGCTACTGCGCTGCCCGCCCGGCGCTGCGCCCGCCGCGCTGCAAGCCGAACACCGCGAGTGCATGAAGCAGCTTGACGCCATGCTGGCGCTGGCCGAAAGCATCCGCGCCCAGGGGCGCTTCACCGACGTGGTTCACATCGGCATTGGCGGCTCTGACCTTGGCCCGCGCCTGGCCTTGCAGGCGCTGCAAGATCACGTGCGCCCGGGCGGGCCGCGCATCCACTTCGTGGCCAACATGGACGGGCACGAGCTGGCCGCCGCGCTGGCTGCGCTGCAACCGGCGCGCACGCTTTTCGTCATTGCCTCCAAAAGCTTTGGCACCGCCGAAACGCTGCAAAACGCCCGCTCCGCGCGCGCCTGGTTTTTGCAAAACGGCGGGCAGGAAAGCGATCTGGCCGCGCACTTTGCCGCCCTGACGGCCCGGCCCGAAGCCGCGCGCGCCTTTGGCGCGGGCCAGTGCCTCACCTTTGCCGACGGCGTGGGCGGGCGCTACTCACTGTGGTCGGCCATTGGCCTGCCCGTGGCCATTGCGCTGGGCGCGGCGGGCTTCAAGGCGCTGCTGGCGGGCGCGCATGCCATGGACCGCCACTTCGCCAGCGCCCCCTTGCACGCCAACCTGCCCGCGCTGCTGGGCCTGCTGGATGTGTGGAACCGCAACTTCCACCGCTTTGCCAGCCGCTGCATCGCCCCCTACCACCACGGCCTGCGCCGCCTGCCCGCCTATTTGCAGCAGCTTGAGATGGAAAGCAACGGCAAGCGCGTGGACGCCGCCGGCCGGCCCCTGGCCTTTGACAGCGCCCCCGTCGTCTGGGGCGAAGCGGGCAGCAACGGCCAGCACGCTTTCTTTCAGATGCTGCACCAGGGCACGCAAGTCATTCCCGTCGATTTCATCGTCACGCGCGAAGCCGCGCACGAGCTGCCCGGCCATCACGCCAAGCTGCTCACCAACGCGCTGGCCCAGTCGCGCGCGCTCATGATGGGCCAGGCGGACGAAGACGGCCACCGGCACTTTCCCGGCAACCGCCCCAGCACCTTCTTGCTGCTGGAGCGGCTGGAGCCGGCCAGCTTCGGCGCCCTGCTGGCGCTGCACGAGCACCGCGTGTTCACCAGCGGCGCCATCTGGGGCCTCAACAGCTTTGACCAGTGGGGCGTGGAGCTGGGCAAGCGCCACGCGGGCGACATCGAAGCCTGCCTGCTGCAAGGCCACGCGCAAGGCATGGACGCTTCCACAGCCGGGCTGCTGGCGCGGCTGCGCTAGCGCTGCCCGGGCCAGGGCAGGCGCAAGCCGCCCCGGAGCCTGTTCACGAAAGCCAACTGGCCGTCTGAATCAGCTCCTTGATTGATAGCATGATGTCCTAGTGCACATTGCGCGAGAGCCAGTTTTCATGCCGCCGGATTTGCTCCTCTTCTTGAAGAATGAAACCCTGCCGCGAGGAGCGAATGGCCAGACGGCGCAGGCGGTTCTCAGGCTTTTTGCTCCATGGCCCAGGCCACGTGCTCGCGCACCATTTCGTCGGGGTGTTCGCGCCGCGCAGCCAGCGCGGCCAGCAAGGGGGCGCGGGCGGGGTCGTCTGCGGGCAGGCGGGCCAGGGCGTTGCCCAGGGCGACGGCCACATTGCGCAGCCAGCGGGCATGGCCGATGCGGCGGATGGGGCTGCCTTCGGTGCGGCGCAGAAATTCTTCTTCGCTCCAGGCCAGCAGGGCGGTCAGGGGCGCGTCCGTCAGGCCCTCGCGCTCGTCAAAGTCGGGCAAGGCGCTGACGTGCGCGTATTTGTTCCAGGGGCATACGCGCTGGCAGTCGTCGCAACCGTAGATGCGGTTGCCAATGAGCGGGCGCATGTCTTCGGGAATGGCGCCGTGCAGCTCGATGGTCAGGTAGGAGATGCAGCGCCGCGCATCCAGCCGGTGGGGCGCGATGATGGCCCCGGTGGGGCAGGCGTCCATGCAGGCGGTGCATGTGCCGCAGTGGTGGGTGACAGGCTCGCTGGGCGGCAGGGCGATGTCCACATAGATTTCGCCCAGAAAGAACATGGAGCCTGCATCGCGCGAGAGCACAAGGGTGTGCTTGCCGCGCCAGCCCTGGCCGCTGCGGGCGGCCAGCTCGGCCTCCAGCACGGGGGCCGAGTCGGTGAATACGCGGTGGCCGAAGGGGCCGAGTTCGGCGGCCATGCGCGCTTGCAGCTTTTGCAGGCGCGCGCGCATCACCTTGTGGTAATCGCGCCCACGGGCATAGACGGACACCACGCCTTCTTGCGGGCGCTGAAGGCGCTCGAACTCCACGCGCTGCCAGCCTTGGGGCGTGCTGCGCGGCAGGTAGTCCATGCGGGCGGTGATGACGCTGACGGTGCCGGGCACCAGCTCGGCAGGGCGCGCGCGCTTCAAACCGTGCGCGGCCATGTAGTCCATGCTGCCGTGAAAGCCTTGCGCCAGCCACTGGCTCAGGCCCGCCTCGGCGCTGGACAGGTCCACGCCCGCCACGCCGATTTGGGAAAATCCCAGCTCCTTGGCCCAGGCGCGCACGCGCTCCAGCAGTGCAACAGGGTCGATCCGGGCCTGCGGGTCTTGATCGGTGGGCATGATTTGTATTTGTCGTTTCCGCAAAGGGGCCGGATTGTTGCCAAAACAGCCCGCCCGCCGCCGCCCCGTCCATATCCATGAACACGCCATGACCGCCCTGCAAGCAGCGCCTTCACCTTCCGCCTTGCAGAAAAACACCCCGGACAGCGCCGCAAACGGCGCCCCGGATACCCCCCCTGCCCTGCAACTGGCCTGCCGCAGCGAGGCCGGCACCGCCGCGCTGGCGCAGCGCCTGGCGCGCGGGCTGCAAGAGGCCGCGCCGCAAGGCGCGTTCATCGCCCTGCGCGGCGGCCTGGGCGCGGGCAAAACCACTTTCACGCGCTACCTGCTGCGCGCCCTGGGCGTGGCCGGGCGCATCAAAAGCCCCACCTACGCCGTGATGGAGCCGCATGAAACGCCGTCAGGACTGGCCGTTTTTCACTTTGACTTCTACCGCTTCAGCGACCCCGCCGAGTGGGAAGACGCGGGCCTGCGCGACGCCTTTGCCGCGCCCGCGCTGAAGCTGGCCGAATGGCCGCAGCAAGCGGGCGGCCTGCTGCCCGTGCCCGATCTGGATGTGCTCATCGCCCCCGAAGAAGGCAGCGCCGCCGAAGACGGCGCCCTGCAAGCGCGCCGCATCACCCTCACCGCCGCCACCCCTTTGGGGCAGCGGCTTCTGAACACCCTTGATTCGCACACCCTGGAGAGCTTCTGAGCCATGCAACGCCGCGAACTCCTCAAAAAAGGCAGCTCCCTGGCCCTGCTGCTGGGCGCGCCGCAACTGGCGCAAGGCGCGGGCATCATCGCCGTGCGCGTGTGGCCCGCGCAGGACTACACGCGCGTGACCATCGAGTCTGACGCGCCCCTGAAAGCCAGCCACCGCACCGTGGAAGACCCGCCGCGCCTGGCCGTGGACATTGACGGCCTCAAACTCGACGCCGCCTTGCAGCAGCTGGTGGGCAAAGTGCGCAGCGACGACCCCAACATCGCCGGCGTGCGCGTAGGCCAATACACGCCCGACGTGGTGCGGCTGGTGTTCGACCTCAAGCGCGCCACCGAACCGCAAGTGTTCACCCTCACCCCCGTGGCCGCCTACAAATACCGCCTGGTGTTTGACCTGTACCCGGCCAACCCGCCCGACCCCATGGAAATGCTGCTCGCCCAGCTGGGCCAGGGCGGCGCGCAACCGCCCATTCCCGCCCCGCCGCCCGGCCAGCCCACGCCCCCGGCCACGGGCGTGCACGTGGCGCAGGCCGACGAGCACGACCCCCTGGCCGAACTCATCGCCCGCCAGACCAGCAAATACCGCGAACCCGGCGCTCCCTCCACCGCCGTGGCCTCGGCAGACGGCATCGGCATCAAACCGCCGCCCAGGCCCGAGCCTGACCGCACCATCGCCAGCGCGGGCGCGCCCGGCATCCGCCCGCCCGCGCGCGGCAGCGCCCCGTCTTCGCGCGGCGGCCCGCGCCGCATGCTGCTCGTGGCCATCGACCCCGGCCACGGCGGCGAAGACCCCGGCGCCACCGGCCCGGCGGGCACGAACGAGAAAAACGTCGTCCTGCCCATCGCCCTGTATCTGCGCGACCGCCTCAACGCCAGCACCGCCGGCCGCTACCCCTTGCGGGCCTTTCTCACGCGCGAAGCCGACTACTTCGTGCCCCTGAACACCCGCGTGCACAAGGCCCGCAGCGTGGGCGCCGACCTGTTCATCAGCATCCACGCCGACGCCTTCACCAACCCCGGCGCGCGCGGCGGCAGCGTCTTTGCCCTCTCCGAGCGCGGCGCCAGCAGCAACGCCGCGCGCTGGCTTGCGCAAAAAGAAAACCAGGCCGACGCCGTGGGCGGCATCAACATTGCCGCCGCCAGCCGCGCCCCCCACCTGCAACGCGCCCTGCTGGACATGAGCACCGCCGCGCAAATCACCGACAGCCTCAAGCTCGGCCATGCCCTGCTGCGCGAAATGGACAAAGTCGGCCACCTGCACAAAAAACAAGTGGAGCGCGCCGGTTTTGCCGTGCTGCGCGCGCCCGACATCCCCAGCGTGCTGGTCGAAACCGCCTTCATCAGCAACCCCGAAGAAGAGCGCAAGCTGCGCACCGCCGCCTACCAAAGCCGCCTGGCCGACGCCCTGCTCGTGGGCGTGCGCAACTACTTCGCCGCCAACCCGCCGCTGGCCTAGGGCCTTCAAGGCCAGCAGCGGACGGCTGATATGGGCCAGGCCGCTTCAGAACCTGCCCAGAGTTGGCCGCGAGGAGCCACAGATCGGAATGGATTGCAAGGCGCAGACGGCCTCGTGATCCATCAAGGATTTGCCACGCCGCAGGACGTCTCAAAGCTGTGCTTTTCGCACCTGCGGACAGATTGCGAGCAGGCTCTCAGGAACAACTCAAGCCCGCTTGCGGCGCAGCAGGCCATCGAGCGAGGGCGCGCCGCCGCCTGCGGCGGCCAGGTACAGGAAGATGAAGCAAAACAGCGCCGCCGATTCGCCCTTGTTGAGCAGCGGCATCCACATGCTGGGCTGGCTGTGGGCCATGAAGTAGGCCACGGCCATCTGGCCGGAAAGCAGAAAGGCCACGGGCCGCGTGAACAGCCCCAGCATGAGCAGCAGGCCGCCGCCAATTTCCAGCACGCCCGCTGCGCCCATGAGCGAAAGCAGCTCCACATGCCCCATCGCCGTGGGGTAGCCGAAGAATTTGGCCGTGCCGTGCCAGAAGTACATGTAGGCGGCGGTGATGCGCAAAAGGGCCAGCAGCTGCGGCTGAAAGCGGGAAAGCCAGGCCATTAAAAACTCCTTCAAAGAGTGAAAAAATGCACGGAAAACGTGATGAAGCCGCGCTTTTACCACGGAGGAAAAGGGCTGGGCGCCCTTGGCGCCGCCAGCGGCGGCATTTCATTTGAGTCTAAGATAAATTGACATCTGTTCTCATCTGCACAAACAAAAGAAAGGCAAATGCATGTTCACTTCTTCCGCTTTCCTGCGCCGCTTGCGCCTTGGCCGCCGCGCCGCGCTGGCTGCCGCTGGCGCAAGGGTTTTCGCGGCGGCTTTCGCGGCGGCCCTTGCTCTTGGGCTGCCGCCAGCGGCGGCGCAGCCAGCGCCCAAATTCAAGGTGGTGACCACGTTCACCGTAATTGCCGACATGGCCCGCAATGTGGCGGGCGATGCGGCGCAGGTGGAGTCCATCACCAGGCCCGGCGCGGAAATTCACGAATACCAGCCCACGCCGGGCGATTTGGCGCGCACGCAAGGCGCGCAGCTGGTGCTGTGGAACGGGCTGAATCTGGAGACGTGGTTTGAAAAGTTCTTCCGCCGCGTGAAAAACGTGCCGCAGGCGGTGGTGTCGCAAGGCGTGGAGCCGATCGGCATTGGCGCCGGCCCCTACGAGGGCAAGCCCAATCCGCATGCGTGGATGTCGCCCGCCGCCGCACTGGTTTACGTGGACAACATCCGCGATGCGCTGGCCGCGCACGACCCCGCGCATGCCGATGCCTACCGCGCCAATGCCGAGCAATACAAGCAGCGCATTCAGGCGGCCATCGCCCCCATCCGCGCCGAGCTGGAGAAGCTGCCGCCCGGCGCGCGCTGGCTGGCCACGAGCGAGGGCGCTTTCAGCTATCTGGCGCGCGACTTTGGCCTTCGGGAGCTGTATCTGTGGCCCATCAATGCCGACCAGCAAGGCACGCCGCAGCAGGTGCGCCACATGATCGAGATGGTGCGCCAGCACAAGGTGCCCGCCATCTTCAGCGAGAGCACCATTTCGCCCAAGCCCGCGCAGCAGGTGGCGCGCGAGACGGGCATTCACTACGGCGGCGTGCTGTATGTCGATTCGCTCACCACGGCAGACGGCCCCGTGCCCACGTATCTGGATTTGCTGCGCGTGACCAGCAGCACGATCGCCCAGGGGCTGGCCGAGGGCCTCAAAAAGCAGCAAGGCGGCCAGCCATGACGCCAGCCGCCAGCGCCGCTGCCCCTGCCGCCAGCAACAGGACCGCCAGCAGCGGCATTTGCGCCCGGGGCGTGACCGTGACTTATGCCAACGGCCACACGGCCTTGCGCGACGCCAGCTTTGAAACGCCTGCGGGCAGCATCACCGCGCTGGTGGGGGTCAATGGCAGCGGCAAGTCCACGCTGTTCAAGGCCGTCATGGGCTTTGTGCCGCTTTCGGCCGGGCAGGTGCAGGTGCTGGGGCTGCCCGTGGCGCAGGCCATGCGCCAGCGCCTGATGGCCTATGTGCCGCAAAGCGAGGAAGTGGACTGGAACTTTCCCGTGCTGGTGCAAGACGTGGTGATGATGGGCCGCTACGGCCACATGGGTTTCATGCGCCTGCCGCGCCAGGCCGACCGCGCCGCCGTGCGGCAGGCGCTGGAGCGGGTGGACATGTCTGAGCTGGCCGGGCGGCAGATTGGCGAGCTTTCCGGCGGGCAGAAAAAGCGCGTGTTTCTGGCGCGCGCGCTGGCGCAGCAGGCCCGCGTCATCTTGCTGGACGAGCCTTTCACCGGCGTGGATGTGAAGACCGAAAGCGCCATCATCGATTTGCTGCGCCAGCTGCGCGATGAAGGCTGCGTCATCCTCGTGTCCACGCACAACCTGGGCAGCGTGCCCGAGTTTTGCGACCGCACCGCCCTCATTCAGGGCACGGTGCTGGCCTGCGGCCCCACGGCAGAGGTGTTCACCCGCGCCAATCTGGAGCGCGCCTTCGGCGGCGTGCTGCGCCACTTCGAGCTGCCGCAAGCGCAAGGCGTGGGCATCGTCACCGACGACGAGCGCCCGCTGGTGCTGCTGCACGGGCGCTCATCCGTGCGCGGCCAGCCTGATGCGGGCGCAGGGGGCGCGCCATGAGCCTGGCTGCCGTCTGCGCCCTGCTGGCCGAGCCGCTGGGCTACGCCTACATGCGCCACGCCATGCTGGCCGCCGCGCTGGCGGGCGGCGTGTGCGCCTTTCTCTCGTGCTTTCTCATGCTGCGCGGCTGGTCGCTCATGGGCGACGCCATTTCGCACGCCATCGTGCCCGGCGTGGCGGGCGCGTATCTGCTGGGGCTACCCTACTCGCTGGGGGCCTTTTTCTCCGGCGCGCTGGCGGCGGGCGTGATGCTGCTCATCAACAGCCGCACGCGGCTCAAGCAGGACGTGGTCATAGGCGTGACGTTTTCCACCTTCCTGGGGCTGGGCCTGTTCATCATCTCGCTGGCGCCGGCGGGCATCAGCATCCAGACCATTGCGCTGGGCAATGTGCTGGCCATCACGCCGGGCGATCTGGCGCAGCTGGTGGCCATCAGCCTGCTCACTTTTTTGGCGCTGCTGCTGAAGTGGCGCGACTGGCTGGCGGTGTTTTTCGACGAAAGCCACGCCCGCAGCGTGGGCCTGCACGTGACGGCGCTCAAGGCGGGCTTTTTCGCCATGCTGGCCGCCTGCACCATTGCCGCCATGCAGGCCGTGGGGGCCTTTCTCGTCATCGCCCTCATCATCACGCCGGGGGCCACGGCCTGGCTTTTGAGCGACCGCTTTGGCCGCGTGGCCGCCATTGCCACCGCCATTGGCGTTGCCAGCGGTTTGATCGGCGCCTGGGCCAGCTACTTTCTGGATGGGGCCACCGGCGCCGTCATCGTGCTGCTGCAAACCGCGCTTTTTGCCCTGGCTTTTGTTTTTGCCCCGCGCCACGGCCTGCTGGCTGCACGCCGCCGCGCCCGCGCCAGTGCTTCAAAGGCAGATGCGCCGGCGGCAGCCCGCAGCTGCTCATGAAAACGCATCAAAGAAGGGAGCAAATTCGATGGGTCAAAAAAGCCTTTTAGCGCCCATTTGGCGGGGAGGTCATGCTATGAATCAAGGAGCGGGAAAAGCCCCGCCGCCTGCCCCTTTTTCTGTCTCTTTCACTGGCTTTGCCCACGGCAAGGCCGCCAGCAGCCCGCGCGCGCCGCGCCTGCGGCATCCGTCATGACCGCCACTTTCTCTTTCCTGCTCGCTCCCCTGCAATACGACTTCATGCAGCACGCGCTGCTGCTGGCCGCGCTGGCCGCCGTGCCGGCGGCGCTGCTGTCGTGCCTGCTCGTCGTCAAGGGCTACGCGCTGCTGGGCGACGCCATTTCGCACGCCGTCTTTCCGGGCGTGGTCATCGCCTACATGCTCGGCCTGCCCGTGGCCGCTGGCGCTTTCGTAGCCGGGCTGCTGTGCGCCACGCTCACCGGCTACCTGCACACCCGCAGCCGCGTGCGGCAGGACACGCTCATGGGCGTGGTGTTTTCCGGCATGTTCGCCCTGGGCCTGCTGCTGCATGCGTGGATACGCAGCAGCGTGCACCTGGACCACATTCTTTTGGGCGACTTGCTTGGCGCGGCCGCGCCGGAGCTGCTGCAAAGCGCCGCCGTCGCCCTGCTCGTGGCCGCCGCCCTGGCGCTGAAGTGGCGCGATCTGCTGCTGCACGCCTTTGACCCCGTGCAGGCGCGCGTCAGCGGCCTGAACACCGCCGCGCTGCACTACGGCCTGCTGGCCGCCGTCTCGCTCACCGTCGTGGCCTCGCTGCAAGCCGTGGGGCTGATTCTGGCCATCGCCCTGCTCATCGTGCCGGGGGCCACCGCCTTGCTGCTGGCGCGCACCTTTGGCCGCATGCTGTGCCTCTCGTGCGCCGCCGCCGTGCTCTGCTCCGTGCTGGGCGTGTATCTCAGCTTCTTTCTCGACAGCGCCCCCGCGCCCACCATTGCCGTGCTGCTGGGCCTGGCCTTCACGGCCGCCTTTGCCCGCTCGCTCTGGCAGGCCCGCGCCGCCCGGCGCGGCAACGCCCCGGCCAGCGCGGCCCGCCAAGGCGTTTGAGAACCTGGCCGCGTTCTGGCCATGAGGGTCAGCCAGCCTGAAATGCGCGCCGGGTAGGCGGGGCTGAACGGCCGCGCTCATTTCTCTCCTGATTTCGCCTCTGGATTAGCTCCTCGATCCATAGCAAGAGGTCCTGGTGGAAGCTGCGGCAAATGGCATTTTCGGCCCCATGAATCCGCTCCTTTTTCTGATGCAATCTGCCATCCGAATTCGACCCTTGGCGCAAGCCGTGCTGGCGCGCTTCAGGAACGAGCCTGTACGCCGCTGACCGCACGGCAGCCCTGCTGGCCGCCAATCAGGCCATTCATCAAGCCATCAAGCATTAAGCGAGCCGCTGGCGCTGTCCGCGCCGCGCCAGCAACACAAAAAATAACCTTGTACGTCAGATTTACATCAAGAAAAAATATGATTCAAATTTTCAATCACTCTCATTCGCTCATGCATATGAACTCTTCGCTTCTTTTTTCCCGCCTTTCGGGCGTGACGCTGGCCGTGCTGGCGCTGATGGCCGCCTCTGCACAAGCGCAGCAGGCGCAGCGCGCAGAACCTGCCGGCAAGGCGCGCGCGGCAGCCCAGGCCGCTCTCACTGAAAACGAACCGGCCGAAGACGAATACGAAGCCACCATGCCCACGGTGTATGTCACGGGCACATCGGAAAACAGCGTGACCAAGGGCTATATCGGCTATGACCAGGCCGAAGTCACGCGCAACCAGCTCACCATCAAGGAAACGCCGCAGGCCGTGGACGTGCTGGACATCCAGAAAAACAAGAACTACGGCACCAACGACCTCAGCTCCATTCTGGAAGGCAACGCGGGCATTGACGCCACGTATGACATGCGCGGCGAAAGCATCAAGATTCGCGGCTTCTCCGCCGACGCCAGCGACATCTACCGCGACGGCATCCGCGAAAGCGGCCAGGTGCGTCGCTCCACGGCCAACATCGAACGCGTGGAAATTCTCAAAGGCCCCTCTTCCGTGCTGTATGGCCGCAGCAGCGGCGGCGGCGTGATCAACATGGTCAGCAAGTTCGCCAACTTCACGCAGCGGCGCACCGTGGGCCTGGCCTACGGCTCCTGGGCCAATCGCAGCGCCACGGTCGATATCAACCAGGTCATCAACCCGAACGTGGCCGTGCGCCTGACGGGCGAAGCCAGCGAAGCCAACTCCTTCCGCTCCACCGTGAACACGCGCGGCCGCATGCTCTCGCCCAGCGTCACCGTGCGCGCGGGCAATCTTTCATGGACGGGCCAATACACCTGGGACAGCGCCCGCCGCGTGCCCGACCGCAACCCCGAGCGCCACGTGTATGAGCAAATGGGCCTGTCCTGGCGCCGGGGCTTTGCCCGCCCGGGCGACTTCGTCAAAGACGACTTGAGCGTGCTGCGCTCTGACCTGGCCTGGGCCATCAACGGCAGCTGGGACCTGCGCTGGCAGCTGGCGCACCGCAGCGCCTCGCAAGACTTCGACCACTACTTTGGCGGCACATACGACGCCGCCACGCGCCTGCTGGGCCAGAACTACGCCTGGCAGGAAACGGCCAACAAAACCCTCAGCAGCGCCCTCACGCTCAACGGCCGCTTTGCCACCGGCGCCATCGAGCACAAGCTCACGGCAGGGCTGGACTGGTCGCGCGAAAAACGCGACCCGCTCTTGAGCACCCGGCGCGACCAGCCCATCAACCCCTTCGCCGCGCCCGGCACCTGGGGCCGCCTCAATCCGCGTCCGGCCGCCACGATCGACAACCATCACCGCGCCCACTCCTCCGGCCTGTTCGTGCAAGACCTCATCAGCCTGCGCCCTGACGTGAAAGTGCTCGTGGGCGGCCGCCACGACCGCTACAAATTCCGCTCCACCAACATCCGCAAGCAAAGCAGCGGATACGACGGCAGCACCTTCAGCCCCAACGTCGGCGTGGTGTGGGACATCAACGCCGACCACACCGTCTATGCCGCCTGGAACCGCAGCTTCGCCCCTTACGGCGGCAACGGCTATCTGACCGTGGACGCCACCGCCAACCCCGCCACCTTCAACACCGACCCCGAACAATCGCGCCAGATTGAAGTGGGCGTCAAAAGCGACTGGCTGGACCGCAAGCTCAGCACCACGCTGTCGCTCTACAACCTGGAGCACACCAACATCCGCTACCGCCCCGACCCCAACGACCTCACCCGCTGGGCCGTGCGCGGCAAAGAGCGCTCGCGCGGCGTCGAACTCAACGTCATGGGCCGCGTGCACCCGCAATGGTTCGTGCGCGGCTCGCTGGGCCTGATGTCCGCCAAGATCGTTGAAAACCGCCAAAACCGCGCCGAAGAAGGCCGCTACCTGACCAACACCGCCCGCATCAATGGCAACTTGTTCGTGCGCTACGCCCCGCGCCCCTGGTTCGCCGAAGCGGGCCTGACGCACATCGGCAAGCGCTACTACTACGACAAAAACGAAGAACACGGCCTGCCCGCCTTCACCCGGCTGGACGCGCTGGTCGGCTACAGCGCCGCGCCCTGGAACTTCACCCTGGCCCTGCAAAACGTGACCAACAAAAAATACTGGCGCTCCAACGCCATGCCCGGCTCGCCGCGCGCCGTCATGCTCAAGGCCAGCTACGAGTTCTGAAAGCCTGTTCAGCGCCCTCTGATCATGAGGGCCTGGAAAGCCAAGCAGGCGAACAGCAAGCTGGTGTCAAGAACCCGTTCATGATCTGGCCATGAAGGGTGAAAGAGCCAATCGGAATGGGCTGCAAGCTGCAAGCTGCAAGCAAGCCTTGCAGCTTGCTGAAGATCGGCAAGCGCCAAAAACGCCCGAAGCCGCGCTTTCCGATCCCACGGCCGGACTTTGAACAAGCTCTTGCTGGAACGGGGGCGAACGAAGTTTTTGTCTCATCAGATTCGCTTCTGTTTTCAATACGCCCAAGCAACGCTGGGCCGCATGGCGCTCCGGCTGCGAGACATCCAATCCCCGCCTCATGACCTCGCATTTCGTTTTGCGCCGTATTTCGCTCCTTTATTCATAGCTGGATATCCTGGAGCAATCAGCGCAAGAAGGCATTTCTGCCCCTCAAATTCGCTCTCGTTCTGATACGAGAAAACGAAAGCAGAGACAGACGGCAAGCGTGGACCGCCGCTTGAGTTCCGCATGTCTTTGCCTGCGAGAACTGGTGCCGCACTGCGGCGCGGGTGATGCCATTTGTTTTGTACGGAGAAATTTGCGCGGAGAAATTGTTTTCAAAATTTCTGGCCGCGCGGCAATCCGCTTTTTTGATTCTGGGCGCAGATCATTCCCGTTTTTCCAAAACAAAAAGTGCGGCAATAAGCGCAGACGCTCGCGTCAATTGCGTTTTTTTCGCGATTCATGGCTTTTTGACTGTGGTTTGCACGGCTTTGGCGCTTATCTTGATGCGGGTATGCTCGTTCGCGTCATTCAGCGCTCTTTTTGCGTCATGCCCATTTCTCTTCGCTCCCTATTGCTACTGGCTCCCCTGCTTTGCGCCGCTCAGGCCCAGGCGCAAGCGCCCGCGCAGGAGCTTGCCCCCTGCGCGGCCGATGCCTACACGGGCAAGGAACTGCGCTCGCACAACGGCAGCGCCGCCGATCTGAGCTGGTACCGCCGCGTGCGGGCTGAACCAACGGCACAGGGCTGCCTGCGCTATGTGCTGCGCGCCGCGCCGCGCGCGGGGGTGTTTGACAGCATCGCGCCTGTGCCGCTGGGCGGCGCGGCAATGGGTTTTGAGGCCGTGCGGGACGGCCAGCGCCGCCTGTTCAGTCCGCACGGGCAGGATTTGCTGGGCGAGTCCTACAGCCAGCCGCTGCGCATTGCACTGCCGGCCTTGCCCGCCAGCGCCTGGCAAAACGGCCGCTATGCCGGGCAAGGGCAGCCGCCCGCCGCGCTCACGCTGGCGCTGGGTGACGCCCGGCGAGGCACGGTTTTCATGCGCGTGCAGCAAGGCCGCGTGGTGGCCCGCAGCGCCTGGCTGGCCGCGCCGGCTGAAAACGGCCTGGCTCGCAGCCACCCCGTGCCTGCGGCGTCTGGCCTGCAACCGGTGGCCAACGAGCAAGGCGCGGCGGGCCTGTTGGCGCTGGCAACCCTGCGCGAAACCGTGCCCATGCGCTACGCCGCCGTGGGAGCACTGCCTGAAAGCGGGCAGCCGCAAAAAATCTGGCTGCTGCTGGCCCAGCGCCCTGCCGGAAGCGGTGAGGAAGAAAGCGGCGAGAAAAGTAGCAAAGAAAGCGGCCTCATCGAATTTTTCCTGCCCGATGGCCGCCCCATCACCACCCTGCCCGCCGCGCAAGATGTGCATGACGCCCGCAGGCAAGACGGCCAGCGCCGCTACCTGGCCTTGCAAGACCGCACGGGCGGCACGTGCCACTACCTCTCGCCCACGCTGCAACCCCTGCTGGCGGGCGGCGTGCCCGCTGCGGCAGACAAGCCCTGCCCTGCCCTGCGCGAAGGCCAGCCCCTGCGCTTTACCGATGCCGCAGGCCGCACGCTGCGCTACAGCTACACGCCGCAAAACGGCCTCACACCGCTGGGCGAGCCGCTGCCAGGCGCGCTCGTGGCGCAAAACGCCAACCACTTCATGCTGCGGCTGGACGCCAGCGGCGAAGACGAGGCAGCCAACAGCCCCCCCCGCTACATGGCCTACGACGACAGCGGCACGCCCATGCCCGACGCCGTTGGCTTTGACGGCTTTGAAGACCAAGGCTGCGGCGCATGGCGCGTGCTGCGCGACGGCCAGTGGCGCTTCTTCACTGAAGGCGGCCTGCTGCCCGACCGCGAAGCCCCGGTGGCCGGGTGCAGCGCCGGGCGCTGAAAGCTCGCCCGCAATCTGGCGCCGCAAAGGCGGAACAAGCGGAGCGGGCGCGGCGCAGGCTGTGTTTTTGCTTCATTATTCATAGCATTACGTCCTGGTGAAACCAGCGCAAAGCGGTATTTAAGCTCCTTGAATTCGCTCCTGTTTTTGATGTATCTGGGCAGGAAGCAGCATTCCTGGCAGCGCGCATCGGATCCGCACTGTGAGCGCCTACCTGGCGTACCTTGGACGATCGTAGGCCGCCTGTGGAATAGATGCGGATGCGTCTGAAGTCAGTGTTTCATGGCCTGCATCGGCGTTTTGCTCTTGAGCACTGACCTTTGATGAGCCGATGCGCCATGCCCAGCGCTTGGCACAGCCGGTCGGTGAACTGTTTGTCGTTGTCGCTCAGCAGCTTGTTGAGCTTGATCGGGCAGGCCTTGTGCAATGCCTAAATGAATCTCGCCCACACAAATAGTGAACAAGACGCCCGCCGTCTGGATCCGCCTGTTGGCGGATGAAGCCGCAACGGCCTCTCTCAATGTTCTGAAACCTGTATCAGCGCCACCAATTGCGAATCCAGCTCCTGCACCTGGTTTTTGTAATGCTCGCGCGCGGCCTGGTTGCCCGCCGCGTTGTGCCAGGCGGCTATCAAGCGCTGGCGGGTGCGCTGGCAGCGGGACTCCACGTTTTCAATGGGTTGATATTGCTGGCGTGGCAATGCCCCAACGCTCTCCATCATGAGCTGGCAGTGGCGCTGGCTCCATTGCAAACGCCGTTGCGTGCCCTGCGCCGCCAGTTCAGAAGAAGCGCCTTCCTGCTGCATTTGCTGCAAGCGTTTCCATGCCGATTCCACAATACGCGGACGGTAATAGACTGCAGCATTGGCACGACCGCCTGTATGAATCCGGCCGCCGCGATATTCAGAAGGGAAATAAACTGTCAGCACTTCGCCGCCGAACAGAAAGCTGGCCATGCAATTTAAATATGAGCGGTTTCTCATGGAAACCCTGCAATGGAATACCACGTCATGGTATTGCGTATGGTTCCGGTCGGAAAAAAGGTTTTGCCAAAAGCCTGGCGGCGACATGCAATGCGCATTGCCTGCATCCAAGATTGCCACGCCTTCTCCATCATCAGGGATGCCGTGTTCCCGGTTCAGTTTCTTCAGGATATTCGGATTGCAAATCCAGCCCAGCCACTGCCGCTGCCCCCTGATTTCAGCAGTAACGAAACGGCCCCATTGATAAAAATGACTGGCCACGCGGTAGGCTTCGCCTTGCTCGTCCCTGTCTTTGCGTATGCCTAGCGTCGTGCGGCCGCCCGTGTAGATGGCTTCCACGACTGCGTCATCGCTGTTGCCTTCGTAAACTGAGTAGTCCGCGTGCAAACAAACGGGTTGCAAAACCTCCACGAGGGAGCTGCCATGTTGCAAACCGCAGGTGTTTTCCACACGCTCGCCCGGAAAATCCTGCTCGGCTGGCCATGACAGCCTGAGGCCGGGAAAAGAACCTGTCCGTTTTTTCACGTCCACCGCCGGCATTCCGTAAAAACTGGCTTCATCCGCAAAGGCAAGCTCCACGCGGTCAATCGATATGCCTTCCGGAAAGCTGGGCGAAGTGAAAACGACACGTTCCCCAAGATCCTTGAATTCCAGTTTCTTGAAAAACTCATCGTCATGCGGCGTGTGCCAGAAAATTTCCGGGCCTTCTGCCGTCTCTGCCTTCTGTTGAATCCAGAAGGAATAGCCAATGGCCATCAAAATCAGAATGCCGCCCGTCAGCAGCAAAGCCAGCACAGGCGGTGTTTTTTCATCGTCGCTGAGGCTGGAAGCGCGTTTTGAGCTGCGACTCGGGTTACTCTTCAAAAATGGGTGGCGGACGGACCGCTGGTGGCCACCTGGCTGGTCGTGACGGGATGGCTGTCGTTAGGGGCCATTTTCGCAGGCATTTACATCCCGATACGCGAGCGGCGACTGACGGAGATTGCCGCCGTGTGCTGGATCAGCGTGGCACTGGTGTTGTGCGCCCGGCATTTCATCCATCTCTCGCAGCGGGAAATAGACGCGCAATTCGTGCCTCTTACCGAAATGCTGTGGGCGCGCACAGGCCCCTTTCCTGAATCCATCCCCAACATCAGTGACGGCAGCGTGTACGCAGGGAAAACATACCGCATCGAAGGAAAAATCCGCTGGCCTCTTTACTACCGCAAGACGGGGCCCGAGTCCTGCGAGATCTATACCTACGCCGCCTTCTACCGCAAGCGCGGCTTTGCCATCAGCTATGCAGGCGGCACCCAGCCGCTGTAGGCGACCGCATGGGCCTGCACTTTTCGGCCGTGATGGCTAATCACTCATTTATCTTTTTTTCTGATAGCCACTTTCAGTGACTATCGAACGGGGCATGCCTTGCCAAGCCATCCGGATTCACTCTTTTCTCAGGGCGGCCGCAGCCTGCCTCACCGGCAGGCTGATGCATTGACGATGCTGCGCAGACCCGCCGTGTTGAGGATGCGCACGTGGCGCTGCTTGACTTGCACCAGCCCCTCTTCCACGAAGCGCGAGAAAGTGCGGCTGACGGTTTCCAGCTTCAGGCCCAGGTAGCTGCCGATTTCCTCACGCGTCATGCGCAGCACCAGCTCGCTTTGCGAAAAGCCCCGCGCGTGCAGGCGCTGCACCAAGTTGAGCAGGAAGGTGGCCAGGCGCTCTTCGGCGCGCATGCTGCCCAGCAGCAGCATTACGCCGTGTTCGCGCACGATTTCGCGGCTGAGGATTTTGTGCACGTGCGATTGCAAGGCTGGCACTTCGCGCGAGAGCGCCTCAATGCGGTCAAAGGGCATGACGCAGACCTCGGCGTCTTCCAGCGCAATGGCGTCGCAGGTGTGGCGGTCGCCCACGATGCCGTCCAGCCCGATGATTTCACCCGCCATCTGAAAGCCAGTGACCTGGTTGCGCCCGTCTTCAGTGAGGATGCAGGTTTTGAAGAAGCCGGTGCGTATGGCGTAAAGCGCCATGAAAGGCGCGCCGTTGTTGAACAGCGCCGCGCCGCGCTTGACCTTGCGGCGCGTGGCCACCAGCTCGTCGAGCTTGCGTGCGTCTGCCTCTGACAAGCCGCTGGGCAGGCACAGCTCGCGCAAATTGCAGTTGGAGCAGGCGACTTTGTAAGTGGGCGGCGGCATGTGGGACAACAGCAAACCGCCACGCGGCGGTCAAATCCTGAAAGCGCGCGATTTTATGGCGGGCTTTTTTCACTCTTTTCGCACCTTTTTTCCCCCTTTTGCCAAAAGCGGTACGGCGCTGGAGCGGATTGACCGCAGTCAAGGCGCGGAAAACGGCATCAAGGCACAGTAGCCGCTTGCCGTTTTGCACGGCGTTCAGGCAAGAAAAAAAGGATTTTCCGCGATGCAAGCCATCACTCCGGAGCTGATCAGGCGCTTTGACGTCTCCGGCCCGCGCTATACCTCCTATCCCACGGCAGACCGTTTTGTGGAGGCGTTCGGCATGGATGACTACGTGCGCGCGCTCGAGCAGCGCCGCCAGGGGCCGGCGGCTTTGGCGCTGGCGCGGCCGCTGTCCATCTATGTGCATTTGCCTTTTTGCGAATCGCTGTGCTACTACTGCGCGTGCAACAAGATCATCACCAAGCACCACGAGCGCGCCGCGCCGTATCTGGCCCTGCTGCGCCGCGAAGTGGAGCTGCATGTGCAGCACATGGGCCGGGGCGCGGCCGTCAGCCAGCTGCACCTGGGCGGCGGCACGCCCACTTTTTTGAGCGACGAAGAGCTGGCCTGGCTGATGGACTTGCTGCGCAGCCATTTCACTTTCCAGGACGGCGGGGAATACTCCATCGAGGTCGATCCGCGCACCGTCACCGCCGAGCGGCTGGAGTCGCTGCGCCAGCTGGGCTTCAACCGCCTTTCCTTCGGCGTGCAGGACTTTGACCCCGACGTGCAAAAAGCCGTGCACCGCGTGCAGCCCGCCGAGCAAGTGTTCGCGCTGGTTGCCAGCGCCCGGCGCATTGGCTTTGATTCGGTGAACGTCGATCTGATTTACGGCCTGCCCAAACAGAACCCGCAGTCTTTTGCCCGCACGCTGGAGCAGGTATGCGAGCTGCGGCCCGACCGCATCGCGCTGTATGCCTACGCGCACCTGCCCGAGCGCTTCAAGCCCCAGCGGCGCATCATCATGATTGACCTGCCGCTGCCCGATGCCAAGGTGTCCATGCTCGCCAGCGCGCTCAAAACCTTCATGCAGGCCGGCTACGTCTATATCGGCATGGACCACTTCGCGCTGCCGGAAGACGCGCTGGCCATCGCCAAGCGGCAAGGCCGCCTGCACCGCAACTTTCAGGGCTACAGCACGCAGCCAGACTGCGATCTCGTGGGCCTGGGCGTCTCGGCCATAGGCAAGGTGGGCGCCACCTACAGCCAGAACGTGAAAACGCTGGACGAATACCAGTACCTCATCGACCAGGGCCGCCTGCCCGTGGCGCGCGGCCTGGCCCTTTCGCGCGACGACATCCTGCGCCGCTCCGTCATCATGGCCCTCATGTGCCAGGGCGAAGTGCTGTTTGAATCCATCGAACTGGCCCACCTCATCGACTTCCGCCAGTATTTCGCTGCCGAAATGGAGCAGATGCGCGAGATGCAGCAGCAGGGGCTGGTGAGCATCAGCGAAAGCAGCATCCAGGTCACGCCCCTGGGCTGGTTCTTCGTGCGCGGCGTGGCGATGGTGTTCGACAAATACCTGCAAGCCGACCGCACGCGCGCGCGCTTTTCCAAAATCATCTGAAAGCCTGTTCACAACCTGCCCGCAGGTGAAGAATGGACAGGTAGCCATTTTGCTCCTCTATTTATAGCAATATGTCCTAGTACAGAATGCGCAGGACAGCATTTTTGCCCCCTTGGATTTGCTTCTGTTTTTAATACATCCGTATCGGCGGAAGTTGGCTCCCTTACCGCTTCTTGCGGTCGGTCTTGCCCCTGATGCCCGAAACCGGGCTGGAAACTGTTTTCCTGAAGAGAGGCTTGGGAAGGCTTTGGCGGGCCGCGCTTGCGCTTCCTACTCCGTGTCGAAATCCGCGCTGTGGGTATGGCCGATGCCGGTGCGGCCTGCCGTGGCGGGCAGGGGGCGGTCGTCGGCGGGGGCAGATAGCGCGTCGGCCACCAGGCGACCTTCAGGGTCGGAGACCAGGACCCGCAATTGGAAGGCGCGGCCATAGCGTGCGGGGGCGGTGAGGGTGCGGATGGCTTCTTGCGCCAGCGCCATGTGGAAGGCGGCGCCCAGGCCGCGTTCAGTGAGCAGATCAGCGCCGAAGCGGGCGGTCTTGGCGGCGGCGATGGCCTCGCAATCGGCCGGGCTGGCGCCAATCTGCCGGGCGACGCGGGCGACCAATGCGGTGTCCACGATGTTGCGGTTGGCATGGGTGATGGTTTCGCCTTGCGCGATCTTGGTGAGCTTGCCCACCATGACGGCCAGCACAACTTGCCGGATGCCCTGGGCCACGCATTCATCCAGCGCGTAGCGCAGAAAGTCGCCCATCTGGATGAAGCAGGCGGCGGGCAGGCCGGGGCGCTCGGCTTGCAGGATGCGCATGGCGAATGTTTCGGTGCGCCCGCCGGTGGTGAGAACGGCCAGGCTGTGCCCCAGCGTGGCCGCGACCTGCACGCCCTGCACGACGCTGGCGCGCCAGGCGGAGGTGGAAAAGGGCTTGACGATGCCGGATGTGCCCAGGATGCTGATGCCGCCCAGAATGCCCAGCCGCGCGTTGGTGGTCTTGCGCGCCATTTTTTCGCCATCGGGCACGCTGATGGTCACTTCCAGCCCATGCTCGGCTAGCAGGGCGGGGGCCGCTTCGCGCAGGTTGTCGGCAATGTTGGCGCGCGGCACGGGGTTGATGGCCGGGCCGCCCACTTCCAGCCCCAGCCCGGGCATGGTGACGGTGCCCACGCCCGCGCCCGCACGGTAAGTGATGGCGCCGGCCTGGCCGGGAAGCACGCGCACGTCGGCGGTGATGAGGGCGCCGTCGGTGCAGTCGGGGTCGTCGCCTGCGAACTTGGTGATGGCGGCATGCGCCGTCTGCGCCTTTGCATCGCAGCGCCCGTCGCGCACGGCAAAGCGCACGCGGCTGCCGTTTGGCAGCAGGCTTTGCACTTCGGCGGGCACTTGGCCGGCGGCCAGCCCCAGCGCGGCGGCGCGCGCGGCGGCGGCGGCGCACGCGCCCGTGGTAAAGCCGGTGCGCGTGCCGCGCCTGGGCCGTGGGGCATCGGGTGATTCGGCGGCAGGGGTTTCGGTCATATGCGCCAAGGATAAGCGCGGGCACGCATTTGGCGCCTGGCGCGCACAAAGGTTTTCCGCACGGAAAGGCGGGTGAAAAACAAACGCGAAAGACAGACGCTTTTCACGCGCTGAATGCGATGAATATGACGAGCGAATTTCTTCAGCGAGCTGTAGCCGCGCTTTCTGCGGCGTTTGCCCGCAGGGCCGCCTGGCCGGGCAGCAAGGCCGGGCGGCGCGCCCTACACTCGCCGCTTTTCTTTTCGCGCTACAAGTTTTCCCACGCCGTGTTTGCCGATCTCACGCCCGCCCTGGCGGCGACTTATGTGTTTGCCGCTGCCGTGCTGCTGCACTTGGCCCTGCGCTTTTGGCTGGCGCTGCGGCAGATGCGGGCGGTGGCGCTGCGGCGCGGCGCGGTGCCGCCGCGCTTTGCGCAGAAGATCACGCTGGCGGCGCACCAGCGGGCGGCGGATTACACGGCGGCCAAGCTGCGTTTTGGCGTGCTGGAAGGCGGCGCAGCCGCACTCATTTTGCTGGGCTGGACGCTGCTGGGCGGGCTGGACGCGCTCAACGCCCTGCTGCTTCAGTGGCTGGGGCCGCGCCCGCTTTTGCAGCCGCTGGCGCTGCTGGCGGCGTTCATGGCGATCAATGCCCTGCTGGACGTGCCGTTTGACGCTTGGCAGACCTTCGTGATTGAGCAGCGCTTTGGCTTCAACAAAAGCACGCTGCGTCTGTGGCTGGCCGATCACGTGAAATCGGCCCTGGTGGGCGCGGCGCTGGGCCTGCCGCTGGCGGCGCTGGCGCTGTGGCTGATGGCGCAGGCCGGGCCGCTGTGGTGGCTGTGGCTGTGGGCGCTGTGGCTGGCCTTCAGCCTGCTGATGATGGTGATTTACCCCACGCTGATCGCGCCGCTGTTCAACCGCTTCGAGCCGCTGGCCGATGAGGAGCTGAAGGCGCGCATCACCGGCCTGATGCAGCGCTGCGGCTTTGCCGCCAGCGGTCTGTTCGTGATGGACGGCAGCCGCCGCAGCGCGCACGGCAACGCCTACTTCACGGGCTTTGGCGCGGCGCGGCGCGTGGTGTTTTTTGACACGCTGCTGAGCCAGCTCACGCCAGATGAAGTGGAGGCCGTGCTGGCCCACGAGCTGGGCCACTGCAAGCGCCGCCACATCGCCAAGCGCATGGTCTGCGTGGCGGCGCTGAGCCTGGCGGCGCTGGCGCTGCTGGGCTGGCTGATGCAGCAGGGCTGGTTTTACGCGGGCCTGGGCGTCACGCCCAACCTGCCGCCCGCGCTGGGCGGCAGCGTGCCCAATCACGCGCTGGCGCTGCTGCTGTTCATGCTGGCCGCGCCGGTCTTTGGCCTGTTTGCCGCGCCGCTCATGGCGGCCCTCTCGCGCAGGCACGAGTTCGAGGCCGATGCCTTCGCCGCCGCCCACAGCAGCGCCGCCTGCCTCGTCAGCGCACTGGTCAAGCTGTATGAAGACAATGCCAGCACGCTCACGCCAGACGCGCTGTACGTTCGCTTTTACTATTCGCACCCGCCCGCCAGCGAGCGCATCGGCCATCTGGAGCGCCTGATGGAGCGGACGGCGCAGGCGGCAGCGTCCGCCTGATTTTCAAAACGGCGGTTTTCCGCTTTTTCTGTTCATTCATGTCCAAGGAGTTCAAACCATGAAACCATGCAAATTCATTCTTGCGGCCATTTGCGCCCTGACGGCGGCTGCATCCGCCCATGCTGAATCCGGCTCCGTGCCTTACGTTTGCCAGGGCGGCAAGAAAATCAGCGTTTCCTACGTGTTCAATGATGAAACGGGCTTTCCCGTCAAGGCCGAATTCGCCGTGAAAGGCCAGCGGCAAACGCTGGCCTATGACGACGCCAAGTCTGACCACGTGGATTCATTTTTCGTCTCTGCCAAAGGCTGGCGCCTGACGGCGCCCGCCCTGACCATCAAGGAATACAAAAAGACGGACGGCATCATGATTACCTCGCCGCAAGACGAAATCCTGTTCAAGGAATGCGCTCCCGCGCAAAAGAAAAAGGGCCGCAAGTAATAAAACCCGCTGCGAAAAAACGCTCTGACGCCCGCCTGCCCGGCGGGCATTTTGTTTCATGAAGCCTCGCAAGAGTCCGCCTGCCGGCTCCGCCGCCTTGCAAAGCGGCCTCGTCATCGCCAGCCACGGCCGCCACTGCGTTGTGGAAACGGCGGACGGCCAGCGCGTCATCTGCCACCCGCGCGGCAAGAAAAGCCAGGCCGTGGCGGGCGACCGCGTGCTGTGGCAAGCCTCGCAAGACGAAGGCTGCATCGAGCGCATCGAACCGCGCCGCAACCTGCTGTACCGGCAGGACGAGATGCGCACCAAGTCCTTCGCCGCCAATATTGACCAAGCCCTCATCCTGCTGGCCGCCGAGCCGGCTTTTTCCGAGCACCAGCTCGCCCGCGCCCTCATCGCTTGCCAGGCCGCACGCATCACCCCTCTCATCGCGCTCAACAAGGCTGATCTGGCCGCCGCCTTCTCCCACGCCTGGCGGCGCCTGGCTCCCTACCGCCGCATGGGTTGCACCGTGCTGCCGCTGGCGGCCGCGCCAGCCGCCGCGCCCGGCGCAGCCGCCATGCACGCCCTCACGCCGCAAGCCTTGGCCGCCGCCCATCTGGCAGGCCGCGTCACCCTCGTGCTTGGCCCTTCCGGCGCGGGCAAAAGCACGCTCATCAACGCCCTCATTCCCCATGCCCGCGCCGCCACGGGCGAAATTTCGCAGGCGCTGGGCAGCGGCCGCCACACCACCACCGCCACCACCTGGTACTGGCTGGACGCCGCCCGTACCAGCGCGCTTATCGACTCCCCGGGCTTTCAGGAATTCGGCCTGCGCCACATCGCCCCCGCGCAGCTGGCCGGCCTCATGCCCGACTTCGCCCCTCACCTGGGCGCATGCCGCTTCTACAACTGCACTCACCTGCACGAACCCGGCTGCGGCGTGCGCGCCGCCGTGCATGACGAGGGTGCGGATGACGGCAGCGCAAGCCAGGCCATCAGCCCCAGCCGCTACCGCATCTATGCCGATCTGTCCGCCGAGCTGGACCAGCAAGCCTGGCAGGCGCGCGGCAAGGCGTGAAGCGCTGGCAGGCTGCCTGCCAAGCCCTTCAGACGCGCGCCCGATGGAACCAGCAACAGAAGCGAATTCAAGGAGGCGAAAGCCACGCTTTCGCGCAGTTTCTGGGCGAGGGTGGCGGGCGGGTTTGGCCGCTGTGCGTTTGCTCCGCCGTGTTTTCCTGGCGGCGTTTGCAAAGCGGTCTGCTGGAAAAGCCGCGCCTGCGCCGCATGGCTTCTCGCCTGGATTCAGAAAGAGGAGCGAATTCAAGGGACAAAAAACCCATTTTGCGCTGTATCCACTAGGACATCATGCTATGAAACGAGGAGCGAAACCAGGCCTTATTGAACCGGGGCGGGCTTGAAAAGCACCTTGCCGCCGCGCGTCTGCGGCGTTTTTCAGGCTGCGGCGGCGGTGCGGCGGCGCTTTTTGCGGTCTTTCATTTCGCTGAGCGCCTTGTTGACCACTTCGCTGGAATCGACCAGGCGCAGATGGCCGTTGCGCAGCAGTTTCTCGCAGCTGCGGCGCGTCATGGTGTGGGGCTGGCCGCCGTGGCTGACGAACATGAACAGCGAGCCGTTGCCGCTGGTCCAGGTGAGCTTGGCGCGCAGCCACTCGCCGTGCGAGAACAGATCGACCCAGGTGTCTTCGCGCAGGCGGGCCAGGTCGGCGCGGTGGCGGGCTTGCTGCTCGTCGTCATCAGCACCCGGCGCGGCGGCGTTCGCCGTGGCGGCGGCGCCCGCCTGGTCGCGCGCGGGACTGGGCGCGCTGGCCTTGCCGGGCGTGGCGGCTGCAGCCGGTTCCAGTTCAGGGCTGCTGCTGGGCATGAAGCCGGCTGCCGCCAGCTCGCGCTGGGCCAGCCAGGGCTGCTCGGAGGTGTCGGCCTTGAGTTCGGCAAATGAGGAGCCGCCCTGGTCGGCTTCGGCCGCGTCGGGCAGGTCATCGTTCAGGTCCATCATGCTGGATGTGGGCGCGCCGGAGGCTTCGGCGTCCAGCGCCGAGCGCACGCGCCGCAGGCGCAGCACGGGTTTGTGGTAGCGCATGAGGGCGTCGAAAAAGCGGTTGGAGTCTTTGGGGTCGTGGCCCAGCATTTCCAGTCCGCGCCGCAGGGTTTGCACGATGTGCGGCACGATTTCAAACAGATGCGCGGGCTGGCGCATGGCCGCTTCGTGGTTCACGCTCCACAGCAAGTCGGTGACGACGGCCAGATAGCCGCCGGGATCGAGCTGGCCGCGCGTGTCGGTGAGCTGCGCGTGGGCGATGACCAGCGCCCAGGTGTTGTAGAGAAAGTCGAGCACGATTTTGGGCGCGCCCTCTACGTCTGAACGCAGGCTGAAGCCCCAGGCCACTTTGTCGGCCAGCGCCTGGCGGTCATGCGCGAAGTGAATGGATTGCAGGCCATTTTTGTGGCTGGCGCTGTCGCTCTGGTCTTCTTCTTCCCAGCGGCTTTCCAGGTCTTGCAGGTGGTTGTCGAAGTCGTGCGCGGTGGCGTCTTTTTGCGCATCCAGCTCGCGCACCACGCGGCGCACGGGTTCGATGAACTGGGCAAATTCCTTTGAGAATTCGTCGTTGTATTTGAAGCTGCGCTGGGCGATGCTTTCCACCAGGCGGCGCGCCGGATGGGTTTCGTCGCCCATGAAGCGCGGATCGCTCATGGCCAGGCGCAGCAGGGCAGGCTCCAGCGCCACGAAGGCTTCTCGCACGGGGGGCAGCACGCGCACATCGCCCGCCACCTGGTCGATGAGGGCGCGCACGGCGTCCAGTCCGATGACCTGGCTGACTTTCTTGGCCTGCGATTTGAGCTGCACCAGCGTTTGCGTGCGCGCCTGCGGCGAAGCGACTTCGCCCCACACTTTTTGCGGGAGCACGGCCTGCACGTCCAGCTCTTGCGGGGGGCGCTCCATCACGGGCAGGGCGCGGCGCTCTTGCTGGGCGGCGTACAGCTCGCGGTCGCTGGGCATGGGGGTGGAGGCGGCCACAGCGGCGCAGGTCTGCATTTCGCGCCGCACGGCTTCGTAGTAGCTGGGGGGCAGGGGCGCGTCGTGATGAGCCACCCATTGGGGCTGGTAGAGGAAGTCGTGCACCATGCTGTAGGGCACGGCGGGTTCGGCGCTGGCCAGATCGGCCATGGCGGGCATCTGGAAAGCCTGGGCCTGCCCTTGCATGGGAGCGCCTGCGGCGAGGTTGGCCATGCCCTGGCCCAGCGGGCCAGTCATGGCCTGCAAGGGCATGATGTTGCTGGCCGTTTGCATGGCGCCTGGGGTCAGACGCAGGCGGTAGCGCGCTTCCTGGATACCTTTTTCTTCCAGCAGCCTGATGATGACTTCGTAGAGGCGGTTGAGTTCGTCAGCGAACGGACGGGTGAGGTGGCGCAGCATCAGGTTGCGCGCTTCGGGCGGCTCGCCCAGCTCCTCAATCACTTCCATGAGCGCGCCGCACAGCACTTCGGGCCGCATGGGGTTGAGGTCGGCGCGCACCACGGGCAGGCCCAGGGCGGAACTCATCAGCGTGTCCAGCCGGGTGAGCCGCTCTTCCACCACGGGCAGCACGGTTTGCTGCAAGCGGGAGGTTTCCACAAACTGCGAAACCTCTGCTTCGGCCATGAGCGTGACTGATTCGAGCGAAGCCAGATTGGAGGGACGGGGAGCGGGGTTGAGGTCCGTGTCCTTGATGGCTTCCAGCGCGTGATTGATGGCTGTTTCAATGCACGATGGAAAGCGCGTGCGCATCTTGGCGCGATGACGGGCCAGCGCCACCATGGCGTCGGCCAGCTGCTGGCGTTGCAAGGGAATCGTGGATTTGTTTTCTGCTTCTTCCAGCGTCACACGCGCAGCTTCAGCGCAGCGGTCGATCATGGACGACGCCAGGAACACAGCCTCGTGCGTGCTGCGCCTGAGCAATGTGCTGTGCTGGTTGGGCAGTTGCATTGTTGCCGGATGAAAGTATGAATACGGATAGCTTATGGCAAGTCAGCTGCGTCCAACCCCGCCAGAGAGGGGTTTTATGCGGAAAGAAGTCACAATCTGGCGAGTGATGAGCAAGAAACTTCTGATTGCAGGCGGCGGCATTGGCGGCATGGCCGCCGCGCTGGCGGCAGCGCGCGCGGGCTGGCAGGTTCAGGTGCTGGAGCGCGCCAGCGCCTTCAGCGAGGTGGGCGCGGGCGTGCAGATTGGCCCCAACGTCACGCGGGTGCTGCATGCCTGGGGCTTGCAGGAGGCCCTGCGGGCCGTGGCGGCCTTCCCGGATGCGCTTCTGGTGCGGGACGCCGCTTCTGGCGCGGAGCTTGGATACATGCAACTGGGCGAGCGCGCGCAGCGGCTGTATGGCGCGCCTTACGCCACCATTCACCGCGCCGATCTGCACCAGGCGCTGGCTGCGGCCGCGCAGGCTGAATCGCAGGTGCAGGTGCATGCTGGGCAGGCGCTGGCGCGCTATGAAGACCAAGGGGCGGCCGTGCAGGCTTTTTCGGTCAGCCAGACCTGGCAGGCGGATGCGCTGATTGGCGCGGACGGCCTGTGGAGCGAGGTGCGCCAGGGCCTGCTGAAAGACGGCGCGCCCCGTGTTTCAAGCCACCTGGCCTGGCGCGCCATGCTGCGGCAGGCAGATTTGCCCGCCGCCTTGCGCAGCCAGTGCGTCACGGTCTGGCTGGGGCCGCGCATGCACGCCGTGCAGTACCCCGTGCGGCGCGGCGAGTGGCTGAATCTGATCGTGGTGACTGAAGGCGCACCGCCTGAAAACCCGCACGGCTGGGACCATCAGGCCAATGCCTACGAATTGATGGCGCGGATGGGCGGCGCGTGCGCGCCCTTGCGCGACCTGCTGCACGCCGCCCCGCAGGCGACAGTCAATGCCTGTGTCTGGCGCTTGTGGCCCTTGTGCGACCGCGCTCCGGTGCGTGCGGCAGGCGAAATGGCGCGCGGCCGCGTGGCCTTGCTGGGCGACGCCGCACACCCCATGCGCCCCTATCTGGCCCAAGGCGCGGGCATGGCGGTGGAAGACGCAGACATGCTGGGCCGCTGCCTGCAGCAGGCTGACGCCGGCACAGCGCCGCAGCAGCTGGCGCGCTACGCGCAAGCCCGCTGGGCGCGCTGCGCCCGGGTGCAGGCCCGCGCCGCGCGCAATGGCGAGATCTTTCATGCCAGCGGCCTTGTGCGCCTGGCGCGCAATGCCGCCATACGCTTGCTGGGCGCGCGGTTGCTGGATGCGCCTTGGCTTTATGCGTACTGAATTCACATCAAGAAAGGCAATGACCCATGCGCATCGATCATGTCACTCTGCTCTGGGCTGCTGGCGCAGTGCTCTACATCATCCTGGCCCTGCTGCGGGCCTTTGCCATCAGCCGGCTGGAAAAAGAGCAGCCTTCCGACGACCTGAAAGACGAAGTGCGCAACTACCGCCGAAAGGCGCTCATTGCCACGGGCGTGCTGGCAGCCGTGCTCATCGTGCATTGGCTCTGGGTTCATTTCTGACGCAGGCAAAGAAAAACGCCCCAGTCTTTCGACTGAGGCGTTTGCCGTTTTTTTGGCTCCCCGACCTGGGCTCGAACCAGGGACCTACGGATTAACAGTCCGGCGCTCTACCGACTGAGCTATCGGGGAATGAAGCTGCGCATTGTATAGCAAAAAACGCAGCGCGCGCAAGGTCAGCGGAAAATTTCTGCGGCCTGCCGAAGGCTCACCGGGTGTTAGCATGGCCGCTTCCACTCCGGGGTGTCGCGGCGTCTGCAACAGACCAAAGCGGCTGAGATGGCGCAGCGCCAAACCCGTTCAACTTGATCCGGCTCATACCGGCGTAAGGAGAAGAGGGCATTTCATCCGTCTGGCGCGCCGGGCGGGCGCCGGAGTTTTCGCCACCTTTCGCAGGAGACTCTCCGATGAATGCCCCCGACAAATTCCAGCAGCTGCTCACCCTCACGCGCGAGCCTTTTCCCGCCTCGCGCAAGGGCTACATCCAAGGCTCGCGGCCTGATTTGCGCGTGCCCGTGCGCGATGTCACGCTCACCAACGACGAAGTGGTGTCGCTCTACGACACCTCCGGCCCTTACACCGACCCGGATGCGCCGATTGACGTGCGCCAGGGCCTGCCCACCGTGCGCGAAGGCTGGATTGCCGAGCGCGGCGACACCGAGCGCTACGCGGGCCGCATCGCCCACATCCTGGATGACGGCGGCAAGCACGAAAAGCGCGATCTGCCCCGCATCGAGCAGCTGCGGCGCGAAGCTGCCGGGCTGCAACGCCAGCCGCGCCGCGCCAGGGGCGGCGTGGGCGGCGGCAACGTCACCCAGATGCACTACGCGCGCAAAGGCATCGTCACGCCCGAGATGGAATACATCGCCTTGCGCGAAAACGGCCGCCGCGAATGGATGGCCGCCTATCTGAACGACGAAAGCCGCGAGCGCCGCCTGGCCGGCAACCCGCTGGGCGCGAGCATGGCGCAGCGCATCACGCCCGAATTCGTGCGCGATGAAGTCGCGCGGGGGCGCGCCGTCATCCCCGCCAACATCAACCACCCCGAAATCGAGCCGATGGTCATCGGGCGCAACTTTCTGGTGAAGATCAACGCCAACATTGGCAACAGCGCCGTCACCAGCAGCATCGAGGAAGAAGTGGAAAAACTCGTCTGGTCCATCCGCTGGGGGGCCGACACCGTGATGGACTTGTCCACCGGCAAAAACATCCACACCACGCGCGACTGGATCGTGCGCAACAGCCCCGTGCCCATTGGCACCGTGCCCATTTACCAGGCGCTGGAAAAAGTGGGCGGCATCGCCGAAGACCTCACCTGGGAAATCTTTCGCGACACCCTCATCGAGCAAGCCGAGCAGGGCGTGGACTACTTCACCATCCACGCGGGCGTGCGCCTGCCCTTCATTCACCTCACGGTGCCCCGGCGCACCGGCATCGTCAGCCGGGGCGGCTCCATCATGGCCAAGTGGTGCATCGCCCACCACAAGGAAAGCTTTCTCTACACGCACTTTGAAGACATCTGCGACATCATGAAAGCGTATGACGTGGCCTTCAGCCTGGGCGACGGCCTGCGCCCCGGCAGCTGCGCCGACGCCAACGACGAAGCCCAGTTTGCCGAGCTGCGCACGCTGGGCGAACTCACGCAAATCGCCTGGAAGCACGACGTGCAAACCATGATCGAAGGCCCCGGCCACGTGCCCATGCACCTGATTCAGGCCAACATGGACGAGCAGCTCAAGCACTGCGGCGAAGCGCCGTTTTACACGCTGGGGCCGCTGACCATCGACGTCTCGCCCGGCTACGACCACATTGCCTCGGCCATTGGCGCGGCCATGATCGGCTGGATGGGCACCGCCATGCTCTGCTACGTCACCCCCAAGGAGCACCTGGGCCTGCCCGACCGCAACGACGTCAAGCAGGGAATGATTGCCTACAAGATCGCCGCGCACGCCGCCGACGTGGCCAAGGGCCACCCCGGCGCGCGCGCCCGCGACGACGCGCTCAGCCAGGCCCGTTTTGAATTCCGCTGGTACGACCAGTTCAACCTGAGCCTGGACCCCGACACCGCCCGCGAATTTCACGACGAAACCCTGCCGCGCGAAAGCAGCAAAAGCGCCCACTTTTGCAGCATGTGCGGCCCCAAGTTCTGCTCCATGAAGATCACGCAGGAAGTGCGCGACTTCGCCGCCGCCAAGGGCCTGAGCGAAGCCGACGCCCTGCAAGCGGGCATGGCGGAAAAATCGCGCCAGTTCCAGGCCGGCGGCGGGCAGGTCTACATCCCCATCCAGAAGAACGGATAAACCCGCCCCGCAGCCCGGCCAGCCGCAAGGCCGCGCGGCTCATGGCAAGCGATCGGGCCGAAAGCGCAGCCGGCCTTTGCGCTGCGTCATGGCCGCGCGAGGGCCGGGTTCCCCCACGCTTGCTTGCCATCTGGCCGCAAGAGACGAAAGCGCAGCCCGGCCCTGATTCGCTCCGCCGCCATGCCGCCCGCCCCTTGCGGGCACACCATGAGAAATGCTGAAAAGCATCAAGAACAGGAGCAAATTTGAGAGGCCGAAAGCGGCCCTTGCGCCCATTCCACTAGGACATCACGCTATCGTTCTAGAAGCGAAAAAAGCCATCTGGGCAGCCGAGGCCGCCCGATCATTGCGGCTGAAAGCCGCTTTCCCGGATGATCCGGCTCCAGGTTCTCTCGTAGGCGCGGGCGCGGGCGGTGAGCTGCGCGGCGCTCATGTACTCGGGAGTCAGGCCGATGCGATCCAGGCGGTCCTGCACGCCGGGGTCGGCCATGACGCGGCGGATGGCTTCCGACAGCACATCGAGCGCGTCCTGCGGCGTGCCTTTCGGGGCGAAGAAACCGTAATAAGGCAAATCTTCAAAGCCGCGCAGGCCCAGCTCGGCGAAGGTGGGCACCTCAGGCAGGGTTTTCTGGCGCTGTGGGCCAAGAGTGGCGAGCACACGCAGCTTGCCAGCGCGGTGGTTCTCAATGAATTCAGGCACGGAGCCAATGCCGGCGCTGATCTGGTTGCCGAGCATGTCAGCCACCATGGGCGCGGTGCCACGGTAGGGCACGGACAGCAGATCGGCGCCATATTTCTGCGAAAGCACCTTGACGAGGAATTCGGGCACCGAGGCGGGCGCGGGAATGCCAACGCTGCTGCCTCGCCCGTCTTGCTGCCTGGCCCAGGCCATGTATTCGTCCAGACTGCTGGCGGGAGTGGCGGCGGAGACGGCGAAAGTGTTGGCGAAGCTGGCAACGCCAGCGACTTGCGTGAAGTCTTTCACGGGATCAAAGCCCGGCTGCCTGACAACCAGAGGCAGGATGGAGATGGTGTGATCGTGCGAGAAAAAGAGCGTCAGTCCGTCAGGCCGGGCGTTCTTGAGCAATTGCGCGGCAATCTGCCCGCCCGCGCCAGGGCGGTTATCCACAACCACAGGCTGACCCAGCTGAACAGCGAGCTTGTCGGCCAGCAGGCGCGCGACGGTATCGGTGCCGCCGCCGGGCGGAAAGCCGATCAAGATATGCACGGGCTTGCCGCCCGCGATGGGCGCGCCGGGCACGGGCGCAGGCTCAGCGGCAAGTTCGGCAGCCCGTGCGGCTGGAAGCAAGGCGGCGGCCAGCGCGCTGGCGGCGAAGCGTTTGACGAAATAGCGGCGTTTCATGGTTGGCTCGTGGGCAAGTGTGGGTTGTCGTGCAGGGTGAGTTCGGGCGGCAGGCGGTCGATTTCGGCCAGCAGGTCCGCCAAAGCGCGGGCAGCGGCGGCAATGAGGGCCTGCCCATCCCCGGCGGTGGCAGCGCGGGCGTTGCCTGCGGCCCCGCTGGGGTGAAGGTCTTGTGCGGCCCAGGCGAAACGGGCGCTCTTGCCGTTGCCCAGCAGGGCGAAGCCGCGCGCGCGCGCCTCGCTGCTGGAGTGGAAATGTTCGGCGCGCTCCCTGCGCACGGCGTGCGGAGCGGCAGCGAGCATGAAAGCCGTCTCCACCTGGCCCGCATGCACGCCAAAGCGCCGCTCCTGCGGGCTGAAGCGGGCCATGAGATCGCCCCCGTCTTCATCCAGCAGAGGCAGATCGAACCAGTTGCAGCGGTAAATGAGCAGCCTCAGCCGCGCACGCAGCTCGCGCGCCAGACCGTCCAGCAAACCGGCGTTGCCGCCGTGGGTGTTGAAAAGCACCAGCTTGCGCACGCCGCTGGCGGCCACGGATTCGGCGATATCGCTCCACAGGCGCAAGGCCGTCTCGGGGCGCAGGGTGAGCGTGCCCGCAAAGTGGGCGTGCTCCGGGCTGTAGCCAATCGCTTGCACGGGCAGAAAAAAGGCGGGCACTTCATCAGCCACCAGGGGCGCTGCGGCCTGCACGATGGCGTGGGCGATGTCGGCATCCACCGACAGAGGTAAGTGCGGGCCATGCTGCTCGGTAGCCCCCACGGGCAGCACGGCAATGGCGCGGGCCGTATCGATCTGCGCAAAGTCAGCGGTGGTCAGCGCAGACCAGAAGCGGGGCAAGGCAGGCATGGCGGGCAGTTGGAAAGCAAGCACGAAATCTTACCTTTGCGCCCACGCCGCAGACTCAGGGCAAACGCGCAAATGGCGGGGAAGGGCCTGCGCTCAACGCTCCAGCGTTCGGCGCGTCGCCTTGAAGGCGTGAAGTTCGCTTTTCTTGGCTCTCTGCGCCGTCACATGCTCACCCAGGATGACTTTGACGCCTTGCGCGAAGGGCTGGCCCGCGTAGCCGCCATCGCACAGCAGGCTTTGCACCCGGCCCAGGCTGCTTTTTTTCTTGCTCGCGCGCTCCAGCAGAGGGCGGATGAGTTCGCGCTGCTCGCCGCTATTGCGTCGAATGCCTTTTGTGCTTGCCCTTCAATTCGCTGCTGTTTTTGATTCGGGCTGGCTTTCAAGTATTCAGCGGGCTTGTGCCGCTGCGGCGCTCTGAGCGACAGGCTGGCCCAGGCTGCGCAGAATGTCGCGCACGAGCTGGACGCGGTCGCGGGTTTCGGGCAGTTCGCGTTCGATGCGCAGTTTGTCGTTGCCGGCCAGTTTGATGTGGCGGTTTTTCTGAATGAGCTGGATGATGGCCATCGGGTCCACGGGCGGGTTGGGGCGAAAGCTGATGGCGGTCACGCCCGGGGCGGCGTCCACTTTTTGCACGCCGTAGGGCTGCGAGAGCACGCGCAGGCGGTGCACGTCGATGAGGGTTTGCGCGGGCGGGGGCAGTTTGCCGAAGCGGTCCACGATTTCTTCGAGCAGGCGGTCGATTTGCTCGCCACTTTGGGCGGTGGCGAGTTTTTTGTAGAAGGACAGGCGCAGGTGTACGTCGCCGCAGTAGTCGGCGGGCAGCAGGGCGGGGGCGTGCAGGTTGATTTCGGTGGTGGCCTGCATGGGGGCGAGCAGGTCTGGCTCTTTGCCTGCGCGCAGGGCCTTGACGGCTTCGGCCAGCATGTCGCTGTAGAGCTGAAAGCCGATTTCCATCATGTTGCCGCTTTGGCTTTCGCCCAGCACTTCGCCCGCGCCGCGTATTTCCAGATCGTGCATGGCCAGGTAAAAGCCGCTGCCCAGCTCTTGCATTTGCTGGATGGCTTCGAGCCGCTGCTGGGCCTGTTTGGTCAGGCTTTGCATTTCGGGCACGAGCAGGTAGGCGTAGGCCTGGTGGTGGCTGCGGCCTACGCGCCCGCGCAGCTGGTGCAGCTGGGCCAGGCCGAATTTGTCGGCGCGGCTGATGACGATGGTGTTGGCGCTGGGCACGTCAATGCCGGTTTCGATGATGGTGGAGCACAAAAGCAGGTTGTGGCGCTGGGCGACAAAGTCGCGCATCACGCGTTCCAGCTCGCGTTCGGGCATTTGGCCGTGGGCAATGGCAATGCGCGCTTCGGGCAGCAGCGCTTGCAGCGCTTCGCGGCGGCGCTCGATGGTGTCCACTTCGTTGTGCAGAAAGTAAACCTGCCCGCCGCGCTTGAGTTCGCGCAGCACGGCTTCGCGGATGACGCCCTGGCTTTCTTCGCGCACGAAGGTTTTGATGGCCAGCCGCCGCTGAGGGGCGGTGGCGATCACGCTCAAGTCGCGCAGGCCTTCCAGCGCCATGCCCATCGTGCGGGGGATGGGGGTGGCAGTGAGCGTGAGCACGTCCACTTCGGCGCGCAGCTGCTTCATTTGCTCTTTGTGGCGCACGCCAAAGCGGTGTTCTTCGTCAATGATGAGCAGGCCCAGGTTTTTGAATTTCGTTTTTTCGGAAAGCAGCTTGTGCGTGCCTACCACGATGTCGATGCTGCCTTCGGCCAGCCCTTTGAGCGCGGCGCTGGTTTCCCTGGCGGAGCGAAAGCGGCTCATCTCGGCCACTTTCACGGGCCAGCGCGCGAAGCGGTCGGCCAGCGTGTGGTAGTGCTGCTCGGCCAGCAGCGTGGTGGGCGCCAGAAAGGCCACTTGCTTGCCGCCAGTGACGGCGATGAAGGCCGCGCGCAGCGCCACTTCCGTTTTGCCAAAGCCCACGTCGCCGCACACCAGGCGGTCCATCGGGCGGGGCGAAATCATGTCTTGCACCACGGCGTGTATGGCCGCTTGCTGGTCGGCGGTTTCTTCAAAGCCGAAGTCGGCGGCAAATGGCTCGTAGTCCCGCGCGTCAAAGCGGAAGGCGTGGCCTTCGCGCGCGGCGCGGCGCGCGTAAATGTTGAGCAGCTCGGCGGCGGCGTCGCGCACTTGTTCGGCGGCCTTGCGGCGGGCCTTTTCCCACTGGCCGCTGCCCAGCTTGTGCAGGGGGGCTTCGTCAGCGCCCACGCCGCTGTAGCGGCCGATCAGGTGCAGCTGGCTCACGGGCACATACAGCACGGCTTGCTGGGCGTATTCCAGATGCAGAAATTCCTGCAAGGCGGGCGTGCCGTCGGGGTTTTTCGCGCCCATGTCCATGTTCACCAGGCCCCGGTAGCGGCCAATGCCGTGCTGCGCGTGCACCACGGGGTCGCCCACTTTCAGCTCGGAGAGGTCGCGGATGAGCGCGTCCACATCGCTGACTTGCTCTTGCCGTTTGCGGCGGCGCGCGCCGGCGGCCGTGGCGAACAGCTCGGTTTCGGTGATGAAGTCGATGCCGCCTTCGCGCCACGCAAAGCCCTGCGCCAGCGCCGCCGTGGCGATGCCCAGCGGCTCGCCCGTGGCCTGCTGAAAGTCTTGCAGCGAGTCAAACGCGGGCGGGTTCAGCCCGCTGGCGCGCAAAAAGTCCAGCAAGCTGGCGCGGCGGCCATCGCTTTCGGCCAATATCAACTGGCGCGGGCCGCCTGCGGCGCGGGCCGCCGCCATGTGCTGCTGCAAGCGCGCCAGCGGATCGGGCGCGCCGCGCGCCACGGCCAGCGCGGGCAGCGGGGCAAATTCGGCCCCGCTGGCAGCGTCGGCGGCGGCATCGCCTTGCGGCGCTTGCGCATGAGGGGCCGCGCGCAAGGCCAGCTGCGGATGCGCCTTGGCCGCCACGTAAAAGTCTTCGGCGCTCAAAAACAGCGCTTGCGGCGCCAGCACGGGGTGCGAGGCGTCGCTTTGCGCCATGCGCCAGCGCTCGCGCGTGTCTTGCCAAAAGCGCGAAAAAGCCGCCTCCAGATCGCCATGCAGCGCCAGCGTGGCCTCTGCGCCCAGGTAGTCGAACACCGTCGCCGTCTCGTCAAAAAACAGCGGCAGGTAGTACTCAATGCCCGCCGTCGCCAGCCCCGCGCCCATGTCCTTGTAAATGCGGCTGCGCGTGGGGTCGCCTTCCATCAGCTCGCGCCAGCGGTGGCGGAATTTGGCGCGCGCGTCCTCGTCCATCGGAAACTCGCGCCCGGGCAGCAGCCGCACCTGCGGCACCGCATGCAGGCTGCGCTGGCTGTCGGGGTCAAACGCGCGGATGGAGTCAATCTCGTCGTCGAACAAATCCACGCGGTACGGCTCGGCGCTGCCCATCGGATACAGGTCAATCAGCCCGCCGCGCACCGCGTATTCGCCCGGGCTGCCCACTTGCGTGACGTGCTGGTAGCCCGCCAGCGTCAGCTGCGCTTTCAGCGCCGCCTCGTCCAGCTTTTGCCCCGTTTCAAAGTGAAAGGTGTAGGCCGCCAGAAAAGCAGGCGGCGCCAGCCGGTACAGCGCCGTGGTGGCCGGCATCAGCACCACATCCGCCGCGCCCTGGCGTATGGCCCAAAGCGTGGCCAGCCGCTCGCTGATCAAATCCTGATGCGGCGAAAAGCGGTCATAAGGCAGCGTCTCCCAGTCCGGAAACAGCGCCGCGCGCAAGCCCGGCGCGAAAAACGGCAATTCGTCCAGCAGCCTGCGCGCATCGCCCGCATCCGCGCACACCACGGCCAGCAGCCGCCCCTGCGCCTTTTCCCGCTCGCCCAGCCGCGCCAGCAGCAGCGCATCCGCACTGCCCGGCGGGCGCGGCAGCGTGTGGCGTTTGGCAGGAGCGAGCTTGGGCAATGGCATGGCAGGGCGGCAGAAAGAAACGACAAAAACCCCCGGCCACAAACGGGGCGGGGGCGCAAAGCGGCAAATTGTAGAAAGGCGGCGCGCCGGCGCTGAGGGGCGGATACCCCGCCGTGAAGCTGGCCCTGCCCGCCCGGAAACCTTAAAAAAAAGAGGAGCGGATTCAAGGGGTCAGAAATGCCATCCGGCGCAGTTTCCACTAGGACATCATGCTATGGATAGAGGAGCTAAAAAGCCCTGTTCAACGCCTGCGCTGCAGGCGCGAAAAGTGATCCGCCGGCCTGCGGCCTTGCAAATCCTCGCCGGGCCACAAGACTTGCCTGCTTCTTGCAGCCCATCCTGATTCGCCCTGTCGCCCTCACGGCCAGGCTTTGTGCAAGCTTCAAGAGCTTCAAGGCGCCACGCACCACGGCGCTTGCTGATGCACCAGCCCATGCCACAGCCCCCACAGGGCCGTCAGCATCAGCGCCAGCCCTGCCAGCCGCATGCTCCAGGGGCCGCGCCCGTTCACGCCCAGGCGCAGCAAAAGCCACGGCCCAGCCAGCAGCGAAAGGCCCGAGCCTGCGGCAAACAGCGCCATCGCCGCAGCCCCTTGCAGCGCGTCGCCCGTCAGCGCCGCCACCAGCACCGCCGAATACAGCAGCCCGCAAGGCAGCAGCGCCCACACAAAGCCAATGGCCAGCGGCGCGGCCAGCCCCCAGCGGCCCGACGCCGCGCGCACCCGCGCCCACACGCGCCGCGCGCCCGTTTCCAGCCACAGCGGCTGCCGCGCCCAGATCAGCAGCATCAGGCCCATGGCCGCCGCGCCGATATGCAGCATGCTCCACACGGGCCGCAGCGCCGCCGCGTGCGTGGCCAGCCAGCCCAGGCCCTGCATGGAGGCAGCCGCCAGCGCGCCCAAAGCGCCATAGCCCGCCAGCCGCCCCAGTTGAAACAGCGCCATCGCCCGCGCCGCCTGCGCGGGGCGGCCTGGCCGCCCCGGCATGCCCACAACCGCCGCCTGCCCAATGCCCGCGCAGGCCGCCCCGCACATGGCGATGCAATGCGGCCCGCCCGTCAGGCCCAGCAGCAAGGCGTTGATCAGCATGGCGGTTTGCATGTGGCTTTCAGAATCGGTTCACGGTTGTTCAGTGGATGCAAGAACACGGTTTCGGGCGGCCTGCGGCGCTGCAAATCCTTGATGAGCGGCAAGAAAGTCATGAAGCCGTCTGCGGTTTGCGTTCCCTTGCGGCCAGGCGATGAACAGGTTTCCAGAGCCTGTCACGGCAAGGGCAGGAAAAAGCGCGGCGGAAAAACGCAAGGCGCGCGAGCCGCAGATCATCCGGCAAGGAGCGCTTTCGCCGGAAGCCGCCCCGCAATGGCCGATCGCGCCAAAGGTGAATGGCCCGCCGCAGGCGGCGGGCGCGGCGCTTTTGGGTTAGCGCTTCAAGCGCCTGTTCAGCTATTTGCGGAGCGAAAAGCGCGGATTGGGCCTGGCTGCGACTTGGCGAATGCCTTGCCGGGCCGCAAGCGGACAGCTTCCAAGTCAGGCGCGGTTTGCGCCTTGCGGCCCTTTACGGCCAGGCGCTGGACGGGTGCAAAGCGCCCGGCTTTTGCAGTTCCGTCCGGTTCGCGCCAACAAGGCGGGAGAGGTTCAGAAACGGGAGCAAATTCAGGGGAGCTTGAAACGGCCTTCGCGCCCGTTTCACTAGGACATCACGCTATGTATTCAGGAGCAAATACAGGGTGCTGCCAGGGAGGGCGAGTCCGCGCCAGAGTTGGGCGCGGATCCGCTCTTTGCGGCCAGATGCCAGCGGGATTTCAGCCGCGCGGCGTGTAGGGGCGGCGGGCCGGGCGTTCGCCGTTTCCGGCGCTTTCGCTGCGGGCGGGGCGGCCGGCGGTGGCGCCCCAGCGGCGCAGGGTGCTGGCGCCGCCATAGGGCGCGCGGCTGCCGGGCTTGCTTTCATATGAGTCAGCGAATTTGCCTTCAGGCTTGCCTTTGCGCGCGGGCTGGGCGTCTTTTTCAAAGTGGCGGGGGCGCTGGCCGTCCGCAGCTTCGTTGCGGCGCTCGAAGCGCTTGAAGCGCTCGCCCTGGCCGGCCTCGCGCGGGGCGCGGCGGCCGTCGCGCTCGGGCAGGCGCTCGAATGAACGCTCGAATGAACGCTCGGAGGGGCGCTCGAAGCGGTCGGCGCGGGGGCTGCGGGCGGGGCGCTCAGCACGCTCAGAGCGGTCAAAAGACTCGAAGCGCTCGTTGCGGCGGCCAGCGCGCGGGGCGTAGGGGGCCGCGCGGTCGGCAAAGCGCTCGCGGCGCTCGCTGTCGCCGCTCCAGCCGCCTTCCTGCCAGTTGCCGCGAGGCGCGAAGCGCTCGCCATCGCGCTGTCGCCGCTCAAAGCGGCCCGCGTCGCGGTCGCTGAAGCGCGCGTCGGAGCGCTCGCCAAATCGTTCGTCAAAGCGGCGGCCGCCAGCGGGGCGCCGGCTATCGAAGCGTTCTTCAAAGCGGTCGCCGCTCCGGGAGTCAAAGCGGCTCTCGAACTTGCGGCCGCCGCGCTCAAAGCGTGGCTGCCAGTCTTGCTGCCTGCCCTGTTTGCGGCCGCCTTGGCCGTGCTTGCCTTTGGCGCCGCCAGCGGGGCGGGGAGCGGTGACGGGCGGGAAGTATTTCTGCGGCTCCAGGCCCGCGATGGTGTGGACGGCAAAGGGCTGGCGCGTGTAGGCCTCGATGTCGGCCAGGCGGCGGCGGTCGCGGATTTCGGCCAGGGTGACGGCCAGGCCGTCGCGCCCGGCGCGGCCCGTGCGGCCAATGCGGTGGGTGTAGTCCTCGGCTTTCATGGGCAGGCCGTAGTTGAAGACGTGCGAGAGGGTGGGCACGTCCAGCCCGCGCGCGGCCACGTCGGTGGCCACGAGGATTTGCACGCGGCCGTCGCGCAGGGCTTTCAGGCGCCGGTTGCGCAGGGCCTGGCTGAGCGCGCCGTGCAGGGAAACGGCGGCAAAGCCCGATTGCTGCAAGTCTTGCGCAAGGTCTTCGCATTCCACTTGCGTGCAGGCAAAGACGATGGCCTGGTCGATTTCGGGGCTGCGCAGCCAGTGGTCGAGCAGGGCGCGGCGGTGTTCCGGGGTGTCGGCCCAGTAAAGCTGCTGCTCGATGTTGGCGTGGCGCTCTTGCGGCGAGGCGATTTCGATGCGCTTTGCGTGCGCGCCGCCTTCGCGCATGACGCGCATGGCCAGCTGCTGGATGCGCGGGGCGAAGGTGGCCGAAAACATCATGGTTTGCTGGCGCTGCTGGGTTTGCAGGTGGATTTCGGCCAGCGCGTCGGCAAAGCCCAGATCGAGCATGCGGTCGGCTTCGTCAAGCACGAGAAAGCGCACGCCGTCCAGCCGCACCTGGCCGCTGGCGCTCAAGTCCAGCAGGCGGCCCGGCGTAGCGACAACGAGGTTGGCGTTTTGCAGCCGGGCGATTTGCATTTGGTAGGGCATGCCGCCCACGATGGTGGCGATGCGCAGGCCGCGCACGTGGCGCACCAGCTCGATGGCGTCGCCCGCCACTTGCTGCGCCAGCTCGCGCGTGGGGCACAGCACCAGCGCGCCGGGCACGGCGGGCTTGAAGTTGCGGCGGTCGGTGGGGTTTTTGCGGCGGGGTTTTTTGGGAGCCGGCTCGCCGCGCGCCAGGGCCTGGGCCACGCGGGCCTGCCATTCGGCTTTTTCGCGCTCGGCGGCTTCGGCCTGCATGCCGATGAGCGTGTGCAGCATGGGCAGCAGGAAGGCGGCGGTTTTGCCGCTGCCCGTTTGGCTGCACACCATCAGGTCAATGAAGGCGTCGCTGCCCGCTTGCGGCAGGGCCAGCGGAATGGCCTGCTGCTGCACGGGCGTGGGCGCGGTGTAGCCCATGTCGGCCACGGCCTGCACCAGCTCCGGGGCCAGGCCCAGGGCGGCGAAGGCGTTTTCGCCGCTGGCGTTTCCGGTGTCGGCGGTTTCGTCGCCGGCGGTTTCGCTGCTGGCGCTTTCGCTGACGCCGTTTTCCGGCGTTTCGCCGGCGTCAGCCGTGCGGGCGGCGGTTTCGTGGCCGGGCGCTTGGGCGCTGGCCTCATCCAGGGGCGCGGCAGCGGGATCGGAAGCGGGCGCAGCGTTGGCGGCATCCGTGGCGCAGTCAGAAGCAGGCAGGGCAGAAGAGGCGAAGGGGTTCATCGCTAAAGGCTTTCTTGTCAAAAAAACGGCGCCAATCCGGCGGGCAAAAACCAGCGGGATCACCAAGCGCGCGTGTGGAAGAACCTGCCGCAAAACATCAGGCAAAAACGCCCGGCGGCAGGACAGACACCAACCTTCCAACAGCGCTTGTCGTTCAATTTCTGCCTTTGGCCGCGCAAGCGGTGGTCAAAGGCGCGGCCCCGCAGAAAAACAGGGCGGGGCCAGAAAGCCAGGGCGGCTCTTGAATGCTTTCAAAAGCCGCCCTGCGGTGCGATGCGAGAGGGCGGATGCAATCGGCTCCGGCGCGCCCTGCGTGAAAAAGGCGGAAAAAAGGCACGCCGGAAAAAACGGCGGATTATCGCCGCAAAAGCGTTCGCGCGCTGGCGGGCAGCCTCTCCTGAGGCCTGCCGCACGCTGTGGCCATAAACAGCCAGCGTAAACGATCGCCAAGGGACGCTGGCTGCGCTGAAGCGCAGCAAGAGCAGCCTGTGCCGGATACACGTCTGCTGCGCGATGGCGGCTACGCAAGCCAGCCCTTCGTCCAGGGCGTCAAAAACACATTGGCGCGCATCTGGCGGTGCAGATAGCCAGGAGAAGCGAACTTCACACCTTCGAGGCAATGCCCCTGGCGTTCCTGGCCCAAAACGCTGAACGGGCTCCTTTACAAGCCTTCTTCGCGCACGCGCAAGAAGGTGGCAAAGCGCGGCAGGCCGCTGCCTTCGTGCAGGCCACGGTAGCGGTAGGTGACCCAGGCGCCCACGGGCGGCGGCGCTTCGCGCTGGGCATCGGTAAAGCCCGATCCGATGCGAAAGCGCCGGCCTTCGGGCGTTTGAACCAGCAGCGCGCCCAGGCGGCCCGCGTGGCGGCCCTTGCCCGGCAGGTGGGCGATGACGCGGGCCTCGGCGTCTTCATGCGGCTTGAGCTTGAGCAGCTGGCCGCTGCGGCCGCTTTGCCAGGGCGCGTTGGCGCGGTGCAGCATCAGCCCTTCGCCGCCGCCGCGCGTTACTTCGCGCAGCCAGGCCAGCAGTTCGGCTTCGGTGGCCACGCGGCGCTGCGGCACGGCTTGCAAGGTGGGGCGGCCCGCGCGGCCAATGGCTGCCTGCAAGGCCGTCAGGCGCTCGGCAAACGGGGTGGCCGGGCCGCCGTGCCGGGGCGCGTCAAACGCCATGAAGCGCAGGCCGCGCCAAGCCGCGTCATCCGGCTGCTGGCGCGCGGCGGCGGACTGCGCCTGCTCGAAAGCGCCACGGCCCGCCCACAGCTCGCCGTCCAGCGCCATGCGCGGCCAGCCTTCGGTGAACCAGGCGGGCGCGGGCAGGCGGCGGCCCGTGCGTGAATACAGGGCCTGCCCGTCCCACCAGGCGCGCACGCCGTCGTACTTTTCGCTCACCAGCCAGTCAGGCAGATGCAGACCGCCCTGGTAGCTGCGGGCCAGCTGGGGCGCGGGCGGCGCTTCGCCCTGCGCGGCCGCCCAAGGCGGCGCGGCCAGCAGAGCGAACAGGCGGAAAAAGCGGCGGCGGCGCATGGGCGAAAGCATACGGGGCGGGCGGCGTGAGCGTGGCGGGCCGTGTTTGCAGAACCTGTTCGCAATCTGTCCGTGGTGCAAAAGCGCGGCCTGCGGCAATTGCACGCTTTCAGGGCGATGTTCAAACCTTTGCCGTGCAGAAAACCACAAATAGATTCTTAAAACCTGCAAACCGGAAGGTGATTGGATTTAAGCATCAGCAGGCGGCCTGTTTTTATAATTGAATGGCTTCGGGCAGGCCTGCCCGAAGCCGGGCGCTGGCGCGTTTCAAGCCGGTTGCATGTTCTACTCAACTCCCCTCAAGGAATAAAGCAATGACCGAAAAACAAATCAAAATTCTGGGCACTATCGCCAGCATCATGTCAGTCGGCATGTATGTGGCCTATATCCCGCAGATTGCCGACAACCTCTCTGGCCACAAGGGCAATCCGGTGCAGCCTTTCGTGGCTTTTGTGAACTGCTCGCTATGGACTTGCTACGGCCTGTTCAAAAAACAGCGCGATTGGCCGATTGTGGTGGCCAATGTGCCGGGCATCTTCCTTGGCCTGGCCGCGTTTTTCACTGCGCTGTAAGCCTTTTCAGGCCGCTTTTTCAGGCAGCCTTTTGCCCGTGCGCAAGGCTGCCTGAACGCTTTTTGGAAACGCCCCAATCCTCTTTTTGCACGCCTTTTCCCCGCCAGAAGCGCCGCTGCCTGCTTCCGGCAGACTTGGCAGCCCGTTTCAGCGGCAGAAACGCAATGCGCTGCAAACCATTCATTTCTTGCAGTGAAAATCCTTGTTCATTCCCTCACTCATTCCTTCATTATCAAGCCCTGGCCGGAAAGCTGGGCAAACCCGCCCGCGAAGCGAAGCCGCGCGCGAAAGGCGATGGCAACGGCGGCTCAATGACAGCGATTAAATGACAGCGATTAAATGACAGCGATTAAATGACAGCGATTAAATGACGGCGATTAAATGACGGCACCCCAATGACGGCGGTATCTGGCCGCGCAGATTTGAATTTGCGCCAGGCAAGAATCAAGAACGGACACGGCCGCTGATATTTATACGTTTTGCGGCGGCGCAATGATTAAAAGCAACATGCCGGCAGTTTGAACGGAAGCAAAACCACGCCGGCATCTTCAATCCCAAAAACAGTCCTCTGAAAGGCAAGCGCGCCCTGGGCAGGCTGGAAATAAAATGACTTTATTCCTGCCGTGGCCGATCGCGTCATTCGCGCCATGATTCCCGCCTTTGTTCCCGCCTTTGCCCGGCCGTAGCCGCGCCCGCGCTTTTTCCGCTTTTCCGCTTTTTCCGCCCACGCTTTCCCGCCTGCCGCCATGCCTGAACTTGCCCTGAGCCTGCAATTTGCCCGCCGCCTGCCCGATGCCGCCTTGCACCGCGCCGCCCTGCCCCGCCACCGCGCCGCCCGCTGGCTGCGCGCGGCGCTGGACGAAGCCTTGCAAGCCGCCGAAATCACCGTGCGCGTTGTGGGCGAAGACGAGGGCCGCCAGCTCAACCGCGACTTTCGCGGCAAGGACTACGCCACCAACGTGCTCACCTTCGATTACTGCCATGCCCCCGTTTTGCAGGCCGATCTCGTGCTGTGCGCGCCCGTGCTCGCCCGCGAGGCCGCCGCGCTGGACAAGCCGCTGGCCGATCACTACGCCCATCTGCTGGTACACGGCGCGCTGCACGCGCAGGGCTGGGACCACGAAACCAGCGAGGCCGACGCCGAGGCGATGGAGGCGCAGGAAACGCGCATCCTCGCCGCGCTGGGCGTGCCCAATCCGTATGAGCGCGGCTGATGGCCTGGCCGCCGCCTGAATTGGCCGACCGCTTGGCCGCCCGCCTGGCCGCCCGCGTCAGGCTGGTGGAGCCTTTCGCGCCCCATGTGAACGCCGCCCTGCCCTGGCTGGCCTACGCGCTGCTGCTGGCGCTGCTGCCGCTGGTTTTTCCCGGCGGCTACGCGCTCAACTTGCTGGCGCAGATGGGCATTGCCGTGATTGCCTGCCTTTCCTACAACATCTTGCTCGGGCAGGGCGGCATGCTCAGTTTCGGGCACGCGGTGTACACGGGGCTGGGCGCGTATGCGGCCATTCACCTGCTGGCGGCGGGCTGGGGCGTGCCGGTAAGCCTGCTGCCGCTGGCTGGCGGCGCGGCGGCGCTGGCGGCCGCAGCCGCGCTGGGCTGGGTGTGCGCGCGGCACGGCGGCGGCGTGTTCGCCATGATGACGCTGGGCATGGGCGAGATGGTGGCGGCCATCGCACTCATGTTTCCGGCGGTGTTCGGCGGTGAGGCGGGCGTGCCGGCCGACCGCGTCACGGGCGAAGTCTGGGGCATCAGCTTCGGGCCGCCCGCGCAGATGTACGCGCTGGCGGCCGCCTACGCCTTTGCCTGCACGGCGCTGATGTACGCCTTCACGCGCACGCCGCTGGGGCGGCTGCTGAGCGCCGTGCGCGACAGCGCCGAGCGCGCCGAGTTCATTGGCTGCAACCCGCACCGCGTGCGCTGGCTGGGCTTTTGCGTGGCGGGCTTTTTTGCGGGCGTGGCGGGCGCTTTGGCGGCGCTGCTGTTTGAAATCGTCACGCCCGAATCGCTGGGCGCGCAGCGCTCGGGCGCGTATCTGCTGTTCGTCTTTCTGGGCGGCGCGGGTGCGTTCACCGGCCCCATGCTGGGGGGCGTGCTGATGGTGCTGGCCACGGTGTGGCTGTCTGAAATCACCCCGGCCTGGACGCTCTACATGGGCCTGGCTTTTTTGCTGATGGTCATGTATGCCCCCGGCGGCCTGGCCAGCCTGCTGCCCGGCATGCGGCGCGGTTTGGCTGGCGCGCTGCGCCGCCCGCAGGCGCGCCATGCAGCGCTGGCGCTGGCCTGGGCCGCGCTGCTGGCGGGGCTGATCGCGCTGGTGGAGCTGCTCTACCGCTTGCAGCTGGCCCCGGCGGGGCAAGGCGGCTGGGCGCTGGCGGGCATCAGCGTGAACGCGCGCCAGCCGCTGCCCTGGCTGCTGGCCGCCGCCGTGGCCGCAGCGGGCGGTGCGGCCATTGCAGTCATGCGGCGCGGCAAATAGGCGGCGCGGCCCCAAAAAAACCGGCCCGCAGCCGGGCCGCTGGCGCGGGAACATATCAAAAACAAGAGCGAAATCAGAGCGCTGAAAATGGCATTCGCGCAGATTCATCCAAGAGGCCATGCTATGAATCAAGGAGCGAATGCGGCGGGGCGCCGTCAGGCCGCCGCTTCGGCCCGCGCCGTCCGCGCCGCTCCAATAATCCCCGCCCATGACCGCCTCCGCTGACCCCGCCAGCGCCTGGACCGATGCCGGCGCCCTGGCCCGCGCCTGGCGCGCGCCCCTGTTGCGCTTTGCCCGCCTGCACCTGCAACCCGACGAAGAAGCCGAAGACGCCGTGCAAGACACCCTGCTGGCCGTGCTGGCCGCCCCCGCCGCTGCGCCGCCGCGCGGCGGCGGCCCCCGGCAGGGCGACGCGCGCGGCTACCTCTTTGGCATTCTCAAACACAAAATCACCGACCGCCTGCGCGCCCGCTACCGCCACGGCACGCCGCCTGCGGCCAGCGCCACGGCCGGGGGCGCTGACGCGCTCGACGCCGAACTCTTCGATAGCCGGGGCCATTGGCAAACCGGCGCCGGCCCCGCCCTCTGGCACGACCCCGAAAGCCAGCTGCAAAACAGCCAGTTCTTCGCCGTGCTCGAAGCCTGCGTGAGCAAACTGCCGCCCAAGCCCGCCCGCGTGTTCAGCATGAAAGAGCTGCTCGACTGCGACGCCGATGAAATCTGCGCCACGCTCGCCATCACCCGCGCCGACTACTGGCAGTGCATGAGCCGCGCCCGCAAGCAACTGCAACTGTGCCTGGGCCAGAACTGGTTTGCCAGCCCGCCCCCCGCGCCCCGCAAGGAACGCCCCTGATGAACTGCCAGCAATACACCACCTTGCTCGCCAGCGGCCAGCTCGGCCTGCGCGCGCCCTGGCCCCTGCGCGCCCGCGCCGCCTGCCACACGCTCATCTGCGCGCACTGCCGCCGCTTCGCCCGCAACGACGCCGCCCTCACCGCCTTGCTGCAAGGCTGGCGCGAAAGCCTGCAAGCGCCCGGGGCCAGCCCGCCGCCTGATGGCCCAAAGGCATCAGAAACAGGAGCAGATTCAGCAGGGTGAACTTTTCAGTTCCCATGCCCCTAAAAATCCGTCCTCAAACCCAAAGTGAATAGCAAAAATTCCCCATGTCCCCAAGGTCCCCAAGCGACATGACCGGCATGTAGTGGCAAGTGCTGGCAAGCACTTTGCTGAAGAGGGCGTCTCCGCCAGCGTCAAAAGAGCGAAGCGCGGTATTGAGCGGCGTGTTGATGGCTTGCCAGGCGCATCAAAAACAGGAGCTAATTCAGGCGGATGAAATGATGTTCTGCGCTGATTTCACTAGGACATATAGCTATAAATAGAGGAGCGAAATAAAGCCCTCCATCCGCTCACCGGTTGCTTGCGCTTGGCTCGCCATGCTCCGTTTTCTTCCTCGCGGCTTGCTCTGATGTTCAGTAGAAGCGCTGGCAACTAGCGCACGCCGGACTGGAGTGGGCAAGGCAGTTTTCCAGGCCAGAAGCCGATTGGACATGCGTTCAGGCGCTTCGCCGCTGAATAAGCCAGAAAACTATAATTACAAGCTTTTTGCGGGCGGCAGGCGCATGTGCTTGCCGCCCAATCTGTTTTTCCATGCCGATTTATGCCTACAAGTGCAGCCATTGCGGCTTTGCCAAGGATGTGTTGCAGAAGATGTCTGACGCGCCATTGAAGGTCTGCCCTTCCTGTGGCCAGCCTGCTTTTGTCAAGCAGGTAACGGCAGCGGGCTTTCAGCTCAAAGGCTCGGGCTGGTATGTCACGGACTTTCGCAACGAAGGCAAGGCAGACGCCTCTTCAGCGCCGGCTTCGGATGCGCCTTCTTCCGGCGCGGCAGCGGGCGCTTCTTCCGGCACCTCTGGCGATGCGGCTGCGGCCAGTAGCGTGGCAGCTTCACCGGGCAGCGCAGCTGCGGCGGACTAGGCAGTTCGAGCGCTCGCGTCATGCACCGGCTGCGTCAATATTTCGTTACGGGCCTGCTGGTCTGGCTGCCAGCGGCTATTACGGCCTGGGTGCTGCTGTGGTTAATGGGCATTCTCAACGGCATTTTTCTGAGCGTGCTGAGCGCGCTGGAGGCCGTGATTCCCGGCATGGTTACCGTGGGCGGCCAGCTTCGGCGCGTGCCGGGGCTGGGCGTCATTTTGGTGACGGTCATCATCTTCGGCACGGGCGTTTTCGTGGCGAACATGGTGGGCCAGTGGTGGCTGCGCCGCTGGGACGCGCTGATGACCCGCATTCCGGTGGTGCGCAGCATCTACAGCAGCGTCAAGCAGGTGTCGGACACGCTGTTTTCCGGCTCCGGCCAGGCGTTTTCCAAGGCGGTGCTGGTGCAGTTTCCGCACCAGGGCGCGTGGACGGTGGCCTTTCTGACGGGCCGGCCCGGCGGCGAGGTGGCGGCGCATCTGGCCGCGCGCGGCCTGGGCGATGAGCTGGTCAGCGTTTACGTGCCGACCACGCCCAACCCGACTTCAGGCTACTTCCTGCTGGCGCGCCGCGCCGACGTGGTGGAGCTGGCCATGAGCGTGGATGAGGCGCTCAAATACGTGATTTCCATGGGCGTGGTGGCCCCGCCCGCCCGCGCGCAGTCGGCCCCTGCCGCTCCCGCCATCAGCAACCCTGTTTCCCATTCTGGCAAGTAACAAAGAAAGTCCATCATGTCTATGCGCACCCACTACTGCGGCCTCGTAACCGAGGCGCTGAACGGCCAGACCGTGACCCTGTGCGGCTGGGTGAACCGCCGGCGCGACCACGGCGGCGTGATCTTCATCGACCTGCGCGACCGCGAAGGCTATGTGCAGGTGGTTTGCGACCCCGACCGCCCCGCCATGTTCAAAACGGCGGAAGACCTGCGCAACGAGTTCTGCGTGCAAGTCACGGGCCTGGTGCGCCCCCGCCCTGAAGGCACCACGAACGACAGCCTCAAAAGCGGCAAGGTGGAAGTGCTGTGCCACGAGCTGAAGGTGCTCAACCCTTCCGTCACGCCGCCTTTCCAGCTTGACGACGAGAACCTGAGCGAGACCACGCGCCTGACGCACCGCGTGCTGGATTTGCGCCGCCCCGTGATGCAGCGCAACCTCATGCTGCGCTACCGCGTGGCGATGGCCGTGCGCAAGTTTCTGGACGAGCACGGCTTCATCGACATCGAAACGCCCATGCTCACCAAGAGCACGCCTGAAGGCGCGCGCGACTACCTGGTGCCCAGCCGCGTGCATGACGGGCACTTTTTCGCGCTGCCGCAATCGCCCCAGCTCTTCAAGCAGCTGCTGATGGTGGCCGGCTTTGACCGCTACTACCAAATCACCAAGTGCTTCCGCGACGAAGACCTGCGCGCCGACCGCCAGCCGGAATTCACGCAAATCGATATCGAAACCTCTTTTCTGGACGAGCAAGACATCCGCAGCCTGTTCCAGGAAATGATCACGCAGGTTTTCAGGCAAACGCTGGGCGTGGAACTGGGCGAATTCCCCGTCATGCCCTACGCCGAGGCCATGCACCGCTTCGGCTCCGACAAGCCCGATTTGCGCGTGAAGCTCGAATTCACCGAACTGACAGACGTGATGGGCGATGTGGACTTCAAAGTCTTCAGCGGCCCGGCCAGCACGCCCGGCGGGCGCGTGGTGGCGCTGCGCGTGCCCGGCGGCAGCGAAATCAGCCGGGGCGAAATCGACGGCTACACCGACTTCGTGAAGATTTACGGCGCCAAGGGCCTGGCCTGGATCAAGGTCAATGACGCCGCCAAAGGCCGCGAGGGCCTGCAATCGCCCATCGTCAAAAACCTGCACGACAAGGCCCTGGCCGCCGTGCTGGAGCGCACCGGCGCGCAAAACGGCGACATCCTCTTTTTCGGCGCCGACAAAGTCAAGATCGTCAACGACGCCATCGGCGCACTGCGCCTGAAGATCGGCCACAGCGAATTCGGCAAAAAGGCGGGCCTTTTCGAAGACCGCTGGGCGCCGCTGTGGGTGGTGGACTTCCCCATGTTCGAGTTCGACGAAGAAGAAAACCGCTGGAACGCCATGCATCACCCCTTCACCAGCCCCAAAGACGGCCACGAAAACCTCATGGACAACGACCCTGGCCAGTGCCTGGCCAAGGCTTACGACATGGTGCTCAACGGCTGGGAGCTGGGCGGCGGCTCCATCCGCATTCACCGCGCCGACGTGCAAAGCAAAGTGTTTTCCGCGCTCAAAATCACGCCCGAAGACGCCCAGGCCAAATTCGGCTTCCTGCTCGACGCCCTGCAATACGGCGCGCCCCCGCACGGCGGCCTGGCCTTCGGTATGGACCGGCTGGTCACGCTCATGACCCGTGCCGAATCCATCCGCGACGTCATCGCCTTCCCCAAAACCCAGCGTGCGCAGTGCCTGCTCACGCAAGCGCCCTCGCCCGTAGACGAAAAACAACTGCGCGAGCTGCACATCCGCCTGCGCAACCCGCAGCCCGCCAGCCACTGACACGCGCCCTGCCCCATGAGCGCCAGCGGCGCCGCCCATGCCCACACCCGCTCTCTGCGGGTAGTGACCTACAACATCCACAAAGGCGTGCAAGGCGTATGGCCCTCGCAGCGGCTGGAAATCCACAACCTCCAGCACGCCATCGCCAGCCTGCACGCAGACGTGGTGTGCCTGCAAGAAGTGCGCAAGCTCAACCGCAAAGCCGAGCGGCGCTTTGCCAGCTGGCCCCGCCAGCCACAAGCCGAATACCTGGCCCCGGCGGGCTACCAGTCGGTTTACATGACCAACGCCGTCACCGCCCACGGCGAACACGGCAACGCCATGCTCTCGCGCTGGCCCGTGCTAAGCCACCAGCACCATGACATTTCAGACCACCGCTTCGAGCAGCGCGGCCTGCTGCACTCGGTCATTGACGTGCAGGGCCGCCATGTCCACGTCATCGTCGTTCACCTGGGCCTGCTCGGCGCCAGCCGCATGCGCCAGGCGCGCCAGCTGCAACAGTTCATTGCACGCCAGGTGCCTGCCAGCGCGCCCTTGCTGGTTGCGGGCGACTTCAACGACTGGAGCCAGAAACTGCAAGCCATCCTGGCCCAGTCCGGCCTGCGCAACACCCCCGGCTGCCCCACCTTCCCCTCGCGCCTGCCCCTGGCGCAGCTAGACCACGTCTACGCACGCGGCCTGCACTGCGCCCGCCAGTTCGTGCCCCAACACGCGCACGGGCACGCGGGCAGCCACAACTGGCCCAGCCTATCCGACCATTTGCCACTGGTAGCCGAATTCGTGCTGCCTTGAAGCGCCTGTTCAAATCCCTCCGTGGGCGCGAAAGCGCAAGCCGGATGCAACCCGGGCTTGCTGCATCCGCTCTATTTTTGGGAGCAAATAAAGGGCCTCAAAAACGCTTCCATCGCACGGTTTGACGGGCTTTATTGCTATCAAAAAAGTAACAAAACAAATCATCGCTTCCAGCGCAGAAGCAGCAACCAAAACCCGCTTCACAAGCCATCCGCAATCAGCGCCTGAACGCCTGTTGCACCAGCCCATCACCATCGCATCCGTCCACCCAAATGGCTAGTAGGATGCCTTTGTTTGATACCCGCTATCGCGCCAAGCCTTACCGCCCGGCCATGTCGCTATGGGTCTGATAGCAACCAATCCCCTAAAACCGTGCGGCAGGCATCTTTTGGGCCTTCTATTTACTTTTTCAAGAACAGAGCAAAACAAGTATGACCCGGAGCACATTCAGCTTGCGCTTTGACGTCAAACAAGCCACCCCACCCAACCGAAATAACGCGTCGCCGCTTCGCCCCCAATACTGCGCGCCATATCCAGATTCTCCGCATCCCTTAACTGCCGCAGCAAGATATTCAAAGCATCAACCGCAGCTTTTGAATTGCCGCGTTCTCGCCACCATTGCAAACCTGCCACAGCAAAAACCAGCAGAAACGCTGACATCAGTGCATTCCCGAAACAGAAAATAGCACGGCAGAATTCTGCATTTTCACATCAGTTCTCAAATTCCTGCAAATATTTATCCATATCCACTGCTTGAAGCTCAAATCCATATTTCGCATATAAAGGGTGGCGTGGCTGTCCACATTTAAGATAATCACCAATTCTATAAAATTTTAACGAAATTCCTCTAATGGATTGATAAATTTTCTTTAAGCACAACGGCAGATACGGGCGAGAATATATCAGCTTCCCATAAGCCAGCAAGATATCAGCTTCCTTTTGGGAGGATAGAATACGATGAATAATTTCAATATTTTTGTCCATCATGACTCTATCCATTTCGTCTGATAAATTATCAGGATTGGTGGCTCTTTGCGGATATAAATTAAACATCATAAAACTTTTGTATCTGTTTCTTTCTGCAAACCCCATTACCTTTCTAATTGTCATGTCAGGTGTTTGGTCATTTGCCGTACTTGGATTTGCACCAAAAACAAATAAAGTCCTCTCCGACAAACTGCCAAGTGCAAAACGGAATAAGTTATCCTCATCTTTTTCATAAATATCTATCTTGTATTCCATTATTCATCCTTATTATTTATCTGCATCAAGTTCATTTATTACATAGTTGCTCCACATACCCTGCGCTCCTATCCAGCTTCCCCAATAACTCCGGCTGGCAAATTTCCACCAACGAACTGGTTTAGCAGCGTTTACCGTAATCAGGCGGCGGATTTGGTCGCTGCCTAGGCATTCGCGCGCGGCAACGATGGTATTAGATGTTGGGGCCCGCGGATCGCCTGAAAAAACGACGGAAAACGCGATGACAGGTCCGCCTATACCCAGTGTACCTTTCATCAACGGGTTCCCCGCCATATCTTTCAAACACAAGCCTTGAACGCAAAGCTGAATTTCGTCCATCGGACTGTGGGTTTGGGCTTGCCGCGTTTGCATTCCACGGGTTTCAGGCTGCCTGTTTTCGTTTCCAGTTCCACCCAGTCCAGCACGCTGCTGAATGCCCAGCTTCTCCGCTAACACATGCACTGCCCGCTCAAAGCGCACGTCCTTGCACGTTTCCTGCTCGCCCGAATCCCCCCCGCTCATACAACGCTTTTTCCTGCGTGGTCAAATAGTTCTCCGCTCACGCCCGCTCGCTATGAATCAACGCACATTGGCGCGATCAAAAAGCGCAATGCCACAAAGCGGAAAGGGGAATCAGGACCGGCGTCCTGACTCCCCTTTTGATTCACTCGGAAATGCTATTATTTCCTCGAATTTTCAAATAATATGCTACAGGCAGAAGATTTTCTCTATCCATTCATCTTTAGGGAATGGACCGTGAATACTCTTGAAGCATCCCCTGCTTTCAACGTCTCTATCCAGGTCTTTGGCCACCCAGTCCACAACACGAATAACTTTGTTTGCTTCAGCAATAACGCCTTTGACAATACCTATGTGCAAAATTCTGATGTCAGATGCTCCTTTCCCCTTCATTCGCTTGATCGCAATTCGATCACCCACTTGTATTTTTTCTCCTGTTTTGAATTGCTCGGACTGTTCTTCCTTGTCCCATCCCAGCATCCAATAACCATTTTCAACAAAAAACTGATCCTGGTGATCTTGTCCACCCCAGGAAGCTCCAACCAACCAATATCTCATATCGTTACTCCTAGCATATTAAAAACTTACAGACAATCTTCCAGACTCACAGCCATTAAGACCGCCTGAATCGCTATTTACGCGCTTCTCTTATTATCCAGCTGCTCCATATATTCCGCCTTCCTATCCCATTCCCCGACAACTCCAGCTGACAAATCTCTGCCAACCAATAGGCCTTGCAGCGTTTGCCGCAGTTCGGCGACGGGGTTTAGCCGCTGTTCAGGCGTTCGCGCGCGGCAGCAATGTTAGCAGATGTTTTGACTCGCAATCGTCTGAAACTGCGATGGGCGCAGTGGCGAGTTTGCCTATGCCATGACGCATTTCCGCTGGCTATTTCCTGTCATTTCTTGCAAGCACAAGCTCTGGGCGTAGAACTAGATTTCGTCTATCGGATCGGGTTTGGGCTTGCCGCGTTTGCATTTCACGGGTTGCCTTCGCTTCCAGTTTCACCCAGTCCAGCACGCTGCTGAATGCCCAGCTTCTCCGCTAACGCATGCACTGCCCGCTCAAAGCGCACGTCCTTGCACGTTTCCTGCTCGCCCGAATCCACCCACACTCGTGCAACGCTTTACCCTGCGCGGTCAAATAGTTCTCCGCCCATGCCTACTCGTTGTGAATCAACGCACATTGATGCAGGCAGAAGATGTAGTGTTGCGGGGCGAAAAGGGGAATCTGGTACGTATCCTGAATTGCCCTTTGGCTTTCGGTTGAAAATATGGCCATTTCCTTGAACGTTTTAGAGACCGTCGATTTGTTGCGAAACCAAGTCCTCAAAGTTTTTCGGTTCGTGGCTGCTATCTGCATTCTCTTTCAGACTGCCGTGCACTTTGGTGGAAGAGTATTGCCCTGCTTTGCAGTTATGTTCCAACCAAATGAGTTTCATCACTTCCACGTTGCCTTCGGGGCAGGCGAATGATGCGTCGCCCTCGAAGAGTTTGGTCAATACGGTTTTGAAATACGGTTTTGATTTTTTCGGTATCGTCGTCTGAAAAACCGGTGCGCTTGACAAATTGCGGCGACATGGCGTCAAAAGCGATATGCACGCCGTGATCAACGCGGTGTTTCATGCCCATGGTGTCGGAGCTTTTTCATGCCGTCGTCTTCGCCGCCGAATGCGAAGACTTGTACGAAGAAGTGCACGTCCAGCCATTTTCCGCAGGCTTGTTGGCAATGTCGTCTTTGTTGGCTTTTTGGGCATTAAACGCGTTCGCGCCCAAGCCGGCATTTTTGTCTTTTGCGCGGTTGGCAAGGCTGGTTATGCCGTTTATTTTTTTCGTTCGATGGCACATCGCCGTTGCCTTGCTGGCAGTCGCGGATTTTGCGTTTCAGGCACGCTTCGGTCATTTCGCCAAGGCCTTGAAAATTGGCGCGCGGGCGGTTGCTATTTAAAAACCTGTTCACAACCTGTCCGGGGGCAGCAAGCGTGAAATCGGAAGGCCTGCGACGTTGCAATTCTTCATCAGGTTGCACGACCCATCTTCGGTTTGCGCCTTGTAGCCCATCCTGATCAGCTCTTTCTTCTTTGGAAAAGAGCGTGTGATGCCTGGCTGACCGGCCGCCCGCAGTACATTCCAGCCCCTGCGAACGCAATCCAAGCGAAAGATCCCCATGACAGACCACCTGCCGGAAGGCAAGCTGCCCGATTCCATCGCGTCCATCATTGAGGACATGCCCCTTGTCATCTCCAAGATCAGCGCGGGGCAGCTCATGAACCTGGCCCGCGAAGAGGGCTATTCCTGCTCCCTTGACGAAGACGGCGACCTGCTCTGGAAGATGGACGGCTACACCACCTACCTGTTCATATCCAAAAGCGGGCGCATCATCACTTTTCAGACGGGCTTTCAGTGCAGCGACGAAGACGAGGCCGCGCTGCTTCAGCGCATCAACCAGTGGCATCGCGGTATCCGCTTCGCGCGCACCTACTACGAGAAGCGCCCCGAAAACGCTGATCTGCTCAAGCTGGAGCTGGACATTGATCTGACCGGCGGCGTGACCAAGGAGCGTCTGATCGACTTTCTGATCACCTGCCGCGACATGTTCGGCAAGTGGCGCGCCGAAGTGCTCGATTGACTCAGCATCTTTTGCTGCAAGAAAAAGGCCAGTCTCTTTGCGGAGGCAGGCCTTTTTGTCTGGCATCCGTCCGCGCGACGCAGGTGCTGACCACGGCGGGTAGAACGCATCAATAAAAAGAGCAAATTCAAGAGAAAGAAATGCCGTTTCGCGCAGATTCCACTAGGACATCATGCTATGAACAAAAGAGCGCCATGAGGCTGCTTTTTTACATCTCCTGGAGGGGCCGCGAACGGTTTTTGAGAGAAGCGTGCATGAAAAAACCGGCTGGCGCATGGCGCGCAGCCGGTTTCCGGGTGTCTGCCGCGTTACTCGCTGGCGGGAGCTGATGCCGCAGCCGGTTGGGCAGGCTGCTCGATGCGCTCGACCTTCGTGCGAATGCCGCCGCCCTTGGCCGGGGTGACGGGCACGGAGCCTGCGGCGCGGCGTGCGCTCCTTTTGCCGCGCACGGCTGTACTGCGGCGAGCGGTTCTCTTTTTGCCTGCCTTGGCGCGCGGGGCGCTGGCTGAAGAGGATTTGTCCCAGGTGTCGATTTCCTTGCCGCAGTCGGGGTCGGCCACGCCAAAGCTCATGGTGGCGCCAGCGCCGAACTTGCGCGGCACGGTGTCGTGCAAGGGCTGCGACATGTCCACGGGCGGGTTGGGCGATTCGGAAATGATTTGGCCTTTGGCGTTGCGCACGATGTAGCAAGAAGCCTGGGCGGAGATGGAGGCCAGGGCGGCAGCGCCTGCGACGAGGGCGATGGCAAAGACTTTGGATTTTTTCATGCGGGTCTTTCGCGGCTGAACGGGTTGGAGTTACAAAGTTTACAAGAGCGGCATGTTTGCCGCGCCTGAGCTGGCTGTCAAGCGTGGCGGCGCAAAGCGGCCTGGCCCAGGGCGGGCTGATGTGGCGCATAACCCACGCTGGGCTGCCGGGGCTTGCCCGCGCGCCTGCGGTTTGACCGCAGGGCGTTCATGACCAGCATGGCCTGGCTGCTCAGCCAATGCTTGAAGAGGGCATGAAAAAACCGGCGCGAGACCGGTTTTCTTTATGCAGGAAGATGGCTCTTATTCGTCGGCCATCTGGCGCTCGCGTTCAGCTTCAAAGGCTTCGCGCAAGGCGGCCTTCTCAGCGGCGGGCGGCGCGCCGTAGTACACGGGGCGGACCTTGGCGGGTTTGCCGTTCGCAAAGTTGGCATGCAGGCCATAGGCTTTGGTTTCGCCCAGCAGGAAGAAGAAGGTGTTCGGGCAGTTGTGCTGCTCGCATACGGAGCCTTGCCAGTAGCGCTTGCCATTGATGAGGGCTTCTTCAGCGGGCGAGGTGGGGCCTTCGCCTTTGCGGATCCAGGCGGGCGCACCTTTGCGGCTGGCAGTCATGCGTGCCCATGCCTTTTTGGCGGGCTGATCTTCCAGCAGGTTGTAAAGGTAGGGGCCTTCAGGCTCGGCGGCGGCTGGCTCGGCAGCCGGCTCTGGCGCGCTTTGCGTCTGGGTAGTTGGCTGCGGTTCAGGCTGGGGCGCCGGGGCTTTTTCAGCCGATCCGAAGCAGCCCGACAGCAGGGCGATGGCGGCAACGCAGGCCGTGAGGGTGGCGAGGCGGGTTTTCATGAGGTGATGCCTTTCATGAAGTTGAAGAAAGCGCGAGTGTAGGCCGGGCTGGCTGGAAAAAGCTGTTTCGCAGCGGGAGAAAGAGAAACGAATTCAGGCGCAGCAATACGCAAAGGCCCCAATTTGTATCGGCTCCCAAAGTTTGAGATGGAAAGATATGAGGTTGATGTGTTCGGGAGAAAAACCCGCCGCTCTGACGAATCACCCTCTGTGCAGAGCGTGTGCTGCGGCTGACGCTGTTATTTGTCTCCAGAATTCATTCATATGCACGCATGCAGCCGTTTTTTCCTGATGGGAGATGCCAAACCCTGCGGCTCCGGAGTCTGTTCTCCGCCTGAGCGCAAATGCGGAAAGAACGGGTTAGACGTGGCTGCTCACAAGCAGAATTGGCGCTTCTTTATTCATAGCGTCATGTCCTGGTGAAACCAGCGCGAAACGGCATTTAAGCTCCTTGAATTCGCTCCTGTTTTTGATGTACCAGGGCGAGCAGCCAAAGCGCCCAGCAAAAAAGTGCCCAATAAAAGCGAAGATTCGCCCAATAGTCCGCCAGCGCCCGTGAATCGGGAGCTGGCGGCTATTAAAAAAAAGGAAGCAAAATCGCGCCCTTTTTTGCTTTGCCCTTTTTCATCCACCGCTTCCTGAGCCGACATGAACGACGCCAGCCGCCTTCTTGAAATCACCCCCCGCGCGGGCACGCTGCAAATTGACAACTGGGCTGAGTGGTGGAGCGCGTTTGCCCAGCGCACCACCTGGCTGGATGCGCTGGCGCTGGCTTTGGGCGCTTTGCTGGCCTGGCTGCTGGTGCGCTGGCTGGGCGCGTGGGCTGCCCGCGTGGCCGGGCAGCTGCGGGCCGCGCGCCATGAGGCCGATGGCGCAGGCAGTGGCGCGGCGGGCCAGTCGCGGCTGTCGGTGCTGTTTGGCACGCGGCAGGTTGACGGGGCGCTGTTTCCGCTGTTCTGGCTGGGGCTGACGTATCTGGAGCGCATGGCGCTGCTGCACTGGGTGGGGCACGCGCCGCTGCTGCGGCTGGCGCTGCCCGCGCTGACGGCGCTGCTGCTCATTCGCAGCGTGGCGACGGTGCTGCGGGCGGCGTTGCCGGGCGTGGCGGCGGTGCGGCTGCTGGAGCGCACGGTGTCATGGGCGGCGTGGATGGGCATGCTGCTGTGGGTCAGCGGCGTGCTGCCAGCGGTAATGCGGCAGCTGGACACCATCACCTGGAAGATGGGCGGCACGCAAATGTCGGTGACCGATCTGATTGAGGGCGCGCTCATCGCCGGGGCGCTGATGCTGCTGGCGCTGTGGGCGTCTTCGTATCTGGAAGAGCGCCTGCTGCGCCGGGCCACGGGCGCAACGCTGTCGGTGCGCAAGGCGGTGGCCAAGGCCACGCGGGCATTCATGCTGTTTCTCGGGCTGATGCTGGGGCTGTCGGCCGTGGGCATCGACCTGACGGCGCTGTCGGTGCTGGGCGGCGCCATGGGCGTGGGCATCGGCTTCGGGCTGCAAAAGCTGGCGGCCAGTTACATCAGCGGCTTTCTGGTGCTGGCCGAGCGCAGCCTGCGCATAGGCGATCTGGTGCGCGTGGGCGGCTTTGAAGGCAGCATTGCCGACATTCGCACGCGCTACACCGTGATTCGCGCCGCCAACGGCTCCGAGGCGCTGGTGCCCAACGAAACACTGATGACCAGCACGGTGGAAAACCTGTCGTTTTCAGACTCGCGCCTGAACCAGAGCACAACCATCACCGTGGGCTACGACAGCGACGCCGCCCAGGTGCAGCGCCTGCTGGAGCAGGCCGCACTGCAATGTCCGCGCGTGCTGCGCCAGCCCGCGCCAGCCGCGCTGCTGAACAACTTTGGCGCCGACGGGCTGGAGTTCACCCTGAGCTACTGGCTGGGCGACCCTGAAAACGGCGGCTTGGGCGGCGTGCGCTCGCAAGTGAACCTGGCCATTCTGGATGCCCTGCGCGGCGCGGGCGTGGATATTCCCTACCCGCAGCGGGTGCTGCACATCAACCCGCCCGGAAGCGCCAGTGCTGCCGTTGCCAGCGCTGGCGCCAAACAGGCCCCAGGAGCCGGCCCGCAGGCCATCCGTGAAGGCGGGCAGGGCACGGCCGCCAGCGATGAAGCAGGCATGCGCCAATGCGAAGGCAGTGCTTAATTAGCTCCTCTTTTAATAGCATGAGGTCCTAGAACAAAGGGCGAGAAGGCGGTTTTTCTGCCCTTCAGATTCGCTCTTGTTTTTAATGAATTGAGCGCTTCTTGGAAAGCCTTGTTCCGAGGAACAGAAGGGTATCCAGACCGGGCATGCGAAGGAGCGGCTTCTACAATCTGCCGCCTATGTCCAAAGCACTCCTTACCACTGTCTTGCTGGCTGCTGCGCCAGCCTTTGTTTCTGTTTCCGCGCTTGCGCAGGCCGTGGCTGGACAGGCCGCGCCTGCGGAAGCTGCCGCGCCGCAGCCGGGCGTGAAGGAGAGCGGGCAGCGCGTGGAGCATTTGCGCGTGGAAGACGGCGGCAGCCGCATTGACGAGGTGCGCGTGGGCGGGCAAACGCGCAGCATTTCCGTGCAGCCGAAGGTGACGCAGCTGCCTGCCTATGACGTGCGGCCCGCCCGCCAGGGGCAGCAGCAGGGCGATCGCGTGTGGAAGATTGGCAATTTCTGATCTGCGCGGCGCATGGCTGTCTTTACCCCGGTTCCTGAAACCGATGCCGCGCCGCTGTTCAAGGCGCTGGGCCTGGGCCGCCTCAAAGCGCTGCGGGGCATTGAGGGCGGCATCGAAAACACCAATTTCTTTGCCACGACCGAACGCGATGGCGCAGAGCATGAATGGGTGCTGACGCTGTTCGAGCGGCTGACGCACGCGCAGCTGCCGTTTTATTTGCACCTGATGAAGCACCTGGCGCAGCGCGGCATTCCCGTGCCCGAGCCGCAAGCCAAGCCCGAAAGCATGCGCCGCCGCCCCGGCGAAGACGAGCTGCTGCACACCTTGCGCGGCAAACCGGCGGCCATCGTGAACCGCCTGCGCGGCAAGAGCGTGCTGGCGCCCGCGCCCGCGCACTGCGCCGCCGTGGGCGGCATGCTGGCGCGCATGCATCTGGCCGGGCGCGACTACGGGCGCAGCCAGCCCAATTTGCGCGGCCTGCCCTGGTGGAATGAAACCGTGCCGGTGGTGCTGCCGCATCTGGCCACAGGCGAAGCCGCGCTGCTGCAAGCCGAGCTGGCGTATCAGAACCACGTGGCCGCCAGCAGCGCCTGGGCTGCTTTGCCGCGCGGGCCGGTGCACGCCGATCTGTTCCGCGACAACGTGATGTTTGACGATGAAGCGGGCGCGCCGGATGCGCCGCGCCTGACGGGCTTTTTCGACTTCTACTTTGCGGGCGTGGACGCCTGGCTGTTCGATTTGGCGGTGACGCTCAACGACTGGGCCACTGATTTGCCCACGGGCGCGCTGGATTTGCCGCGCGCACGCGCGCTGGTGGCGGCCTACCAGGCCGAGCGCGCGCTCACGCAGGCCGAGCGCGATCTGCTACCCGCCATGCTGCGCGCGGGAGCGCTGCGCTTTTGGCTCTCGCGCCTGTGGGACTGGCACTTGCCCCGGCAGGCCAGCTTGCTCAAGCCGCACGATCCCACGCATTTCGAGCGCGTGCTGCGCCAGCGGCTGGCGCAGCCGCTCACGATGGCGGCGCTTGAATCATGAAACTGCGCATTGCTGCGGCCCGCGAGGGCATTGACTGGCTGCGCAGCGGCGCGCGCGCCTTTGCCCGCCAGCCCGTGGCGCTCATCGGGCTGCCGCTCATGCTGGCGGCGCTGCTGGCTTTTGTGGGCATGCTGCCGCTGGCCGGCCCGCTGCTGGCGCTGGCGCTGCTGCCGGCCGGCACGGTGGGTTTGATGGAGGCTGCAAGGCAAGCCACGCAGGGGCGCTTTCCGTCGCCTGCCGTGCTGCTGACGGCGCTGCGCACCGCGCCGCAAGGCGCGCGGCAAATACTGCTGCTGGGCCTGCTGTACGCCCTGTGCGGCGCGGCAGCAGAAGGGCTGGCCTGGCTGCTGCTGGGTGCGCCGCCCGACATGACCGCGCTAGTGAACCTGTCGCAAGAGAAGCTGGCCGACCCTGCCACGCTGGAGCAGGCGCACGCCGCCATGCGCTACAACTTGGGCCATCTGCTGCTTTTCGCGCCGCTTTCGCTGGCCTTCTGGCATGCCCCGGCGCTCACGCACTGGCACGGCGTGCCGCCCGTCAAAAGCCTGTTTTTCAGCGCGGTGGCCGTGCTGCGCAACTGGCGCGCCTTCACCCTCTATGGCCTGGCGGCAGCGGCCCTGATGGCCAGCGCCACCCTGGCGCTGACCTTGCTGGTGCTGCTGCTGGGCGCGCCCGCGCTGGCGGCGCACGGCGTGGCGCTGCTGGGGCTGGTGATGGCGGCCATCTTCTCCGCCTCGGTGTGGTTCAGCTTCTGCGGCTGCTTCGAAGACGCGCCGCCGGAGCAAGGCTGAGAGCCTGTTGGCGATTTGTTCCCAGGAGCGAAAAACGCGGTCTCGGGCGGTCTGCTGCGTTGCAAGTCTTTGCCTCGCCGGATCACAAGGCAGTCTGTCTGCGGTTTGTGCTTTGTGGCCCATCCCGATCCGCGCTTAGCCCCTCATGGCCAGATGGCAAACAGGTTCAGAGCACACGGCATGTTTTGCTCCTCTATCCATAGCAATATGTCCTAGTGCAGACTGCGCAGAACGTACATTCCTGCCCCTTGAATTCGCTCCTCTTTTTGCTGCACCCTGGCCGCTGCGCCAGGCCCCGGCGCGAACCGGTGCGCGGGGCGGACTGTGAACCGGTTCTTACAATCGGCGCATCTCTCACTCCTCTGGAAGCATCCGCATGTCCCTGTTCTCCGCTGTCCAACTGGCTCCGCGCGACCCCATCCTGGGTCTGAACGAGCAATTCGCCGCTGACACCCACCCCGCCAAGGCCAACTTGGGTGTTGGCGTTTACTTTGACGACAACGGCAAGCTGCCCCTGCTGCAATGCGTGCAGGCAGCCGAGCAGGCGCTGATGAGCAAGCAGGCCCCGCGCGGCTATCTGCCCATTGACGGCCTGACGGCCTATGACAGCGCCGTCAAGGCGCTTGTTTTCGGCGCGCAGGCTCCCGCCGTGCAGGATGGCCGCGTGGCCACCGTGCAAACGCTGGGCGGCACCGGCGCGCTGAAAATCGGGGCGGACTTTCTCAGGCAGCTCACGCCTTCGGCCAAGGTGCTGGTTTCCAACCCCAGCTGGGACAACCACAAGGCCCTCTTTTCCCACGCTGGCTTTGAAGTTGCCGCCTACCGTTATTACGACGCCGCCCGGCGCGGCGTGGACTTTGAGGGCATGCTGGCCGACCTGAACGCCGCCGCCGCAGGCGACATCGTTGTGCTGCACGCCTGCTGCCACAACCCCACGGGCTATGACCTCAGCGCCGCGCAGTGGGATCAGGTCATTGCCGCCGTCAAGGCCAAGGGCCTAACTGCGTTCCTCGATATGGCCTACCAGGGCTTTGGTCAGGGCTTGGCGGAAGACGGCGCCGTCATCGGCAAATTTGCGGCCGCTGGCCTGAGCTTTTTCGTCTCCACTTCTTTCAGCAAGAGCTTCAGTCTCTACGGCGAGCGCGTGGGCGCCCTCTCCGTGGTGTGCGAGAGCAAGGATGAGGCCGCCCGCGTGCTCAGCCAGCTCAAGCTCACCATCCGCACCAACTACAGCAACCCGCCCACGCATGGCGCCGCCGTGGTTTCCGCCGTGCTGAACACCCCCGAATGGCGCGCCTTGTGGGAAAAAGAGCTGGGCGAAATGCGCACGCGCATCAAGGCCATGCGCCAGGCGCTGGCCGATGGCCTGAAAGCTGCGGGCGTCACGCAAGACATGAGCTTCATCGTCAATCAAGTTGGCATGTTCAGCTATTCCGGCCTGTCAAAAGAGCAAATGCAGCGCCTGCGCAGCGAATTCGGCGTTTACGGCACCGATTCGGGCCGCCTGTGCGTGGCCGCGCTCAACAGCCGCAATATTGACCATGTTTGCCAGGCTATTGCGGCGGTTATGAAATGAACATTGTATGTACGCTCTCATTATGAAAAAGTAGAGAGCGAATAAAGATATGATCAAGCAATAAAAAAACATACTCGCTCTCCAAGCTTTAAATAGAAATGGCGTATTCCTTACGCCGTTTCTATTGATGTATTTTATATACCAGCAATCACCTTACAGTAACAGTTCCAGGGAGCTTACTGAATTCACCTCGACCAACTGTAGCTATTCCAAAAAGAAAGGAGCTGACTCCATAATCATCGTTGTGGAGACATTCAGCTATATGGATCGCAAATTCTTGCGGGGAAAGTGGCCTTCCTAGATATGTTTTTTCATCAAATCTTTCCGCAAGCTTCCCAGATTTTCTAGCCTGATTAAGCAACAATTGCATATCCTGCTCTGTGTACGTCAATGTGACCGTCTGACCTTCTTTCACGGCATCCCGTCTGAAAGGATTTTTATCACCCGTCCTTACAACAGTCATTCTCATTGCAATAACTGCGGAGCGCGCTTTGATTATATATGAATAGCGGCGTTCGGATAAGATTTCTCTTCCATTTTTATCATATTTTCGCACAATAGTTAGCGGAACGCTGTTATAATAACCTCCCACAAACACTCTGTCAGCCGTCCCATCCGGGTGTCTTGTCTGCACTACATTAGCTGTATTTTTGCCACTTTCCCAGCCAATATTAACCGACCCCAGCTTGATATCCAGCTTTGATTGCGAACTGAAATCGAGTTTCTCGATGGTCTTTACGCTCGAGATACCCGTTCCATTGTCTTCCGGCATATTACCGTTGGCAAGAAAGTCATTATAGGCGGCCTTTCCTTCCGGGGTGGACAGATCGAATTCGGCGGTTTTCAAATGCGCAGTTTCCAGCTTGTCATTGCGCCCCAGCATGATGCTGGCCACTTCAAAATCAATGCCCACGCCGTTATACGCGTTAATGGCCTCTTTCGGGCCTGCCGTCACGCGCACCTTGTTGGTATCGGTTTTCTCCACCAGCAGGCTGACACCGCTTTCATCCGTGACTTTGGTCTGTGTGGCCAAATGCTTGAACGTCGCCTTGAATTCATTGGTGGAATACGAAGAACCGTCCATTTTGACCACGGTTCCGGTCGGCATGGAATCAGGCGAAAACGGGCTGACGGTGCGCGGCGCCGTGCTTTTGGCGGCCTGCTCCGGCATGGACACTTCAAAACTGCTCTTGATGCCGCTGGTATGCCCCGCGCTGAGGCCGACGTGGCCACCGCTGGCGCCGCCCTGCAAACTCACGGACACATCGCCAGACGAAGTGAAAGTGGTAACGCCGTTTTTGGTGTTCAGGCCGCTGACCACCGTGGCATTGGTATTCACGCCAAAGCTGATGCCATAGCCCTTTGAAGTTTTGACGCTCTCCGTGAAGCCCGTGCCAGCCGAAACGCTGAATGTGCCTTTGCTGGGGTCCACAGACGCATCCAGGCTGCGTGACGAAGAGGATGAGCTTTCGCTGCCGTCCAGATTCGTGGTCTTGGTGGTGTCCGTCTGTTTGCCGCCAACTGAAACCTTGCCATCGGTATCCCCGCCGACATGGGTGTTGGTCTTGCTGGTTTTTTCTGTTGTGGCGCCGCCCTGCGGCACGCCTGGAGCGGAAGCAGACTGGTCGTCATTCATCGTCACGCTGCCCTTGCCCGGCTGGGCTGCTTTCGGCTGTTTTTCGGGAATGTTCAGCACATCGCCCGGATAGAGCGCATCGGGATTGCTGATTTGCGGATTTTTCGCGATGAGGTCCTGCGTGCTCACGCCCTGCTTGCTGGCAATGCCGCCAATCGTGTCGCCATGCTGGACGGTGTAGGTTTTTTGCTCCTGCGGCGGCTGCACTCGCGGCAACAGGCTAGCGATCAAGGGGGCAATGCTCATGGCTGAATCTCCTTTGGGTGGTTGCACAAAAGCGGACTTCCACACTTTAGAAGCTTGTACGTCATAGCGATAGCTGGGGTGATTACCAGTCGGGCAAACACAAGCCCCTGGGTTTTGCGTCTTCCTATACAAAGATACCCCTAGGAAAACGCCCCAGCTAGGCAGCAGATATCGCGCTCAATAGACTGGAAGCGCAAGTTCAGCTGGCTTTAAGGCGAATCCAAAGCAAGCCGTCCGGCTGGTATCACCCCCTCCATCTTTGAAAGGTCCTGTTATGGCTTCCGGTATTCATGGCACCAATCTCATTTCCCATACCAAGTTTGTGCCGCCTCCGCCCCCACCTCCGCCACCGCCCCGCAAAGAGGTTGATAACGCCGTGCGCCAGCCAAACTTGCATGCAGGAAAGTCCGATGCGCCCCCGCCAGAGCGCTATGTGCAGCACGAAGTGCAAAAAAACGAAAACCTGACTGAAATCGCCCACCGCTACCAAACCTCCACCCCCATGCTGGAGGCAGCCAATCCGCAGCTGAACAATCCTGATGCGCTGGAAATAGGGCAAAAACTGAATGTGCCTATCGGCGCCAATTACGGAACCGAACCCACGCGCGATGTGCTGGAACCCGGGCAGACGCTGACCGACATGGCGCGTGAGCACCCAAACGTGAGCGCACGAGACATCGCCCGCGCCAACCGCTCCAGCGTGCCCAACAGCAACCGCGTGCAGGCTGGCCAAGAACTATGGGTGCCCGCGCAGAAAGATGCTTCGCTGCTGGAGCAGAAAGTGCAGGCCACCGACCAGGCCCAGGCTTCGCTGGACCATGCCCAGCAGCGCTATGACTCTCTGCCGCCTGACGCCCACCCTGCTGTCCGTGAAGACGCACACCGCAGCGTGCAAACGGCGCAAGGCAATCTGAACCAGGCTGTGCGCGAAGAGCTGGACCTGCGCGCCAAAGACGCCACCCCGCCAGAAGGCGCCTGGAGCAATGATGAAGAACGCTACGCCGCTGCTGGCGCACAGCTGAAGGAACGCTATCAGGCTGACGCAGGCGCCATCAAGCAGCTGGACACGGCTTTGCAAACCTTGGCAAATGAACGCTATCGCGCCAGCCCCGCAGGCCAGGCGGAAGAAATCGTCACTCAGGCCACGGCGGCAGGCAAGTCGCCAGAGCAGCAAATGCAGGAGCTGTCCAAACGCCTGGCAGATGCACCGCCCGAAGTCAAGTCAGCCGTGGCAGCCAGCCCGAAGGGCCAGCAAATGTTGCAGGACGCAGCCAACTGGGCGACAGAACCGCTGGCAGGCGGTGATGCCCAGCAGGCTGAACGCGACCACGGCACCCCTTTGGCCGCAGGCATCCAAAGCGCAGAGCGCCTGGAGCAAGTCACAAGAGGCCTGCCGCCTGACATGGCCGCGCAGCTCACGGGCAAGGCCATGCCCACGATCGAAGCCTTCAGTGGCAGCTTCAAGGAACATTACTCCACGCTGCACTCGCCTTTCAAAGACGATGGCTTCCAGAACCTGATGAAGGCAATGGACCGCGGTATCGATACCCCGCAGGGCCAGATCAACATGCAAAAACTGGCTGCGCAGGACGTATGGGACCGCACGGCCATGCATCAGCACATTGCGGAAGGAGGCCGTCCCGCCTACGCGCTTGAATGGGCCAAGCAGCAAGGCGTGGATATTGACGCCGTAAAGCAGGACATCCGTTCTGCCATGAAAACGTATGCCAGCAGCATTGACCAGACAGGCAAGGCGTACGCCGAACACATGAGCGAGCTGGGCTGGCTGGTGGCCAATCATGGCGGCGCCATGACGCCTGAGCAGCTTGAGCAGGCCATTGCCCAATACGCCAAAGAAAAAGGCCCTGAATGGGAAGCCAAGGGCAATGAGCTGAAAGCCCGCCTGGTCGCGCATGGCGAAAAACTGGCAGGACAGATCGCCGATCTGGATCCGGAAGGCGGCGGCGCGGAAATCGCCAAGGAAATCCTCAGCAATCCTTCGGCGCAGCTGGCGTTCAGCTCCGCCGTGCAGTCAAACCCGGAGCTTCTGGCTGGCGCGCAGGGAGAGAAAGTCGCCAACTTCTTCTCCAATCCGGGCGTGCAGGCCAAGCTGGGCGATCAGGGGCGCAAGCTGGTTAATGAACTGGCCTCGGCCTATGCCAAGGGCGTCGTTTTGGACAAGATTGGCAACCTGGACCCCAGCGATGCCGCCAGCGTGGCCAGCGCCAAACAAGCGCTGACCGGTCTGAAAGACTCACGCTTTGCCAAACTGCTGGGGCTTTCGCCCTCGCAGATGGACGAAGTCGTCTCGGCGCTGGAAAACACCATTCCCAAGGCAGGCGAATCGGCTGATGACATCGCAAAGCGCACGAGCGCGCTGGATACCAAGCTCAACGGCATCAAGGGGCTGAATGGTTCCACGGCAGCCGGGCGGCTGATACGCGGGCTGGGCATAGCGCTTTCTGGCGTGAGCTTCCTGGCTTCCACAGGCAAGGCCATCAATGACCCCACCGTCAAAAATGGCCTGCAAGCCATCGTGGGCGCTGCTGGTCTGGGCCAACGCGGCAGTGAGCTTCTGGTGGCCATAGGCAAGGTGGATGCCGACTCCGCTTTGGGCAAGCTGGGTGGCAAAACTGCAGGCAAGGTGGTGGGTGCTTTAGGCGCCGTCCTTGACGCTTGGAGCATGGGCGAATCGTTTGCCTCTGGCGATATTCCTTCCGGCGTGCTGTACGGCACTAGCGCCGCAGGCGGCCTGATGGCCACGTTTGGCGCAGGCAGCATGGCCGGCCCCATCGGCATCGGGCTGGTGGTGGTCTCCGTGATTGGCCTTGGCATATGGAACTCCGTGAAAGAAGCCAACAAGCACGAACCCGGCAGTGACGGCGGCGCATCTTTGCGGTTCCTGCAAAACGCGGGCATTTCCGAAGCAGCGGCCCAGGAACTGGTCAATCAGAACGGAAAGGGCCACAGCCCGGTGCCGCTGCTGCTGCGTTATGCCGAACACAAGGGTTTGGACATGCAAAAACCGGAAGACCAGAAAAAGTTCGTTGACTGGCTCAACCACATGCCTCATGACAAGCTGGTCAATTTGCGTGACCGCCTGCACCAAACGCTTGACTACAACGACGGAAACATGGAGAAATTCCCGGCGGCCAAGGAGGGCGACGATCGCTGGAAGCCCGTCCAGAAAGTGCCAACAGGAGGCCCTGGTTACGGAACAATGGATGTCAATGTGCCCCCCAGCTCCGCCGCGCAAATGGACAAGGTGCTCACGCACCTGGGTCTGCCCGTGCTCACTCCTTGACGGCAAACAAAGTCATCGCACATGTCAGCCACTACCTGTCCCCACTGCGGGCAACCCGCCATGTCTTCATTGAAGAAGCTCGCTCTCGGCTGGGCACGCAGCGTGCCTTGCAAGGCGTGCGGGCTGCGGGTTTCGGTTTCACCCTTGCCTGCCGTGGCAGCCATGCTGCCAAGCATGGCCGTGGTGCTGGCGGTCACATTGCGCTGGGTGCGCGATCCCGCCCTCATGATCATGCTGGGCGTTGTGGCCTTGTCGATTTCTTTTGTGCTGCACCTGTGGGCTGTTCCGCTGATCAGGACGCAACTGACTGATCCACGCGCCGTGGCCAGGGCGCGCGGCCAGAATCAGGGCGATCAGCCGCCTCGCTGAACAGGTGAAACCTCCGCGCTCTGCACGGTCAGCGCCAGCGCGCCGTCGGCCAGCGTGGCCCGCACGGGCTGGCCGGGCTGTGCCTGGGCGGCGCGGGTCAGGGGCAGGCCGCCGCTGGTTTGCAGCAGGGCGTAGCCGCGCGCCAGGGTGTGGCGTGGGTCGAGCAGGTCAAGCCGCAAGGCGGCGCGGGTCAGGCGCTCGCGTTCGGCTTGCAGGGCGCGGGCAGCAGCCAAAGGCCATGCCTGCGCCAGGCTTTGCAGGCGCTGGCGGGCGCTTTGCAGCGCGGGAGCGCTGGCGGTGGGCAGGCGCTGGCAGGCGTGCGCCAGGCGTGCGGTTTCGCGCTCCAGCCGCAGGCGCAGCGCATGCAGCATGCGTTGCTGATGGCGCTCCAGCCGCAGGCGTTCGGCGGCCAAGGCGCTGGCAGGGCGGCCCAGACGCAGCGCCAGGTGATCCAGCCGCTGGCCTTGCGTGTCGATGCGGTGGCGCGCGGCGCGGGCCAGCCGCGCGGCTTGCGTTTGCAAGGCGGCCAGCAAAGTGGCGCGGTCAGGGCAGGCCAGTTCGGCGGCGGCAGTGGGCGTGGGCGCGCGCAGATCGGCCACGAAGTCGGCAATGGTGAAGTCGCTTTCATGCCCTACGCCGCTGATGACGGGGATGGGGCTGGCGGCAATGGCGCGGGCCAATGCTTCGTCGTTGAAAGCCCAGAGGTCTTCAATGGCGCCGCCGCCGCGCACAAGCAAGATGACATCCACGCGCGGCTGCCGCTGCTTTTCCGGCGCCGCCGCACGGCGATGCAGCCGGGCCAGTGCATTCATGGCATGGATGAGTTCGGCCGGCGCGCCCGCGCCCTGCACGGCTGCGGGCGAGACGATGACGGGCACGTGCGGCGCGCGGCGGCGCAGGGCCGTGAGCACGTCGTGCAAGGCAGCGGCGTGCAATGAAGTGACCACGCCAATGCCGCGCGGCTGCGCGGGCAGCGCCCGTTTGCGGGCAGCGTCAAACAATCCCTCGGCCTGCAAGCGGGCCTTGATCTGCAAAAACTGCTCAAACAATGCGCCCTGCCCAGCGCGGCGCATGGTCTCTACCACCAGCTGCAAATCACCCCGCGCCTCGTACACACCCAGACGGCCGCGCGCCAGCACTTGCTCGCCATCGCGCGGCGCGAAATCCAGCCCGCTGGCCGCGCGGCGGAACATGGCGCAGCGCAGCTGCCCCGTTTCATCTTTCAGCGAGAAGTAGCAATGCCCGCTGGCCGCACGCGAAAAGCCAGTGATTTCGCCCTGCACCGTCACCGGGTTCAGCCGCGCATCCAGCACCTGCGCGATGGCCTGGCACAGCTGGCCCACGGGCCACACATCGGACTGCGGCAGAGCGGCTTGCAAACCACCCTGCGCAGCAGCGGAAAAACCGGTGCGAACGCTCACTGCCACGGCCACACCTGCCGTTCTTCCACAGAAAGCGCGCTCCCGGGGCAGGCGCGGCGCGCCTCCGCGCAAATGACGATCCGGCGTAGCAACTGCTTGATTTGAAATGATTTTTTCATGCCAAAAATTTCATCGACGCGCCCAAAACCGCATCAAATCAGGCTTTGCAAAGGCTTTTCCACCCGGTTTTTCACAGAGTTGTCCACAGAGCGTGTGGATGAATGCCAGCCAGCCCCCGGCCCGCCGCTTCGGGCCGTGCAACAGGCTGAAACGCGGGTAATGCGTGGGTAATAATTGCCCCTTATCACGCTTCGCAGGCGCTGGCACAGCCGGTTTCTGCTTTTTCATACAGTATTTTTGCAACGGAGACCCGTTTTGCTTTCCATCATACAAGCGGCCGGCTGGCCCATTTGGCCCCTCATTCTGGCATCCATCATCGCGCTGGCGCTGATCATCGAGCGCTTCATCAGCCTCAAGCCTTCGCGCATTTACTCGCCCAGCGTGGTGGATGAAGCCATCAAGGTCTCGCACCGTGGCGTGCCTGGGCCTGACACCGTCAATCAGCTCGCGCAGCATTCCACCGTGGGCGAAGTGCTGGCCGCAGGCTGGCGCGCGCTCAACAGCAACCCGCAATGCAGCCCTGAAGAAATGCGCGCGGCGCTGCAAGCCGCTGGCCGCAGCGCCGCGCACAAGCTGGAGCGCTTCTTGCCCGCGCTGGCCACCATCGCCTCGGCCGCGCCGCTGCTGGGCCTGCTGGGCACCGTGATCGGCATGATTGAAATCTTCGGCTCGCAAGCGCCTGCCGGCTCGCTTGCGGGCGGCAACCCGGCCAAGCTGGCGCACGGCATTTCGGTGGCGCTCTACAACACGGCCTTTGGCCTCATCGTCGCCATTCCGGCCCTCATCTTCTGGCGCTACTTCCGCGCCCGGGTTGATGGCTACGTGCTCGCGCTGGAGCTGGCCGCCGAGCGCTTCGCCCACCATCTGGAGCCGCTTTGCAAAGGCAGCAAGCGATGAAATTCAACCCCCGCCCCCACGCCGATCCGGAGATCAACCTCATCCCCTTCATCGACGTGCTGCTGGTCATCCTCATCTTCCTGATGCTGACCACCACCTACAGCAAATTCACCGAGCTGCAACTGAACCTGCCCTCGGCCAGCGCCGACGCCTCGCAGACACGGCCGAAGGAAGTCGTTGTCTCCGTCGCCGCCGATGGCCGCTACATGATTGCTGGCCAGGAGCTGCCCGCCCGCGACACCGACACCGTGGCCGCAGCCCTCAGCCGCGCCGCCAGCGCAGCGGGCCAAGGCAGCGTCATCGTCATCAGCGCCGACGCACAGGCCAGCCACCAGTCCGTCATCACCGTGATGGAAGCCGCCCGCCGCCAGGGCCTGACGCAGCTGACCTTCGCCGCGCAAACCGGCGGGCAATAGCCGCCAGGCCGCCCAGACGGCAGGCGGCCGCAGCACCGCGCGGCTTTTGCACGACTTTTCCACCCGGCTTCACTGCCGCCTTGCACCAGCGCTTTGGCCTGCCGCCTTCACGATGCAAGCGCGGCGGGTGAGAAGAAACCGCGCCAGCCAGGCTTTGGCAGACATGGCCTTATTGGCTTTAATTGGAAAGAAGTTTTCCAATTGCGCGTTTCCAAAACAGGCCATGAAATAAAAAAGCAATGGCCGCAATCGTGCTGGCAGCCGCGCTTTTGCCAGGCTGCGGCGTTTTCAGCCACAAGCTGGCGCGGCCCATCGTTCATCACGCGCAAGGGCAATGGACGCATGAAAACACCGCCATTTACGGCAGCGTTTCCAGTTTCCGCGTGCGCCGCATGCAGGCCCGGATGAAACCCATGAATTTCTCTATATCCACAGCCAACCAGCCGACGGCGCCTGCTCCTGCCAAATCATTCCCAAAATGCTGATGGCAGACTTTTTCAGCGGCCCTCCCGTCAAAGGTCCGTTCAGCCTGGGCCAATGCATTGGCGGTGCGGCCAGATAACGCGCTTTCGCCTAATTTCATTCTGCGTCTTGCAGCCCATTCAATCCGCCGCCCTCCCGCAAGCAGATTTCAAGCAGGCTCCAAGGGATCTTTTCGCTCTACTATCAATAGCAATATGTCCTAGTAGAACGGGCGCAGAAGGGTATTTTTGCCCCATTGGATTTGCTTCTGTTTTTGATGCTGCAAGCTGTCGTGCAGTTGCTCGGTCAGCGCCGGGCCGCGTGAAGCAGTTGGCGCAGGTGAAGGCGATGACGGCGGCGCACGCAACACGAACCAAGCGGGCGTAAAGCTGTTCACGGAGAAGAAAAAGCAGCGGCAATCCAGGCATGTCCGTTTGCGCGCGGCGGCAAAGACGCGAGCGTCTTGACATCCAGGATTGATTTGCGCTGGCTCTCTGCTGAAGCGGCAGCGTGGGAAGGGGCGAAAAGGGAAACGCTGTGGGGGACGCGAAAGGGAGAAGCGAAGCTTCTTGCCCCACCTTTTTGCTCCTTGTTTGATAGCGAAAACTCCCCGTATTTATTGCGACAAGGGCTGTTTTCATGCTCTTGAATCTGCTTCTGTTTTCATGAACACGCCCACGGCCTGGCCGCACGCTGGCCGCCTGCGGCGGGCTGGCCACTCAAGCCGTCTGTGCCGTTCGGTCTGCCGCTGGCTGGGGGTTGCTTTGGCCTGACCCGTGGCAGATGAAGCGTGCAATGCCGTCAGCGCCCCGGTCTGGCGCTTGCTGACCAGCGGCCCGCACGGCGTCCGCCTGCCAGCGGGTGAGCCAAAGCCAATCACCACCCGCCATCCCGCGCCTTCAGGCGATGCGGCCCCGCCGCGCCTGGCGTTCGCTGTTTGACATTCCGCCGTTGGCTCGCTGCGCAACGCCGCCCCGGGCCTGCTGGAGCAATCCGCCAACGGCATGGAGGACCTGACGAACAACAACCGCAGCCAACACGTGCGGCAAGCGCGCGGCCTGCCCGTGATCGCACGCTGAATACGCCAGCGGCCACGGCTACTACGCCTGGAGTGAGGAAGTGCCGCCAGTCTGCAAAGCCTGCTGGCGGCAGATGAGGCGGCGGGCTGCGAGACGCGCCATGATCCGCCCGTTTTTCCGTCTGTTTCCCACCGGCGCATTCAGGCACGCCTCGCATCAAAAATAGAAGCAAATTCAAGCCGTTAAAAATGCCATCAGCGCTGATTCCACCAAGACCTCCCGCTATCAAAGCAGAAGCAAATTCATGCCTCTGAAACGAGGCAGCTTGTCTGCTTGTGCATGGTGCCATCGCTTTGCCACGCCATTGCCCCTTCATCGCCTCGTCCGCCCGTCCGCACGCGGCATGCGGACAGTTCTCCATTCACTGTCCGAGGAGTTTTGAGCGTGATGAAAATCCAAGCCATCCAGGGGCCGTCGCAGAACCCAGGCCTTGCTGCCCTCCGCCGCAGGGGCCGCTTTCGTACAAGGCGCGCCGCAGGCTTCGCTCGAAGAGGAGGATGCGCCTGCCCAGTGGGGTGACAACGCCAGCACCTTCCGCGTGCCCGCTTTTCGCTGATCAACGCCTGGCTCGACCGGAACCCCAACCAGCCCTTTCCCGCCCTGCGCGGCAGCTTCGTGCAGCTGAACGCGCAAAACCTCGCTGGCAGGCGCTACGTGGCTTCCTGCGCTGGCGACTTTTCCTGTTTTCTGGGTCAAGGGCGCCGCGTGATGCTGAGCGCAGGCTACCGGTAGCCAGATCTGGCGGCAACTGAAAAAAGGATGGGCGCGTCTGCGCGAACGCGCTTCGCGCGCTGCTCCCGGCCTGCATCCACCCAGCGGGATTTCCACGCCGTCCGCAACCGGCTGCGCGGCATGCGCCAGCAGCTTTCAGGCCACCCGTCAAGGTTGGGCGAGAAAGCGGGCGCAGGCATAATCCGCCCGAAATTTCTTGACCGGCCGCCGCGCAGCAATGCGCGGCGGTTTGCTTTTGGAGGAACCCTCATGGCCACCACCCCCCTGACCAAGCGCGGCGCAGAAAAGCTCAAGGCCGAACTGCACCGCCTCAAAACCAAAGACCGTCCCGAAGTCATCAACGCCATTGCCGAGGCGCGCGCGCAGGGCGATTTGAGCGAAAACGCCGAATACGAAGCCGCCAAGGACCGCCAGGGCTTCATCGAAGGCCGCATCAAGGAAGTGGAAGGCAAGCTTGCCAGCGCGCAAATCATCGACCCTGCCGCCATTCACGCCGAAGGCCGCGTGGTCTTCGGCGCAACCGTCGAGCTGCAAGACGAAGCCACGGGCGAAACCGTCAAATACCAAATCGTGGGCGAAGACGAGGCCGATCTCAAGCAGGGCCTCATCAACATCTCCAGCCCCATCGCGCGCGCCCTCATTGGCAAGGAAGAAGGTGACAGCGCCGAAGTGCAGGCCCCTGGCGGCCTCAAGCACTACGAGATCATCAGCGTTGCCTACATCTGAGTCGTCTGTTCTGAAACGCACATGCCCAGCGTTCTCAGTGCTTTCGCCAGCGCCCTGAGCGCGCGCCTGCCCTTGATGGCCGCCGCCTTGTGGTGGAGCAGCGGCATCTGCCTGGGCTTCGTCGCCGTGCCGCTGGTGTTCCAGCACGCGGGCAGCGTGGCGCTGGCCGCGCGCATCACGCCTCACCTCTTTGCCGCGCAAACCTGGCTGGCATTGGGCTGCGGCGCCGTACTGCTGCTCACGCGCCCCCGCGAGCCGCAGCGGCAAGACACGGCGCTTATCAGCCTGACCGCCTTGGGGATGCTGCTGGCGCTGCTGGTTCAGCACGTTGCCGCCCCGCGCATTGCAGCCCGCATCAACCTGCCGTTGTGGCACACGGCAGGCACACTCCTTTACGCGGGCCAGTGGCTGTGCGCCACTGTCGTGCTGTGGCGGCTGGCACGGCGCTGAGCCAGAATCAAAAACAAGAGCAATTTTGAAGGGTTAAAAAATGGCTTTCGCGCCCTTTCCACTAGGACCCAATGCTCTCATAACAAGAGCAGAAATACGCCACCCTTCTACTCCTGAACTCTTGGGCCGCGCCTGGCTTGGCCAGAAAGAACGCAGACGGGCAGGTCTGCGCTCCTCCTAGAATTCGCCCCTTTCGCACATGGGGCGAGCGCGTGATGCCCGCCCTGCTTCTTCATCCTTCACCCATACCGATTTCCCGATGGCATTGATCGTTCACAAATACGGCGGCACGTCGATGGGCTCGACCGAGCGCATTGCCAACGTTGCCAAGCGCGTGGCCAAGTGGGCGCGCGCCGGCCACCAAATGGTGGTGGTGCCCAGCGCCATGAGCGGCGAAACCAACCGCCTGCTGGGCCTGGCCAAGGAGCTGGCCCCCGAAAAGCTGACCGATGCCTGCCTGCGCGAGATGGACATGCTCGCCTCCACAGGTGAGCAGGTCTCCGTCGGACTGCTGTCGCTGGCTCTGCAAGCCGAAGGCGTGCCCGCCGTGAGCTACGCCGGCTGGCAAGTGCCCATCAAAACCAGCAACGCCTACACCAAAGCCCGCATTGAAAGCATTGACGAGGAGCGTGTGCGCCGCGACCTGGCAGCGGGCAAGGTGGTCATCATCACCGGCTTTCAGGGCGTGGATGCGGACGGCAACATCACCACGCTGGGCCGTGGCGGCTCTGACACCTCCGCCGTGGCTGTGGCCGCCGCCCTCAAGGCCAGCGAATGCCTGATCTATACCGACGTGGACGGCGTTTACACCACCGATCCGCGTGTGGCCCCCAAGGCCCGGCGCATGCAGACCGTCAGCTTTGAAGAAATGCTGGAAATGGCCAGCCTCGGCTCCAAGGTGCTGCAAATCCGCTCGGTTGAATTCGCTGGCAAATACAAAGTGCCCGTGCGCGTGCTCTCCAGCTTCACGCCCTGGGACATCGACATCAACGAAGAGGCCCGCTCCGGCACCCTCATCACTTTCGAGGAAGACGAAAAAATGGAAAAAGCCCTTGTTTCCGGCATTGCCTTCAGCCGCGATGAAGCCAAGATTTCGGTGCTGGGCGTGCCCGACAAACCCGGCATCGCCTACCAGATACTGGGCGCGGTAGCGGCGGCCAACATCGAGGTGGATGTGATCATCCAGAACCTGAGCAAGGACGGCAAAACCGATTTTTCCTTCACCGTGCACCGCAATGATTTGGCGCGCGCCGTGGACTTGCTCAAGAGCAAAGTGCTGCCCCAGCTGGGCGAAGCGCAATTGGTGAGCGACACGCACATCTGCAAGGTCAGCATCGTCGGCATCGGCATGCGCAGCCACGTGGGCGTGGCTGCCAAGATGTTCCAGACGCTCAGCGAAGAAGGCATCAACATCCAGATGATTTCCACCAGCGAGATCAAAACCTCCGTGGTCATCGACGAAAAGTACATGGAACTGGCCGTGCGCGCGCTGCACCGCGCCTTCGGCCTGGACCAAACGGCATCCTCGCCGGCCTGACGCCGTAAACGGCCGAAAGCGCCCTTTTCTCTGCTAGAATCCGCCGCTTACCTAGGAGACGTGACCGAGTGGCCGAAGGTGCTCCCCTGCTAAGGGAGTATGGGGTGTAGAGCCTCATCGAGGGTTCGAATCCCTCCGTCTCCGCCAGAAACGAACCCGCTTGCGGATCAAGCCGCAAGCGGGTTTTTCTTTGGAATTCCGACGTTTAGAACAGCCCCTGCAAGCAGGCCAATGCAGCCCATACCGGGCTGCGCCAGCCGCGCTGCTGAACAACTTTGGCGCCGACGGGCTGGAGTTCACCCTGAGCTACTGGCTGGGCGACCCTGAAAACGGCGGCTTGGGCGGCGTGCGCTCGCAAGTGAACCTGGCCATTCTGGATGCCCTGCGCGGCGCGGGCGTGGACATTCCCTACCCGCAGCGGGTGCTGCACATCAACCCGCCCGAAAGCGCCAGTGCTGTCGTTGCCAGCGCTGGCGCCAAACAGGCCCCAGGAGCCGGCCCGCAGGCCATCCATGAAGGCGGGCAGGGCACGGCCGCCAGCGATGAAGCAGGCATGCGCCAATTCGCAGGCAGCGCCTGATCAGCTCCTCTTTCAATAGCATGAGGTCCTAGAACAAAGGGCGCGAAGGCGGTTTTCCTGCCCTTCAGATTTGCTCCTTTTTTAACGTCGCCTGGCCCGGCGCGCGCGGGATTCAAGTTCACAAGAAACGCAAGGCTCGCAAAAAAACAGTCAATTTGACGAGAATTGTTCTCTTTTGATTCCGCCTTGCGCCATGAACCCCGCTCCTCTTTTTTCCCGCTCCACCTTTCGCTTTTCCTGCCTGGCGCTGGCCGCCGCCAGCCTGTGCGCGCCGCTGCATGCGCAGCAGGCCCATGATGAAGAGGAGGAAAGCGCCGATGAAGCCACGCTGCAAACCGTGGCCGTGACCAGCGCCCGCGCCCAGGGGCTGGCGCCGCAGACGGTGGAGGCGGGCACTTTTCGCGGCGCCAGCATCATGGAAGTGCCTTCCACGGTGAACGTCATCACGCGCGAGGCGCTGGAGCAGCAGGCCGTCGAGGGGCTGTATGAAGCCGTGCGCAACACCGCCGGCGTGACGCGCCAGCAAAACGCGGGCGATACCTGGGATCAGATCGTGATTCGCGGCATGGAGGTGCAAAACCGCACCAATTACCGCCTCAACGGCGCCATGCCCATCATGAATTTCTCGCAAGTGCCGATGGAAGACAAAGAGCGCGTGGAAGTGCTCAAGGGCGCATCGGCCCTGTATTACGGCTTTACTTCGCCTGCCGGCGTGGTCAATTACGTGACCAAGCGCGCGGGCAAAGCGCCCGTGACTTCGCTGGGGCTGCGCGTGAACAATTTCGGCAGCGCCGTCGCTTCAGTGGATGTGGGCCGCCGCTTTGGCGCGCAAGAGCAGTTCGGCCTGCGCGTGAATGCCGCTGGCGGCGCGTTGGGTTCGCACCTGAGCGGCGTGCGCATGGGGCGGCGCGCCTTCTTTTCCGCCGCCTTCGACTGGCGCGCCAGCAGCCGCCTGCTGCTCAAGGCCGACTTTGAATACGACAAGCGCCGCGTCACCGAACAAGCCGCCGTGGCGCGGCCCGCCGCCGTCAATGGCCGCATTCCCCTGCCCCGCCCCGTGGATCCCACACGCCTGGTTGGCCCGGCCTGGTCTGACTTTGAAGCCACCACCATCAACGCGCTGCTGCGCGCCGACTACGCCCTCAATGACAACTGGGCGCTCACCGTGGAGGCAGGCCACTCGGAAATGGAGCGCGACCGGCGGCTGCCCACATTCCGTTTCGCAAGCGCGGCGGATGTCGCCACGGGGCGCGGCCTCGTGCGCGGCACCACGCAAAACCACCAAGTGGATTCCGACATGGCGCGCGCCGAGCTGTTCGGCAGCTTCAAAACCGGCCTTGTGGAACACGGCCTCACCCTGGGCCTGAGCCACACCCGCAAAGAGCAAAAGCCCATCTTCCACCGCCCCTACACCACCGGCCCCGCACAAAACCTCTATGACCCTGTGCCGCTCACGCAAGTCACCCACGGGGCCATGCCGGCCAAGCCCAACACCGCACGCCTGCAAACGCGCGACCAGGGCCTGTATGTGGTGGACCGCATGCAGTTCGGCCCCCAGTGGCAGCTGATTGCGGGCCTGCGCCACTCGCGCTACCGCAGCACGCAGGCCGCCAATCTCTATAACGCCCGCAAGACCACGCCCATGCTGGCCGTTGTTTACAAGCTGCGCGAGGACCTGTCCTTCTACGCCTCCTACGCGCAAGGGCTGGAAGAAGGCGAAGCCGCGCCCATCGGCACCGTCAATGAACGCGAGCGCCTGGCCCCCGGCGTGAGCAAGCAAAAGGAAATCGGCGCGCGCTGGCAAGCCCCCTGGGGCACGCTGTTGTCAGCGGCCGTGTTCGACATCGAGCGCCCCGGCTACTACACCAACGCCAACAACGTTTACACCGCCGATGGCCGGCAGCTCTACACGGGCCTGGAGCTATCGGCCCAGGGGCAAATCACGCGCCAGCTGGGCTGGCAGACCGCCTGGCAGTGGCTGAACCCGCGCTTTGCCGACATCAACGCCGCCTACAACGGCAAGCTGCCCGAAAACGCCTCGAAGAAAACCGCCAGCCTGTTTCTGACTTATGCCTTTGATGGCGCCTTGCAGGGCCTGTCGCTCAACGCGGGCGCGTATTACACGGGCCGCCGCCCCATGGACGACCTGAACCAGGGCTGGCTGGGCGGCAACACGCTCTACACCCTGGGCGCGCGCTACCGCCACCAGATGGGCGGCAGCGCCTACACCTGGCAGCTCAACGTGGACAACGCCGCCAACAAGCGCTACTGGGCCGCTGGCGGCAACCGCCTGAGCGCGGGCCTGCCGCGCACGGTGAAACTGGCGCTGAAAGTGGATTTCTGAAAACCTGCCCGGAAACCCTTTCCGGCAAATTCGTCATGATTCATTACGCGGCTTGAATGGCAATGGCATCAGCCGCGCTGATGATCGCAAATACCGTCGAATCTCGACCGCCTTTTCAGTCATTACCCTGCCCGCTGACAGAAACAGGAGCTGATCCATGCCATACGATAACCTGAAAGAGAAATTCAACGACGTCAAGCGGCAGCACAATATCATGGCCCTGGTGGGCAACGGCTTCGACATCCAGGCATTATCCGATCTCGGAGCGCCCTCTGACACGCGATATGAGTCCTTCTTTCATTATCTGAAGTATCGCAGATTCAGCCCAGACAACCATATATTTCAGAAAATGGAGTTTCTCCTCTCGGAAGGGAAAACAAACTGGTGCGATGTCGAATTCGCCATCGAATTCCTGCTGACCTGCGGAGAAACCAGCCCCGAGAAACTGTCTGAAGACTTGGGAGAAATACAACGGGAATTCGCGAATTTTCTCAACCAGGTTGTAACCCCTGATATTCTCACGAACCTGGGCGAATCATCCATGAAGAATGAATGGGCCATCACAAGCCTCATGAAATTTCTGGGAGACATCAGAAACGCAACAGACTTCGGAAGAATACGCTTCCCGAGGCGGCTGGATCATTACCATGCCATCAACTTTCAATTCATCAATTTCAACTTCACAACCCTTCTGGACGATTTCATCTATCTTGACCAGAAGCAATTTGATCCGCATCCTTATGAGCATTCCGACAGAAATGCGACTTTTTATGCCAATCCCCGCGAGCACAAGACATTTTCTTATCGCCTGGAGGAATATAAAAAAGACATCCATGATGCATGGTTTAAAATTTATCTTGCCTGCAATATCGTGCATCCGCATGGAATTCTGTACACGCCAAGGTCGCTTCTTTTCGGAATAGACGAAATGAAAGGGCCTGCGGAACGGTTTTCCAAACCTTATTGGTCCCAGAATGAATTGCGATACAAGGATCTCTTCCCGAAAACCGATTTGTTCATCATTTTCGGGTGTTCGCTCGGGCATACGGACCGGTGGTGGTGGAGATCCATTGCCGATGCCCTTTTGAAGGAAACAGAAGATCAAGAAAAGCCCGAATTGCTTCTTTACTGGCGAAAAGAAAGCGAAGAGGCTCAATTGACCGCAGATGACCTTCGATCGAAATTCGCAACAGCAGCCGGCCTTGCCTTTGATCAGAAGATGCAAAAGATGCTCGCAAGTCAAATGCACGTTGTTTTGTATGATGATTCAACAATGGGTCGCGTCTGGCTGAATACGCGCGAATTTGAATTCAATTAAACCGATCATTTTTACGTTACTGCCAAGCCAGATGACGCCATGCAAAAAGCTGGCGCCGTGCCAAGCCCGCGCGTTTTGCCGCCTCCACCTTTCTGGCCACCCAAGGCATCGTGAGTCAGGCTCACCAGAAAGGCGGAGCGCGCTCCAGACGAAAAGAAGCAGCGGCCAGCGGCCTCTCGGCACTGGATTTTCACGCTCTATTTCTGCTCCTTGTTTGATAGCAATAGGTCCTAGTCAAACGGGCGCAGAAGCCGATTTTTTACCCTCATATTCGCTCCTGTTTTAGATGCTCTTGAATCAGGCCGTCCTATCCACCTCTGCCTTCCATTGCTGCCCATGCGCCCTGCCCTTTGCTCTTTTCTGAAAAAGCGCCCTGCCCTGGCGCTGCTTTGTCTGCTGGCCGGCCCGGCCCTGGCGGCTGGCGCGGCAGGCAGCGCACCGCCCGCGCCATCGCAACCCGAAGCCAGCGACCGCCACGCCAGCGGCGCGGCGCTGATAGGCGGCGCTGAACACGCGCGCGCCCTGATGGAAGCGGCCAACGCCGCCTTCATGCAGCAGCACCCGGGCGTGCGGCTGGCGTTTGACGGCAAGGGCACCAGCAGCGCCGTGCCGCTGCTGATGCATGGCCGCGTTCTGCTGGCCGTGATGGGGCGGGCCATGAACGACATCGAGCGCGTGCCCTGGCGCAAGACCGTGGGGGCAGAGCCGCTGGCCGTGCGCGTGGCGCATGCCGCCTTGCGCCCTGCCGGGGGCCTGGCCACCCATCTGGGCGTTTACGTGCATGCCGGCAATCCGCTGCCCGCATTGAGCGTGGAGCAGCTGGCGCGCATGCTGTCCACGGGCCACCCGCTGGGCGATTTTTCGCACTGGAGCCAGCTGGGGCTAACGGGGCCGCAAGGCCAGCAGCGCATTGCCGTTTGCGCCACGCCCGAATACACGGGCTTTGGCGACTGGCTGCAAAAGCACGTGCTGCAAGGCCGCCCGCTGGCCGCCTACACGCAGCAGCGCAGCAACAGCGCCGCGCTGCTGGAATGCGTGGCGCAAAACGCGGGCGGCGTGGCCGTGGCCGCGCTGGGCATGCAGCGCGAAGGCGTGCGCGCCGTGCCGCTGCTGGGCCTGGTCAGCGGCCAGCCGCTGCAAGGCACGGCGCAAGAGGTGACCGCGCAAGACTGGCCGCTGGCGCGCCCCCTGCTGGTTTACGTGCGGCGGCTGCCCGGCCAGGCCGCCGATCCGCTGGCGCGCGACTATCTGCGCTTTCTGCTCTCGCCCCAGGGGCAGGCGCTGGTGGCGGCGCGCTCTGGCGGCTACCTGCCGCTCACGCCCGAACAGGCGCAGGCCGAATTGCGCAAGCTGGACGAAGCCGCGCCTGCTGCCCCAAAGGGCGATTGATGCCGCGCCCGGCCACGCCCCTTCTGCTTTCGGATTTCGCGGATTCCGCGCTTTTCCCCCATCTCTCCGGTTCAACCCATGCCCGCTTGCCCACACCCTTTGCGCCTGGCCTGCCCTCTTCTGGCTTGCTGCCTGCTGGCCGCTTGCGCCACTTCCACGCCCGTCAGCCCGTCACCGGCGGACAACGGCGCGCCCGCCTACGCGCCCCGGCCCGTCAGCGTGCCCGCGCAGGCCGGCTATGTGCTGCCCGACGGGCGCGTTCACATCATCGGCAACGACGGCATGCAGGCGCTGATTGACGCGCTCAACGCCGCCTTCAGCCGCCACCACCCGAACGTGCGCTTTGCCGCCACCTTGCAAGGCTCATCCACCGGCATGCCCGCGCTGGCGGCAAACGCCACGCTGCTGGCGCCCATGACGCGCGACATGTGGCCCGGCGACCGCGCCGCCTGGCGGCAATTGCAAAGATCACAGGGAGCGCAAGGCTCGCAAGAGCCGCTGGCCGTGCGCATCGGCTACAGCGGCTACTGCCCGCGCCCGCCGCACAAAACGCCGCCCGCTGTTTACGTGAACGCCAGCAACCCGCTGGCCGGGCTGGACATGGCGCAAGTGGCCCGCATCTTCACCGACGGCCAGCCCGGCGGCGACCTCAACACCTGGGGCCAGCTGGGCCTGACGCAGCCCGGCTGGGCCAGCCGCCGCATCCACGCCTACGGCCTGCGCGATGACGGCGGCTTTGCCACCGGCGTGCGCACGGCCCGCCTGGGCGGGCGGCCCTTTTCCGTCAAATACGAACCGCTGCCCTCGCGGCAAGACGTGATCCGCGCCGTCTCGCAAGACCCCTACGGCATCGGCCTGATTGGCTGGATGAACGCCAGCGCCGTGGCCGCCAACGTGCGGCCGCTGCCCCTGGCCGCCCAGCCCGGCCAGCCCTTTTACGGCCCCGATCTGCCGTCCGTGCGCCAGGGGCGCTACCCGCTCTCGCACCACGTGCAGTTCTACGCGCGCCAGCCGCTGGACGAACTCGCGCGCCAATACCTACTGTTCGCCCTCTCCAGCGAAGGCCAGGCCATCGTCGCCAGCCAGCAAGGCAGCCCCGAAGGCTACGTGCCCCTGAGCGCAGACGACCTGGCCGCCGAACGGCGCAAATTGCTGGCGGCGCCCTGAGAAGCTGTTTGTCTTCTGGCTACAAGAACCTGCCGGCCTGAACAGCGCTTCAAGCCCCGCCACGCAGCCAGATCAACAAGGCCAGATGATCACGCCCCTTCGCTCCCGCATCAATCATTTTTCATAGCAAATAAATGGGGGTGAAAAACAGCACTTGCGCTCATTCCACTAGGACATAGCGCTATTAAACAAGGAGCAAATAAAGCCAGCAGGCGGCCTTTCTGCTCCCCCGCAAAAGGCCTACCTCGCCACAGAGCCTCTTCCAGCGCCTGCCGCTGCTTTTGCATCTCTTGCATGGCCTGTTCGTACTGCTGGCGCACCTGCTGCTGAATCTGCTGCGCCTGCTGCCGCGCGTTGCCCGCCGGCTGGCTGGCAGCGGGCGCGCCGGGCACAGCCACGGGCTGCGTCAGCACCTGGGCAGAGCGGCCTGTCAGTTTGGCCACGATGAACAAGGCAATGAGAAGGCCAATCAAGCCAAAGGCAATGCGCATGGAAGAAATCGCCGTGAGAAACCAAGCCTGAAACAACCTGCGCGATGCGCAATGTCGTGTTCTTTTGGACAGCCTTGGAGATTCTATTGTTGTCTATCTGTTGCGTAATGTATCATTGCAAGAACTGTTCGCAACAATCCGCCTTGCGCGCCGGGAGCGCCCATCGCCGGGAGCGCCTATGTTTGTCTGCCTTTATCAGCTCTCTTTCACCACGCCAGCCTTTCTGGGCAATGCCGGGCAAGACGCCCAATGGCACACGCCGCCCTTCAAGGCCCTGCTGCGGCAGTGGTGGCGCGTGGCCTGGGCGGCAGATCAGAAATGCGCCCTTGACCCGGCTGCTGTGCACGCCATGCGCGAGCAAGAAGGGCGGCTTCTAGGGCATGCTTGGCTGGACAACGATGACACTCACGCGCGCAAAAAGCGCAAGCCCCGGTCTGGCGCAGCGCTTGGTAGCGCTCGTGCTGAAAGAAGGTGAAGGCAAGCGCACCCTTTGGCCACGCAACTTTACCGCCGTGGCCGAATTTCTCTTCCACGAAATCCGCTCTGCCGATAACCAGGGCGGCGGCGGTAACGCGTCCAACCAAAAACGCACCGAAGGAGCCGCCGCATGAGCGCCCCTGCCGATCTGCACTTTCTCCGCATCGAACCGCTGGATGTGCTGTTGCTGCGCGGCAACCAGTCTTTTGGCGACCCTGGCAGCTATGGCGACGCCGTCTTGCCGCCCTGGCCTTCCGTGGTGGCTGGGACCATCCGCTCGTGCATGCTGGCCGACGCGGGCACAGACTTGCTCGCCTTCGCCCGTGGCAAGCAGTCGCACCCCGCGCTGGGCACAACCGCGTGCAGATTGCCGCCTGGCCCGATTCTTCCCCGTCACGCTCGGATGGATAGGCCGCCACCCGCGCATTTCAACTGCATTTCCGCCATAACAAATCGGTAACTTTTCAGAAAGCAATCTTCCAATGCAAAACCAGAACGATTCATCGAAACCTGCTTTTCAAAGCAGGACCCTGCTTCTTGGGATTTTTATTCTGTCCGGATTTGCCGGATTGATTTACCAGTCCATCTGGTCGCAATATCTGGGCATTTTTCTGGGGCATGCCGCTTACGCGCAAGCGCTGGTGCTGGCCATTTTCATGGGTGGCATGGCCGCTGGCGCCATGTGGATTTCGCATGCAGGCGAGCGCTGGCGCAACCTGGTGCGCTGCTATGCGCTGACCGAAGGCGTGATTGGCCTGCTGGGACTGGCTTTCCACTTCATTTTCACGTCTGTCGCGAACTTCAGTTACGACGTGCTCATCCCGGCAGCGGGCACAGCCTGGCTGGCCGATGTAGTGCGCTGGCTGGTAGCGGCGGCGCTCATCATTCCGCAAACCGTTTTGCTGGGCATGACTTTTCCGCTGATGAGCGGCGGGCTGATTCGCCGCTTTCCGGGGCAGGACGGCAGCTTGCTAGGCGGACTGTATTTCACCAACAGCATCGGGGCGGCGGCCGGAGCGCTGACGGCTTCCTTCGTTCTATTGCCCGCTCTGGGGCTGCCAGGCACAGTGGCTGTGGCCGGCGCGCTGAACCTAGTGGTGGCCGCCTTGGCCTGGTGGCTGGCGCGCAAGCCAGAGCCTGCCGCGCCAGCACAAGCAGCACAGTTCAAAGCGCAAAGGCTGGAGCAGGAACCTGCACCGTCGCTGACAACAGCCGGATCTGCGACACCAGACGCCGCCATACTCGCCACCGGCAGCACTCTTTTGCGCGTAACGCTGTGGAGCACCGCTCTGTCCGGCGCGGCCTCGTTCGTATATGAAATCGTCTGGATCCGCATGCTGAGCATGGCTGTGGGCAGCACGCTGCATGCCTTCGAGCTGATGCTCACTTCGTTCATCGCGGGCATCGCCTTTGGCGGACTGTGGGTGCGCAAGCAGGCTGACCGCAGCGCAGACCCGCTGCGGCTGGCAGGATGGATGCAAATCGGCATGGGGCTGGCAGCGCTGCTGTCGCTGCTGGTGTATGGCAATGCGTTTGACTGGGTAAGCTGGATCATGGGCGCGTTGGACAGAACCGCCAGCGGCTACACGCTGTATTCACTGGGCACGGCAGCCATTGCCATTGCCATCATGCTGCCAGCGGCATTCTTCGCGGGAACGACCTTGCCGCTGTTTACCGTAACGCTGCTGCGCAGAGGTCACGGCGAGCGCGCCATCGGACAGGTATATGCGTGGAATACCGTGGGATCCATTGCGGGCGTTTTCGTGGCCATGCATTGGCTAATTCCCGTGCTGGGGCTGAAGCTGGCGCTGATAACAGCCGCTTTTGTGGATATGGGCATTGGCCTGTTCCTGCTGCGCCGTCAGGCACAAACACAGCCTCAGCTGATGCGAGCGATGTTTGCCGCTGCCTGTGTATTGCTGGCCACTGTGCTGAGCGTGACTGTGGTTCAGTTTGATCCGCTGAAAATGGCCAGCGGCGTATTTCGCACCGGATCAACCGTTTTGGACGGTGACGCCCAGGTGGTTTTCTACAAAGACGGCAAAACAGCCAGCATTTCCGTTGTGCAGCAAGGCGGATTCAATCGCTTGATTGCCACCAATGGCAAACCAGACGCAGCCATCGCCATACAAGGGAAACCGGCATTCGATGAGCCCACCATGACGTTGGTAGCCGCTCTGCCTCTGGCCGCGCACGACAGCCCCAGCGACATAGGCGTGATCGGCTTTGGCTCTGGCATGACAACGCACACCTTCCTGGGTGATATGCGCGTCAAGCAGGTAGACACCATTGAAATTGAGCCGGCCATGGTGGCAGGCGCGCGCGCCTTCGGCAGCAAAGTGGCGCGCGCCTACACAGATCCGCGCTCAAACATCGTCATTGACGATGCCAAGGCCTATTTCTCAGGCCAGCAGGCGCGCTACGACATCATCGTTTCCGAGCCATCCAACCCCTGGATCAGTGGCGTGGGCGCGCTTTTTTCAAAAGAGTTTTACGAATTCATTCCGCGCCATCTAAAACCGGACGGGCTGTTCGTGCAGTGGATACAGCTGTATGAAATTGACGATGTGCTGGTGGCTTCCATCATGAATGCCTTGACACCTGCATTTTCTGATTACCAAGCATATATCAGCAATCCGGCGGATTTAATTATTGTCGCCACACCACAGGGACGGTTGCCTGAAATCAAGCCGCAGCGCATCCTGCAAGGACTGGTGAGCGAAGACATAAAGAGGCTGGGCATCGCAAGCGCCGGGCAATTACAGTTACGCAAAATTGCTAATGCGCAAACATTGCGTGCGCATGGCGCTCTGTTTGGAACACCTGCAAACTCCTATTACCACCCTCTTCTGAGTCTGCGAGCGCCTGTGACGCGATACATGAAAAAAGTAGCATCTACGCTAACCAATCTGAAATATCAATCAAATATGTCATCTGCCATGCTACTTAATGCACTGAATATCCGGCAACCTTTGCCGGACGATATTGAAACATCCAACATTGATCATTTCCCTGGAGAAACCGATACACGCCAAGCGCGAATTTATGCCGATTTCCTGCGCACAAACAGCTTGCCTGGCCAACTGGAGCAATCGCCTCAAGCGCTGACTTCGGCTTACCTGCTGAAGCAAGCGGCGCAGCAGGTTTGCACGCAGCCTGACAGCACAACAGCACAAGCCCTGTTGGCCAGCAACTTGCGACAGGCAGCTGAACAAACACTGATGGCCCTGCCGCCATCACGCTTGCAGGGCGTGTTCATCAACCCGGCTTGGCTACCCTGTAAACCTACGCATGTTTCCGAGGATTTCGAACAAGTGTTAGCTCTAACCGGTGCGCTGGCCCAGCGCGACTGGGCAAAGGCAAGCGAGCTGGCTGAACGATGGTTGCGAAATCCGCAGGCCCAGGCCGTCTGGAAAAAGCCGTTTGATGACGTGGCATTGCTCGCCGTCATGCTGGATTTTGCACGCAACGAAAAATGGGCCGAAATGGCGGAAGCCGAGAAAAGACTAGGGGCAAATGTGGCAGGAACTCCTGCTTCTACCCAAATGCGTGTGCTGCTGCTGGCAATGGCCGATGTTGAAAGTGCGCGCATGAAGGTTTCCAATCCATCGTGAAGATTCATTCTCTTTTTTAGTAATAACATCTACAAATGACGTCTGAAGCAACGAGAAAGGCAAACGTCATGAATCTTTCCAACATTTTCTGCTTTTTTATTTCCAGTTAAACAAGGAGCCATCGCCCATGTTTGAAAAACTGCTGCCGTTTTCCTCTACGCCGTCAGCCCCGTCCACATGGGCGCGGGCCAGGCCGTGGACATCATCGACAACCCCATCCAGCGCGAGCGCCACGCCGATCACCCCTGCTTTGCCGGCAGCGACATCAAGGGTGCGGTGCGCCACAGCTACGAAGCGCTAGGCGGCAAAAAAGAAGACATTGACCGCCTGCTGGGGCCAGACGCGCAAAGCAGCACGCTGCACGCTGGAGCCGTGAGCTTTGGCGATGCCCAGCTGGTAGCCCTGCCCGTGCGCAGCCTCAAGGGCGGCTACGTCTACGCCACCTGCCCGCAAGCGCTGGCGCGCGCGCAGCGGCTGCTGAATCTGGGCGCGGCTGTCGCCAACTGGCCCGTGCTGGAGGTTGAAGACGGCCACTGCCTGCTGACCAATACCGGTCTGCTAGTCAATCCCGACCTGCCAACCGACAACAAGAACAAGCTGCATCTGGAAGCCTTTGAATACATCGCCAATGAATCCAAGCCGCTGGCCGCCATTGCCGCCGATCTGGCTTCAAACGCCCTGCCTGACAAGCCGGACTTCCAGTTCTTCCGTGACAAGCTCAAAACAGACCTCGCCGTTCTTTCCGACACCGACTTTGGCGACTTCGCCAAACACGCCATGCTGGTTGAGCCGCACGTGCGCATTGATGAGCAAACCGGCACCGCCAAGGACGGCGGCCTGTTCTACACCGAGAACCTTCCGCCCGAATCGCTGCTGATTGCCCCGCTGCTGGCCAGCCAGACGCGCACCGGCAAGAAAGACAACGATCGAAGCGCTGAAGAAGTTTTCGACACGATTCATAAGCTGCTGAATGGCCGCCTGCTGCAAATCGGCGGCGACGCCACCACGGGGCGCGGCTTGGTCGTGGCGAAAGTCGTCGCCAAAGAAACCCAAGGCAAGGAGTAAAGCTATGGCGAACGCGAAAGAACAAAAGCCGCGCCCAGAAACGCTTGAGCAGCGGCGCGCACAAAACGCCTGGAACGTCTGTGATCCAAAGCGTTATCGCAAAGAGCACGTCAATTTCGCCAAGGGCCTGCCCGCGCTCATCATGAACAGCGGTTTGATGCAGGTGCTGGCTTTCTGCCATGAAAAAGGCGGCGACTGCGAACGAGTGGCCGCCGATCTGCGCCAGTGGCTTGCCAGCCAAAAGATCGGCTCAGTCACCAAAGCTGAATTCGAGCCTTTCATGCAGGCCCTCATGCAGTCGAGCCCGCACGACTACCAGCGCATCAATGCCGAAGCCTTCGCCTGGCTGAAATGGCTGCGCCAGATGGCCGCCGCCCGCGTGCAATAAGGAGAAACGCCATGCCTGTTGCCGCCGTGCCCGCCTATCTGGGGCGGAACTTCAAAAACGCCTCGCCCGCCCTGCGCTTTGGCATGCTGCTGCCGCTGTGGGGCGTGAATCGCCGCACAAAAGAGCTGCTCTGGACCACGAGCGACATCAGCCATGAAGTCCGAGGGCCGCTGCGTCAAGAGCGTGAAATCAAACTGAACAACAAAGTGGATGCCCTTGCGCAAGCTGCCGCACTCAATCCCGAAGACAAAGCGGCCATGAAGGCGCTGGCCGAACGTCAATCCCACCTGGCTGGCGTCACGCCCCACATGCTCAGCCTGGATGCCAAAGCCATCGCGCCCTTCACCACGGGCCTGGGCAACGAGCACCCGCTGGAAAACGGCTTTGCCTTTCTCAACCCCTATGGCCTGCCCTATCTGGCGGGCAGCGGCGTCAAGGGCGTGCTGCGGCAAGCCGCGCGCGAGCTGGCATCGGGCCAATGGGGCAATGAACACGGCTGGAGCGCGGACAAACAGTTTGAAATCAGGGTAAATGGCAAAAGCCTGGCCATCAGCATGCTGGATGCCCTGTTCGGCCTGGAATCGCAAGACGGCGACACGCTGCACATGCGCGGCGCGCTTAGCTTCTGGGATGTCATTGCGCAAATGCCAAACAACTGCAACAGCCTACACGTGGAAGTGATGACGCCGCACCAGAGCCACTACTACCAGCAGAAAAGCGATCCGAAAACCGGCTCCAGCGCCACCCCGCACGACAGCGGCCAGCCCACGCCCATCAGTTTTCTCACCGTGCCGCCGGGCAGCGGCATGACGTTTCATGTGCAGTGCGACCTGCCCCGCCTGCAACGTTTAGCTCCCACGCTGGCCGAAGGCGATGCGTGGAAAAAGCTGCTGCAAGCCGCGTTTGAACACGCCTTTGAATGGCTGGGCTTTGGCGCCAAAACCGCCGTGGGCTATGGGGCCATGCAGCCAAATGCCCAAGCCACCCAGGACCGCAAAGAAAAGCAGCGCAAACAAAAGGAGCAAGCCGAACGCCAGGCACGGCAAGCTGCGCTCAGCCCTGCCATGCGAACCGTGGAAGCCTTCGTGCAAGAGCTGCGCGCCAAGCACGAGCAATATCCCAATTACAAGGAAGCCCCCAACGGCGTGCTGCACGGCAAAGCGCGCGAGCTGGCTCAAACCGCGCACGAAAGCGCAGACTGGAGCGCCGAAGAAAAACGCGCCGCCGCCGAAGCCATTGAAACCTGGCTACCCAAACTGGTCAGGGTGGACATCAAGGACGAGCGCAAAAAACTCAAGCTCGGCGCGCTCAAGGGCCAGTGAGGGGCCGGCAAGCCGTGCCTGGCCGGCCGCCTTTGCGCTGCGCTGGCGCGCCGCCCGCACCTGCCCCGCCCGCTCATGCCTGTTGTCCGCGCACCCATGAATTTGCTCCTTTTCAAATAGCATACTGTCCTCGTGGATAAAGCGGGAACACGGTATTTACACCCCCTGAATTTGCTCCTCTCTCAGGAGCATTTTCATGCCCGAATGCTGTTGTCCACGGGCCCTGCCGAACCGCCGCCATGCCCGCCCCTGCCGCCCCTGCCGCATCTTGCGGCCCTGCCGTTCTTGCCGCGCCGGATTCACCGGCGCTGCCGCCCCTGCCCGCCGTGCGGCTGCGCCTGACCGTGTGCGCGGACGGCCCGCTGCCGCTGCCGCCCTACGCCGGCTCCATGCTGCGCGGCGCGCTGGGCCATGCGCTCATGGACCTGGCTCCGCTGCCCCACGCCAGCGGCCAGGCATGCGCCTTGCGCGAAAGCTGCACCTACTGCCAGGTGTTCGCCCCCGTGCCGCAGACAGCGCACAGTCTGCAAAAGTTCAGCCAGATGCCCGCGCCCTACGTCATCGAGCCGCCCTTTCAGATGGACAGCGCACACACCGGCGCGAATGCAAATACAGGCGCGGATTCGGATACAGACGCTGGCGGCGCCTGCCCGACCTTGCGCAAGGGCGAAACCTTCTCCTTCGGCCTGGTGCTCATTGGCCGGGCGCTGCAACACCTGCCCACGCTCACCCTGGCCTTTGCGCGCGCCTGCCAGCGCGGGCTGGGGCCGCGCCACACGCCCTGCTCCCTGCTGTCCATCGAGCATGAACAGCCCGCTGGCAGCGCCGCCGCATCCTTCGGCGCCACTTTTGCCCCTGTCTGGCGGCCCGGCCAAGGCGCCCCGGCGCTGCCCGCCAGCGCCGCCACGCTGCCCGCGCCCGCCGCGCTGGCAGGCAGCGCCAGCCTGCAACTGCTCACCCCCTTGCGCCTGCAATTGAACAACCGTCCGGCCAAGGCGCATGAACTCACCGCCCGCGCCCTGCTCGTCACCTTGGCGCGCCGCTGCCAGCTGCTGATGGACACCCAGCTCGGCCCGGGCGCGCCGCAACTGGACTTTGCCGCCCTTGCCGCGCAGGCCGAAGCCATCCGGCTCGACGCCAGCGGCCTGCGCTGGTTCAACTGGGCGCGCTACTCCAGCCGCCAGCGGCAGGCCATGAACCTGGGCGGCCTGCTCGGCACGCTGCACCTGCACGGCCAGCAGCCCGATGGCCTGGCCCCCTTCGCCGGCCTGCTGCACCTGGGCCAGTGGCTGCACGCAGGCAAGGAAACCACCTTCGGCCTGGGCCGCTATGCGCTGACCGCACTGGCCGATGCAGCATCCGCGAAGCCACCCGCGGCCCCTGCCTTCGCTCTGCAATCGCCATAGCTGCCAACGCTTTGCGTGCGGCACTGCTGGACAGTGAGTGCGTCCAACGCTGCCGCGCCCCGCCTTAGTCTTGTTCTTTTTTACGCCCGCACCCAATCGCGAGCCGATGGGGCAAATCAGGCCGCCTGCGCCACGGTCTGCGCCGCAGGCTCGGGCGCAACTTCCGCGCTGGCTGGCGTCTGGGGCGGTTCAGAGCCAGGTTCAGGTTCAGGTTCAGGTTCGAGTTCGGGTTCAAGCTCCACCGGGCTGGCAAGCAGGCGCACTTGCCTGAAAAACTCATCCAGCGTCATGCAAAAGCAGGTGCGGTCGTGGCGATGGATGCCGAAAACGATTGCGGAAGCCGCGCCGCACTCCCCCGGCTTTTTCATGGGCATGAGGATTTCAACGTAGTTGATGAAAGCAGGCAGGCCAACGCCGTTTTCCAGAAAAGCCGCCTTGCTGCCCCGCTGCGCCAGGGGCGTGGGCCAGTAGGGAGCGGAACCCAGGCACAAGCGGCCCTGGGCGTTTTGCTTGCCATAGACCACGCGATGAAAGTGGCTCTGAAGCTCACCCGCGCGCTCCATGTCTTCAATGACGTTGAGGGAAACGCCGTAGTCGTAGAAGCGCTCTTTTTCGGCTTCAAGGGCGGCCTTGTCTTTTCTGAATTCGATGAGCAGCCATTTGTACGCGCCCGAGTGCAGGGCGGGGCTGGTTTGCCGGGGCGGCTCATCGCCCGCCTGCAGGGTGATGACGCCCAGCGGCGCAAGGAAATTGACGTCCCACTTGCGGCAGGCTTGCTGGAGAAAGGCGTATTCGACGGTTTTTTCCCACCAGGCGAGGGCGGCGGCTGGGATGGCGGGCATGGCTGGCTCCTTGGGGGCAATGGGTTGAACGAAAGCGGGCACTTGTGTTTTCAGAAACCCGTTCAGAGTCTGGCTGCCAGGGGGGCCGCAGACCGCCCGAATCCACACTTTTGTCTCCGTGGGCGAACACTTTGAACAGGCTCTTACAGACAAGGCGCTAGGGAGCGATTATTCACGCAGCCCATCCGTCAGCCCGCATTCATCGCACCAGATCACAGTTTGCGCTGCGATCTGGCCGATCTGGCAGGCCTGAAGATAGAGGGCCCGGCCTTCGCGCAAGGTGTGCGGGCCGTCACGCCCAGAAGGCGGCCGCCAGCGCGCCACGGATATCGCCAGTGAGAGCCTGTTCAAAGAATCTGGCCGCGAAGGCAAAAAAGCCAATCGGAATGGGCTGCAAGGCGCAAAGCAAATAAACCTCATGCGGGCCTTGAAAGCGCCCGGCCTTTCCATCAACACCACTGGCAGCAGCCGTGCGATCAGATGCGCCGCCAGTTTGGCGCAGGCGGAGCTATGGCAGCGACCAAGAATGGCGAGGCGGAAAAGCAGCAGGCACATCAAAAATCATCATCTATGGCGGAAAGGATTCCTGGATTCCCGGATTTTGATTTCTGTGTCCCTCAAAAGAACTCGAAAATGATCCTTGGCATCTTTTGCCCCCGGTGACAAATAGATTCCATCCAAATGTTCAACGACGGACCCATCGCATTCCACATATATGGTTTTCAACTTGTAGTCGGACTGAATTTTTTCGTCTTTCCAGCCGGTAACATATATCATTCGGCACTCCTGCTCCTCCTGATAGGCGGCATGCTTGACCAGATATTGCAATTTCAATAACCCAATCCGCATGAACCGATCGACAAACTCTTTCGCATTTGCGCCGTCCTCATAGATTTCATCAATCAGACATGTGAGCCTTCTTATCAAATCACGAATACCATTTTCCTTTCGCTCTATGATTTTGGAATAATTTGCCCATCGGGCTTCGGCCATTTCTCGGATTGAATCCAGATCTTCCGAATTCATACTGTTGGCGCATTCTTGATAAAAAGTCGCCTTCTCGCGGCGCGCCAATGACAGATAGCCTGTCTCCGGGTCAATATATATGCATCTGTACAGGTTGTATTTTATTGGTTTATCTGTATTTGCTTTGTCGCCTCTTGCGTTCATTGAAAACTCTGGTATTTTCGGAATCTCATTTGCTTCGTCATCTTCATCTTTCAACTTGTGATCCTGATTATTCACACGCATAGGGTTATTAATATGCATGGCACGGTCGTCTCGACCAAAGAAACCGCTTAGAAAAACCAGGCTCACGCCCGACGCCTCCTGATTATTTTCCTTTCCATAAAGGCGGAATTGGTTCAAGCTATCGTGATTGAATGTAAAGCAACCAACGAACGTTGCATAAGGTTCATTGT